>TARA_R110002012_G_scaffold8985_3_pt1 | contig 48154 bp, 63 predicted proteins | sample TARA_R110002012 | Tara Oceans TARA_R110002012 (sample SAMEA4396515) | marine metagenome | biome: Westerlies Biome; feature: [DCM] deep chlorophyll maximum layer (ENVO:01000326); material: water (ENVO:00002006), including particulate matter (ENVO:01000060) such as... | depth 40 m
GAAATCAGTTACGTTTCTATTCCAATTAGTATCATTAGCAGCACCATTGCCATCTAAAATATAATTAGTTATTTTAGAATCAATGGGTATGTTGGTTATGAAATTATCAGTTAAGAAAGAATATTTATTTCTATATGCCTTAGTATCAAAAGAAGGAACTGTGGCTAGATTAGTACCTGAAGTTAAAACATATTCAGTATCAGTCCCCTTTCTCCAACTACGAATTGTTAATGCTTGTGTGCTGCCGCCGTTAGTCCCAGTTGCCTTATTACCCACTAAATCTACATTGAAATGATAAGGGGTTCCTGAAATATCTATAGTGATAGTATCATGTAATGGGTCAAATCTACTACCAGTAGAAGTGCTACTCTTAGGAATACTTGAACTTAATAAAAACCTTAAATCTTTTTCTGCTCCTAAATTTTTAGCAATAATATCTAATCCATTAGTTCCAAAGTTAAATTCTACATCAGATAATTCACTAGTTCTTTCTCTAGTTACTTCTTCTGAAGAAACAATGTGATGAATGTAAAGTGGGTCGCCTTCTTTTATTTTCTTAGCGAGAATCTTTTGTGTATCAGCGAATACAATATCCACATATCCTCCAGTGGAGGTTACTGATTCATATTCTATCATTTCCATAGCATTCGGTATTAGAGTATTAGTTAAAGGTGAATCACAATAATGTAGATATCGAGTATGTCCTGCATCAAACCCGAATAAAGTAGAATCTGTTTGTGGCCTTTGGGCCATTCTAAATGAGTTCTTAAAATCATTACCTACACTACCATCTTTATTGTTAGGGTTTACCGCTGAGTATATTTTATTATGGTCTAAGTCCACTGAACTGGCTAAAAATCTAACATCTATACTATTAGAAGTAGACCCCCCTGTAAAGTCAGCGGCATCCATAGTTAAAGTATCAACAGTAGAATCTGTTGCGCTATCTATAGCATAAGTATCTACTTGCGCTCCTGCAACAACAATTCTACTATCCCTCAATATACCAGTTATTCCCCAATCAGTTCCTTCAGTTCCGTCTAAGTCAGTAATAGAATTATCAAAACTAGCATCTGTACCAACTGTAATCTTATCAGGAGTTCCATTTACTAATTCTAAATTATTACTACTAATCTCAAGGTAATTCATTGCTGCTGGATTATCTGCTTTATACATCATATCTACTAAGGTTGCTTCCATAGTAAATGGGCCATAATCTACAATATGGGCTTCATGTTCTTGGTCGGTTAAAAAGGTAGAGTAAGTATAAGTGTGAGCAGTTCCATTCCATGACGAACTCCTAAGAATATACCTAGTAGCAGGTTCTAATTTATCTTCACCATTTAAGAAATAAAAGAATGGTCTAGAAACATGAGTGTTAATGTAATGTCTAATATCAGTAGCAGTAGCCGTTGCCTGTAAACCATAAGCACACGCTACTAATGTTTGATTATCAGAATCTATTTTAGGAAGATTAGCATCATAAGAGGAAAAGATAGCAAACTTAGTATCTTTTGGAATATCAGAATTAAGTGATGGAGAAAACTCTATTGTATCTCCATAAATGTCATCCTCTAATAGTTCTGTAACTTTAGCAAAGTGGTGTAAATTAGCATCATCAGAATAAACTAATACCCAAAGATGGTCTATTATTTGTATTTCTAACACTCTAGAATCATCAATATGGGTAGTTACTATTGAATTATTATATCCCCTAGTCACAGTTAAAGTATTACTACTAATTTCATTAATTAACATCTGCTCATCATCAATAATAATAACATCACCAACTGATAAATCAGTAGTCCCATTAACATCAAATTGACTATCGGTTTCAGAAATAGCACCATCTGTTCTAGTTCTAGCATTTACTAATGGCTGCCCTTGATTAGTAACGTGGTCAAACATCTTTAGTTGATTCCCTTTAGTGGTTGATAAGTTAGAAAGATGTTCACTTATAGAAGAAGTCCCAGTATTAACATTCGGATAAATTCGATTAACCGCAGTATAAGTTTGAACTCCAGACCCAGAAGCACTAGTAGTGGTGGTGCGGTTAGATAGATTTATTCCATATTTAGTTACAGGTAAAGTAGTGTTATCGGCTTTATGAATTTCATAACTATTAATTGAAGCAGTAGCAGAAGCGGCGGTAAAATTATCAAAGGATTCCCCTACAGTTCCTCTAGTCAATAGGGGGTTCAAAGGAGTTTTATACAAAGCAGTTTCAAAAATACCATTAGAGTAATTTGAAGCAGTATCAGTGGTAATTCCACTTATTTTAGTTTCACCACTATTACTCTCAGTAACCCCTTTACCCATAGCAACAAGAGTTACAAAGTTACCCATATCTTTGGTCATGAATCATCACCTTCAAATCTAAAGTAAACTAAAGTATTTCTAAAGTTGGGAACGAGAGTATCTATGCTATTGAATTGGTCTTTGTATTCTTTGGTGATAGCAAACTCATGCATCTCTCCCATAAACTGTGAACCTCGCCTAGTTTCTAAAGTGGTATTTCCATTAGACCCTAAGAAACAATCAGTAGCATCGAATTCAAACTCACTAATATTTACAGAGGTTCTAATAGTTACATCTGTTAATATAGTATTTGCACTCAATGTTCCACTAACAGTATTAGTAGTCCCTATTACTAATTGGTTTGAAGATGGAACTCCAGTTATTTTCCAAACCCCATCTAAATTAGTAACATTTGAATTTTCTATTTTAATATACTCTGAATTTGTTAGTGGCACACTAAAACCATGATTGTCTATGGTGTTTATGGTAACTGCTGCACCATCATTTGTATAACTTGACATTCTTAAATTACCTTCGCTAAAGGTTTGAGTTTCTAACGCCTTTCCATCTAAAAACAAATCAATTCTTCTAGCAGTAGCATCATAAGACATTGCCATATGAAATGGCCTCAATAAATAAGAAGCCTCTTTGAAAGTATCAGTTAAATAGTGCGCTCCATATGTATCTGAATTAGATAAACTATCACCACTACCATCTAATATTTTTAATCCGTTAGTGAAACCAGTATCAGGTAAAGCACAATATAGAGTTCTAGAAAAGTTATCCTCTTCATTAGGATGCACTATATAATTAGCATTAGTTGCACCAGTTAGACTATAAGCATCCAAGGCAGTAGTTTTTGCCCCACTTTCTGCCCTACGAACATTTATACTATTACCACTAATACTCTCAATAATTACCTCTTCAGTATTCAGCCAAAGTTTATCATTTATCTTTAGGTTTCTAGCATCATCAACATAGAGTGTTTGTTCTTCAACAGTTCTAACTGGCTTAACTAGTTTACATTTAGATAGTGAAACAATATCAGATTTATGACCTGAAGTGACATTAATATCACTAATCCACCCTAGATAAGTTGGGTATGCCCTAACCCCTGTAGCCGAAACTCCCTCTAACGAAGTGCTAAAAGTGGCTCCCCCAAAGTTAACAGCACTACCTGTTTTAGCATATACACTAGACCCCATCCAAAGATGAGGGGACATATCTATGTTACTAGTGTTAGCAGAAGCATTATCATGAGTGTAAAATGCAGAAGTCCCATTAGCAAATGTAGTTCTAAAATTATACTTTTGATAATGTATTGCTAAAACACCATCAGAGGCAAATGTATGAGTGCCACCTATTAAAACATCAGTACCATCTTCCGCTTGTTCTAATGTAATTGCAGTAGTAGAATCTTTAGTTTTTACTTTATAATGACCATCGTTTTTTGCGGAACCTATTACTTTAATGTAATCCCCTGCCGCTAAATTACTATCCCAAGTAGTTCCAACAAGACCTATTTTATTACCATTACTTCCACTTAAGTCTCCAAATAATGCGCTTGTGCCACTAGAACTAATAATTATAGGAGCCTCATAATATCTCTCAATATATATTTGATTATCACTAGTATCTATTTTTTTATGATACCTTACTCTATCACTTTCATCAAAGAAAACTGGTTTACCAAATACCCTATTTGAACTAATAGTTTGTTCGACAGTTTTACCATAATATTCTTCATCAGCAGTTATTACTGGAGAATTGCTTTCTACCGTCACAGTTCTAATATTACCATTGATATCTTTCCCTTTAATTTCACAACCTAATTTATATTCGGCTGGTTGATTCATAGTAGTCCTAGTCATATTCTTTAGATAGAATTGGCAAGTTTCATTATGAAAAATAACCATTTTATGATTGATACGATTATCCCCATAAATGGGAGCGTTAACTAAATGACTAACCGCAGTAGTCCCATTTTGTCCCCTACTAACCACAATAGTTTTACCTGCACCAATAGTGTGATTTACACTTTTAACTTCCATTTGTTCATTATCAATTCTAATATTACTCCCACCAATAATATCTTCAACATTAGAAACTGTTAATGTAGTAGCCGAGTTGTCAATTGCTACTGCTAAATAGGCTACCTTCTCATGTGAGAAATAAGAAGATGTTCTAGAATTACTCCCTGTTCCTAATTGCCCCGTAGGTGAATAATATTTGTTAAAGGGTAATTCTAATGATGCTTCATTATACAAAGTAGCAATACTAGGAGTGCCACTACCAGTATAATCATTCCCTAATCTATGACCAAATCCATTGATATCATAAGGAGTAATTACTCCCTCCATAGTAAAGGAACTCTTATGCGCCCAAAGACCATACTTAGCATCATCATTATCAACAGTATCAGTTACTTCTATACCACCTTCTGATGAACTACTACTATCCGGCCCAGTTGGAATATGCTTACTGTAATCAAGATGAACATAACCATCTCCCATAATAGGAAAGACCAATGCTTTCTTATTTCCAGCATATATTCTATAATTTGACATAATAATCACAAACTAGCAAATGCCACTTCAAAGGATAAGTTAAATTCAACAAATGGTTGGCCGCCAACTAAAGTAGTATCAAATGACCTAACAAACCCAGATATTCCATCAGAAATATTAACACTGGTATTAATTGGCTTAGGGAATTTAGTAATTGGTAAACTCATTTGTGCATCTAATTTAGAAGCACCCTTACCTCTTACAGCATAATTAAATGGAATCAAGGGAGCATCTTCTACGGTAGTGGATTCACCAACGGCTAATGCATCACCAGCAGCATCTTCATCATGATAAGTCCAATTAGGACCAACCTTTGAGGGAATAAGAATATTTAATTTATTAAGATTTTGATGGGCTTGCATAAACGAAGCGTCTACATAAGAATGAATTAACTGAACTACTTCTTGTGCGGTCATCTTAACACTAACCCAACTACCTTTACTATTCGTATATGTCTTAGTGGCATCCAATGGGTCAACTGCGCTAAGAGGTAAATCACCATCACTGAATTGTTTATGTATAGTTTGTTCTGTAATAATACCACTAAGAGAAATTGATTTAGTAGACATTCCTAAATCTAAACCTAAAGATACTGATTCACCAGTGGCAATACCAACGGCTGGAGTAGGAAAAGACATAATATTCTTAGCCGTGGATATACTAACGCTATCACATTTCAAGGCTATTCTATTAGTTTGAAAATCTTGCATAGTAGAAGTATCGGCGTCATCTCCAAATTTACTTCTTGAACTTAAATCTAAGAATACATAATGGTTGCCGTCAGGGGAAGATGTTGGCATAATTAGAACCTCACATTTGTAGATGAAGAGGTAGTTCTATTTATTTCAGTGCTAACCATTCTACCTATTTTCTTAGCAATATCTCTTAACTCTGTATCAGAAGCACCTAATCTACCATTAACATTTACACTAATGTTATTGACAGTAGAACCCCCTACCTTAGATTTAGTAGTATCGTGAGAATGAACCTTTGAACCGGCTGGGAGATTAACTAATTCTGGTCCCCTTTCTCCAACTATAGCCATTCCACCCGAAGAAGTTCCTCCTGTGTGGAAGAGGTCCATATCAAGTGCATCTAAAATATCGCCTACAAAATCACCAACCATATCAAAGAAGTTAACAATGGGGTCAACAATCTCATCATATAGCCAATCAATTGCTCCGTCCCATAGACCACCCAATACTCGTTGTAAACCTTCCCACAATTTCATAATCGGGTTAATAATTTTCCCAGTGAAGATACTAATCCACATTTCCGTAACAAATGTCACATATGCTACAACAATATCCCAAGCAAACATAAATACTCCCTTTAGAACTGAGAAAAGAATCTTACCTAATCCTCCGAATATTTTACCTATCCCTTCAACTAATAATAGGAGTCTTTCACTAAATGTTCCTTCTCCGAAGAATGCTCCGAATATATCAAATACTCCGTCTAATGCTGTTTTAATCCCATCAAATACTCCAGAAAGAGTTTCCATTATAATGTTAAGAGCATCTGTCTTTTTGAATATCTCCTTAATAACAGAGAATATAAGGAATGCCCCCACTAAGAATAATACGAAATACATCATATACATTCCAGCCATCTTAGTTACTTTCCAAACACTTCCCATTACTTTTATAATATATTTTCCATAGCCCCCAGTCTCCTTGACCTTTTTATTAAGTTTCTTTATTGACCTGTAGATAGGTAATATTCCTAATGTCATAAAATTAGAGGTCTGTTTAGTCATTTTGAGGATGAAAGGAATTCCAAAACGCTTCATTATTTTTTGACTTTCTTTTAGTTCTTGAGCCATCCCTCCACCTACAGATGCAGAAAAATGACCCATTTTACTTTTAGCACTACGTTGTACTTTTTGTGCCGCCATTATTTCTTCTTCAGAACCACCCTTCTTTCTCATTTTTTTAACTAAATTTTGGGCCTTTTTTTGTTCTTTGGCTAATGAAGCGTATTGTTTAAGGTTAGCCTCTTTTCTTAATTTTTCTTCCATAGCCATCGCTTTTTTAAGTGACTTCCCTTCAGATACTTGATTTTTTAATAAAGTTTTATGAGTCTTTTCATACATACTTAGGGTTCTTGCCCTAGCATCTCTTTTAGCCTCCTCTATCTTTAAAAGGTCTTTTTCTTTATCTAAGCCAGCAGTTAAAGCATTAAACATGTTAGCGTATTCTTGATTAGTCTCCAGTAGATTAGAATGATTACCTTTAAGTCCTTTTCTAAGAGACTTTATTTGACCCTCGACGCTACCTAATTGATTATGTAATTCCGAAAAAGCCTTGGCTTGGTCATTAGTTACTTTGGCTGCTTCCTCCTGTCTGGTATAGAAACCATGCATTGCTTGACCAGCCGCTCTAAAATAATTTTGTAATTTCCAAATTGGACTACCTGATAATATACGACTAACCATAGTCCATCGTTTACCGTATTTACCTGCGCCATCAGCCGCTTTCGCAAAACTTCTAGCCAAAGAACTATTAGTTTTAGTGGCAGTATCCTGAGCATCAGCAAGAGAATACATCTCTTTAGATGCAACTTCTATCACTTTTGCTTGTCTTTTTACTGCTTTAGTTTGTTTATTGAATTCCGTAGTAGATTTTTTCTGAATTTTAATTAACTGATTAATTCCAGTGATTACTTTACCTAACCTCTTTTCTGTTAAAGTTAATGCCAATCAAATCACCTCTTACGCTTCTTCATTTCCTTTTCCATTTCTTCGGCTTTATGTTTTTCTACTTCTGTATGGACGGCCAGTAGGTCAACAACAAGGCTCGCTGGCATACGGTAAACCTCTAAAGGGCTTATACCTAACGCAATTGAGCAACTATAAACGGTGAGCAGAGATATTATCTGCGGGTCGCTTTTACGACCTAAGATTGCATCTCTGATTCTTCGTTTTTTGTATCATCCCCTGCTAATGATTGAAGGGGATTAGGGAGTATATCTTTTAATTGAGAACCTAAATATGGACTCAATCGAATCAAATCAACTTTACCCAAATGGGGTTCAGTTTTATGTACGAAGTTATCTATCATATAATGATAAAGATTATTTAAATCAATATCCATTTCTTGAGTCTTAGAATTAATCTTCATTACAGAAGTCATTGCTGCTTCTACTTGTAACCAAGTTGGTTCCTTTACCCAGATTTTCAGATGTTCTTCGCTACCTTCTGCAATTTTGAGGTAGTATAATTTCGGTTCTGTTGCTGCAAAGAGCAACGCTTTATCACTAACAATTTTTTTATTTTCTTCTAACATTTCATCCACCTTTTTTTACCAACAAACATACAAACGGTGTTGGTGGAATATAACATTACTTAAGAGTTAGGATTTTATTCCGTAGACTCCTCCGTAGTTTCTTCTTTTGCTTTTGCTGCTTTAGCATCGGCCTTAGCCTTTTTATCTGCGGCTCTCTTTTCCGCTCGGCTTCTTTTAGCCTCTATTTCCTCAGCAACTTTTTGAGCGTAAAGTCTTTTCTTTTCGTATTTATCCATTTAAATCACCCTTGTAGAATCCAGTGTGTTTTAACTTCACATAGGTCTAATGTTCTAGGCATGACCGTTCCTTCGATAGTAACTGGTCCTTTATCATCTGGCACAGTTAAGTTTGCAGAAGATAAGAAATAATCTTGGAAGTTTAGCAGAATTTGTTCTCCGCTATCTTTGTCAAATTGTAAAACTATTTCATTGGTAGCACCTAAATCTTCTGCATTATTTAGAAGTTCTTGGAATAACTTATCATCAGTAACCATAGCAGTGAAAGCAATTTCATAAGTTCTTTGAGCAGGTATAGCATCCTTAATTGCTTTGCTCCCGATACCTACGAATCTTTTATCCTGTAGGTTATTATTAATCGTTAAAGAGAGATTGGTAATCTTTAGGAATGTCTGACCGAAGCAACTAAACAATCCACTAGAAAAGAAGAAAGGTTCTAAACCTCCATTTGCTCCAGTTCCCGATGGATAATTGAGTAAAGAAGTATCAATTGAAATATTATTTCTAGGAGTATAGACTTCGGTAGTTGTTAAATCATTAACATAGTCTACAGTTCTAGTATTCAAGTCCATAGTCATCTTAACTTCTTCATTTTCGTTAGCGGTCATTGTAAAAGTATTAACTCTATTTCCTCTAGCGATTCTAACTAAGGTTTCTGTTTCAGTAGCAGTTCCTTGAGTAGCAGTTACATTTGATGTTTTAGCAATACTATGTTCTAAAGAGAAAGAAGGTAAATCAGTCCCATTAGCCTCAGTAAAGGTATATTTGATTGCATTTTGTATAACTCCTGCCGCATTAAAAGTGGGAGTAGTAACTCTAGCCATGTTTGCTAGTGTCTCAATTGAATTTACCAACGGAGGCAACAAAGTGCTACTAGCAGAATCAGAGCGATAAAAGATTGGCCCTTGATTCAAATGGCTTGTAATATTATCACCAAAGGTTTTGTTACCTGTTCCTCCAACATCAATGTAAAGTTGATTAAAGGCATCTCCCGTACCTCCATCATTATCAGCCGTAAAGTTATCAACAGGGTTATTCTGTGCGTGTGCGGCAGTTCCAGTAGCAACAGTATTAATTGTAGAACATTTACCCAAAGCATAGTATAACCATGTTCCTTGATTAGCAATTAATCCAATGTTACCTCCACTTGCGGTTTCCATTCCTTTGTATTGAAAATTAAAGTTTCTAGTTCCCCCAAGTGCAAGATTCATCTGTTTCATCTCTACCTCTGTGTTAGGGAAAGTAGCAGTTTCAACAAGTCCCATCCAATTATCAGCGTTTAGCCTAAGAGAGTTGGACCCAGTTTTCTTAGCAGGGCATGGGGTTCCATAGGGATGAATATGGAAATAGTCACTATCTGCTTCAAAAGTAAAGGGGGTAGGGCTTACTGTAAATGTAGTTGTAGTATTAGAAGTAATAGTGTGCATTGTAGATACAGATAAATCATTATCAAATAATTCTACTGTGCATCCTTTATACAAATTAGGAACTAATTCTAAATCAGTAGAAAAAGTGTTTAAAATAGCAACTACACCCGTTGCTTCAACCGATTCACTCTCATCTATATATCCACTTAAAATTAATTCTGGCACAAACGCTAAGTTTGCTTGACTTCCTACAAATATATCTTCATTTACTGTCATTTCCTTTTCACCCTTTTACTTACTTACTATATTGAGATGGCGAATTTTTTCATTGTAACACTTACTTTATAACCCAATAATCTTTTTGCTTTATTATTAGATTCAGTTCTTCCTCCTAAATGTATTTGGTGCATTTTTAATGAGTCACTACCTATAGTTACTGTTGCACCTTTCCTCTGTGATTCAAGCGTATATCTGAGTGACTTATAAATTGATTCTAATCTATGATGAGAATACATGTTATCAGCCGCTCTTGTGTCTCCTCCGCTAATAGTCCGTATGTGACAAGTTATATTATATGTTTCATTGCGAACATCCCAGCCAATAGTTGGATAACTTATATCTTGTCCATCTTCATAAATAATAATTAAATCTGAAGAGGTTGCTCCACCAATAGCAGGACTAGTCTGATTCAATAAACTATACTGTCTAGCCTGACCTCTACTAACTTTACCAGATGAACCATCAGTGGTTCCAGCAGAAGATAAATTTCTAATGTCTAAAATTGTAGGTTTAATCCTATGGGCGGTATCTATACCTAATGTATTTTGCATAACACTTGCACTTGGCCAATTGTTTCTTATGAGATTAACAGCATAAGTTACTTCATCCATTACAATCCACTATCCTTAAACATCTTATCTATTGATTGAGATATATCTTTTTCAATAGCCTCTGCTACTAATTGTTCTATCTCTTCATCTGAATGAATGAAATCTCCTAAACCAGCGTCTTCTAAAATAGCATTTCTTTCAGAGTATATTTCCTGTATTCTCTTAGTGATTCTTATAATGTCACTCAATTAGAAACACCCCTTCCTTCTTACCATCAACTATTTCCATAGCCTCTTTTCTTAAAATATCATACTTCTCTTTAACTGAAATTTGATTACCAGATTCAGTAATTAAGACAGTCGCATCATCAGAACGAAGTATTTCACAAGCCACTAATTTAGTAGCAGCATCAGTGATAACCGCTGGTATTCTACCACTTCCAGAAAAGTAAGTAACCCTTACAGAATTAAGATGAATGTATGGATATTTATCTCTAAAGAATATTCTACCTTCCCTACCTATTTTCCACCACTCATTCATTCTACCAGAGTCTTCTTTATCTGTGAAACTATTCACTTCTAAACCATGAGCAGAAGTAGTGCTAGAACTACCATTTAGATAAATTGAGCAATTAGCACCATCATCGCTAGGTAGCAAAGATGAAATTAAAACCTTATTTGAATCCTCAGAATCAATAGTAGCATAGAAAAAGTCTGATACTTGTTTAGCACCAGTAGTATCAGTTTGCCCCTTGGCCTGAGTAGAACCTGTTAATGAAGCAGTATCTGAAGGGTATCTCTCATTGATTAATGAAACAAGTTCCCTTGCGGCTGTTTTATTACCATAGGTGGTATCGAATCTTGAATTTGTAGTTCCCGCTAGTAAATTAAAAATCAAACCGCTATTAGGTAAACGAAGATTAATTTGAGTTGTTCCACTTACCATAGAAGTATAATCATTTAAAGTTACACTTGCCTCTGCTCCACAGATATTAGTCCATTGATTTCCTTCCCATATATCTATACGAACCATCTTTGAAATACTATGTCTGTCTAATTGAACAAAACCAAGATAGTCTCTCCATCTTCCAGCAGGATAATGACCTACACCTGTTGTAAAATTATGATATTCATTTTCAAATAATAGTCTTCTCCAAGAAGTTTTAGTTTTATTATCAATAAAATCCTCTATTCTTTTAATGAATTCCCCAACTTCTGAATGCATAGGGGTTGTGGTAGAAGTAAATGGAGGTATCTGTAATAGTTCTGCCACCTTATCAGCAGTAGTATAATAACCATTACCAGTTGAATAGTTAGGGTTTACAGTAGTAGTATCAGAAGGAGAACTATATTGTGACATTATCAAACCTCCGTAGAGGATTCAGGAATATCAGAAATTGCTTCTTCTAACTCTCTTAATCTAGCAGTTATGAAATTAAAATAACTCTTAATAGATTGACTATAAACTTTGAATTTCTTATCACTAACTCTACCACTCAATATAGTTTTAGTTCCTCTTACTCTTTCACCTATAGTGTCCCCTCTTTCTTCAACTCCAGTTTTAGGTATAAGTTTAGTTTGAGGAGTTAGAATAGCCCTCACTTTAACAGACATATTATCTTCTTCATCTCTTGATGTTAAATTAAAAGTCAAAGATAATCTCATATCATATAATTCATAGGCATTAGCCATAGAGTTAGGAATAAACTTCCCGATAAATTCCTCTTTAATATCATCTTCAAATAATAAAGCAATCATATCTTCTTCCAAATCTTCTTCCATATATTCTACTTCTAAATCCTTACCAGTATCTGGGTCTTTCTGCATTGTCATTTTTAAAGTTAATTCATCTACATCCTCTATAAATTTTTTAGAGTCTATTTGAAACGTAGTAGTCTGACCTTTTCTCTTAAGCATTTTAGCATCAGGTTTTTCTGCCCTCACAGCCACACCTTGCCTATCCCAAAATTGTAATTTGCTATTTGGCTCTTCTTCTTTGGCTACAGGTAAGTCTATCTCAACTATCATTTTTTTAGACCTAGAAGTTTCTTCTAAAGTAACTTTAGCATTCTCTTTCGTTATTCTTTCTAAAACATTATTGGTGGTATAACCAGCATCTACAGACATAACAGAAGTATCAGGAAGACCCTCTTCTATAACCCTTTTACTTGGGTTAGCAATATCGTTTACTAAGAATTCCTCATTAAACTTATCCCAATCTATACCTACAGTAGTTTTACCAGATATAGAATCTTCACTAACTAGTTCTTTTAATGATTCTTTTTTAATAGATTCTAATGCGGCTTTAGAATTCTCCTCTAGGTACTTCTGATGTTCCTTAGTATATTTCATATTGTGGTTATCAAACAACTCATCCATTTCTACTATAATATCATCGAGTTCATTTAAGTCATCTCTTTCATCATGGTCGCTAATTAATAGATATTTTTTAAAAGAATCTCTTATTCTATCTTCACCCAAAAAGGGTTCCTGACCGCCCAACCACACGAATTTCATCTAAATCACGCAAGCCATTTTGCCCAAGCAGCACCTTTCTGAACTAATTTACCTAATCCTAATCCTGCATTTGGTGGACTATAAGTTGCCTGACCTGTTTGTGGGTCAACCCAATAAGGGTTGTTATAATTATCATATCCGCTAGGTGGAACTGGATAACCAGATTGATTATTCATTGCCCCTTGTCCCATAGCCATATTTTGATTCATTGCACCAGTAGCCGGCTGCCCTTGAATATTCATTGGGGGCTGTTGTCCTCCCATTTGGGGTTGTCCTCCCATTTGGGGTTGTCCTCCCATTTGGGGTTGTCCTCCCATTGGCATTCCACCACTTTGATTATCCCCAAACCCTTGGGCTTCGAGATATTGATTCTTAGCCATCTGTCTCTGGTAAACTACTTCTTGATTAACAGATGAAGTAATAATCTTTTGAATATCTAAATCAATATTTTCCTGAGTGATTCTCTCAAACTCAGCAAGGCACTGTTTCTCTAAAATTATATCCCCCTGAGTAGCATCTAATTTGAAATGTAGAGCAGCCAACATTTTACTCATAACCCTCTCTATTACATCCTCAAGTAATCTCTCATAAGAAGCGAAGAATGCTTCTCCGTGATATAATAGGAATTCTTCTACATGGTTATCTTGTAGAGTCAAAAGGTTATTCATAGCCTTAAAACTTTTATCATTATTCTGACTCATCTGTGAGGCCAAAGCCCCATTACTAGTTCCTAGTATTCCCATTTTATTCACCTATTAATTCGTCTATTTGTCCGATTCTTCCTTTTAAATCCATTAACAATAATACTAATTTTTCCTCTGCTGAAACGGTTTCCGCCTTCGGCGGTGTTATCTCCCAACCCCTAGAGGTTAATGAAATTATATCCTTCTCAGTTAAAGAGTTAATTGGTCCCCTTGATATTATATTAGGCACCCTCGCTTTAGGAATATACTTTTTAAATTCTAATCCATGTTTTTCAGCAATTAATTGTTGTTCTAACATTTCCATTTGTTTATGCATAGATGAGTGCTTAGGACAATAAGTTCCTCTTAAAGGTCTACCTTTATTTACATGTGCTAAAGGTATTGGTGGTCTAAGATTATCCCCTGCTTCCCATACATGATGAACCCCACACACTACACATCTATCTCTAATATTAAATTTATATCCGAATTTTAAAATAAACTTTTTCTTTTCAGGAGATAATATCTTTACTAGTTCCTTCATTTGTTTTTTAGTGTCTAAAGATTTAAATTCATAATTAATGATGGGTCCAGAATGTCTAGCGTTATTACTAACTTTCATTGGGTTAATCATATTATTCTGCTGGCCTATTATATTTGGGCTATATATCATACTCATTTTATCAGTACTCCTTCACCATTGTCATTATTCCTCTGTAAACCATTTCTGGGTCTGATTTGGCAGATACGATGTATTTGAAACAAGGTATCCCTTTATCTTGAAGTCGTTGCATACCGAGCCGGAACGGTTTAAAAATTGGGTGTTTGTCAATAGGCCCGTCGTGTTCATATTTATCCTTCCATAAATCGTACTTGTTAGCCCATATCCCTACTGCTATTGGGAAATCCTTGTCCTTCTTCCTTTTAGTCTTATTCTTTTTTAATCGCCAATAATCATCACATATAGTATCTATTAGGAACTGCCAAGATAACTGGTGTTCTAAATTATATGCTTCGGATAAGTGCCTATCATCTATCATAAATATAATGTATTTGACCTTTCTATCTCGCATATCTTCTTTCCAAGAATCCCAATAGTAAGATTGTCCACCTACGTCAGCAGTTCTTAAAGTTCTAGAATCTTTATCTATTTTTACTACCTTTCTGCTGGCTCTCTGTAACCCTACAGTTCTCTCTTTAACTACAGGGACTTCCCCTCTAGTTCTTAATTGGCTATGTAAAGTAGTTTTACCCACTTTGCTAGAACCATACACTCCGAAATTAATGGCATGTATTCTTCTATAGGCAGCCATTGCCGCTTCTGCAACCAATATAGAAAAGCCCGTTAGTAGCGTAGCCATACTCTAATCCCATCCAAAGAACTCCTTAATATTATCAATAGCAGTTCCTATTAAATCTATACCTAATGCACCCATTATATTACCTATTAAAAAGGTCGCTACTGCGGTTACGGTTCCCCATATCCAAAATCTAATTTTAATAAAAAATACATCAGCAGAGTGAGCCCTTGACAAATCATATGCCAAAGATTGTTCGTCTACTCCTAAGAGTCTATCTAACAAAAGGAATCACCCTCATTCTAAAGCCTGTAAGAAGGACTCAGATACTTCATCATACCCTTGTTGAGGCTGATTACTATAGTAACCAAAGTTTCGCCCTTTCATTGATTCACGAATTTTTTGCTTCTGTTGCTCATCTCTATTCTTCTTTTCCCAATACATTTCTATTTTACGATTCAATAACCACATTTCAAATCTTTCATTAATTATCATATCAAAAATAGACTTCTGCATCATAATAACTCCAACGGTAATTAATCCAAATAACATTGCGTGAGTTACCGCACTAAATGGTAACTGCCACCCGTAGACTGAATAGAAGTAAACATTAGTTCCTGCCATTGCTCCTACATACATTATAGTCATTATTAGTCGTGTGTCTTTATCTATTGCTGCCATATACATTCCTCTTTTTAATTAAACTCCACAGTAAAGGTTGTTCCAGTTCCTGAAACATCAGTTATATCTGCAAACAACCCAGTTCTAAAGATTACACCATGCATATCTGATTCAGCATAAGCGGCACCTTTAGAAGCCAAACCAACATATAGCAATCCTATCATGTTAGCATCATTACATGCTCCTTGTGATAAACAGTCATGTAAAGTTACATAACCAGTATCTGTTCCTGTGGAATATCCATGAACGCTGATTAATTTACCAGCCCCTGTAAAAATAAGAGTATCTGCACTAATTGCCCCGCTACTTCTGCATCCACCAATTCCTGCCATACACTTTCCTCCTATCTATTATTAATTAAAGGTCACTAAGAATTTAGTAGCCGTACCAGTTACATGAGTAACATCTGCGAATATTCCATGCTGAAATCTAACACCATGTAAATCTGCTTCAGCATAATTACCACCACTAGCAGTAGTACCAACATATAATACACCAATAGTATTAGCAGCACTTTTTGCTCCAGAAGTTAAACAATCATGTATAACTACATAACCAGTATTATCAACTGGGCCAGTAGTAACAGCAGAGAATCCCGTAATACTGATTAGTTTACCTGAACCAGTATAAAGTAGAACATCTGCCGTAAATGCGCCAGTACTTCTACAACCACCAATACCAGTCATTTTAGAACCTCTCGTTAAAATGGCCTAAGCCCTTTAACTGTATAAGTCTACTCATCAGAGGAAGAATCATCAATATTGGTTTCTTCAACCACTGGTTCTTCTACAATTATCTCTTCGACAGCCACTTCTTCCTTTTTAGGTTTTACACCTTTAAGAGTACTCTTTACTGCCTCAGTTGCCTTTTTAGTTAGAGTCTTCTTAGGTTTAATTCCTTTAGGAAGAATTCTATCTTTAACTGTAGTTTTATCGACACTTAGTTTCTTAGACATATTTTCTAATACTGATTCATCCATATCTTTGAAATCACCATCTTCAAAATCTACTTTAATATTATGAGAATCCATATACAACATAGCATTGTGAGTAGATATTTCAGTAGGAACGCCCACTTCTAGAATTACTCCTTCTATAGTGGTAAAGGTTCCACCTGCTTGTAAAGTTGGCTCTAATAGAGTAGCCTTAGCCATCTAAGAACACCTCAAATGTTTCCAAATGCTTTTAATCTAATACTACCTAGAGTAGTTGATAAATCAGCGGCGATATTTGCACCACCAACAAGAGAAGCACCCAAGAGTGTACTATTGTTGTCAGCATTGGTGTTAAAAGCATAAAGATAAACATGTTGTCCGTTATCTCTAGGAGAGGTTATTACATACCTTTCTCCTAATTCTTCCTGACTAACTATCTCTACATGAGTAAAACTAGAAAGTCCAAATGAACTAGCCAAAATCTTTTCTCCAGCGTGGGAGCAAATTTCTCCGCCACCAGTATTAGCACTTATTGCTGTATCCGCTTGAACTTCAATGATGGTATCATTAGTTTCAAAAGCCTTAATCTGTAGTAAATGTGCATCGTTAGCAGCGTCTGAACCGACTATAGTGAAGTAATCACCCACTACAAATCCATCATCAACGAAAGAACCAGAGGCTCTTGTTAATTTCTCATTCGTAGTAGCGTCGATATTCACAGATGCGTTAGAAGGTGAGCCACCTCGGTAAGAGTTTGTTGCCATATCTCCTACAGCCACATATTCATCTCCCATCACCGATGGGCGGGCCTGTCCCTTATGGTCAGCGACCAATGTTATTGTGTGAGTCAACTAAATCACCTCAGAATAAGTTGGTAATCTTACCTTGTCCCTTGAAGAAAGTACATCCAGTCTCTCCCATTGTTCGGTAAAGACCTCTGTTTCCTAGAACACCTACACCGAATGGGTTTCCGTGAGAAATACCGTCCTCGAAGTATTGTGTTGGCTTCATAGTAGCAAACCATAGATGGTCTGTATCTAGTAAGAGCATATCAGATAGTTTAGTTCCAGTGTAACCACCAGTTGTAGGCATATCCTTTGCAGGAATTAGTGGAATATCGTAGTATGTTGCAACACGGAATCCTACTTCAGCACCCTTTACACCTTTAACACCATTATGAGTTGGCATGACTTCCTTAGAATCCATGAATCTCTCTTGGCTTTGTAGCAAATCAGACAATGCTTGAATGGTATCATATCCAGTTAGGATAACCTTTGGAGTTCCACCGTTCAATCGTAGACTCTGAATTGTTGAGTTAATTGTGCTTAGAGTAAATTGTCGTCCAGCAGTAGCATAACTTCCACCGAAGTTAACTTCAGCATCTAGGTAAGAAGCACCACTACGGGTTACTCCGTAAAGAATCTTAGCATCATCATCAGTTGTTGCATAGTTTGTTGTTGCACCAAGAGCAGAAACGTTGTGAATACCAACTGTATCTGATAATTCAGTGAATGAACTTACAATCTTCATTAATGATGTGTAGTTTTCTCTAATTCTTCCGCTAGAGGTATCAGCACCTAAACTGTCATACACTTCAAGAGGCATAACTAGCATCTTTGATTGTGATTCAGCGTGGTGCTTACCCATATCTTCACGAATAAGTTTCCTTAAGTCGCCAACACCGTCATCAATCTTTGCCATCTCAGAAGCAAGTTCAGAATAATCGAACATGTGAGCAACAATCTTTGGATTCATATATAGAGTTGCATACTCAGGAGCCATTGCTTCTAATTGTGTACTATCTAATGCCTCATTTTCTCCAACGCCACCAATTAAGTCACCATCTGGAGAAGCATTACCTTGAGCATTACCAGTTGTAGTGTTAACTGAGAATGTTGCTCCACTTCCACCTTGAGGTCGTGCGGTCATTACTCTCCATCCACTTGATGTGTATGGCCTCTTTGGTAGAATAGCCAAAGGATTAATTTCTTGGTTAATCATAGCCCAAACTTTTTGACCGTAAACCATGTTGTAAAGAGCAGTTAGGTTAGATGCAGCAGTTCCGTTTAAGGTTAAAGCGTCACCACTAGAACCAACGAATCCACTACCTATTGAACCAACTACTCCAGCAGCCTTCAATAGATTTCCATTTGAGCCGCCACCATAGGTAGCCATCTCTAAGTCTCTCATTGTGTTAATGTATTTTGTCATCTTCTTCATCTCCATTTATTTTAAGGGGTTTAAAGTTGACCCTCCAACTTTTCTACAAGAGCGTTAATATCACTCCAGTCCATCTTAGAGATTTCTTCTCCATTAGGAAGGTTTAGTTCAGCAACTGCTTCTTCTTGCTTACGGATAACAGTTTTCTGTTCGTCCTTAAGAGAAGTTAATAGGTCACTAAATTGTTTCTTTAGTTCAGCAACTTCTGATTTAGCATCATAGTTAGACTTGTCAATTTCTTCTGACTTAGCAACCATTTCTGCATCGAATCTGTCTTGGAATCCATTTTTAACTGAATCGAAAGCCATCTTTTCTAGTTGTTCTGCTTTGAATTCAGCGTAAGCCTTCTCCAAGTTTTCAGCAGATAAGTCTAGAGTAGATTGCTCTTCGTACTTAGCCATGTATTTTCCATCGAGTTGTGGGTGAGCGTCATCAACATAGTCACCAGCGTTACCGGCTTCAACCTGACCTGTTGCCAAATCTGGTTTTGATTTCATCTCTGTGTCCATCATCTCTGCTTCTTCTTTAGGCATGTTGGGATTCATATTCTCAACATCCTCTTCTGTGTCCATATATTCGTTCTTTTCCTCTTCGGTCATGTTAATTTCCCCGTTGGATGATTCAGCAGTTTTCTCTATGTTCTTTATAGGGTTTTCTATAGATTCTTTGTTTAAATCAGTAGAATCCTTATTTTCGTTCTTCTCTAGAACATCATTTAATGCACTTAAAGCCTTTTCAATTTCATTCATTTCTTTTTCACCTTTCTCCATTTTTAAGATGTCAAACTTTGCTTCGGGGTTAATACCCTTTTCACAAATAGTGACTTCGTGGAGTTCTAGTTTGGAGATTTCATTATACTCTCCATATTCTTTATGGTCTTTCTTTTTCTTTTCTAATGCTTGACCACCAATACTAAAGGAACGAAGAGAACCATCTCTTATCTCTCTTCCAACTTCTTTAGCCTTTTCAATATCTTCTCTCATTTTAATAACTACAAAGAAACCAACATCATCAACATTAGTTTTCCATAGTTTACCATTTTTATCTCGATATTCAGGAATAACTTCCCCTACTTGAACATTAGAATGATTAGTCATTACATTTCTAAACTTGGTGACTTTCATATATTTACCCACGGCTTCATTCAAAGCCTCTAAAGTTATTAAGTCGTTTTGTTTATCCACCATCTCAATAGAAGCATAACCACCAATAACTAAATCTTTAGATTTAAGAATAGTAAATGGGTCATGCCTTATTGCACTAACTGATTGCATAACAGCAGAACTCATGATAAACCGTTTCATAGGTTAACTATATTAATTGTTCCTAATCTGTAATTTGGCGAATTTATCTTTAGTTATATCCCAAATACCTTCATCTGAATCTGAATCTACAGGTTTAGTTTCCATACCCGTCCAAGCAAGCCACATATCTTTATCCTCTACAGGTATAACTCTAACATGGAATTTAGTATCGAACTTATTACCTTGTAATATATATTCATGATAACCATCCCTTTGTACTCCTAGTTCTACTTTACCAGAATCAACTAGTTTACCTTTTCTAAATCTAGTTTCTATTTGGGCAGGGTATTTACCAGATTTACCAAACAAAGAGAATATGTCTTCATCGGTTTCTATGCCTATTTCCCAACCAATAGTCTCTTTACCCAAATTAAATAATATAGATAAGTTATCATTATCTTTACGATATAATTTAAATTCTCCTTTTCTATACTCTTCAGGAGTTTTATATTTCTTTTCTATTATATCGAATTCAGCCATGAATACTTTATCATCTTCATCATAAGTAATATCCTCTAACTGTTTTAACCAAGAGTTTAACTTCTTTGGTTTAGCATCAAAAATATTATTATAAGATTTCATGTGATTTCTAACTACAAACTCTTCTATATCTTTGAAGGGTCTTTTATTATTAGACATTAAGAAATTTTTAATCGCTAATCTAAATGCTCCCTTTTCTCTTTTTAGCATCTCTTCTATTTGACCTTTCCAAACATCAATATCCAAGATAGCATTCTTAGCCATTAGATTATTTTCCTCAAACCCATAAAAAGTAAACCCATCTAAATCAGATTTAATAATAGCAGTAACATCTCCATGTATAACATCAGAAATAGAATACCCTTTTTCTAGAGCCTTAATATCATAATTCAAAGATTTCTTAGTATCTAATGATAATAATTCTAGAGTTATTAATTTTTCAGGCAACTCTACCTCTGGTATTTCTATAACTTTAGCAGAGAATAATTTATACCCACCCTCCTTATCCTTTTTAACTTCATCAATTTTAACTCTAATGATACTACCGACTTCTACATCAGTTTTAGTATTAAGAGCCTTACCTACATTCAAGTATTTTCGGTCATTAATTACTTTAGTATTTTTGAAATCGTCATATTCGGTTAATGGTCCGGCTCCTAATGTGTAAGTGAACATATCAGATTTAGTGGTTTTCTTATCTAAAACTATTAAATCTAAGTCTACGAACTTCTTCCATTTAATCCACTTAGGATTCTTTTTAGTACCAATGAAGTAAGTAGAAGTTATATCTTTTATTACTACCCCTTCAGCAGTAGGTATCTCCATTATTTCTTCAGAGTATTCCTCAACTTCCTTTATGGAATCAGCATATCTAGTATCTTTCTTAGAAGGGAATGCTAGTTTTTCATCTGAATGGGTGGAATAATTATTGAATAGTATAGTTAATCTTTCTTTTAATTCTTCATCGTGTAAATCTCTATCTTCATGCCTCATAATATCAAAGACATGCGCTCTTAATTCAGTATCAGAATCTTTACCTTTGAAAATTTTAGCCACTACTTCTGCTCTATGTAATGGTTCTTTACCATCAAATAACATTAGTTCTGCGTCAAGAATACAATCTCCAAAATGTTTAGCCTTCATAACCTTGACTTGATTAGGACATTTTTCAGTTATATCTTTCCCGTTAAAAGAATAAATTTTAACCTGCTCATCTATTTTATGAATCTGAATTCTCATACCATCGTATTTCTCTTGAACTACCCACTTTCCTGTGAATCCTCTTAATTCTTTCAAATCACCAATGTCGAAAATCCTATACATGGGTTTGTTAGGAACTAGAAAATGCCCCTCTGCTTTCTGTGCCTTCTCTAAACTAACTACTTTATTCCATGTGGAAGAACTATGATGAGCAACATATATCTCTTCTAATAATTTTCTAGCCGCTTTAAATTTACCAGTGATGCGCTTAGTATCTTTACCATCACCATAATGTTCTACAATGAAATCCATAACATCGTCTTCTGCTAAATTAAGACCTTTGAAACCTTCAGTCAAGGTATCTGGTTCTAAATCTTTCTTTTCCCAAGCAGCATCTCCTAGAGATTTATCATGTATTCTAATAGCCCAGTGTATAAACTTAGCAAATAAAGAGGGATTAGATAGTAATTTATCTATTACATCATCACCGTATTTATGGCTAAAAGGGTCTTTTACAATATCAGAAGAATATCTAAGTTCCTTTATTTCTCTATAAATATTACGGGCAGTATCACTTTCTATGTTTTCCGCTTCATCTGAAAAGAGTTCTTTTTCAGTTATAGATTGTTTAATCTCTTTACTAAACTCATCTATATCATCCCATTGTTCACGAAGGGTCTTAATCTCTTTAGCCCACTTTTTACCGTAAGTCTTAGGGTCAGATAAAGCAGAAAGATAAGACATTCTCATTTGTTCAAAGAATTGAATTACCCTAGAAGTTAAAGGGTTATCTTTGACAACGGAAATAGGCACACGAAATCACCTTACTTATTTCCACTATGATATTCTAAAGCCTCTTTTTCAAGACTCTTTATTTCTTTCACTAATTCCGAAAGTTTTCGCTCAATTCTCTCATATGTTTCGGGTGACGACCATGAACTAGCGGTCTGTAAAATACTTTGTGCATCATCTATTTCTCTAAAAGCGTCTTTAACTACTTTTATTCTTTTTTCTCCTTTAGGTGAATTTCTAGGAATGTCTCCTTTTGAGCCATCTCCATAATAATAGTCATATTCTTCACTATCCATATCTTTTGAGTCTAAAGGAGATTTCTTAATTGCACTTGCGTATTCTCTTTTGCCTTCTTTTACGCTTAGACCTTTTGCTTCATCAGCAAGATGACCAACACCAAGTTCTTTGATAGTGACTTTCTCACCTTTAGTTCTTTTAAGTTTCATCTCTTCACCGATGACGAACTTCATTAATTCTTCAGCATATTTTGTTCTTTCATTTGTCATATTAATTACCACCTAATCTACTAACTAAATCGTTAATATCATCCCAACTCATCTTAGCGATTGTGTCGGAATCTGGAACATCACTATGAGATTTAATTGCAGGAACTGGTGAACCCACTGTAACAATACCGGATTTCATCAACATATTGCTCTCATCATAAACAGTCTTTTCTATTTTCTTTACTCTACCCACTAATTCTTTTAGCAGGTCTATCATTTCATTATTCTCTTCTGTCATTTTAATCATCTCGTTTTTTTCAAACTTCGTCTAGCACATCTCTAAATGCTTCATCTAACATTTCTAAAGTCCTAAAGACCTTTCTAAGTCGTTTATCTGCTCTTGAAGGAATAGGCTCAGTCCCACGGTCAGCCCATTCTTCTAAACTTTTTTGGAATCTTGTGACTTCCTTAATAAATCCTTTAATATTATTCTCGAATGGCTTAAACTCTTCACCAACTTCTTTCTTTATTGTGTCTTCCCAACTCACTATTCATCACTCCATCCTTCTTTTTTCTCTCTCTTGTTTTACTCCCATAAGAATTGCTTCAGCAATATCTTCTAAACCATTTTTCAATGTTTGTTGATTAAACCGATTTGAAGAGAAACTATCTGTTTTAAAACCGTATTTAACATAAATATCATTAACTGCTTTTTCAAATTCTGCATACAATTTATTTGCATCGGCTTCATATTCACCTTCTAAATAATAGTGTGGTCTTGCATTACCAAAAACCCTTATTCTGTCTGGGCTATCTTGACCATCGGGCGAGAGTTCCCGTACCTTCTTAACTGTATTTTGCCAACTCATTATTCATCACCTTCAATCGTATGGTCTTTTATTAGGATAGTCCACTTCTCCATAATTAAATTGCAACACATTAAACTTAATACCGTGTTTTTTGAATACTGCGCTCAATCTACCTTCTGTAACTTTACCACTACTAATTGCTTGTTGTAAATCATCAATAAGGTCTTGCGTCATTTCTGCTAAACCTTCGTGAAATGACTCACTTTGGGCGGCAACTGCATCACTTTCTGCGTCTTTTCTAATTAATTCTTTCCAACTCATTATTCATCACCTAAACTTTTTGCGCTTTTTGGATACACTAATTTTCTTAGTTGTTTGTAGAGTTGCTCATACTGCTTACGGAGTTTGCTGGCGGTGGCTACCATATCAACATTCTGTTCGTTAATAGATTTCATCTTCTTGGTTAATTTAGAATCGTCTTTCACCAAATCAAGACCTTCCATCATATCAATTAGTTCTCCTAACTTAGTATAATCTTGACCAAAATATTCTGTAGGTTCAGCCGTCTGCATGGTTTTCTTGAGTTTCTTTTTCTCTTTAGAATCAAGAGCGTTGAGGATTTTACTTTCCTCTTTGATTAGCATATCTTCCCAAGCCATATTAATCACTCATAATACTGTCTTTTCATATATTGTTGGTCGCCCTTTTTGTTCTCTAACTTATAGACGACCCCCGTTGCAATGTTAAATCCTCTCGCAATATCTTTATCTTCTTCGGGCAAGTTTTCATAAAACTCTTTTGGTGGTTTTTGGTCATTATTTAACGCTTTAAGTGCGGCTATTGCTTCTTCCTTTGGTAGTGGCCCCACACTTTCTCCTAAATAGTCGTAATTAAAATACCACCAACCACCCTCTTCAGGGCCACCATATCTCTCATGTTGTCTATATTTACCAACATAAAACTCATTTGCATCCCAATCTATTTTTAGTATATCTTCCCAACTCATTTTAATCACTCCAAAGTTATGCTTCCTTCTCTCATTAATGTAGCAATTAGAGAATCTGCCCTTTCTTCTTCCTCTTGCTCAGAAGCCTCTTCTATCTTCTTCTGCTTCCTACCTTCTCTTCTAGTTCTAGACCTATCTACCTGAGCAGGATTACGCATTAAATCTTCTAGTTTTTGTCTTTCACCCGTATCAAGTAATGTCCAAACCCCTTCTTGTCTATTTTTTAAAGCACCCATTTCTTCTAATCTAGCAATAGCAACTTTATTCTTTTGAGAATAGGCTTCAATAATAGCATCTACAAATCTACCAGTCTTAACGCCTTCAATAGTGTTTATTTTAAACGGCTGCTTATTTAAGAGATTATAAACATCTTTCTGTGCTTCAAATGCTACACTGTCTTTATATTCTTCAGGACTAGTATCCGCTAATCTTCTTAATGTCGATAAATCTTCTTTACTACTTACAATACTAAAAATCATATCTTCAGTATCTATATCATAAATCAATTTACCATCAAAATCAAAATCAACATTTTTTAATTTGGACGCTAATTTATTTAATTCTGTCCTAGCAACCTTTAATGATTTAATTCTTTTTTTATCTGGTGAAGGGAATGGTCTTGACTTAGGAATGACACTAACAATTAAATCATTTAATTTATCCATTATTGGTTTTAATGTAGATGGGTCATCTTGGAATAGTTTACTTGATTTTAGACTATCTCTGAAACCTAAAAGGTTGGTATGTCTTACAGTCATATCAAAGGTATTATCACTTGGCTCAGAACCTCCTTCGGGAGTATCCTTTCTAGAGGTAAAATCATATTGGTTTGTTGATAATCTACCACCCTGAAATAACTCAGGATGATTATCTCTCAATTTTTTTAGAGAACTAATTAACACTGGGTCAATTTTAACTCCATCCTTTCCAGACTTATATTTATCCATATCATTTAACAAATCATCCCAAGATAAATCTGCTTTAAGAATATCTTCTAAATAACACTTCAACATAATAAAAGGGTTATCTGTTTTTAGTAGAATTGCTTTTAGAAGTGTACTCATATTATCCCCTCAATAGAATGGTCTGTTCTCATGCTTAGGTTTTTTATTCTTAGGTAAGTGAATCACATTAGGAGTGGAATTAGTAGTAGCCTCTGGCCTAGATTTATTATTGTTTAAAGTCATAGGTGTAAATACTGGTTTACTCTCTCTTGCTTTTTCTTGCTGTGCTAGAATTCTTTCGGCCCTAACTAATTCTTTTCTCATCTTTGTTGCTTCTTCTCTTGTTACCATATTATTCACCTTTCCATTGCATACTTGCTAGAGAAATCCTCATCGAATTTATCTGTATCTTTCATACCAACGTGTTTATCGTATGCGTCCGTCGCTGCTTCATATGAGACTATTGCCTCTGCAACTAAATCTTCTATTTCTTCTTTAGTCTTATAAGGCATAACATCATCATTATGATTTAAAAGTTCTCTAGTTAGCCATTCTTTAGTGTGCTTATCCCAAAAAGCAAACTCATATTTCTCATAGTCTTGTGGATTAGATAGTTTACTTCTTGGTGTTGAATAAGCGTATTTACCGGCTATAACGCTTAATATTAAATCTGGAGCAACTTCTATTTCTGACAGATAGTTACCATCTTCATCTCTAGGGTCGTCCTTAAAATCAATATCACTAAACTTGAATTTCTTTTTTAATATTGTTTCCCAACTCATAGTATTCACCTATTAATAATTAGATTGATTTGCCATTTTATCTGTAATAGTTAATGAAGGAACTCCAGTTATACTACTATCTTTAACTTCAAACATTTCTAATTCTGGAAGTTGTTTAAGTTGCTCTAAAAGTTGTTTAGGGTCACTACCTTGTAACACATCCTCACCAATAGTTAAAGTTCCATTGTTATAACTAGATGGTTCCGAAGATTTAACTTGCACAATAACATTACCTCTTTTCAAATCAGAATGTATTTGAGACATATACTGACCAAATAAATCTTTTTTAGGTTTACGTTTAGGCATAAACCGTGCAAATCCTTTATCTACATTATCTTCTTTTAATATTTCTTTCCAACTCATTAAATTCCACCTCTTTCAGTTCTTCTATCGACATTATTATTGGCTGCATCTTTAGGTAAACCCTTAGCCCGATTAGGTGGCCCTACACTCATCTTAGGTTTAGGACTTGCGGCCTTTACTTCAGCGGGTTTACCTGCTTCTGCCATAGTGGGTTTAGTACCTGCTTCCATCATTTGACCCATTTGAGATTGGTCAATATCAGTTCCAGCATAAGGGTCTGTTTCAAATTCATCTTCTCCTTTTTCTCCACCTTCTGCTTCAGGTTGTGGTTCTGGTTTAGAATAAATAAACTTACCATGTTCATCCATATCCACTTCAAACCCAAGATTCTTAATCTGTCCAGCGATATTAACTTCAATTTCTCTTTTACGCATAGTGGCGATTTCATCCTCTTCTTCGGATGGTGGTAATATCATTTCCCAATCAGTAATACCGAATTGCTTAACTAAGAATGGGAACACATACTTATTCCAAACATTTTGGGCCATTTCTACTGCCCTATTAGTAACAAGTATTTGCATACCTTCATTGTTTAATCCTCCACTAGTAGAATTATCTGCCATAAAGATTTTACTTACTCCATAGAACGCAGCAACTCTATCTCTCAAATCTTCTTTAACTGAAATATAATCCATTTCTTTTAATGAATCCATGAACTTAACCCACTCGACTGAACCCCTACCGTTCTCAGCCTCTATTCCCATAACAGGAATAAAGTGAGCATCTTGCTCCATCTTTTCTTTTACTCCTCTCCAGAAAGTTTTCATTGATTCTATGTTTCTAGTTTGAACCGCCAATATACCTTTGGGCATTCTAGCCTTAGTATATGCTTGATTGATATAATTCTCCATAGCAATTAAAGTGGTTAAATGATTCCACATTGTAATCACTGGACTAGTTCCATATAATCTACTTGGAGAATATTTACTGAAATGTAACACTTCCCCTTTAATGAAATTCTGTTCTACACCATGCGCTCTATTAGTGTAATGGACTGGATACATATCGCCCCCACATTCCCCACACCTTTCATGGGGTTCAGTTACAGTTATTTCTCTATGATGAATACAAGTGAATGAGTTTCCACCTTTATTACCTTCCTCATCACAAACTATAGCCATAGTAACAGGGTCTGCTCTAAACATTTGTTTGATTTTATGCGCCCTAATATTACCATTGCCATCAATAAAGTATTCTTTAACTAATACTAAATAGGCGTCATCCATAATATTTAGGTCATCTTCTAATTCTTTTAAGACATCAATAAACATCTGCTCGGCATCGTTAGCATACTCACAATGTAAAAACGAATCTGCGTATTTTTTCTGAGCAGGATTTGGTCTTCTTAGATTAGTGGATTGACAGTCAGCACAAGTTTCTGTGACTTCCTCATGTTCTTTACCACAGTCTTCACATTTTACAGCAAATTTAGGTTTCCACTCATATCCTCGTCTAAATATTTCATTTTTTAATTGGGTAATACAAGTTCTTAGAATAACTGAACTAGAGGCTATGTGATACACAATAGGCCCAGTCATTGCTAAAGGGTGATGTTGTTCTTGAATACCCATTTGATAAACTTCTCTGTCCATAGGAACAGGGGTTGACTTTCTAAAGAAACTAGTTAGAGAAAATCTCCTCTTTTCTTCTGACATTATACCACTACCCCTCGTTCTAATTCATCCATAACACTCATTTTATTATTCCCCTTATATTTAGCGATGTTCTCTACATCAATATCATCTTTAGCGAAGTCGTAATTAACATGGTCGGCGTGATTAGCCCACTTCATTAATTTAAACAACTCAGCCATTCTAGGTTTAGCCCAAGGTTGCTTCCTATGATTCTTTTTTATTCTAATTAACTCAGTTAGAATATCGGCATTATCACCCTTCATTCTAAAATATGGGCGACACTTACTTAATAATTTAGTAATATCCCCTTGCGAGTAAAAATTTAATCTTTGTACGGCTCTAGTAGCCTGTGGGGATTTTTGGTCAAGGTGTAGTTTACCACAACCTAACTCCTTATGCAATTCAGTAACGAATGCTTTACCCCTATTACCTGTAGCGATAATACCAATTCTAGGATTAAAACTTCTATCCATAGTAATATATCCGTCTGAATCAATAAAAGCAGCAGTATAAGCATGTAAATCTTTCTTGATTTCCATAGGTAATTTATAATATTCTCCTTCTATATTACTAATACTCATCTTATCTGCAACTTTACAAATTATTTGTGGAGAAGCCCGTCTATGTAATTTACTTGGTAATCTATCATATATTTGTCTAGCCGATATACCTTGATTTTCACAAACTGATTTTAATACAAAATCATCTAGTTGCTTAGAGATACTGTTTTTAATAACTTGACTAGGAATTGCAGATACTATTTTTCTAAATTCTCTTTTAGATTTAGTCATGGTTTTACTAAGAGACGAATAATCAGAATTATAATTATGTCCTCGATGTAAATCTGCTTCCCAAAATTTACACAAAGATTCTATGACTTGCCTTCTAGTCTTGGAATCCTTAATGGAATGTATTTTCTTCAAATCAGACTCAGTATATCTCATCTGTCTAAGTGGAGTTTCATAAGGGGCTAACCAATAGATTGATTTTATACAGTCAGTTAAATGATTACCATAGGCTACAATTAAATCGTCTATGCCTTTTGAAAAAGTAATCTTATCTTCTCCTTTCAAAGTGCGCCTATGTTTCCTTAAATCTTTAACAATATCAGGTATTTTCTTATCCGATATTTTATACTCTTTCGGGAAAGTATCTAGTTGAGATTTAGCCTCAGTAACATTAATGTTAAATTTCTTTGAAACACTCATTGCGGCTTCATAATCACTCATTATAGGTTGAGTAGATATCCATTTTTGGGCATTCATCTCTTGGAGAAGTTCTTCTTCTTCATCCTTTAAATCAGCAAGTATTCTAAGTTTCTCACCTTCTTCACTCTTAGAAATTAAGTCCAAACATTCCACCCCCGATACTTTGTGCCTGTGGTTGCTTGTTATCAAATATTTCCATATCATCCAACAAAACAATAGCCTCCAACATATCATGGGTAGCAGAATTGGCCAAGGCCAGTCCCATTACCAAGTCATCGTGTGCGCCCACACCTTCAAACTTTCCTGTGTCAGTAATACTAAACATAGATAATTCCTCTACAATGTTATCAGTCACCGAGCGAGATTCATCATTACCTCTAGGAAAAATAATTTTGGTATTTTCTATATTCATTTGTAGATTAAGAATGATTTCTTCTTTCTTTCTACGAGTCATAGTAACATCTCTAATATTCAAATCAGTCTCATTACGCAACTCTTGAGTGAAAGATTTAGCAAAGGTATTTGTTTCAAAATAGATTACATCAGGTTCAAACAATTTAGCAATCATTTTTATCTTGTTTATGTTATCTCTAAACTCCACATTCTTTTGCCTATCTACATAGATGATTCTTTTATTCCTCTGTTCATCTACCTCTAACACCATAATAACATTGTAGTCACCATCAGTAGAGATAGCAGGGTCAACACCAACATAATAATTGTAACCAGATTCTTTTCTATGTCTCAATCTTAGAACATCTTTCTTACCAGCGACTTTACAGGCATCAATATGTTCTTGACCAAATAGAGCAGTACCAGTAGATATAGGAATACATAGATATTCTCTTGTGAATTTAAGTGAACCAACTTCCGCCTTTCTTTGCATTAAAGAATCATAATCCCATCTAGATGGCCATAAAGGTTCATTGTTCTGATTGAGACATGGATAATTTCTAACAGTATAAACTCCAGCATATTCTTCACTAGCCAACAGAGCAAATATATCAGTGTAAGTAAAAGGAGTACCAATCATTCTAAGGGTAGCGGTATGGTGAAGAGTAGGAATCATATCTCCAAAAAACCAATCAGTTACTTTCTTGATAGCAGTTAAACTGAACTCCTTTAGAGGGTCATCAATAATAATCTCTTGAGGGTGAAGTCCACGAATCTGTGAACCAACTGACCTCTCAAGAATGGAATTACCATTTGTTAAAGTTATATTACCTACTGCCCAACCTCTTGAAGGTCTAAAATGAGCAATAGTCTCATTGTTAAACATCTTATCTATTTCTCTCATGTGAACCATAGTTTGCTTATGGTTAGAAGAAATGTATAACATTTGATATGGGGCTGGCTGGAAACATAATTGCCATACCGCCCAAGAATGCATAAACACAGATTTACCGTGGTCACGGCTACAAATAATCACTGTTCGATTTGTGCCTTGCATAAGTTCTAACCACTCTTGATGGAAAGAGGTGAATTCAAACCCTAAAACTTCAGTAAAGAAATATGGAAAGGATGTCTTAGACATCTCTAAATCCATTTGTCTACTAAAGTTCAAATCGTCTAACATTATATCATATCCTTAGACTATTAAACCATTTAGTGATATCCCAAGTTGTGCCATAATGTTGCCTAAAGTGTTCTAACACTTCATCAGGAATAACTTCGTGTTCAGATGGAGCGATATCTCCAGTCATGTATTGTTTACCTTGAGCGGTATAACCTGCTATAGTCGGAATTGATGGTTTATTATCTATAGCCTTATCTCTAGCAGTAGTTCCATATCCTTTAACAGAACTTTTAGTTCCACCCTTATATGCAAACTTTTTACCATCCTTTCCTTCTCTAACTGAGAACCCGCTAATAGCAACTAATCTATATTTACCATCTTGTTCTATAATTACCCCAAACCAATTATCAACTGGATAATTAGCAGTACTATCTTTTTGACTTCTAAGAGTATGAGGGGAGTCTGGGTTACTAGCGTCCCACATTTCCTTTACTTTGGATTCATCACTACCTAAGCCTATTACTTTCTTTGGTTCCTTTCCTGATAATCTTCTAAGTTCAGGGTGAAATTTTAAAGTATTAAACCAATCCATGTAATCACCTGAACATAGCCTTGACTGTATAAACCACTTCTTCATTGAGTCCATAGTTCTTAGCAATTGATTCATAAGAAGCAACTGCCTTGACAATCTTATCTATCTCAGTAGCCGTCAAGTCCATTCTTTGTTCTTTGTGAATTTTATTAATTACTAAATCCATGTGGTCTATGGAATGTAGTGATAGATTAGAATAAATAATTGGTGAAGATTGCATCTTCCTAATAGCATCATGTGCATTCAAAAGGGCCGCATTAATTTCATCCATTTTATGGAATGTATCAAAGATTTTATCTAATTTAGTAGCGGCTTCCACTAATTTTTTATTTTGGTGACTCCAAGGTTTTTTATCTGCTTGTTCCCTACCTTCTGAAAGTCCCATCCAAGCAGTAAACTCAGGTGTATTGAGAGCATGTCTCAATTGTTCTATAGGATAAGTAGTCGAACCTTTCTTGTAATCGGAATGGTAATCTTCTAATTTAGACCAGTAAGTTGGTGGGTTATTAATAATACTAGTAGCATTTAATTTCTTACCCATATCATAAATAATATATCCTATGGATTCCATATTCTTATCGTGGAATTGTTTTCCAAAAATAGAATCTAAAGCCTTAACTGCCCTCTTACCTTTATTCCAAATCTTTCTATCAAATCTACTCCCTCCCGCTCTAACATGTTCTATGAAATCACCAATATTGTTCATATGACTTGGTTTTAATCCCTCTACTCCCTCTGTTACCATCCTATCCAAAAGAGTACCTAATGGATTTGTCTTAGCATTTTTAATACTTAAAACTAAAGAAGCATGACTAGTTGCCCACCTTGGTTTCTCTTTAGCCTGAACATAATTTTTACCCTGCATAGGTAATAGATAATATTCATTTAAAGCAGATAGCAAATCATTCCAAGCCTTATCTAATTCTAATACAGTTTTTTCAGGTTTTGTACCGAAAACATCCGTAATAGGATTAGGGGTATCTTGTCCCGCTCTAGCCCCACTAGTTCTTTGACCTAAACCTTCTATTAGAGTACCACCCTCATCTTTTTTAGGTCTTTGATATGTAGAGAACTGAGTCTTTTGAATTTCTATCATAGAATTAATGGCTTCTAAAAAATCAAAAGTTATCTCATTCATCTTACTAGTTCTGGAAGCAATTTTGGCTCCACCTTCAGAACCATAATCGGAACTATCCAGATATTTTTCAACAAAAGGGGAAATAGGTAAGAAAAACCTATTACTCTTTGAAGAGGCTTGAGTAACCATATTCTCATAATCATCAAACCAATCATCAAACTCATCCAATTGCTCATCATTAAGATATAGAAATTTAAGTCCAGCAAGTTCTTCGCCAAACCCATCTTCATAACCATCTAGTATCTTCCTAACCTTTTTAATTTGAGCCAATGGTATTTTTACACCTTTGTAATCACTCTTATATTGATAATGAAATATAGGGTCAACCTCAATTTTATTACTATCAAAAACCTTTGGTTGTTTTCTTCTAGTGGGTGCAGGTAAACTTCTGTCTTGAGGGTTATCTCTAGTAACTGGTAAGTCCTTACCTCCCCCAGCCACCTCTTCTTCTTCCTCATTCATTACACCTTTCAAATCTAGGAAACTATCTAAAAGTAGTATAGAGGAATGAAAATCATCTGGAACCTTTAACTCAAAAGCCGGTAATTGTAAAACATAATTAGGTATTCCCATATTGTAAATTTTCTCTAACTCATCCACATTCTTTAGGTAATCTTCAACCATTCCATGAGCAGTATTTAGTTCTTGAAATGCTGAGTCTTTATCTACTTCTTGTTCCTCCACCAATCCTTTAGCAACAGAAATTAAATTTTCAGTGGCTTCTAAAACCGCATCATGTTTACCGTGAATACCTGCCCAATAATCATATACTCTCTGTCTAGTTTCTAACTTACCTAATGGTAAATCACCCACTTCTTCAGCCCATCCAAAATCAATTCTAACTACTCCCTTATTAGAATCAGATTCTTTGTCTTGCATACGTTCTACATAGAATAGACCTAATTCTCTAACACTCTTTATCAAAACATTGTCATTTAATTCTTTAGCATAAGAATCTAATTGGTCAATAGTTTCACCTAAATTATCTGGAGCAGAATTCAATAACTGTAATTTACCCTTCGCTAAAGACTCGTCACTTAAATTAGCAAAGGTTAATTTTTTACCATTTAACAAAAACGATTTTCTCAATATAGTATTAAAAGAACTCTCTTGAGATACTTCTTTTTCCGCTTGACCACCCTCCCCTTGAACAGTCATACCTGCTAATTGACTTCTCAAATTTTTAATAGCCCTTATAGCGGCACTCCTAGTTATTTTAGGATTATCATCTCGTAATTCTTGTCTAAGTTCAGCCGCAGACTCCTTCCAAGTATCATTATCAAAAGCGTCTTGTGCTTTTTGTTTCAACTCTTCACTTACATTCATTTCAGTTATATCCATAATTAAGCCACCCTTAGTAATCCACCTTTAGTTAGTATAGAATATATATTATGTTTACCTTTATTCCTTTGCTTCCAATAAAAATCAGTGTTGGCCGCTAAGTCCATTAAGTTCTCCTTTAGGTCTTTAATTATAGATGCTCTGGTATTATCTATGTTTTTCCTAAATGCCCCACTAAACTCTAAAATCTCATCTTTATAAGGTGGTGGATTAGCAGTAAAATCAAAAGTTTCACCCTCCTCTGGTGCGGCTATCTTTCTAGACAAAACGGATAACTGCTCCTCAGTTTTATATTCTTGGTCTGCTGAAATTAAAACATTAAATATATTAGAAATATTACCTATTTCTCCCTTTTTATATTCACCACTTAAAACATCAGATAGACCTTCACCACGACTTAATCCCATATAGGTTATCTCAGCAATATCTCTATCAAACTCACTGGGAAATGCACTTTCATTAAAGTCTATTTGTGATTCACTAAATTGAGTTTGGAATTGTTTATCACTTTCCCCATACTGCTCTTGTAATTCATCCCTTAACTCAGAAATTTCTTCTCCTGTTATGGATTTAGATAAAGATAATAGTCGCCTAACCTTTTCTAATTTTTCAGATGAAGGTAGAGAATACACATCTACTCCTTCTAAACCTCTTTTAGATTCCTTAGAGTATTTTTTAAATGATGACAATACAGCAGGTTTATCGAAACCACCTTTGCCTTGTAAGTCATCTATTAGTGATACTATCTCCCCATCGGCTTCACTTGTTAAAGACTCATCTCTCAATAAATCACTTAATAACTCATATTGACTCTCACTAATAGATTGGTTAACACTCACTGTTAACCTCTTTTTAGTTCTATCATAAGTATCTTTTAAATCTCCAGATTTAAGAGCAGAAACAATCTTAGGCATCCACTCTTGTTTATTTGGTTTTACTTCCCTACCTAACTCAGGTAAATGATATTCATGAGTATCATCATAGTTCTCTGTTGATACATCCCAAACTATGTTAGCGTAATTTTGTAACACACCTTTACCTAAACCCTTTTTCTGTTTTAAGTAGGAAATGAAATCATCAGCAAAAGTGCCTTGTTCTACACTAGAAGTAAAATCTTCGTCTAATAACTCTATTAAACTATAATGAATATATTTATCCCTCTGTTTCATATTCTTGATACTAGTAGGAATTATATCTTTAGGAAATAATTTTGGAGATTCTTTAATCTTACTTAGTAAGTATCTAGCCTTCTCTGGAGTAAACGGCTCTACTAATTCATATTTAGTAGAAGATAATTCTTCTTCTTGTGATTCTGTAATCATACCAAATACACTAACAATGGGTAAAGGGCTAGTTGAAAATCTACCTGTAGTCATACTAGATACCTTCTCTTTCAATTTATCTAACTTATCTATTGGATACCTAGCCAACACCCAAGTTTTACCTTCTTTGTTAAATCCTAGAGAGGATAAATCAGTATCAGTAGTAATAGCAATTCTTCTCAAATCAGTTAAACCTAATTCTCTAAGTATGGGTCTAATCTTTCTACCGTAATTAGCGACTAAATACTTACTAAACTCCTTTCTATTTTGTGAATCTTTAAATCTCTCATTAAGATAATTAATAGTTTCTTCAGGGTTTGACTCATCTAGATTAGATAAAACTGAGTCTAGGAATTCTTCTGATAACTCAGTATTTTTCCTATATCCAGTTCTTGTGCTTTTTCCTTTCTTTCTATTACTTTCTAGAATTGGTAAAACTTTCTCAACCATTAGTTTAACTCTAGCCTTAATCGCAGTAGGAGTAGTAACATGTGGCATACTACCTTCACCAGCATATAGGATTTTAATCTCCCTCATTTTTTTCCAAGCCCTTTCATCAGAACTCCAATCTTTTAGAACGTCAATTGTAGCAGATATACCTTTATTACCATAATCTCCACTTTCAATATCCTTGATGAACTTATTAGTTAAAGCATCTGTAGTTAACAAGGAGGCCCACTTACCACCATCTTCGGCAGGTAAAACACTAGCCTTTGAAATTATACTAGTGTTGGGAAAACTAGTTCTTCTAAGAACATTAACCCAATGTGGAATTGAACTCATTGTAATCTCTCCTGTATTAGTTTTCCCAATATATAGAATTAGATAAATCATCAAAATCTCTTGTGGCTTCATTGATGTATTTTTCTTTAGTCGCCTTTTCATTTATTTTACCATTTTCGACAACCGCCCAATTTGGTAAAGATTTTCCTTCATCCAGAGCATATTCTAACTCCATTACTATTTGATAACCCGCTTCGTTCCAATCTTCTTTCTTTCGTTGTATGAATCTCTCATCTTCATTTAACAGGTTAGGAAGATAAAACCCTCTGTTAGCCATAATCAGGTCTTTAAGTGATTTTTCTGTTACTTGAGAATACATCTCTTCTTCGCTTTCTGTTCTTCCGATTCTAAAAGGAATATGACTAAACAAATCCATACTATTCGCTAAATCTATCGCTTTACTATCAACAAATTTTTCATCTAATCCTAAGTCCCTTAGAACCTTTTTAGCCATCTGTAATACTTTTTTTTCGGCAGTATCAGTTTTCAATATATCTTCCCAACTCATTATAATCTCTCCTACATTAAATTCCTAACCTACAATCGCCTCTAATATGTTGAATCTTGCATCCTTTCTAAAAAATCTACTATGTCCACAATCATTACAAAAAACTACTGTAAATACTTTATTTGAATAATTGAATAACCTTGACCACTTTCCTGTCATTGCCATTTCTTCAGAAGAAAATGAAGTGCTTTGACATATTTCGCAACTCAAGACTAATTCATTCATTGTAATTCCTCCTAAACCATTTCATCTAAAGTCATGCCACGATGCTTCATGTTTGTAATAGCACTTAGGCTTCTTTTTTGTTCTAAAAGACCCTTTCTACCACTATCACTAAACATAAGAAAATCTTCTGTAAAATATTTATCTTCTGCATTTAATAAATCTAATAATAGTTTTGCTCTTGAATGAGTGTCTTTGGCTTTCATCATCTCTTGTTTAACATATTCTTCATCTGCATATCCTTTATAGTCATATTTTTTAAGGTAATTTTCAAACGCTTCTTGCATTGTAGAAATTAAATTTTCCATACCGTCTTCTTTCAATATTTCTTTCCAACTCATTGTAATTTCTCCTGCATCTTTTATTATTAACTGTTATGTCAATATCCAAATTTCTTATGGGTTGTTTCAAGTCTAGAAATATACTTTTCTAAAGTTCTAATAACATCTTCTCTACCTACCCTTGAATCAATAGATGGGGGGTTTGATGTTCGGTCAAGTTGATTTCTAATCATTTGAAGTTCATCAGAAGTCAATATATTAAAATTTGACTCATTATCTCTTATTTTAGGAATTAGAGTTCTCATTGAGTCAATTGCCAATTTTTCTCTCCTAACTAACTTTTCAGTATCGTCTTGCATCATTTCCTTGCCCGCATATTTTCGGCCTAATCTTCGGGCTTCTTTCATGTCTACTTTTAATATATCTTGCCAACTCATTGTAATTTCTCCTGCATTTTTCCTTTAATGTCCAACCAAACTTGTGGATGTTGTTGAGCCAACACCTCTTGAACGACTTGCATCTGTGCAACAATAATAGTATCTTGTCTCTTGTGAACTAATTGACCCTTAAATTCTAACATATATTTCAATGACTCACGAATCTCTTTAGCAAGTCTTGTTAGACTATCAATATACTTAGGATTCAAATCATCTTCTTCAAATAATAATTCAATCTTATCCTCTAGTCTATGAATATTAGCAGATAAAACATCTATTTCGTTTAGGTCTTTCTTAACTATCTCCATAGCCGCTGACTTCTGAACTAAGGGTTTCAAATGTTTATTCATATGTTTCATAACTTGATGTCTAGTAATTCCTAATTCTCTAGCAGCCTTAGTAGGTGATAACTCACCATCATTGATTTGTAATTCTAATTCTTGACGTTGTGGACTAACACACAATGCACATCTAGGATTTGATTGGTCAGTGTATTCATTACTCATATGATTTCTCAAATGTCTTGCTGATACACCACTAGTCCATTCCATTTCTTTATCTAATTCATCTGGAGTAACTTGAACGGAAGAAAGCCTTTCTTCTAATTGTTCTCTATCAGGATGCTGACAGAGTTTACAGTGCTTTCTTGTTTTAGCCATATTAATCATCCCCAAAGTCCATCATACCAACTTTTCTTAATCTTTGATTTATCTAATGCGGTCTGATATGCGGTTGACCAAGGTTGACCCTTTACCTTTCTACCGCCACCTGCATCCGAAAGTAAGAATGGTTTACCATTAGACCCAAGATGTGGAGGGACAACAAATTCTGGTCTAACAAACAAATTAATCATACGATTGATGGTTGCATCTGTGAATTTAATTTTAAACTCTTTAACATCATCACCTCCAGTTATATCTTTTAATTGTGGAGCAATCTCTGTTAAATATTTAGAAGTCTGAGTATCAGTAACTTTGAAGGTAGTAGCATTCAATAGAGTTTTGATACCAGTAGCACCGCCATATTTAACTTGATGACCGCCACCTCTGTAAATTCTCTTATCTTTCATAAGAGTAATTAATTTAGATTTAAGACGGGTTAAATTACCCAAACTATTAATCTTGGCTCCAAAATCACCCGTATCATTAATGATAAGTTCCTTTAGATAGGTATCATCCAAAGCCTTCTCAAAGTTTTCAAGAATACCTAATAAACCAATAGTTACAGTATCACCCTCCCCACCACTAAGGGATGATTTAGAGTATATCGCTTGCCAAAATGGAGGCTCTGCTGAGTTTTTTTCACTAGAATACCATCCAGCCTTAACCGCACCTAGTTCATTCTCACTACCATGAACTTTCTTTCTAGAGTCAACGTAAATTGGAGTTCTATAATGCCCAAACACCTCATCTTTACCCACATCTACGAACTTTCCTCCTCTAGGAACTACTTCTAAAGGTTGAGTGAAATTAATATTCCTTGGGTCTTCGTTTCCTCCAGCCATAGCCTTAATATCGTCCATAAATTCTTTAAGAATATCTTCTTCATCTTCACCTATAAGAGAATCTTCATGTAGAATTAGCCTATCTAAAGTTGCTATAGTATCTTTAGCCCCATCTTTAGGAGATGCGCCAACTCTCTGCACTCTAGGAATAACGTGGTCCTTTACATGCTCATAAAGAGAATCATTACCTTTACCACCCTCTTTATCGCTACCTCGACCAGTTATACCTATGTCGGCTAACTTTACTTCACATTCCCTTTTCCAATTAAGATAAGCCCGCTGTACGGTATCCATCTCATCACCAGTTTCTTGGTTAACCATTAAATTACCAACCCTAATTAGTCTCTTTTTCTTAACAGAGGGTTTGGCTTTCTTCAAATCCTCCTTTTTCTTTTTGCGACTATATCTAGGTTTAGACTCTATTCCAGCATGACCAGCAGTAACGGCCCCTACCATCTTCTTAGTCTTTAACATTTTAATCCAGCGACCTTGACCACTTCCACTTGCAGAAGAATGTTTTAGGTTATGTTTTCTAGCAATTCTTTGTTCTGCCTCTGGTTGAACTAAATTACTAAATTTCATTTCGTTCTCTACTTCTCTGCGAAGTTGAGGATTATCTTTAATAAATTTACTTTCTAATATTGCCATCTTAATCACCTTGTAAATGCACTTCTTGCTTTAGACTTTGGTAGTTCATCATAATGGTAGAGTTTAACACTTTTATCATTATGAGGATTTTCAGTCATTAAAGAACCATCTGGCATCTTGTGAGTTTTACCAGTCCACTCTTTACCATCCTTAGTGTAATGTTTTCTATCGGGACTTTTTTTAGCGGATTCTACTTCTTCTACGGTTTGTAGAGCATCAACCATTGGTTCTTCTGTATCACCATCACCATCTAAATCTGGATAGTCTGGCCTTTGATTTTTTAATATCTCTTTCCAACTCATTATAAATCATCTCCCATACCTTGTAACATATGTTCTAATACATCATCTATAATATCAGATGGATTTTTCTTAAATCTATCATATTTATCCTTTTCCTGCAACCTAAGATTATAGAAGAAAATATCTTTATCTTTTTTACTTGTTCTGCTAAGATTGTCTATAGAATTTTGAATCGCTTCTTCCAAACCAAAATCTTTATTCTCTTCAACACCATCAATAAACTCCCCCAATAATTCCTCATTATCTCTAAGTTCTACCATTCGTTCTACTTCTACCGCAAACGATGGCGAAATTCTTCTAATTTCATAAATATTAGGATTGGCCTTTAATATCTCTTTCCAACTCACTTCTTCACTTCCTTAATCTTATTACCAGTAACGAATTCTTTCTTGGTCTTTTTTTCGACCTCATCAATCTTCTTCGACTGAAAATCAAACCATTTATCTAAAGAATTACAGCGAGTCATCTCTGTCCACTTCCCATTCTTGGGTCTTCCTTATTCGCTTGTCTAGCCCTATCTAAGAAAGTACTAGATTTAGGAGTCCTCTGTGGACAATAATCTTTATCTGTGGATTCACCAACTTGCGCTGGTAACTTTTCTGGGCATTCCTGCCCACCCATTACGAACTCTCCACACCTTTTACATGTGCCAGAATATTGGACTGGTGCTTTCTTAATTTGTGTAATCCAATCCATAATATAGGCTCCGCTTTTTTAATCGTAGCCACTACCCGTTTATTTGATTTCCCTTAATCAAACTATAATTTCAGGAGGTAAATCCTCATAATGATTTTTCTTATTTAGTAACCAACTAGTGACTGATAATAAGTCATTTAACTCTATTCCAGTCTCATATCCCCTATTATTGGCCCAATGAATCAAAGCATTTGTTGATAAATTACTACCACTATTCGGAATAAAGGGACATCCACCCAATCCAGCAATACTAGCATCAAAATTAGTTACACCCCAAGCCGCAGCCGCTCCCACATTACCAAATATAGGATTACCACCTATTTTTCGCTCATGAAGGTGTAAAGCCACCTCTGCCTCTATACCTTTAGTCAATTGTAGAGTCTGTAACATTTTTGTTGGGTGCGCTGCCCCAATTGTGTCGCATAATACGACAGTTCCGGCAATTTCATCGGCTTTTTTGATAGCATCTAGCAATTTATGCTCTTTAGGTGAACCTTGAATGGGACAACCAAACGCACAAGACAAATATGCCCTAATATTCTCCTTATTTTCGTCCTCCAACATGTATTTTTGTTCCGCAAACACATCTTCTAACCCTTTTCCGAGATTTCTCATGTTAAATTCGTCCGAATGAGAGAAAAATACATTGAATTTCTTAGCACCAACGGCTTTAGCCCTATCCAGCCCTCTAGAATTAGGAATTAATACATCAAAATCACCCAAATGTCGAGTAGATTCAAATATTTCTTCCGCATCTGCCATATTTGGAACCTTTTTAGGGTTAACAAAAGATGCAATCTCTATATTTTTGAGGCCAGCATGGTATAATTCATCAATCATACTTGTTTTTTCTTCCGTAGTTAAACTAAATTTACTATTTTGCAATCCATCTCTTGGCCCTACTTCATATATGTTTAAATCCATCCTCACCACTTCACTTTATTAGCCCAATAAGCAGCAGATAGTTTACCCCGTTTTATATTTTTAGCATGTCTAGCCTTAAATGACCGTTGTTTCTTCGCTCTTGCTCCTTTCGGGTTACTCTCAGTAACAGTCTTCGCACCTTGTTCCCCAAATCGAATCAATTTAGTCGTATTACCTTCCTTCGCCATAACAATATGAGACTTTTTAGAATGATTAGGAGTCCTTTTCGGCTTATTAAATCCACTAATATTCAACCTTTTCATAGTTGCTCTTGCTCTACTATGGTCTGCTGCCTTCAATGTATCTTCCCAACTCATCATCCTTTCCTCCTTTTGTAAGTCTTACAAGCGGCACAAGTTGGGCGACACCTCTGTTTAGTCCCTTTAGATGCATCCTTTCTCCCACAAGGTTTAGTGCCTTCCTTATCATCTTCACAAGATTGACAAGAAACCCAACCTTTCTGTCCATCTCCACCCCTTCGTGAAAACCAACCATGCAATCCTTCTTTCTTCTCTCTAGAAAAATTATCTCCACCCTTGACAGTATCCTCCCAAGACTTCTTAGCAGACTCTCCCCATTTAGAAGCACCAACTTTTCTACATTGAACCAACGCACCACTAGCGTAAGCGGAAGGCCACTTCTTATAGCGACTCTTTACCTTATGATAACAGGCATCTTTTTCGCCCTTTAATACATTCATCCATTGGGGGGTCATATCTCTCACCTAACTTTTTCAAAAAATGACCTGTAATTTGTGTGGGACTAGCAAAAAGTTTTTTGGGCCTTTTCATCTATTTCCAGCCAATAGTAGTTTAACTAACATCCTCCAACATTCTATGTATAATATCTATCTCTTCTTGGGAAAGATTAGAGTTTAAGTTCGTCTTTTGTTTAACAACAAAAGCCTCGTGTTTAGCAAAGCGACCAAGAGTTTTTTGTTTGCCAAAGTCATCTAAAGATGTTTGAGTGGTCCTTTTCATGGTTGCTTCTAGCAATATCTTTAACTTCTCTTCGGCTTCTTTTATTGCAGAGGTGGCCGTTTGAAGTTTAACGCTAGATTCATGGACTAAAGAGTTGATGGCTCTGACAGCCTCATAAACCTCATTATCTTCCATGCGAATCACCCTATATTGATAGCCGAAGTACTCGTATCTAATAGAGATGTTGCTAGAGGTTAAAGATGAGTGATTTGATGTTATTCTGTTAATGTCATTGGTTTTTTTTAATTTTTTTGCAAAGCCATATGGTTGTGGCTTTGTTACAACCTTGATAGGTTAAATTAGTATTGTTGGACATGAATGCAGAAGAAATAGCAGAAGCGATAGTTAATCTAACAATAGCACTAGAAGACCATGAAGAATTGAGAAAGGCTTGGAGAGTTTTAGCCAAAGCGGTTTCTTATCTCAGTTCTAAGGATGACTACTTCAATAGAGAGAAAGAAGCCTTAGAATTAATTACTGAATTAAAAGAAGAACGAGTAGAGGAGTTTCTTTGATGGTAACTGTTTGCCTCTGTTGTGGATTACAGACAGAGATTGAGGCAGAAGAGATAGAATACACCTGTGTAGATGTGGACGGTAGAGTAATTAAAGAATACTATGAGTTAGTAGTCACTAAATGTTGTGAGTCAAATAGGTGGACTTCTATGTTATTAGAGGATTGTGAATAATATGATAATATGTAATGCGAAACTAAAGAGTATTGAAGAATTAATAGAGGAGATGGAGAAAGATGAGTAAAGAAATAGCAGAATGGTGTGGATATGATTGTATGGGTGATATGATTATTGACCACTTAACTAAGAAAGAACTTGAAAACATGTTGATAGAATACATTCAAGAAGATGAAAGTGGTATAATTGAAGATATCATAATGGAGATAGCGACTAAAAAATACGAATGGGTTGACCATGAAGCAATAAAAGCAGAACAAGAAGATGCAGAATACGAAAAATACAGAGATGGAGGAATATAGATGAATAAGAGGAAGACAATTAAAGAAGTAAGAATAAACTTTCCAAGAGAAGGTATGATACACCCTAGATACGCAACATATTTGGATATGCCACTAAGTATGGTAGATGAATATCAAAAACAGATATTGAAGACTTCCCACTTAGCAGGATTGTTTCCAGATATCAATTATTGGGTGCTATTTGATGTAGTGGCAGGTAATAGAACCATAAACTACATTGATGATGAGGATAATTACTGTGTTATTATCTCAGAATTGATAGAGGAAGAAGAATAGGAGAAATCCGCCCTTCGGGGTAGGATACAAAGCCCTACCATATGGTGAGGAACTTTGGGCTACGAACCTCATATATAATTTATCAAAAATATAGTATGACAACAAGTTATAATGATGATTGCGCATGTTGCGGTAAAGAGTTAGAGATTGAAATAGAGGGCGGCTACCTGTGGGAAGGTTCCTTCGCTTGTGAGAAATGTGTAGAGGAGATGGATTAAATGAACGGCTGGACGAATAGAGAGACTTGGCTTGTTAACTTATGGTTCAATCCTGAATATAAGAGAACGATTGATTATTTAGAGGAAACACTTGAAAATGAGTTTCTCGACATGATTAAAGATAGGTTCGGAACTGAAGCGCACTTTTATGTTGATATGATAGATTTTCATTGTATCAACTGGGATGAGTTGAGAGAAGCACAGGAGGACGAAGAAGAATAGCACCCTTCGGGGTCTATTTTCTCAAAGTTATGACCATATGGTTCTAACTTTTGGGTATAGAACCTTAAGGTTCGTTAATATGTGTGTTGAGAATCATAGTCCATCATATCCTTCATTTCCTGCATACAAGCACCACAGATGTATGTTCTGTGTTTCTTAATCCACTGTGCGGCTACTGTGCATTCGCACATATCACATTTTTTCAACATACTAATATATAATAAATACACTCTTTAAGGTCTATTCCTCAAAGTTATGACCATATGGTAATACATCTTAGGCGTAGTCTCTAACTTTGGGTTTAGGGGAAGAAGCCGAGTATTACCCCGACTTCGACCCCATTAAATCAACTCCCCTTCAAATGCTTCGCAAGCCTTAACAAATCTGTCCTCATTAAAGTTAGGATTATAATGAATGAAGAAAGCAACCAGATTCAAAACTATCTGAGCCTTGGTTTCTGTCTTATCCCATGTCATAACCTCAGAGGCTATGGCTTCAAAATGTCTTCTTTGAAACATTATTCATTCCTCCTTTTGTTCTGGCTGGCACCAGTGGCATAGTCTCTTTTCAATATCATTTGGGTGACTAATGTAGTCACCACATCCGTTACATTCACTTGACACCATGTCCTCCTCCAATGCTCTCTTTACTTCCTTTGCTTTTCTTACTCTCTGCCAATCAGCAAAAAGCGCATCATCTAAATCCTGTAATTCATCACTTGTCATTTCAAGCAAATCGCTCATTATAAATATCTCTGGATATTTCATCAACTAGGTTGACGATTTTAACTTATGAGGTTCCTTACTCAAAGTTAGTCACCATATGGTAGGATTTCAACATTATTTCAGAAAAATAGTTTATAATTAATTTACGATACATTTTTCATTCCAACCATATGGTCTGGCTTTGTTAAAGACCTTACATAAGTGAAATCGCTAAACCTACAATGAGAGCCAAGCCTAGTCGAATAGTCTTGATTTGGAGTTGAAAAATATGGCAGATTATACAATGGAAGATAATAAATGGAATGCGAGGGTTTCTATGATAGAGAGCCACATGGCCAACAATGATGTTGGTGATATGGCGGCTGTTCTAGAATGGAACCTGAAACAAGGAACAACTGACACGGACAACCGTAAGAGATATTGGTCAAACATCACCAATATGTTTGCGACTGTTGATAACTCACCTATTCGATTAGGCAAGGGGTCATCACTCCCCCAAGCAGTTCAGGATTCACTAAACTCGACTTGTGCAACATATGCTCAAGGACTCACTGTGCTTTTTGCGAGTCACCCTCTTTATGGTGATACGCTAAGAGCAAGAGGCCAAGCAGGTTACACACCTTACGAGAATGGAGAATCCTATGCTTTGGCACAGAGTAAGAACCTACGCAGCCGCTTGACTACCTACTACAACAACTATGTAGGTAAGAAAGCAGATGAACCACAATGGGATGGTTCAATGAACAAAGATGGAACGATTGATATCGTTTACCCTACCTTGGAGGTTGAGGGCTAATCCTGATTAGGATTGGCTCTCACCCCTATTGGGGGCAATTAATTTTGCCCTTGATAGGGTATTAACAAAGCCATACCATATGGTTCTAAACTTTGAGTATCATAGAACCTTAAAGGTATAATTCTTCAACTTAATTGATGAAACAAAAGGAAATAGACAAAGAAGACCGGATGAAATGGTTAACCGATGAAGAAATAGAACTATTGAGATATATTAGGAGTGATAATTGATGAATTACAATGATGAACAAATAGAGCGAATATTTGAACTAATGATGATAGTTATCGAGAGCGCCACTGGTAAGTTCGCACCTTATGCTAAAAACTACGCTGAACATTCTTGGCTGGCATATATGGAAGATGGCAACCGAGGACTTGAAATGCAAATACCCTATGTATTATCTAACCTTCAAGGTTGGAGAGGAGATTTAGCAAGAAGCACAAAGGCCGAATTGAAAACATTCAATAGGCATTGTTAATCAATAAAAAGTGGTATCCTAGACCCTCCCACCACTACATCAAAAGAGGAGGGTCGCCCTATGGGGTGGGCGTTTGTCGAGTTTCGCCCGCTCCGCCTTCAAGGTAGTTAATCCCAAAGATACTACCATATGGTGGTAACTTTGGTAAAACACCTTAACAAGTAAAATTATAATTCTTAGATACGGGAGTCAACGACAACCTAATCTCTTCGGAGGTTGGGGGCATGGTGACTTCAATAGTGCATGGAAGACTAAACCAGTTTGCGACATATGTTTAACGTCCAAGAACCTCGCCTTTGCAGTTATATTACTAGTGTGTAATTGATGCAACTTAGAACAGGAGAAAGGCTCGCTAATATCCCTCCACTCTTGCGAATGACATCAACCACTTACTAATACAGGATGGCCTCTGTATTAGTTGATTTGCATGGCCACTTACAAAGTAGAGCCATATGGTTGTGAAAAATGTAGTGTTCCAGAGGAAATATATAATTATTTAGAAATTAATGTTTAAACTCTACAACCATATGGAACTGCTTTGTTCGTTCCTTACATAAGGTAAATAGTTGAACTTAATCATGTGGAGTTTCGGTAAAAAAACTAGCCTAGAAAATGTGATTGAGACTAATGAGCAACGCTTCGTTATAGAGGTGGGGCATAACAGGAATAATGAACTCATCATTAAGAAGATGAGAGTAAGTGGTGATGACTTAGAGACAGTCATCAGTGATTTACAATTAGCCCTGCAAGATTTCAAGATACTTCAACAGGAATAGTTGGAGGTCTTTAATCATGAGTGAAGGTCTTACGGGCTGACCATCAAGAGGTAAGGGTAGCACCCTATATTCCTCAGCCACTTAGCGGTGGTGATGGTCAGTCCTTTTTCTCACTTAAGGTATGATACAAAGCCCATACCATATGGTTGGTCTTAACTTTGGGGTTAATGAACAACCCCGAAGGGTCATTCATCGTATTTGCCAGTTCCACAAACACCACAAGATTCATGATTACAAACTAGTTCCTCTCCAGATGATTTCTTCTGACTAATCAAGTCATGAAGGAAAAACTGCTGTTTAATCGACATTGGATGCGGACTACCATTAATGAAGTGCATCTCCATTTGCTGAGACATACCGAAGTATAAATCATGTAATTGTTGCAAGTTCTTCTCCAGTAGATTAGGGATGTATCGTCCATAGTGTTTCATGTCTAAGTTTTCAAAATTAGACTATTAAGGTGTAAAAAACCCAAAGTTACCACCATATGGTTGGTACGCAGTTAAACTTGAATGAATTTTTATTAGGGGCATAACAGAGGGTGCATTTTGGTCCCACCGCTCTTTATAAGCAAGTTGCGATGCCCTGTAT
>TARA_R110002012_G_scaffold298431_1_pt1 | contig 48010 bp, 51 predicted proteins | sample TARA_R110002012 | Tara Oceans TARA_R110002012 (sample SAMEA4396515) | marine metagenome | biome: Westerlies Biome; feature: [DCM] deep chlorophyll maximum layer (ENVO:01000326); material: water (ENVO:00002006), including particulate matter (ENVO:01000060) such as... | depth 40 m
GGTCGTACACCTTTTTACCCTCCTCAACCATGGCTTGGTCAATTTCCTGGGCCAAGTCAACGGATTGAACGGGCCCGACCCCTTTGGTGGTAAGGTCAACCCTTTCAGAAGCTTTTACGACATCCGAGGAAGTCTCCGCTGGCTGTTCAGTAGTTGTTTTTTTGCGTTCTACGCTAAAGCCTTCATCTTTTTTTTCCTCTTTCTTTCCTCCACATCCAATCATGACCATGGCAAATAGCAGGCCCATTCCTTTTATTATAGTCTTCATGTGTTAAATGGTTTAAAATTTGATTCAAATGTATATAGTGACAAATAGGTATAACATGATATTAATCATAAAAAGGATAAAAATGTCTTTTAATATTTGTTTGATATTTTTGACTATGCTCTCCAATTCTTCCAAATATGCCATAAAAGGGGTTCTTTATCTAGCATTGAACTCCAATACAGATCATAAGATATTGGTCCGGGATATTTATGAAAGAGTACATGTACCCGAGGCATATTTGGCCAAACTGTTACAGGAACTATCCCGACATGGTATTATTTCGTCGGTTCGAGGCCCTAAGGGCGGCTTTTACTTAAGTGAAGAAGACCGTAAACATACGCTAATGGACATTGTAAGAGTCATTGACGGGGAAAGACGGGTGAACTCGTGCGTTATGGGTATCGATAACTGTGATGTGGACAACCCATGCTTGCTGCACAAACTTGTTGGAACGAACAAATCCAAATTTATTAAGGTACTTAAAAACACGACCATTTTGGATTTGACAGCGGGAAAACTGGATATTGAAGAATTCTTTCCTATCTAAGCCTGCTTTTCTTGAAATGGCTAAACGCCGACGAATTGTTTGAATCCGAATGGAGTTTTATAAAAAAATAGGAACTTCCAAAGCATTGATAACTTTTCAAACAAACGAATAAATTAAAAACTACAATTTTAAAATTTCAATCCAAAGAACAGACTGCAGCTTTCATTTTCCTCCGAAACGTCTTCTACTTTAAACTTTAATAACATTCCCATGATCATTGCGTAATGTGACCATTAGAGCGGAGGGGGCCAACTACGTATCGTTTATAGTAATGTACCTGGAAAAATTCAAACTTAAACAATTATGAGTTCAGAATCAAAGTGATTAAAGAAATAAAATAGGTTTATGTAAACAAAAACAAGTGCATATACACTCGACCAAATCGCTCAAATTTATGTATGAACCCAATTATTTTAGCGTAGTTTTTTTTCTGTATACCGCAATTTGCCAATTTCAATGGCAATAGCTGTTTTGGCCAAAATGGTAAATACAAAAGCACCGAGTGCCCATATGCCCAATGTTACCCCTACTTCTATCCTTGTTGGGAGGTATTCCGCTATTTTGCCATAAGGTCCCGGAATAAAGCCGGGCACGATAAGGCCAAAACCTTTTTCGATCCATATCGCCACAAACAATATAAAACAACAAAAGTAAAGTACATTGAGATTGTTCCTGAGTTTTCCAAAAGTGAGCATAACGGTGGCGAGCACATTTAAAGGAATAGCGGTCCAGATCCAAGGCAGCAGGGCATTCTTACCGTGAAGTCCAAAAAACAGATAATAGGCACTCTCACTATGGTGTGTTGGCGCATAAAACTCTTTAAACAACTCTGAAACGAGCATGATCAAATTTATTTGAGCAGCAACGGTTACTATCATTGCAATTTTCTTGATCGTCTTATTGGGTATTTTGAATGCCGTGAAGGACCTAATAACCGCAAGGACCAAAATAATCAAAGCTGGTCCGGCCGCAAATGCGGATGCTAGAAATCGGGGACCCAATAAAGCATTGTTCCAGAAAGGACGTGCTTGTAACCCTTGGTATAAGAATGCAGTGACCAAGTGGATGCCCACAGCCCAGAAAACAGATAATACAGCACCGGGCACATACACTTTTTTCTTCGCTTCTTTTCCTTGATAATGTCTAAAAAGAATATAGAAAGGTATTGTAATGTTGATAAAGAGATAACCATTCAACACAATGACATCCCAGGTGAGCATTGAATTGGGAAAATTAAAAACGCCTATTCCTGGAATCATATGCCAAAGTACGGATGGGCCACCCATATCGGCCACTACAAAGGCTAGACACATGATCAATGCTGCTACGGCAAGACCTTCGCCTATTAATACAGCTTGCTTAAAATCAATATCCTTAAGCACATAAGTTGGCATCACTAGCATTACCGCAGCTGCGGCTACCCCTACTAGGAAAGTGAAATTTGAAATATAGAGGCCCCAACTCACCCTATCTGTCATACCGGTAACACTCAATCCTTCATCTAACTGAATGGAATAGCAATACATGCCAATAAGCATTACCAGCGTTAAAAAACCCATCCAGATATGATACTTTTTAGACCCTTTGGTAATCGTATCTAAACTATCAATTACCAGGCTTTTTAAAACTCTAAATAGATCCATTGCATATTCTTTAAAATCAAATTGTACAGGATTCTTTTTATCGCCGACACTTTTGATTCACATTTTTTTTATTTTTAAACTGGACTACTAATCCATAAAGTACCAGAACTTAGGTTCCGTACCTAAATCTTCTTTTAGCCTAAACACTTTTTTATGTTCCAGCACCCAACGAATGGTGCTATTGGGATCTAGTAAATTACCAAAGATTCGAGCTCCTGTAGGGCAGGCCTCAACGCATGCAGGATTCTTGCCGTTACGGGAACGTTGCACGCAGAATGTACATTTTTCCATTACCCCTTTCTTGCGCATTCTATTACCTAAGTAGTGCTGATTTTTATTGATCTCATTTTCTGGAACCTCAGGTTTGCTCCAGTTAAATCGTCTTCCGTCATAGGGGCATGCAGCCATACAATACCGGCATCCTACGCACCAGTCATAGTCTATGACCACTAGCCCATCTTCCTCTTTCCAAGTGGCTTGTACAGGACATACATCTACGCAAGGTGGATTATCGCAATGAAAACATTGGGTCCCCAAATAAAAATGCCCTTCTGCCGGTACTTCATGGTAGTAATTATCATCTGCTTCGTTAAAATTGAAGCCTTTACCATCCTCCATCTCGTGTATACGTATGTACTGCATCTGTGAGCTGCGGTCCTGATTGTTTTCTTCGACACACGCACTGACACAGTTCATATATCCCTGACACTTTGAGATATTAAACGCATAACCAAAGAGCACATCTTCTTCGGCATTTTTGGAGGACATACTAATGTTCTTGCCCGTTCTAAGCTCGTAGGACCTCATCAATCTATCCACGGTACTTTTCTTTTCTTCATCGGTCATTAATTTATAATTCCCCTTGAACTGTTCTTCCCAATCGATTTGAGCCTTTTCTTTAGAGGCATCGTCTTTTAACACACTGGTACAAGAACTAACCGCACCAGCGCCTATAAGGAGGCTGGCCGTTAATTTTTTGAAAGCATCACGCCTGTCCATTTTAACGTCAAATACTTGCTCAAAACCATCTTTTTTTCGTTCGTCACCGATGGCTGCGTTCACCGCTCTTTCATAGAATTCATCAGCGCTCAATTCTTCCTCTTTTTGTTCCTGTGACTTATCCTTGCAGTTTCCTTGGGAATGTCCACAGCCACAAGTGCCGGAGGGACTTTTTCTTTTATTGGGACCTAGGTCCAGTGTGTACCACTTTTTACTATTGCTCATACCTGTTCTTTAATGTTCCAATTCTTCGTTGCGTTCAATGACCTTTTGGGTGTTGAATTGTACCGGCCACCTGGGTTCAAAACTGGGACTGTGTGGATTATGGCAGTTTACACATGTCATAGAGGCGCGGGGGGGTGCCCAACCTGCCACTTTTTTGCCGTGGGCCCCTCCTTTCCAGTCTTCAAACTGGCTAGAGTGACATTGGGCACACAGCTTATGACTCAAATTGAAGTCTATATCCTTTCCGGTCAAGCTATTGAAATTGTTCATGTTCTCAGGATTATGACATGTAGCACAATTCATTGACGCTACGGAGGTGTGATTGATTTTGATGTCCCAGTGAGCTTTCGTTTCTTTTCCATTGCCCATCTGTTGGAGGGGTTTACTATGACACTCTATACATGTAAAGGATTTGACCTGACCTTTGCGTTCCGGTATTAGGAAAGTGAACTCGCCCTCGGTGATTTTTATGAGTTCAGTCCCCGTGAGCAACTCTTCAGATGTCAAATCACCGTGATACGGTTTTTGTTCTGCTTCTATTTTGTCCGTAATTGTGTGGTAATCTGCTCCGTTTTTACAGGAAGAAAATACCATCAATAAAACCAGAAAGAAGCAATATGTTGGATATTTATTTTTCATTTAATTGGTCAAATTGTCTTAAAAATGCGCTGGTATCAATCTGTGGTGTGCTTATGCTTGTTTGTGGTAAATGGCATTGCCTGCAATTTACTCGCTCTGGATGGGTTACTCTGATTTCCTTGGGTGCGCTAGGCCCTGCGTGGCAGGCTATGCAGCTTTCCCTCATCTGTAGATGATGGGGTATCATAGGTGGGCTACCTGGCATCGCATTATTTGCACCTTCGCCTACTTTGGGCGGTTGCATTTTTGCAAATGCAAAATCACTAAATGTTGCAGAGGTATTTTTAGTAACGTGGCACTGACGGCAATTTACCATTTCTGGATGGGGCGTCACCGGTGCATATGCATTGAACTTCTCCACAAAACCACCTTTCTGATGACACTGAATACAGGTATTGCCTCCAAAACTACGTTCCTCTTTAACAGGGTGTGGAATGCTTGGTGGAGCTCCAGGATAGGCCCTGTTTTTATAATAATCATCCAATGTGCGCTGGTGATTTTCATCTACAGGCATACTTGAATAATTTATAGTGGTGTTGTCAAACCTAAGAAATACACCTCGCTCCGCAGGAATGAAATTTCCTGTTGGTGTCTCAATAATTGGTGTATAAGCTTCTTCCAAGCCTTCTTGATAGCTATAATTCCAAACCACAATAAAGGCGATGAAGATGACTACAAAAAATGATATGATTCCCAATCGTTTTCTCATAGTCTATACGATTTCAATTTTGACGGCGCACTTTTTATAGTCCGGTTCTTTTGAAATAGGACAGAATGCGTCAAGTGTTACGTCATTAATTAGCATATTTTCATCAAAAAATGGTACAAATACCTGCCCTTTTGTTGGTAAGCCCCTTTCATTGATGGATGCGGGTAAAATACAGGAACCACGACGAGAGGTTACCTTTATTCTTTCCCCATTTCGAATTCCCAAGGATTTTGCATCATCAGGATGAAATTCTACATAGGCATGTGGCATTGCTTGGTGTAGAACAGGTATTCTACGTGTCATGGAACCCGTATGCCAATGTTCAACTACACGCCCTGTATTCAACCAAAAAGGATATTCATTATCCGGCTTTTCCGGTGCTTCTTCAAATGGTCGTTGCCATATAACTGCCTTACCGTCTGGGTTACCATAAAAATGGAAGTCTTTACCATTGGAACAAGCCGGGTCGTATTTGGCATTGAATCGCCATTGTGTGGATTTGCCATCAACGTACGGCCAGATAACCCCTGATTCTTTTTCAAGCACTTCCAGTGGTGCCATATTATGCTTTGCGCCAGCGTGGAACTGTCGGTACTCATTATAGATTTCCTCTACATGATGCTCTTTACTATAGGGAAACAAATCCCCATATCCCATTCGTTTTGCGACCTCGATAAACATCCAGGCATCCTCGGTTGCCTGCCCTGGTGCCTCTATCATCTTGTTCCAATGCTGTGTTCTGCGCTCCGAATTACCGTACAGTCCACTCTTTTCGATATGCCAGGCTGCAGGAAGAATTACATCTGCGACATCTGAAGTAGGTGTTGGGAACACATCGGAAACCACTACAAAACACGATTTCTTTTGCATTCCTGGGCGGTAACGGCTAGTCTTTGGTAACGAAACCAAAGGATTTGTGGCCTGTATCCAAATAAATTGTATATCCCCACGATCTACTGCCCTAAACATTTCTGTAGCGTGATACGTGGGCTTGGATGGAATGTTCTCCACCGGAACTTTCCAAATCTTAGCTGCCATTTCCCTGTCCTTCTTGTTCATGACCACGCCATGGGGCAGCTTGTGGGTAAAGGTGCCCACCTCGCGGGCAGTACCACAGGCAGAAGGCTGTCCGGTCAATGAAAACGGACCATTTCCTGGTTGTGAAATTTTACCGGTAAGTAAATGAATATTATAAACCAGGTTGTTTATCCAAGTTCCTCTGGTATGTTGGTTCATGCCCATGCACCAATACGAAACCACCTTGTTGTTGGGGTTTCCATAAACCCAGGCCAAGTATTTTATGTCCTTTACGGAAACTTTGGAATATTTGGAAACCGCCTCAGGACTATAATCCCTTAAAAATTCCTTGTACGTTTCAAAATCGATTTTTTCTGGCTTATCGGTAAATTCAAAATGATCTTCAAGTCCGTAACCTATATTGGTACGGCCCTTACTGAAACTACAATGTTTTTCAACAAACGATTTGTTCACCCAGCCATTCTTTATTATTTCATAGCAAATGGCATTGGCCACGGCCAAATCGGTTTGGGGTTCAAACAGGATCGAACGATCGGAGGCTGTACTGGATCGCGTTGTCCTGGTGGCAAAATCGATTATTTGTGCCCCTCGGTTTGCTTTTTGCTCCAGCATCCTTGAGAATAGAACGGGGTGCATTTCTGCCATATTGTTGCCCCAAGTAACAAAATAATCGGCATGATCTATGTCTTCATAGCAACCCATGGGTTCATCTATTCCAAAGGAAGTCATGAAACCGGTAACGGCACTCGCCATACAAAGGCGCGCATTGCAATCTAGATTGTTGGTGCCTATCGCGCCTTTCATTAATTTGGAAGCTACATAACCTTCGGGAATCGTAGATTGCCCTGAAGTATACATGGCCACGGCATCCTTGCCATGGTTTTGTATGGTTTCCTTCATTTTATTGGCAACAAGGTCCAGAGCTTCATGGAGTGGCGTTTTTACGTATGTACCATTTTTCTTCACCAAGGCATGCGTTAGCCTGTCTTTGGACTGTATGCACATAATCTGGTGATACCCTTTTACACATAATAAACCTTTGTTTACTGTTGAATTTGGGTCTCCCTTTACAGCGACGGCCTTTCCGTTTTCGGTACCTACGAGGATACCACAGCCTACCCCACAAAACCGGCAAGGGCCCTTTTTCCAGTCTAAATTGGCATCTTTTGGAATTCCCTCTTCTTGATCTTTGGCAAACACAATGCCTGGAAACATGGATGCCGCGGCCGTCATGGCGGACAACATGGCCATTTTTTTAATGAAAATTCTTCTGTTGGTGGTTGAAGTGTACATAGGTGTTTTTAATTTTGGGGTGGGTTAAAGCCGGAAACCAGTGAGAGTAATTCGAGACTCGATAGCGCTTCGATCTTTTCCCTTAAGGCTTCTTCTTCCTCTTCGTTGCGCGTATCGGTTACCAAGGCTAGGATGTCTTGATTTTCCGCAGGAACAACTTCGCATTGTCCTAGGCTTCGCAAAGCGTTCATTAAATCATCTTTTTTTCCTTTGACGGCGTGGGCCAAGTAACTTTTTATTGGCATTTGAATGAATCCTTTGATTTTAAAAATAATCAATTATTGTTAACTAATCTTTAACAGAAAAGCGAAATTAAACGACAACAACGCGAAAAAAGATGACTAAGGTCATAAAATAACCAATTTAAGATGCCTTATATTTAGCCGGACATAACGATACGGTTGTTTCAAGAGTATTCAGGATATTGGAGATTCTACTTGAAATTGTGTCAACTCAATCCTAAAAAGCCAATTGTACAAATTGCTCAGTTGATACAGGGACAAGATTATTTTAAGGTAAAAAGCTATCTAGGTACCGCATAAAGAAAATTATAAAGCAATGATAACTTCCGGAAAAGCGCTAGAATTGGTCTTGTCACATGCGGCTGCAATCGGTAAAACGGTTGAAGTGGACCTTATGGATGCTTTGGGCCATGTTTTGGCTGCCGATGTGATTTCCAGAATGGATATGCCTCCGTTTAGGCAGTCTGCCATGGATGGCTATGCCATTAAATCTTGGGACAGTGATACATATACCCTAATCGGTGAAATAGAGGCTGGCTCGGACTTTAACCCAGAGCTTAACAGGGGGGAAGCAGTACGTATTTTTACGGGAGCTGCGGTGCCAGACTCCGCCACGGCTGTTATGATGCAAGAAAAGGTAACGGTCAAGGGAAAGCGCCTGCGCTTGGAGATGCCCGCACGTCCTGAATTGAATATTAGGGCAAAGGGCGAACAGGTAAAGAAAGGGGCAACGGCACTAGCGCGCCGAACGGTTATCAAAGGTGCTCATGTTGGGTTTTTGGCCGGTTTGGGCATAACTAAAGTCAAAATAGTTAAAAAGCCGTCGATTGCCATTGTAGTGACCGGAAACGAACTGGTGCCCCCTGGAACTTTCTTGCCTTATGGTAAAATTTACGAATCAAATGGTGCCATGCTAAAAGCTTCGCTCAGTGCGTTGAGCTATAAAAATACCAGAGTGGTTGGTGTGGTCGATAATTACGAAGAGACCAAAAATGTACTGCGAAAGACCATTTCAAATGCTGATATAGTAATTATTACCGGTGGCGTATCCGTGGGAGATTACGATTTTGTAGGCAAAGCTCTTATTGCCATAGGTGTTGAACAGATTTTTTATAAAGTGAATCAGAAACCTGGAAAGCCCCTTTTTTTTGGTAGAAAGGATAGTACATCCGTATTTGGGTTGCCTGGAAATCCTGGAGCTGCCCTCACTTGTTTTTACATTTATGTGTATCCGCTCTTAAAAACCTATGAGGGAGCCGAAGAGGTACACCTTCCCCGTATTTCTATGCCCGTTTTATCAGCGTATAGATCAACCGAAGGGAGGGCCGAATTTCTAAAGGCGGAGTTAAAGGACTCTGGTGTCCATATTTTGGGAGGACAAAGTTCTGCTAAGGTAAAGGCTTTTGGAGAGGCGAATGCCCTTGTGTTTTTACCTGAGAAAAGTACATTGATCAGAAAAGGGGATTATGTACAAACTATTCTTCTGCCCAACTTATAAATCGACCTGAATGAACGAGTATTAAATTAAAAGTTAGATTTGGATAGAGGTTGCGATAAGGTTTTAAAAGGTGAGGTATTTCTTCTGTTTTCGAGTCATCGCCATTATGAAATGAATTTCAAAATGTTGGAATGCGCATTAGCATTTAGCCAGAGGAGCAATATTTGGAAAGGAACCTATCGAGGACAAACCCAATCAATCTAAGCTTAAAAGCTGGATTTCTAAACCCTTGTCCAGGATTAAAAGGTAAGGACTGAAGCGGTGGAAAGTTAAAGGACAAAAATAGTTATAGTTTATGTACTTAAAGGAACGACAACTTGGATTATGGTAGATATCACACATAAAAGCAATACCCTCAGAACGGCTACGGCACAGGCAATTGTCAAGGTCAGCAAATCAGAAACCATTGACGCTATTCATAATAAAACGGTACCTAAAGGCGATGTTTTTGCCATGAGCAAGGCTGCTGGACTGCTGGGCGTTAAAAAGACACCCGAGCTGCTGCCGGATTGCCATCCCATGCCCATTGAATGTACAGGTGTCGAGTATGAGATAGATGGGCTGGAAATAAAGATTTCGGTCATAGTGAAAACCATTTATAAAACTGGAGTAGAGGTGGAGGCCATGCACGGGGCAAGCATCGTGGCTTTGAATATGTACGATATGCTCAAGCCTATTGATAAGGGCATCGAAATCCATCGTATCAAATTGTTGGAGAAAAAAGGAGGAAAATCCAGCTTTCAGGATAAATTTATGCGCGATTTGAACGCTGTGGTCATCGTTTGTTCCGATACGATATCGAAAGGAAAAAAAGAAGATAGGGCAGGCAAGGCGATTCTGTCCAAATTAAAAACTTGCGATGTCAACGTACAGGATTATATCATTATTCCCGATGAAACCGACATCATTCAGGAAAAAGCGAAACACTATCAAGCCCAAGGCGTTGACCTGATCATTTTAACTGGCGGTACGGGCTTGTCCCAGCGCGATGTGACTCCGGAAGCTATAAAACCCTTATTGGATCGACACATTCCAGGCATAGAAGAAGCGGTACGAAAATATGGGCAGGATCGTATGCCTTACGCAATGTTGTCTAGAAGTGTAGCGGGAACCATAAAAAGCACCTTGGTGTTGGCTTTACCAGGTTCAACCAAGGGCGCAAGGGAATCCATGGAGGCCATATTTCCTTCCGTACTGCATGTGTTTGGAATCTTAAAAGGAACACGACACGATTGATATGAAGGGGTCAATACGATTTTGACGGATATCTGTGGCAGAAGGGGCATAATTATTTGGGTATATCCCTAACGGAACGTTGCAACTTTCGCTGTACCAACTGTTTGCCTGCGGATGGGATTGGACTTACGCCAAAACCCCATATCGATCTGTTCAAAAAAACAGGATTCCGAAAAATCAAAGTGAGTTAGGATTCGCTGAATACCAATAAAAATATGGCGGTAACCAAAGGAATTATTTTGCCAGGGTGTATGATGACATCCAATGGTTGGTAAAAGAGAGTCTTGAAGTAAAGGTGGACTGTTTGTTGATGAAGGGTTTTAACGATAATGGGATTATAGAATTTATTGAGTTGACCAAGACACAGCCCATAAAGATCGGATTTTATTTAGTTTATGCCTTTTGATTGGATTATAATTAATGGAACTTGTGTGGAAAGGTGTCGTTGGAAGAAATGCTAAAAAAGTTCTATTCCAATATGATACCAAGAATTAGATCCGTGTACAGGATGCTCAGAATGATACGACCAAGAACGGTAAGATTGGATCGTACATGGGTTGGTTTGCGATCATCGGTTCCGTGACCAATCCTTTTTATGATAGCTGTAACATAATTTGCTTAATGGCTAATGGACATCTGAAAAATGGTCTTTTTTGTATCTCCGAATCCTATCTGCTCACGGCCATACGGGAAGGAAAACCCATTGCCCCAATCGTTCAAAATGGGGTAACCCAAACCTTGCACCCTAAAATTTCAAGAATAGTTCAAACTTAATTTGATGGTGTACCCAAATCGGCTTTAAATATGTTTGGGTTAATGATCAACTGAATCCATCCCCAGTTATTGGTATTGTCATGGGGTCTTCCTCCCTTAATCAAGCTCATGCTTTCCGAGGCAAACATATGGGAGTAGCCTACATTTAGATTCACATTTTTAATAAGGGCTTGCGTATATACCAAATCCATTTCGGTACCTAAATAAGCATCGGCATCTCCTGTAAGCGCTGCATTGGCAGTAAAATAATGTCCTTTTACCAATACTGTGGACTTTTCGCCTGTGGTAAAAACCATTTTCGCATAAAAGTCATTCAGCCCTACAGTGTTGGCATGGTTGCCCACGTAGAAATAGTCCATAAAACCATTGAACTTGTGATTTGTGCCATACAACGGGAAGAACGAATTATTTTTATTGGCACCGTCTTGGTCCGTGCCACTCAATAACTCTAAACCTAGGCCATAGAGGACTTTGTTTTTTTTATATGTGGCTTCCAAGGACATTTCATAGGCGGCCAAATCAGTGGTTGCATTTGCTTTTCCAAACTGGTAGTACGCACTGCCCGTTACATTTATGATCTTTATAGGGAACTTAAAATAAGTACCGGCGGTGTGTCTATAAGAAACACCGTCCGCTACGTCATTTACATCAAAATCCTGAAAACCTGTATTTAGAAAAAGAAAGCTGGCACTGCTTTTCTCCCATGATTTTTTTAGGTAGGCATACTGCAGAGCCTTATAGGTAAAAAACCCTTGAATACGGAAATCATTGCCTTCATTTCGGTCTGTTTCTTGGCTATAGGCACCGCCCAAATCCATCATAAATCCATCTTTTCTGTATTTAAGAAGTGCTGCATCATGAAAACGACCCTGCATCGCCCAATCCAAGCCGCCAAAAATCCGCTCGTCATCATAAGAAAGTACTTGTCGGCCTAGCTTCATATACCAGTTTTCATTCATCTGTATTTGGCCCCAGGCCTCAAATAGCGAGAATGAATCATTACCGTCAACGGCTAGAATTTGCCTTGTATCCCCCCAAATACTAACATCTTGTACGGCAATGAACAATTGAAGCTTTTCAGTGGTATAGTTAAAATTTAACCGAGAGCGTTGATTTACGAACGCTGCGGGATCCGCATTATCTGGAAATAGGTTATTGAATCCGTGTCGATATTCAAATCGAGCTCTTAAATCCGCATCTATTTCTAAGCTTTGTGCTGTAAGCGAAATAGGGCCCAGGCCAAGCACAAAAAGGAATATAGCGCAAAAACTTTTTTGGATCATATTAGCTGGTTTGTAGTATTTGGCAACAAAGATTGGCTATTTAACTTTAAAAAAGCCATGACATTTATCATCTAGACCAAATACATTTAAGGGGTCGGATTCCACCCAAGGGCAACGGCTACTTGTTTGTTATCTTTTATGATCGACCGTATCATATAGGGTCTATTTTCCGTCACGTTTTGAATATTTTCAGCCATAGGTTTACCATCTATCATGACAATTCCCGTAAAACTCTTTTTTGGTTGATGGCCTAATCCATATCTATTATCTTGAACCAATAAAAGCATCAGCATCTTTTCTGGGTCTGCCGTTGAGCAGTAGATACCAAGCTCGTCCCACAGGTATACTTTGTTCTTGGTCTGCTTGACAGGTTCTATTCGGCACGCTTCTCCCAAGATGTTTTTTAAGAAAGTGTAAGTGGTCGGGAAGCTAACAGGGGTACCATTTAATCTGATTTCTGTAGGTTCACAATGTATAATTATGTCACCTTTCTTTTTTTTTCTTTTGCTTATATCCCTAAAATCGAAAAGTCCCATAGATTGCAAGGTATTTCTTTTTGGATGTATGAAAAAGAAAATCAGATTTAATTTTAGTTATTTGCTCGCCTGTAAATCGTATCATCACAGGAATTAATGAGGAGAGAACAAATGATTGAGTACCCTGTTCGTTTTAACTTCAATAAACTTTTGATTGGTCGTTTTACTGCTTAGTCCACCCAATTCTGCCATCCAAGGCCCCGTCTTTATATAGGTAAGATGATCAAGGATTTTTTGGTTCACTTTATCGAGCCCTGTATACAAACATGTTTTATAACCTTGCTCCTTTGCATATTTGAGATAGAAAACCAGCTCTTCCGGATGCCATTCACCGCCCATAAACACAACGCAGGTGGCAAAGCCAAAGTACCTGTGAAGAATATCACCATAGGCCTTTTCACTGATTTTGGAGCCACTCCCTTCTTTCCACAAGAAAGGGGAGTGACAGCCGTCACACCGAAGCGGACATCCAGATATGGTAAAGCAAAGACTTATCTCTCCGGGTACTTCTTGCATCACTACATGAAAATCGTAACAGTACATAAACAATAAATAAGTAAAAGATTAAATTATTACCTATAAAAATAAAACAGATTCATACATTGCTTGGTAAACGATATGGAAAGTTATGAAATAATTTATTAACTATTAAAACACCTTTTTATCATCTATTTGAAATTCAAAGTGAATTCTGGCATGTGCCAATTTTAAAACTTAATGCATCTGCAATTTTCATTGTAAATGGGTTTGAATCAAATAAAAATCCCAGGCTTACTCGTTCAAACAACGTTTTGTCTACAGCTTTTGATCAGCAAAAGGAAATGCATTCTGGTTATTTCCAAGGCGATGAGGAATGTCAGAAGGGGGGAGAAAGATATGTATCTTGATAATGATAGGGATAAAAGTCTGGATTTGTGGCAAGAGGTCTTAACCCAATATGGACTGAAAGGATAACATAAGTTGAGCCTCCGTTTTGGCACGTTGCTCCCCAAACGGGGTTGGTCACTAACTTTTCTCCCCAATTGTTTGGCCAACCAACGTTTGCATTGCATTGCATCTGGGGCCTGATTAGTTCTGGCACAACACTTGGTTATATATAGTCATAGTTGACCAACATTATGATTGGATTAAAAGGATTACAAGAAGATTTATAGGGACAAAAGTTGGAATGGGAAAACCATCAAAGAATGACTATGATCAGGAATTGGGCAAAATAACTTAAATAAACGTTGTTTGTTAAATAATATCGATTTCATTTTGAGATCCCTATAAAAATTAGATGAAAGCAAGGCTCCCGGCTTTTTTCAATAAAGAATTCAACTGAATGTAACGGCACCGGTGAGCAAGGCATAGATTATAGATGATATAATACCAATCAATAGAATGGCAGAGGATATCAAAAGCAATTTTTGTTTTTTTGCTATGGTCTTGCCCAAGAAGTAAAGATCGACCACCATTTCATCATAGGTATTCTGCCCACTTTCCATGATACGGTTCAACTCTTCCTTGAACTCAGTAAGGGATTGGTTGGCAAAATTATCCGCATATAGGGTGCCCTTATAGTTACTTGCCCTGAATTCCTTTCCGATATACCGATGGGGCAACATGCTGAATATGGCAAATATCATGGAGAGCAAACTACAGATGACCAATATCCGGGTTCCGATGGTAATGGTAAATTCCTCATTTGCTGGAAACATGACAAGGGCTCCGAGGAGGAGGGAGGAGATGATGGAATTGACCGTGAGCATGATCCTGGCTTTATTGTCCACCATCTTCAAAAGATTGTAATGGTTGCGGGACAATGTGCGGAAAAGGGTCTGTACCCCACGGGAGTCATATTTTTTCAGTTTCTCCGATTTTTGTTTTTTTAGTTCCTGATCACTTGATATTTCGGTTGCTTTTTTCATACAATTTGGTTTGATGTGGTTGTATATGGCACAATTGATGGACCTCGGACAACACTTTTATGGTTTTTCCGGAAGAAAGGTGTAGCTCTTTTAAAATTCCAGGTTGTTTTTCGATTTCCATGGTAAGGATGACACCCCTATCAAGGAGTTGACGTTTTTCTTGTTTGGACAGGGTGGTCAGTGCGGTGATCGGATAGAGTCCAAATTGGTCCACATGTCTAGGAATCCCATTGTCCTTGGGATGGTCCCAGCTTAACAGGGTCAAGCCAATGCAATTTCCATAATTGATGGCATCCGTCGTAAATCGGGTATTGGTGACCAGCCAACCTTGCTTTAAATGGGTGTTTTTGGCTGGATCGGAGTTCCATTTTTTTTGGATATCCAAGAACCTTGAATTGATGTACAGAGGAACCTTGACATTACTGGTGCGTTTGCTGTCGGAATGGAACTTGCATTCAATGGCATAGACATTGCCCTGTTTTTCTGCCAACACGTCTATTTCGTGTTCTACGCATGCACCCTTGAGGACAACACTTACCGTGGTCTTGTAACCTTTATGTTTTAAAAGGGCGCCGACCATACGTTCAAACGGGTAGCCTGTGGGCCCAAGGTCAAAAATGGCCCGTTTCAAGCTGTATTTGGATGCTCGGACACGATTTGTTTTTTTTAAAAAAGAAAATACCCTTCTGTGGATCTCATCGGTCGAGATCCCATCATAGATCCAAGGCTCAAGATGAGCGACAACAGCAGCTATTTCTTCCGATGTGGCCCCACATTTTTGAAGGGATTGTTCCAATTTAGCGATTGAAAAGTGCTCCAGTTCCCCGGAATATTTCTTTACCTTAAATGTTTTATTCTCCATACTTTTTTCTTTAAAACCTCAGTACCTCTGTCATGATGCCAAAACGGACAATATCAAGACGGTGTTGGAAATAGATGTTGTAATAATCCGTGCCGTGGTAGTATTCCACAAAAAATCCAATGTCCTCCAAAAAATCGGGATGGTAGTATAGGGTCAATCGGGTATGTAATCTTTTGATAGAGAAAGGATCCCAGTCGTTGAAGTTGTCCATGAACCAAGTGGCTTGCAATTTTAGGGAGAAGTCCGCCTTGATGGAACCGTGTGGGCCCATTTTTACCGGTAGCTTGTACGCATAAAAGGCGTTGTGCCAGCGCAATCCGCTATATTGTCCTTGAAGCTCCTCAAGCATCCAGCTCTTCGGATGGATTTCCAGGGATGTCTTAAAGAATTTTGTCGCATTCACGGCCCTGCCATAAGACATGGATATCAATCCCAGTTCAAAATAGTTGGTGGCAAAGTTTCCCGATTCCAAGTTGACATTGCCATCCGTACCGTAAAAGCTTCCATTTTGACCATTGGAGTGATGGGCCAGTTTTCCAAATAAGGTCATTCGAGTACCGGTGCTACCTTCTGTCACCAAATAATATGCGGCGATTTGAGGGATATAACTGGGGGTCTTTACCGGATAGGAAACCTCATTGTACATCCGGATGATGATCTGTGGTGTCAATACCCCCATCAATTTTGAGTCCATACGTTCCCGTATGATAAAATTGGGGCTGACATTGGCCTCGAACATCAAGGGTTCCAGATTCCCAATGTCCATCGGAAATGTGATGTAACTTTCCCTTTGGTTGACCAAGGCGACTTTGCTCAGATCCACATCGGGCCAATCCTTGTCCTGTCCATGCATGGCTAGGAAACAACAACAAAAAAACAAGACCGATATTGAATTGGAAAAACGCATTTATTTATAGATCATGTTCACTACGATGACACTGTCCTTGACCAGTACAAAACTTGCCTTATCGAAGTTGGGACGATTGGACAGGCCAATCGCTTTGAAATTGGAAAAGCCGATTCCTTCCTTGGGCAATAGCAAACCCATTTCAATCTTGCCGTCCTTGTTTTCATCATGGAGCACACTGATGGCATAGGTGCCCGGTGTAAGGTCGGAAAAGCTTGTTGAGGACTTTCCGTCGGATATGGCAGACGTCCTTATTTGATGGTATTTTTTGAACTTTTGATCGGGAAGTGACCCTTCCTGGTCATACAATGCATATTGAACCAGCCCCTTGGAATTTCGCAAACCTTCCACTTTTACGGTCAGGGAAGGATTGGTCGGGGTAGGTGTTCGACCTAAGTAAATGGATGTGAACAGCACAAATGATGTGAAACAGATGATAAGTATGTTTTTCATAATCGGGGTTTTGTTGAAACATAGATGCCCAAGGCAAAGAACAGGGTCAGGGTGATTCTAAAGAACAGGGCCATAATGGTTTTGTCCTCATACAGACCCCCGTCCATAACATGGATGTATAGGCCCAAAAATGCACTTACTAGGATGAACAATGCCAGTACCATGGGAACAATGGACCATTTTTTATGGGTAAACATTCCGATAAGGGATAAGGTATAGAGGCAACCGCTCAGGAAGTTGCTCCAAATGACCAGAGGAACATAGTGGCCTTGTTGTTCGCGTATTCCAAAAACATCCAATAGGATGGAAGTACTGAGGAATAGCGTAAGGATTGTAAACAAGATCAATCCGGTCAACGTAATGGTCCTGATAACGCGCCTTGTTTTCATGGTGATACACTTTTGAAGATTCCTTTGATCTTTGGTTCCCCAAACCACCATTTTGGTTTTTTGGGTTTACGGGTCAGGTTGAACTTTTTGATTGCATGAGTCTTGATATGTTCCATCATTTCTTCAATGGAGTCCGTTACAAAGAGCAGTTCCATATCCGCTGACCCAATGCTCTCGTTGGCCGCCATCTGTTGTATATGGTTGCATAGTTCGGTATGATACTCCGACCCAAATATGACCACAGGGAAATCCTGTATCATTTTGGTCTGTATCAGGGTGAGCGCCTCAAAAAGTTCATCCAGTGTTCCAATCCCCCCGGGCATGACCACAAAAGCATAGGAGTATTTCATCAACAGGAATTTCCGAACAAAGAAATAGGGGATATCGATCCACGTATGCAAATAGGGATTGGGTTTTTGTTCAAAAGGGAGGATGATGTTACAGCCAACGGAATATCCCCCTGCTTCAAAAGCTCCTTTGTTCGCAGCTTCCATGATGCCCGGGCCACCACCGGTCATGACGGTAAACCCTAAATTGGCAAGAGCGGCCCCCACTTGTTCCGCTTGTACATAATACAGGTTGTCGGGTTCAAAACGAGCAGAGCCGAATACGGTCGCACAGGGCCCCATAAAGTGCATCTTCCGAAATGCCTTGATAAAACTGCGCTGCACCCGAAAGGTGAAGGCGAGCTCCTTGAACCGGGACAAAGGGCCCTTGAGAAATTTGGATTCCGTCCGTTGTAAAGGATGAATAGGTTCTTGCATCAGCTGACTTTTTTATAGCTCCATACGGCCATGGCATTCATCACCACGGCATAGAAGGTTGTTTTGACAAGTTGAGGAAGGATATCATAAAATCCTGAACCCTTCAGCATGACCATGCGCATGATCTCCACAAAGTATTTAATAGGATTGAACTCGGTCAGTAATTGGGCCCATTTGGGCATGCTCTCGATGGGTGTGAAAAGACCGCTCATCAAAATAAAAATGACCACAAAGAACCATGCGATGAACATGGCCTGTTGTTGTGTGTCCGTAAAATTGGAGATGAAGAGTCCCATCCCCAAAATGACAAGGAGGTATATGGAGGTGTATAGATACATCAGGGGCAGGCTTCCCAACATAGGGGTGGCAAAGATGAGTTTGGCCAATACCAAACCGATCGTCAATAGGCCCATACCAATGACCCAAAAAGGAAAAAGCTTCCCAATGATAAAGTGATGTTTTTTAATGGGAGTGACATTGATCTGTTCCAAAGTGCCTATTTCCTTTTCCCGGACAATGTTCATTCCCGATAGGAACAAGGTGATCATGGTCACCAACAATACCAGGATTCCCGGGACCATAAATGTCTTATAGTCAAGGGTCTTGTTGTACCAGAAAAGTGGGATGCCTTCAATTTGGACTGGTTGCACCCTGTTTGTGGACCTTTGGACCAAATCAACGGCCAGGTTCTTGTTGAATGTTTTTACAATCTGATTGATATAGACATTTTCGACACCGGCAGCGGCCCCGTCAATGGCGTTTATAGTCACCCCTAAATCGATGTTTTTATCCTTCAACAAATCGCGTTCAAAGTGCTCAGGGATAGTAAAGACCACATCGACCTCTCCTTGCAACATGGCGGATTCCCCTTCTTTCGCATGTGAAAATATGTGGGAGACATCAAAAAAAGTGGAAGCACGGAACTTATCGACCAGGGCCCTCGAAGTATAGGTGTGGTCATTATCGATATAACCAAAGGAAATATTGTTGATTTCATAGGTGGCCGCATTGGAAAGAATGACCAATTGTAGCAACGGCAATATGAATATGATGGGCAGCATGCCTTTATTTCTAAAGATCTGCCTGAATTCTTTGTTTATGATATATAGGATTACACGCATGTTATTCCAATCGTATTTTATATTTTTTTACACTTAAACCAATGAATAGCAGGGTCATCCCAAAGAGCACCAAGGTCTCTTTCCAAATAAAATGGATACCCACGCCCTTGAGCATAATGCCCTTCACAATAATGATAAACCACTTTGCAGGGACGATGTTACTGATCAACTGAAGGGGAAGGGGCATGCTGGAAATGGGAAAAATAAACCCTGACAACAGGATGACCGGTAACATCAATCCCATCAAGGATATCATCATGGCCGTTTGTTGGGTTGCAGAGATGGTGGAAATCAAGATGCCCAGTGCCAAGGAGGTCACAATGAACAATACACTCTCAAGGCCCAATAAAACCAAACTGCCATTAACGGGAACATGGAATACAAAAATGCTCAGTATAACAATGGCAGCAGCGTTGATGATAGAAAGGAAAATATAGGGAAACACCTTACCGATAATGACTTGAAAGGGGTTCAAGGGAGACACCAACAAAATTTCCATGGTGCCCAATTCCTTTTCCCTGGTGATCGAAATAGAGGTCATCATGGCCGATACCAACATCAGAATTACGGTCATGACCCCTGGCACAAACATATAGACACTTTTAAGTTCGGGGTTATAGGCCATTCTGGACTGGGGAAGGATCTGATATTCAAGGGTGATGGCCCGATTCTGTTCTTGTTGATAATTGGATAGTATGGAGTTGATATAATTGCTAATGGTATTTGCCACATTGGGGTCGGTGGCATCTGTCACAATTTGAACTTTGGCGGTGTGTTCTTTGACCAATTTTTTACTAAAATCTTTTTCGAAATAAAGCACGGCCTTTACCTTACCCTTTTTAAACACATCTTCTATTTCGGCTTCTTCCTTTACAATTTGAAGGATGCTGAAGTACTCCGATTCAGAAATCTTGGAAATGATCTCTTTTGTTGCGGTATCTTGAGATCGATCTAAAATGGCGATATCCACATTATTGATTTCATTGGTAATGGCAAAGCCGAACAACATGATTTGGGCCACCGGCATGCCGAATAGGATGAACAGGGAGCGTTTATCCCTGAAAATGTGGAAAAATTCCTTTTTTATAAACCCTATAAACCGTTTCATATGATACCTTGTTTAACTTCTTGCCAATTTTAAGAACACATCGTTCATGGATTCCGAACGATAGTGGTGCTTTAAGTTTTTTGGGGTGTCCAATGCCTCGATACGGCCATCGACCATAATGGATACCCTGTCACAGTATTCCGCTTCGTCCATATAATGCGTTGTGACAAAAATGGTGGTGCCATTATTGGCCGCCTTATAGATCATTTCCCAGAACTGTCTCCTGGTTATGGGGTCGACCCCACCAGTGGGTTCATCCAAAAAAACAATTTTGGGATCGTGCAACATGGCTACCGAGAACGCAATTTTTTGTTTCCATCCCAACGGCAATGAACCGACTAGACTTTTGGCCACTTTCTCTAAGCCCAGTTCTTCAATGAGTTGGTTTGATTTTTGGGAAATCCTTGTTTTGGTCAAGCCATAGATGCCACCAAAAAACCGTATATTTTCCCTTACTGTCAAATCATCATAGAGCGCAAATTTCTGACTCATATATCCAATGGTCTTCTTGATGCTTTCTGTCTGGGTGTATACATCGAACCCCGCCACATGGGCCAAACCCGAACTCGGGGCCGATATACCTATTAACATTTTCATGGCAGTGGTCTTGCCAGCTCCATTGGCTCCCAAAAAACCAAAGATTTCTCCTTTATTTACATGGAAACTGATATTGTTGACCGCCGTGAAATCACCAAATACTTTGGTAAGCCCTTCAACCTGTATTACTGTGTCTTCCATCATTGTTTTGCCAATTCCATAAATGTGTCCTCGATCGTTGCCTTTGTCTTCTCGATATGTATATCCTCAAGACCTTCCGTTTCCAGATAATTCTTAAGGGCCTTGGGATTGAAATCATCCCTGCGATCTGTATAGTGGATATATTCACCAAAGGGAAACACACTGTGTTTATGCTCATAGGTGTTTAATTTCTCTATCAATCGATACGTGTTGTTCGCCCCAATGTTGTAAATAGGTTTGGGATAGTGCTTTACAATGGACCCCGGTGTATCGATTTCCAAAATTTTTCCATCTTGGATGAGCGCTATTCGATCACAGAGTGCTGCCTCGTCCATATAGGGGGTCGAGACAAGAATGGTTATTCCTTTTTCCTGCAGCCTTTTGAGCATTTCCCAAAACTCTTTACGTGAAACGGGGTCCACACCTGTAGTGGGCTCATCCAAAAAAAGTACCTTGGGCTTGTGTATCAAAGCACAGGAAAGGGCCAACTTTTGTTTCATTCCACCGGATAATTTACCGGCTCTCCGATTTTTAAAAGGTTCTATCTGTACATAGATATCCTTGATCAGGTCATAATTCTCGGTAATGGTCGTACCAAAAATGGTGGCAAAAAAGTGGAGGTTTTCTTCAACCGTTAGGTCTTGGTAAAGCGAAAAGCGTCCCGGCATATATCCCACCTGTTTTCGTATGGCCTTGAAATCTTTAATGATATCATAACCTGCCACTGTTGCCATGCCCTTATCGGGTAGTAGCAAGGTGGTCAGGATTCGAAAAAGGGTTGTTTTTCCTGCACCATCAGGCCCGATGAGCCCGTACAGTTCCCCTTGGTCGATATCCATGGATATGGTATCCAAAGCGGATACCTTTCCATATGATTTGCTTATATTTTTAATTACAATGGACATAATTGTGGTTTATAATTCTTGGAACAAGCTTGTTCCATACGGTTTATTTGAAAAAGTCATCATACGATTTGAGGTGCTGTGCTATATTTTGGGTCAATTGTCGGCCTGATTTTTCATTGTCCACGTTTTGCAGGGCTTCAATTTTTTTTATCAATGGATAAAGCCATACATGTAGGTTGTCATGGGATGGACCGGTCATGGTACATTCCTTGACAAGTTTATTTTTCAGGTTGTTGAGCTCATTTCCCAATTGCTGATACTCGGAAATGGTACGAGGTGCTGTATGATCAATGATCGACCGCATCTTCGTAACCCCTATAGTGGTCTCTACATTCGCTTGCCATTTGACACCTTGGTCCAGTTGGATTTCATGGACCCATCCATTGGCGAAATCCTCCTTGCTTTGAAGGGCCTTCTCTTTGGAATCCTTGGCCTGTGCATGTTTTGTGTCCGAAGTGGTTCCTTTTGTCGCTTGTTTACACCCAAGCAGGAATACGGTCGATAATAGCAGCAGCATTGCCATGCTGCCCCAACCAGAGGTCCATTGTCTCAATTTTTTGATAGTGCCCCATTGGATGAGCAGGTACACCAGGCCCCAGAGAATAACCCGAACTTCCATGGCACGAATACTTTCCAAAGCAACTTCGGGAACAAAAAAAATGAGGAAGCTCAGGATGGAGGCATGTGATAGAAGTATCAAGAGTACAAATTTCGGACTTGACTTTAATCCTTTCCATATTAGAATTGCCACCAGTAATGATAGGGTTCCTAATACAACATTATAGACCAATAGGCCCTTTAGGGTGGTGTGGGAGACTTCTTGGATGCCCAAAAGTACCAAGGTTCCCATTAATAGGGAAATGGAACCCACTAAGAACACTAAGGTCGCTGCAATAACATGTTGTAGTTTCATGATATGTTTTTTAAATTAATAAATCAGTCTTCAATCCACATCTCGGCAGGCATTCCTATTTTAAGACTGCCATCATTGTTTACTCTTATCTTTACGGCGTATACCAAATTCACCCGTTCTTCCTTGGTCTGGATGATTTTAGGAGTGAACTCCGCAGATGCGGATATCCAGGATACCGTGCCTTCATAGGACTTCATCGAATCCCTATCATCGATCTTTACCGTGACCTGTTGACCGATCTTGATGTTGGGCAACTGTGTTTCACTGATATAGACCCTGAGTTCCATTACATCAAGGTTGGCCATTTTGAACAAAGGCTTTCCAAAAACAGCAACTTCACCAGGTTCTGCATATTTGACCAGTACTGTACCGTCCAAAGGACTTTTTACAATGCTTTTTGCAATTTGGTCCTCAATTTGTTCCATCTGGACCTCAATGCTCTTGACTTCGTTTATGATGGGGGCGTTCTGGGTCTCGACACTCTTGATCTGTTGTTGAAGGATACGGACCTTACCTTGGATGTCGTCCAATTGTTTTTGGGTCGCTGCATTTTCCTTGATCAAGCTTTCGATACGTTCTTTGTCATTTTGGGCCACCTTTAATTCCTCCTGAAGTATCTCACGTTGGGAAAGCACGTTTCTTGATTTTGAGAAAATGGTGTTTTTTGTGGCTTTCAATTGATCGCGTTTCAACGATAATTGAATGGTATCAATGACGCCGACGACTTCATTGTTTTGAAGTAGGCTTCCTTCTTCAATATTTAGAAATTGAATTTTGCCATTGGCCTCAGCTGAAACCGTAGTTTCTGTTGCTTCAAAATTTCCATAACCATCTGCAGTGTTCCCTCCTCCGTTACAGGAAATCAAAGAAATTACCACGATGGAAATTGACAATATGGATATGGCTTTTTTGGTCTTATGGACCTTAGTTACTGCTCTTTTCATAGGTGCCTTGTGTAATTTGATATTGAATCTGGTTCAGTAGTTTTTGTGTTTTGTGTAGGGCAAGATTGCTCTTGGCCTCATATAAATTTGTAAACTCGGTGATATAGGCCGAGGAAGTGATCACCCCGTTCTTCAGTTGGGATTCGGCCGTCTTGACCATTTTTTCAAATCTAGGGATGATCTGTTCATCATATCGGATCAGTTCCTCCATTTTATCTATTTCCGATTGTAGCTTGACCAACTCCAAATTATTGTTGAGTTCAAAGGTTTCCTTTTGCGAATCGACAAGGTCCCGGTTGATTTGTAAAGACTGTCGTTCTTTTCGGTTTTTGTTCCAATCAAAAATATTCCAGTTGAGTTTTACCCCGGTCATAAAAAAGGAGTTGAAGGTATTGTCCAGCATGTTCAGGCCTGGATTCCCATACCCACCTTGTGCAAAAGCACTGATTTTGGGAAGTTTGGACTTTGCCAATAGGTCCGTTGATTTATTGACCTGGGATTTTTGAAGCTCAAAAAGTAGGAACTCCGGTCTTCTGGAGGGCTGTTCGGGAACCTCTGGATAAATCTCTGGCCGCAATAAAACAACGTGTTGCTGTAGGTCGGTGCCTATCAATAGGGAAAGTTGTTGGAGCAACTCGGTTTTTGACAGGGCAAGTTCAGTATTGTTCTGCTGAATTTTGAGGAGTTCAACTTCAAGTGCGTCCGCCGATGATGAAAGTAAGCTGCCATATTTCACTCCCGCGTTGACCTCTTCAAGCCGGGCAATCAATTGGGATTCCTTTGCCTTCAACAAATCCTGATTTTCTTGTAGTAACAGTAAGGAAAAATACAGCTGGTTCACACGGTTTTTTAAACCATATAAAGAAATCTCAAGCTCCTGTTGTTCAATGGCCGACTTGGTTTCTTTGACCTTGACCGAAGCATCGATCATACCTCCTTGGTAAATCAGTTGATTGGCATCCAAAGTCGTACTGTATTGGTCCTTATTTGGAGGTGTAATGGTACTATTGGGTAATTGACCATCAAGACTTGTTACTTCAGATTGATAAGTGGCCTGGCCATTGAGACTCAATGAGGGCAACCGATCTTTCTTGATGGCTTCAATATCAAGTCTTGCTTGGTCGGCCAGCATAGTGGACTGCTTTGCCAGGGGATAATTGACTTTGACCAGTCGTAGACATTCATCCAATGAAATGGTCTGTTGGGCTTGCGATAAAAGCGGGATTATCAGAAAAAGCAATAAAAAAAAGAGCGACTTTCTTTGGATTGATTTTGCATCCATCGATGGTAATACATAAAGGGTGTTACTTAAACTGTTCATGATGCTTTGATGGTATTTATGATCATTTCGGGTATCAATTTTTTCCGTTCTTCCATATAGGTTTTGAAAGCAGTTTCGTCAAGTCCCAAAATACCTGTGACCAATCCTTTACCAATGAAGGGAAATGCGGTCAATGATATCAAATTCAGCAATAGTTGCTTCGGGTCAATGGGTTTGATGATGCCTTGTTTGATCTCTTCGGCTATTTGTTTTTCAAATACTGAGGGGTCTGGCGTGATATGATCGGCAAAGAATGTTTCTCCAAATTGGGGATTGATGTTCATCTCTTGAATGATAAATGTCGGTAAATAAGGGTTCTCGACCACAAATGTGATATATCCATCCACAAAATCCCTGATTTTTTCAAACACCGGTTTATCAGAATTGAAAATGGTATTCAAGTGGGGGGCCAGTTCCCCGAACGCTTGAAGAAAAACAGCTTCGAACAATTTTTGCTTGCTCCTGAAATAATAATGGAGCATGGCCTTGTTGATGTTCGCCTCGTCCGCAATTTCTTGCATACGCGCTGCAGCCAGTCCCTTCTTATAAAATACCAGCTTTGCGGCCCTTAAAATTGATTTTTCAGTTTCGGTGTGTATCATTTTAATTGTATTAACCATCAAATTTAACCAAATGGTTAATATTAAAAAAATAGTTAACAAAAATTTTGCAATTCATTGAAAAATAAGTTGTTGAAATGTTTTGGAGACGAATATTTATTTAGTCGATCCCCAATCTTTTAAGGCATGTTTCTTTATAACTCTCCCCAATGGGTATTCGGATGTTGCCGATGATGATCTTGTTTCGCTGAATGGAAGTAATGGAAGCAACGTTAACAACAAAGGATCGATGTACCCGGAGAAATTGGTTTGCCGGTAGCTTTTCCTTTAGTTGTTTAAAACTCATTAGGGTAAGTATGGGTTTCTTTACCTCGATCTTGACATGGATCCTCAGATATTCTTTTAGACCCTGTACATATAAGATGTCGGAATATTTTAATTTGATGTTCTCATAATCTGATTTTATAAATACAAATTGATCATCCCCTTTTTCAAGTCCTGTATTGGATGCCGTATATAGGGGGAGTTTTTTCGAATCTTTTTTCAAGAGGTATATTTCCCTAGCACGGTTCACAGCCTTGACAAAACGTGCAAATGGAATGGGCTTGACCAAATAATCCACCGCATTCAGCTCGAATCCCTCGAGTGCATACTGGTGATACGCTGTGGTAACAATAAATAAGGGTTTCCGGTCCAGTGTCTTTACAAAATCCAATCCACTGATTTGGGGCATTTCAATATCTAGGAAAATCAGGTCCACTTCGGTACTCATCAACAGTTCGGAGGCATCCATGGGATTGGTATATGTTCCAATGACATCCAGGTTTCCAATTTCTTCGCAATAGGAATTCATGATGTTTAAGGCCAAAGGTTCGTCGTCTATGATGATACATTTCATATCAGTCCAGTGTTAAGTGTAGTTTAACGTTAAATATGCTCCCTCCTTTATCGATCTCCAAGCTATGTACATGGGGATAAAGAAGGTTTAATCTGCCCCTTACATTGTTTAGCCCGATTCCGGAATTGTTCTCGTCAATATTTCGATTGCCTTTTAAATTGGAAATATTAAAAAATAAATGGTTTCCAATGACTTGGATAACGATGTTGACCTCTGTTCTGCCATCATAATCGGTTCCATATTTGAAGGCGTTTTCGATGAAGGTCATCATAATAAGGGGGGCAATCCTTTGCTTTTCATAATCCCCCTTGATTTCCAAATGGACTTTTTCACTATTGGAAAGACGTAGTTTTTGTAAGGAAACATAGTTTTTAATGTTTTCAATGTCTTTCGACAATAATACCCGGTCCTGATTGGATTCATAGAGGGTGTAACGCATCAACTCAGAAAGAATAATGACTGCATTTGAGGCTTCCTTGGAATTGTCCCGAACCAGGGAATAGATGCAATTTAAGGAGTTGAACAGGAAATGGGGGTTCAATTGGGCTTTTAAATATTCCAGTTCTGTTCTTGTTTTTCGGATATCCTTTTGCCGTAACGCCCTGTCCCTTATGTAAATATGTTTCATTAGGCGTACAATGCCCCCAAAGAGAAAGAATGCGGTCAACGCAAAACCAATGACAACATAACGGATTTTATAGAGAAAACTATCTGGGGACAAATCCAATTGATCGATCGGAATCAATGTTGGGATTTGAAGCGCCAAAACTTCAAAGCCGATCAGGAATATGATTGAGATACCGATGTAGGCTAAAATCCGCTTTTTCAGTAAAAGATTTGGGACCAATAACGCATAGTTGGCATAAAAGAGTATTGGTGGAAGCAAAACCCTGACAAAAGCCATGGGGTGCAATTCACTGAATATGGAAAAGGATATGAACAATGGGAATGATGCCAAACACAGCCAAGCAAAAAAGTGGATCAAAAATTCCTTAACCCTAAAGGGTTTTTCATAATGTATGATTTTCATCTTGTCCGATCTTTTACCATGCGAATCCCAAGTTCGACCAATTCTTTATGGGTAATGTATGGTTTTTGATTCTGAATTAATTTTTCAACAACGAGCTTGGCCGTTTTTTGAGCATCTTTCTTGGTCTTGAAAGGTTGCCATCCAACCAGTCCTGGAATATGGTCTTGTTGTATGAACAAGGTGGAATCCAAATAGATGCGATATGTCCAAGTGGAATCTTTGTTTTGTTTGACTTGCGAGTGGACGTATCCATCATTTTGATGCGGTGCCCTTGCACAACCAAGGACAGACAACACTAATATATATAGAAAAATGGATTTCATATGTGTTTAAAGGTTTGATAGTTAATTGGATGAACGGGTTCAATCATCTTCATCTTCCTCTTGAAAAGGGAAAAACTCCAAGGTATCATCCAAATAAAGGGTGCCTGATTTTCCAGTTGACACGAATGCCTTGCCACCATTGTAAAAACCTACTGCACCTTCTCTAGCCACACCTTCAAATGCTGTTTTTTCTTCCCAGTAATCCCTTGAGGGGTCATATTCCCAAACGCCTATACCACCTTTTCCTGTCGCAAGGTATCCATAGGTCCCTATGTTGAAACCAACGGAGTTACTTCGTGCAATGAAATAATCGTCCTCTTCATCGAGATCTAAAAGCGGAATCCATTTTTCGGAAGTGAGGTCAAAAGCCCAAAAGTCGGTCAAATACTGGCCATTGGTCTCCCCGGTACCAAAATAGACTTTGTCCTCTATTCTAAAATAAGTGGCATCCCGTCTTTTGTTTCCACCAAAACCCACCAGTTCTGTCCATTCATCAGCTACTGGGTCATACTTCCAAAAATCCTTTTTGTCATTGTCCCCGTCATACCCTGTGCCCACATACCCGAAAGTATCGGAATTAAATGCAGTGGCACCTCTTCGTGGAGTACCCGCAAACGGCGCAATTGAATCCCAGGAGTTGGTAGCGACATTATATTTGTAAAAGTCGCCCAATTCATTGTCCCCATCATACCCCAGGCCTACATAACCATCGCCATTAAGGGTGAACCCAACGGCTGCACTCCGTTCAATCCCGGGAAAATCGGCAAGCTGCCTCCAAAAATTGCCATCCATGTCATATACCCAAAAATCGTTTAAATAATCGTCCCCATCATAACCGGTTGCCATATACCCTTTGTTGCCCACGGTAAAAGACGCTGCATTCCCTCTTGGGATACCATCAAGGACCGAACGGTCTACCCAGTTTCCCCATTCGTCGTCGTCATCATCATTGGAACAGGAAATGGTGCCGGTCAATGTAATGCCCGTCACGATAAGTGCGTATACTATAGTTTTTACCTTCATCTCTAAATTTTTAAATTTCATCCTCTTAATTATGTATGTTGTAGGTTATTCCCATGGAAAGGTAAACGGATGGATCCGTGGCCAAATCATATAATATATTGTTATGGCTATCATTGATGGTAGCATTGTTATCAATGAGATATCCAATTTTGATTACTGTTTTCCATTGGGGCTGTATGTTATAGTGATATCCAATATTTAAATCAAATGCGTATTGTGAAAGCCTTACCGTTCCATAGGGTAGGTTATTAGGTGTGTTTGAAGGTAAGTGGATATTGGTGTATTCTCCGTTAAAAGAGCCCGTGGACATGAGGTAATGTCGCTCATTTATCCTGTAATGTAGTGTTGAATGTGGATAACCGAGTTCAAGGGTTATCTTTTTGGACAAGGACTGTGCGTATGAGAAAAAGGGATACAAAAGCGGCCGTTTTCTTAAAATACCGTATCCCAGACCAACTTTTAATTTTTGATTTGGGGTTTTTGGACCAAAGCCGATTCCCAAAAATATTTTTCCCGAATATTGGATTTCGGAGAAATCCATCGCTTCTTTAAAGTCTGAGGCAAAGAAAGATGTAACATCCGCATTTAAATACCATTGTTGGTTCATTTTCCATGATACACTCCCATTGACACCAATTCTATAGAGTTCATTGGGATTATCTATAGTAGAAGCTTTCGGAGTATTGTACAGGCTGAGGTGCTGTTTTCGAAATTCGAACTTCATCCCATAGTCAAGGTTTCCGGTATTCTTCCGTAAATAATAAAAGTCAAGAGTATGTTGCGCCCATGAAAAATTACTTTCTGATGGAACCACTTTGTACATATAATCAAAATTTGTTGTCATTTTTCTGGCTTGAGCTTCTATCCGTATGTTCATTGAAATAAGTGTTAGAATGCTTATCAAAATTTTCCCCACCTGGATTTTTTGATAAAACTAAGGGTGGTTTGGCAGGTAAGGAAAAAAGATAAACCAAATGGGAAAAACTCTCAATGAATAGGGTATTTGACTCAATTACTCGGTATAAATCCCTTCGTATAGGTAATTCTCAGTTTGGTATAAATGATTACTGTGTTGGTTTATAATATTTCACAGAACCATTGCTTTGAGCGTCTTTTGACGAAAGTAATTTTATAATGAAGCATTTGAATTGGATTTTGATACTGACAATACTGTTTGTTGTTTCATGCTCCACGGAGGAACGGGATATACCAACATTGGAAGTAGGGCAGGAGTTTACGGATAAAACGGTTCGATTGATCGAGATCGATACATTTGAAGTGAGAACAAGTACCTTCAAGTTTGACAGTATTGTTACTTCACAAGGAGAACGACTTTTGATTGGTCGATATCTCGATAATTATTTTGGAACCGTAAAAAGTGAAAGTTACATGGAGTTAACAACGGAAGACTACCATGTTCCTGAAGATGCGGAATTGGATAGCATTGCGCTAATAATGGGGTATGACGGTTATTATTACAATGACACCCTGCAATTGTCCCACATCCAAGTCCATAAGTTGTTGGAGGATCTGGAACCTGCCGAGGATAATTTTTATAACACAAGTTCATTGACCTTCGATACCATCCCCTTGGTGACCAAACGCTTTTATCCAGAACCCTTGGGAGGAGACTCCCTTCATATCTCGATTCCAAAATCGTTCGGAGTACCTATTTTTAAATTGATTAAGGAAAAATCTATATCGGATGACAATGATTTTACAGAGCAATTTAAAGGAATTGTCCTACGTCCTTCATCCGATGGGAATTCAAACGTTATTGGATTTACCAATGATTCAGAAAGAACCTATTTACGCTTCTTTTATTCCATTCCAGAAGAATTTAATGATGAGGATGAAGATGATGGAAATGAATTGGTTTTGGATTTTGCCATTACGCCAATCTATGGCCTGAGTTGGTTTAATCGGATTACCAGTGATGTGACCGGCTTGCCCTTGGAGGTACTGGGCGATCAAGAGGACGGTTTATCTTCAAGTAAGGGTGGCGGTCTGACCTTTGTACAATCGGGAACAGGATATGTGACAAGGATTGAATTCCCTACAATTAAAAACATTGGTGATTTGCCGGGTACGGGAACTATTTTGAGTGCGGTACTGGAAATGACCCCTTTGGTTGATTCTTATGATGATATACTCTCTTTAAGTGACTCACTTCAAGTTCATGTGGTCGACCAGAACAATGAACTTTCCCCTTTTCTTCCCAATGGGAACGGTATTGTATATGGACGGTTTGGGGAGACAGATCTGGAATTCGGCGAGCCCATCTACCAGATTCCTGTCACTGGATATATTGAACAGGAACTTGTTGAGGCCCCGGAGATCGACAATGGTTTGATTCTAATGCCGAATGATTTTCAGAACTCCATTGACCGTGTTGTGTTGTATGGCGCTGGATTTACGGATTTTTCACCCAAATTGATTATTACGTACGCGATTTATGATGAATAGGTATTTTCTCTTATTATGGTGTATGCCCTTGATGGTGGTAGGACAGACCAATACAATTACAGCATCGCCCTATTCCCTTTATGGGATAGGGGTCAATACCAAATCAAGTATTGGACGCAATAGTGCCCTAGGTGGCGGTGGATATGCCTTTCAAACCATTGATCAAATCAACAATCATAACCCAGCTTCCTTTGCCACCATCCCGGATAATAATTTTTTGTATGATTTTGGGCTCACGGCGGAGTTGAGTTCCATTTCCAGTAGAGGAAATGAAGAAAAACGTTTGGCAGGGAACATATCCAATCTGGCCATTGCCGCAACCACTGGTGCCAGTTCTGGCTTTGGTCTGACACTGGAACCGTATTCTGATGTTGGGTATGCGCTGATAGGGGTTGAAAGCAATATCGAAGGGTCGTATGATACTTTTATCAGCAATATTTTTGGCTCAGGAGGCCTGAACGATTTAAAATTGAACTATGGGTATATTTTAAAAAATCGATTAAGGGTTGGAGTGGGTTTATCATACATTTTTGGAACTATTAAAGAAACCCAACGGATACAATCACAATATAATTCCTTGGAAGTCGAGGATAAAAATAAATATTCAGGTTTCAGGATGGATGTAGGTCTGCAAGGTACGATATCCGATTACCTAAAATTTGGATTTACAGCTAGATTGCCAACAAGTTTAAAGGTCACGCACGATCGTCGTATTTCTAAAAAGGTGAGTTTGACTCCAAAACCACAAGTTGTTGAAAATACCACTGGCGAGCATTTGCCCAATTTTGATCTTCCCTTGGAATTGGGGCTAGGAATAGTGTACACGCCTAGTTCCTCTTGGGCAATGAATCTTGATTATTCCAGAAATTTTTGGAACACGACCGATCAAAATGATAATATTGGAACCTTTATCGACCAAGAGATATTTGGTGTAGGGATAGAATATGCCATGGATAATCAAAGTATTAACTATTGGAAACGAATAAAGTTTAGGATTGGGGGTAGTTATGATTCAGGTTATTTGGAAGTGTACGATCATATCATAGATGGCTATTCTGTAAGTGGGGGTATCGGAATACCCCTATCGAGGTCAAGTAAGTCTTCCATAAATATATCCTATGGTCGAAGTGAACATGGTGCTTCTCAAGGGATTTTGGTTGAGGAAACACTTAATACGTTTAATATCAACATAAGCCTTGTGGATATCTGGTTTTTGAAACGTAAAATTAATTAACCATGCTCAGTAAACAGGAAAGGACGGATACAGAGAACCATTTAAAACGGATGCTTTGAATCATTGTAAGTTTTGTATTAAAAGATTGTTGCTCAACTATTTGTTGATATTTTGACATGCTATATCCGGCTTTTCCAACGAAAGGATTAATTCTGCAGGGTGGAAAAGTAAAGGACCATACTGAGAAAGCATGGTCCTTTGAAGGCATCGTGAGTAAAAAAAGTTTACCTGAATTGTCACTTATAAAATTTACTGTGTATTATAAAATTTAACTTTTCCCACAGCAAGCCTATTCGGATAATTTTACCAATGAAAGGGCTGCAATGGCCATGACCAAATCCCTGACAGCGACGTCAAACTGATTGCCGGTCACAATCAAGATTGCAGCGATCAAGGTCAACCAGGTTGCAACTATAATACCGCCGATAATCGGCCGTAACAAAACAATTATCCCAGCGGCAATCTCGACCACTCCGATAATGCCCATAAAAATTCCTATATCCACGGGCAATGCTTCAATAAGACCGGTTGACATATATTGGGACCAATCCGTCAATAAATTCGTGAACTTATCCAGACCGGCTACGATTGGAACAATTCCAAAGGTATATTTCAATAAATTTTGTACTTTTTTTACGTTGGAAAGAATCATAATCTTACTATTTATTGTGAGCCCTTTAGATGCAAATGTCCGGGGTAGGTTACAATAATTATGATGTAAGTCTTTGCATTTTTATTTTTTCCGAGATATTAATTCAGTTCCAGACCCTTTATCCTCTTTAGGACCAATTCCACCATTCGATCACATTTGTGGTTGCCAAACTCAAATATATTCTTAGTGTTTGTGGTAGTGAAGATATAATCCTTGATCATGTTCCTTGCCCTGAACAGTCGCACTTTTACATTGCTGATGGTCAGATCAAGGCTTTTCGATATTTCAGGAATTTCCATTCCCTCCACCTCTCTGAGGATAAAGATGATCTTGTACTTTTGGGGAAGGGTATCGACCGCTTTTTCTATAAAAGCCGCTGATTCTCTGTAAATGGTATTGTTTTCTGGGTTCATGAATGAAGTATCTGCAATTTGAAGAACACCGGATTCATATTCAAGGGCCGTTGTTCTATGATTTTTCAGTTTTCGTTTTCGTTGTAAGGCCTCATTGATCCCTATCCGTACCAACCATGTCGAAAAAGTCGATTCATTTTTGAATTGATACAATTTTTGATAGGCCTTTATATACGCATCCTGCATAATGTCCTCTACATCGGTATCCTGATTGAAATAGCTCCGTACGGTACCAAATAAAAGTTCGTTGTGTCTCCTCATTAGGATTTCAAATAATGCTGTCTCCCCGTTCAATACTTTTTCCACGACCACATGGTCCGGTAGTATTTTTTGGGATTGGATTGGATTGTTCTTGCTTGCCACCATGGTGTTCCTTTTTTAATTGGGCTACGTCCATTGGATGCATTAAATCCTTCTTGGTTACAAAATTTGTAACCGCTTCTTACAATAATCATCTAATCGGAGGAACTGGACTTTTCTCGTTCTAACGGCCCGGTTCCAAAATGGAAGATTGGAAAAATGCCATCGTACCGCAACTGTCAAGGTACAAAATTGGCTTTAAATATAATTAGCATGGGATTTTTAGTAAAAATCATCAAAAAGGAGTGGTTAACTCACAATGTGGTACAGTTCGTCTTGGAAAGACCAAAAGAATTTCAGTGTTCCATCGGTGATGCGGTGGATATCATATTAGATCCTGGCGGGCCGATGGAACGGTCGGCACCCTTTACCTTGACCAATCTGCCCGATTCAAAGGTTCTGGAACTGATTATTAAGGTCTACCCTAATCGAGAAGGCTTTACGGCTGCCCTTTCCAAAAAGGAAATTGGGGATGTGTTGGAAATAGGTGAAGCATGGAAGTCCTTTGAATACCTGGGTCAGGGAACGTTGATTGCGGCCGGGTCCGGTATTACGCCCTTTATCCCCATGATCAAGGAGGCCAAAAGGCAAGGAACCCTATCTGAACATAAATTGATCTATGCCAATCGGAACTTAGAGGACATTATCCTTAAAAATGAACTCGAGGAGTTATTGGGACTTCATTTTTGCAATATCCTGAGCAAAGAACGGGCAGCGGGATATGCACATGGAAGAATAGATAGAAAATACCTGAGTTCCAGAGGGATTAAACCCGATCAATATTTTTATGTGTGCGGGCCTGATACATTCTCCCAAAGCATAAAGAACATTTTAATGAATCTTGGCGTCAAAGAGCGCAAAATACAAATAGGATATTAATGAAGGATGGTAAACCTGATCAGACCGGAGCCGGTACCATGGCCCAGGTCGATGGTGCGTTGTGCAATGGAGAGACCTGCCAACATCAAAGGAATAAAGATAGAATGACCAAAATTGCCCATCATTTTGGTAGCATAATGGAGGTACTCGGGCTGGACTTGGATGACCCTAGCTTAAAGGATACTCCGGCACGGGTCGCAAAAATGTTTGTTAATGAAGCTTTTGTCGGTTTGGATGAGACCCAATTTCCCGAAGTGTCCTTTTTTGATAATACCTACAACTTTGACGAAATGGTGGTTGTCAACGACATTAGTTTTTATTCCTATTGCGAGCACCACTTTGTGCCCTTTTTCGGAAAGGTGAATGTCGCATATTTTCCGAATAAACGGGTCATTGGGCTTTCCAAGATCAATAGGATCGTGGATTTTATAGGTAGAAAGCCACAGGTCCAGGAAAAATTGACCAGAGAAATCACGGAGACCTTATCCGCCCTCTTGGGCACCGAGCATGTGGCCGTATTTGTCGAGGCCAACCATCTCTGCGTGGCCTCCAGGGGCATTAAAGACCATAACAGTCATACAAAGACGGGAAGTTATCTGGGAAAATTCAAAAATGAATGGACTAAAAAAGAGTTCATGAGGACTTTCCAATAAACTTTTGTAACCGCATTCGCCCGTTAGCATCCAATGGGTGTATTAACAAATAAAAACAATAAAAATGAGAAAAGTTTTTAGTCTAGTGGTTATCGCGATGATGGGTGTTCTTGCCTTTGGGCAGGAAACCCCGTTGATGGACACAGAGGTGGCGTCAGTGGCCGTTGTGGCGAACCAAATTGATATCGATTATGCACAGATAGCTTTGGAAAAGTCCAATAACAAGGAAATACTGGATTTTGCCAACAGAATGGTCAAGGATCACAATGCGGTGATAGCACAAGCAGTCGCATTGGTCAAAAAATTAGGAGTCGATCCAAAGGACAATGCGGTCAGTCAATCTCTTTTGGCAGATGCCGAGAAGACCAAGAAAAAATTAAAAAGAACTGCTAAGAAAAAATTTGATGAAGCCTATATTGACAATGAAGTGGCGTATCATAAAGCGGTTATTGGGGCGGTAAAGAACCTTTTGATCCCCGAAACGGAAAACAGTGAATTAAAGGAATTGCTCAGTGCCGTGGTGCCGGCCCTGGAAGCACATTTGGGACATGCGGAAATGGTCCAAAAGAATATTAAGGGGTAATACAATGAAATCCTTGATTCCAAAAATAACAGTGTCCTCAATAATCCTGTTGACATTTTTTATGGAGGTCTGGGCCTACAAAAAGCTAAAGGTCTTAGAGGAACCCCCGAAGAAACATACCGTAAAAATTTTTAGAATGAAGTTTATTCCCGACCATTTGACTGTAAAGAAGGGGGATACCGTGGAATGGGTGAACAAAGATTTTTACCTCCATGATGTGACCGATGAAAAAAACCAGAAATGGACTTCAAAACCTTTTGGCCAGAATGAGGTCTGGAGTAAAGTGGTGACAGAGGATGAACAATACTTCTGTAATCTTCACAAGGTTATGAAAGGAGCCATTACAGTTGAATAAAATTTTTTGAAAAAGAAAATTATGACGAACCGATTTGGGACGTTGTTGTCCAAATCGGTTCAATAACTGATTTTACAATTTAAATTAAACTACCATGAACAAATACTTTTATTTAAAACTATCGGTGCTTTCGGTGATGTTCATCTATTTGTCCAGTTGTACAAAAACAGAGACTATTACCGAGACGGTTACCGAAACGATTACGGAAACGGTCACGGATACCATTATCGAGACCACTATAGACACTTTGCACTTGGACCCCGTACTGGTGGCCCAAGGAAGAGAGGTATTCAGACATGATACCTTTGGTGACGAGGCATTTTGGAGCGGTGTGCTCCATTTGGACAAGGCCATCCTAGGAGCGGATAATGGAGGGTATGGCGATGGGGTGAGTCCAGCAACAGCACTGGCCGTTGGGCTTAAGGTGGATGCCGAGGCCTTGCCCGCTGAGGTGGTCTCCCTGATACAATCAGGGGATGTTGACTTGAATGACCCGGCCACCACAGTGGAACTGCTCCGGTTGAATTCGGTTGTCGGGATCAAAGGTAATTTTGATGAGACAGGTGACCTGTCCTCCATCGGTATTACCTGTGCCCTATGCCATTCCACGGTGGATGATTCCTTTTCTGAGGGTATCGGTAAACGATTGGATGGTTATCCTAATAGGGATTTGAATGTTGGCGTCATTGTTTCATTGACGGACAACGCCCAATTTTTGGCCGATTTACTCCATGTGGATGTTCCTACGGTCAATACAGTACTGAATGGTTGGGGCCCAGGGAAATTTAACGCCGGTCTGATGGTCGATGGTGTCGCAACACGACCTGATGGATCCATTGCCGCAAACCTACTTCCTGCAGCCTATGGATTGCAAGGCGTTAATTTGGCGACCTATACTGGTTGGGGGGATATGGTCTATTGGAATGCCTTTGTCGCCAATCTGGAAATGCACGGTCAAGGGAACTTTACAGATGCCAGGCTGAATGATGCGGGCATGTTCCCCATAGCCGTGGAAAATAATTTTGCCAATGTGGTCAACTCCCCGGATTTGATTACCGGAAAACTTCCAGCACTGCAGGCCTACCAATTGTCATTGGATGCACCGACACCTCCCGAAGGGAGTTATGATGTGGCGGCCGCCGAGCGCGGAAAGGTCCTTTTCGATGGTCCAGCACAATGCGCCACCTGCCACATCGCACCCATTTTCACGGATGCCGGGTTTAACCTGCATACAGCAGAAGAAATTGGTATTGATGATTTTGAAGCGAGTAGATCCCCCACAGGAATGTACAGGACCACGCCTTTGCGAGGTTTGTTCGCCCGCATGAAAGGAGGTTTTTATCATGATGGAAGATTTGCCACCTTGGTCGAGGTCATCGATCATTATGATGGACATTTTGACCTTCAACTATCACAAGGTGATAAAGATGATTTGCAAGAATATTTAAAATCGATATAAAAATTTGGTTGGTTATTGATTGTTGATGTTTGTTTCTATCCAGGGCCTCATCGGGATTGACGACCGATCAGGCTCTGGTTTTTAACTGATGTGAAATTGATAGTAACAGAAAAACTGATATTCACTTTAATTCTAAAAATTATGGTTGGATTCATACCGGAATTAATCTTTGATTCCCTTTTTGTATCCGCAAAGGTTGGGGTTGACATTTTATTAAAAAAGCGAGACGAATGTATTTAAGATTGAATTACACGAGCAAAACAGTTCTCTTCACAATTGGGACATTTGTGCTCTATTGGGTACTGGATGATTTATATTTCAATAGGCTCCGATCCTATTTGGACTTGTTCATAGGACAGAGAGGGGTAAGCCATATTCTGGCATATACCCTTTCTGCCTTGCCGATTCTTCTGGGAGTATGGCTCGTTCACAAGAAATGGAATTTTGCACTGTACCTGGGGTTGAACGGGAAAATATTCAAGGCCTTGTTGTTTTCGGTAGCGGCTACAGCTCCGATGTTCATTGGTTATTATTTGGCATTTGATGTGAATACGGAAATCACTGTGAACCAACTATTGATTTCAGTGGTTGCAGCTGGTTTTTTTGAAGAGGTTTTTTTTAGGGGATTTTTATTTGGTCAATTGTACAGGTTCACCAAATTGGGTTTTGTTCCCGCAATTTTTATAGGAGCCCTATGGTTTGGCGCCATACACCTGTACCAAAGCCATGATTTGAATTCGGCACTAGGGATTTTTGGGATTACTTTTTTAGGTGCCGTCTTGTTTGGATGGTTGTACACCGAGTGGGAGAATAACTTATGGGTGGCCATATTTTCCCACTCCCTTATGAATTTGAGCTGGTTGCTTTTTTCGGTGGATGAAAATGCCATGGGAGGTTGGTATGCCAACCTCTTTCGATTGATTTCCATTGTTTTGATGATTCTACTGACCATTTATTCCAAAAGTCCTAAGGACAGATCGATGGCCATTAACCACCGGACAATTTGGATGAAAAAATAATGATATACCGAAAATGGGATAATGCCATCACTACTATGGATTGTTTGAAAAGTGATGATGATTTTATGGATGGTCTTAATCCTAATTACGTATGATGAGAACAATATTCATAAAATTGATTTTCATCTTGGGATCCACTTGGCTCATGGTGATACTTTTTGTTACCCTTGCCTTTGGAATGGGTCTGGGAACATTTATTGAGAATGCACATTCCATTGATGCGGCGAGGATCTACATATACAATTCATGGTGGTTTGAGACCTTGATGGGGCTGTTCGTGATCAATTTCTTTCTGAACATTAAAAAATTCGGCCTGCACTTAAAACATAAATGGCCCACCTTGACCATACATTTGGCCTTGGTGGTCATCATTATAGGGGCCTTTATCACCCGGTACCATGGATTCACTGGGCTGATCTCCATCCGTGAAGGGGCGACTTCGGATGAGGTCCTTTCGGATGATGCCTTCTTGAAGGTGGAAATTGAAGCAAGGAAAAGAACCCGAACCTTAAAACAGCATATCGAAAAACAGCAATTATTGTCCAGTGCGACACCTAGGCTAAATACGTTTTCAATCGGGACCGTTTTTGACAATAGGGATATTACGATCTCATATAAGGACTTTGTGGAGAATGCCCAATGGAGCTTTAGAAAAGAACCCCAAGGCGCCTTATTTTTAAAGATAGTGGAAACAAAACAAGGCGAAAGACACGATCATTTTATCAAGGAAAATGAACTGTTACATTGTGGGGATATAAGCTATAGCCTCAACAGGCCAGTGGAAGGAGCCTATAACTTTTTGACCCTAAGGGAAGGATCCCTACTTGAGCCACCCTTGACAGGCTCCTTGTTGGAAATGTCCACTGGAAGGGAAACCAAAATCGTTGGCGGGCAGAGGGACACGGTAAAGACAAAAGCACTCTATGACTTTGGAAAGGTGAAATTCGTTCTACCAGAAACTCCGTCAAGGGGAGCATTGGTATTGACCTCGGGCGCTTCCTCAGGGGAAATAGATGCTTCGGATGGGCTGATTCTTGCCGTAACCAGTGATACAATAAAGAAAGAGGTAGTCGTACTAGGTAAAAAAAGAAAGATCGGAGAGCCCAAAACGACCATGATTGATGGATTGACCTATACGTTCACCTATGGAAGCAAGGTACATAAATTGCCCTTCCAGCTAAAACTTGATGATTTCATTGCCGAAAGATACCCTGGGACCACCAATAGTTACTCAGCATTTGAAAGTCAAGTGAAGGTGTTGGATGGTCATAAGAAACAACCAGCGAAAATTTATATGAACCATGTATTGGACTATAGGGGGTATCGTTTTTTCCAGTCCTCTTTCCACCCGGATGAAAAAGGTACCATCCTTTCCGTCAACCATGATTCTCTCGGTACCATGGTCACGTATATAGGCTATTTTCTCCTATATTTTGGGCTCTTGGCAATTCTTTTTACCAAAAAATCCCGGTTCGGCCAAGTGATAAGAAAACTAAAACGGCTCAATGCCAAGACCAAATGGGCTGGAACGATCATCCTTTTCCTTATTTCATGCCAAGGCTATGGCCAGCGTGATATCGATCCCATGGATTCTATGGTCCAAAAAAAATTGGATTCCATTTTATTGCACTATAAAGTTTCCGAATCACATGCTGCAAAGTTCGGCCGCTTGGTCATCCAGGATGCCAACGGGAGGATGAAGCCCATCGACACCTATGCTTCGGAGGTATTGCGAAAAGTGAGCAAAGATTATACTTATAAGGAGTTCGATGCGAACCAAGCCCTATTGTCAATGGCACAGTTCCCCGAGCTTTGGTTCAATGTCCCCTTGATTTATCTCAAGAGGGGAAATGACAGCCTCCGGACCCTCCTGGGGATAACCAGGGAAGCTAAACTTGCACCATTATCGAAATTCTTTGATAAGGAAGGTGGATACAAGATCAAAGACCAAGTGTCATTTGCCTATAAGGCCATAGTACCCAATCAGTTTGAAAAGGACTTTATCGAGGTGGACCGAAGGGTTAACCTCTTGTACAATACCCTTAGCGGTGAGGGTCTGAGATTGTTTCCGATACCCAATGAGTCGAACAATACTTGGACTTCAAATCGTAGGTTGACTGGACTTGGCTTCCAGAAAAAGGACTCTTTGTTCGTTGCCAGGATACTGCCCCTCTATTTCAATACATTTTCTAAAGAAATCCCCACCGAAAATTTTCAAGAATCCCTCCGTTTGCTTGAACAAATTGAAAAATACCAGTTGAAATTTGGCCATGAAGTTATTCCCAATGCCTCCAAGATCGATTTGGAAATCCTTTATAATGAGTATGACGTATTCAAGAATCTTTTTTCTTGGTACCTTTCCTTTGGATTATTGCTGCTGATCGCGGCGATTCTCCACCTCTTTAAAGGAAAGGGTACGTTTGCTAATATGCTTTGGATATCCCGGGTCGGGATCTACCTATGCTTCGCCGCACATACCTTGGGACTGTTGGCCAGGTGGTATATCTCGGGACATGCCCCTTGGAGCGATGCCTATGAATCCATCATTTATATCAGTTGGGCCACCATGTTGTTCGGGATTGTCATTGGACGAAAATTTGACCTGGCCTTGGCCGCAACCGCATTTGTAAATGCCATGATCCTCATGGTCGCCCACTGGAACTGGCTCGATCCGGCCATCGCCAATTTGCAGCCCGTACTCAATTCCTATTGGCTGATGATACACGTAGCGATCATCGTGGCGAGCTATGGCCCCTTTACACTGGGGATGATCCTTAGCGCACTCAGTCTATTGTTCATGGCCCTGTTGAACAAAAGGAACCATGGTAATCTAAGACTGGCCATCAAAAAATTAACACTGCTCACAGAGATAACACTGACCATTGGATTGGTAATGTTGACCATTGGTAATTTTTTAGGGGGACAATGGGCCAACGAGAGTTGGGGCCGTTACTGGGCCTGGGATCCCAAAGAGACCTGGGCATTGGTAAGTATCATGGTCTATGCATTGATCATCCATATGCGATTGGTCCCTAAATTGAACAATACATGGTTGTTTTCAACTATGGGGGTATTGGGTTTCTATGCCATCCTTATGACCTATTTCGGTGTGAACTTCTACTTGTCAGGACTCCATTCGTATGCCCAGGGGGACAATATCGTCACCCCAGGTTTTATTTACTATTCCATTGGTGCTGTGGGCATTTTGGCAGGGATATCCTATTTCAAACGAAAACGATATCCTGTTTAAGGCATGTTGTCCGTTTCGATCAATGCCCTTTCCAATAAATGAACAAGGAGGTCGATCTCTTTCTTGTGGGTCCTAAAGGACAATAGGGCGGCACGAAGAACAAACCTATCATGGATCATGGTGGAGGAGAGGAAGATGCGTCCGTCCGATACAAGGAACCTTAGAATGGCCCTATTGTGTTCATCATTGTACTGATGGTCATCCGGCCTGGCTTCATACCTGAATGCAATAACGGTAAGTTCCGGTTCACAGAGCACCTTGAAGTTTAGCTGTACCAATTTCCGATAGAGATAATCGGTCAATACCAGTTTCTCCTCCAAATAATCGGAAAATACCTTTGGTCCATAGAGCTTCAGTGGCAACCACATCCGGGGTCCCCTAAAGTGTTTGCTCAGTTCAGGAGAAAGATCGGCAGGGGAGAATTGGTCATTTTGATAACTATCCTGCATGTAATGGGCCTCCTGTTTAAAGGCCCTTACCAAGTGCTTAAGCTCCTTGACCAAAACAATCCCGGATCCGTAGGGTAGAAAAAGGCCCTTATGGGGATCAAGGATCACGGAATCTGCTTGTTCCAAACCCTTGAGTTTGGCTTTTCCAGTGGTTGTCAGTGCAAAAAAGCCCCCATAGGCAGCGTCCACATGCAACCATATCCCGTATCTTTTGCAAATGGTCCCCAATACTTCAACGGGGTCAATGGCACCAATATCCGTAGAACCTGCATTGGCGATGACCAAAAATGGGCTCAGCCCCCTTTTGACATCCTTTTCGATCTGTTCCTCCAGATATTGGGTCGATAGCCTAAATTGTGCATCCAAGGGAATTTTTTGCAGGACACATTCTTCCAATCCAAGCAAATGTATTGCCTTATAAATGCTATGGTGTGTCTGCGTGGAGCAATAGATTACACTTGTTCGTACATTCCGGGAGGAGATATCATGGTGTTTTTTGGCACAGGAAAGTGCTGTAAGATTAGCCAAACTACCCCCAGAGGTCAAATTCCCACCAAAGCCATCCTTGTATCCTATCAATTTTCCGGCCCACTGAATTAGGGCATTTTCCATTTTTACTGCACCAGGGGACGCATAGAATACCCCAGCGTACCTGTTGGTCAATGCCGCCAGGTAATCCCCCAGTGCAGAACTGAACAGACCGCCCCCCGGAATATAGCCCAAATGGCCACCCGATACAGGGTTTAACCCAGGATCCAATACCGCTTGATCAAAAAAGCTCAGTAGCTCGCCAAGACTCGAGGTATCTTCCCTAATCCTAAATTCCGGTTCAAGATTTTTAAGAGTTTCGGAATTTGTGTTAAAGGCTTTGGTACTTCCCAAGTTATCCAGAAAACCGTGGCCGAATTCCAATATCAATTTTTCCATTTTCCTCCGCTGTTCCCCATTCTCCTCCAAAAGGACATTAGGTTTGTTAAGGAAATCTTGGTTTGTTTCTAAAGCCATGGTTCGTCAGGAATTTAAGATTTTGCTCTGTCCAAACGTATAACCTGTTTGGATCCGTTTTTGGTCAACACCCATTTTCATCAAGTGGGTCATCATATCAAATTCGAAGGACTTGGGCCCACAGATATAAAAATATTGATCTTTTTTTTGGACAATCGATTTTAGGAACCCAAAATCAATACGTCCTGGAAGTTTTTCGCTTGCCGTTGGGCTGCTCAACCTCGTGATGAAATTATTGCCCAATATCCTTCTCAATCTTTTTTCGAACAGGACATCCTCTTTGCTTTTAGTGGCATAGACCAATAAATGGCTTTCCGTGAACTCTGGACCAAACTTTTGGATATAGTCCAGAATGGGCATAAAGGCAACAATACCCGTGCCGGCAGCAATAAAGTGTCCGTGACCCCTATATTCAAAAGTATCCCAGGGCCGACTGAGCTGGATTGCCGCGCCAGGCCTTAATGTGGACAAACGGTAGGTCAAACTGTCCTTGTTTGGCCGGATTTTAATGATGAACTCCAGATATGGATCATCTTCGGTACTTATAATCGTAAAGGGGGCCACCTCCAATTCACAACCGGGCTTATCGATACTCAGATCAACAGCCTGACCTGGAATAAAATTGAATCCAAAGGGTCTTTGGAAGGTAAAACGGACGACATTGTGGTTGACCTTTTCTTTTTTTATTAGTCTTGAGGTATAGGGGAAAATGAAACCGTTCATCGTACTAATGGTATGTTGGTTACCAATTGGATTAAAATGTGCGGTCTGGGTTACAAAAAATGAAGATAAGCCGATATGGATCATACCGATTTTGAAAAAATTACTTCATCCGTTCCCATATGGAACATATCCTGTTTTAGGGTGGAGAGGAGATAAGTGATGATATCCTTTTTTGAAAAGGTCGATTTATATTCAAAACGGACAGCGCCACTGTTGGCAAAGCATAGGTTATGTTCATTGTTGCCATCCGACATATAAGGGATTTCATAATATTGGGCCAAACGTTGTACAAATTCCATTTTTACATCCAAGGACAGGAGTTCGTCCCTTGAGTACATTGATCGGTTGGCGGTATTCCCGAAAATTTCTGAAAGTTTGACCTTCATAAATCCTTGTTATTCAATATGCTTAAAATATTCAATCTTCAATTGGAACATCTCCGCCATCTTTTCCGCCCGAAACTTGGCCTCAGCGGCTTTTTCACCGGTAAAGTTCTCATCCACCGTTTCCATAAAGAGCTGCTTCCATCGGTCAAAATGTGTTCTTTGGACCGGTAGTTTGATATGGGGGGCTAGGGGACTACCATAATAGGTGTGTTCTCCCAATAGGACCGTTTGCCAAAACCGGTACATTTTTTCCAAATGGTCAGGCCAATGATTTCCTATGACCTTGTTGAAAATGTCCGCTAAGAATTCATCTTGACGGACTTTTCCATAAAAATGATCCACCAACTGTCTAATGTCTTCCAAGGTTTCTATCTGTCTCATTGCTGTCATTTGTGTTTCTGGAATGTAAATTATGTTTCCCCCCGTTTGTCAGGGGTCCCTTGGTATCGAGTAGAAAATATTCAAAATTATACAGAATTCAAATATTTCAGATAAATTTATCCGAAATAAAAATGAACTTATGGAATCGACCATCAAAACAGAGAAGGAGAGCATAAGGAAACAAATGTTACAAAAGCGTGAACGAATGCCAGGATCAAAAAAGGTAATTTATGATAAGTGGGTCTGTGAACGCTTATGGGAACAGGTTGAGACACGTCAAGTCAGGACGCTTCACACGTATCTTCCCATGGGTTCCGAAATCGATATTACCCCATTTATTGAAAAATGCCTTGAGAAAAAACTAGTTGTCGTGGCACCGAAAACCTTATCTAAAAGAAGGTTCGAAAACTTGATCCTGACTTCCTTGTGTAATATGGAAAACGGTGTTTTCGGCACCAGATACCCTTCCGGAAACCATGTTTTTCGAGGGACTTATGACATGATTGTCGTACCTGGATTGGCTTGTGATGATCAGGGCTATCGTCTCGGCTATGGTGGAGGGTATTATGATACATTTTTTTTGACCAATCAAATCGGAGCTTACAAAATTGGGGTCTTCTATCCTTTTCAAAAAATAGAGAATCTACCAAAAGAACCCCATGATGTACAATTGGATAAGCTTTTGATATACCCTAACTTTTAGAATGAAATCAGCATTTCAACTTCACATATAAACGAAATTTTACCGTTTCATTCGTACAGTTAAACTCAAATAAATTTATTAACTCTTAGTTAAGTTTTCTGTAAACCTTTTCGATTGTCGATATAGAATTATTGGTTGGATTTGGTATCCAGTGGACCTTAGATAAAAAGAGCTTCAGAAGTTTTTGATATAATGATATTGGGCGATTTGATCATCCCCATTGCAGATTATATTGTTCCATTGCCATATTTTGTTTTCCCAAATTAATTTTTGAGCCGAATACAACCAATAATCAACTCATATTTTTACTATATTTGAGCCGAATAATATTTTTAATTGGCTCATGCGATATAATTGGCAACAAAAGGATTGGCCCAATTTTCAATATCAGACCATTGATATTGAAGACTTATTGTTTGATTTTGCCCAAAGAACAGGGCGTATCAGCGGTGTGTTGGAGGGGCTTTCAGATACGGAGCAGACGGAAGCCATGATTAACCTAATGGTTTCAGAAGCAATTAAGACCTCAGAAATCGAAGGTGAATATTTGAGCCGAAATGATGTAATGTCCTCTATCAAGAGGAATTTAGGTATTCAGCAAGATGTTCCCTTGACCAAGGACAATAGGGCCGAAGGGATAGCGGAGCTTATGTTGGCCGTTCGAAAGAATTTCAATGAGGCCCTTAGAGAAGGGGAGTTGTTGGATTGGCATTCCATGTTGATGAAAGGCAATAAACCTGTTCAAGTGGGCCAATGGAGAACCCATGAGGAACCCATGCAAATTGTATCTGGGGCCATGGGTAGGGAAGTGGTCCATTTTCAGGCACCACCCTCAGAAAGAATACCTTCCGAGATGGAAGCTTTCATTGCTTGGTTCAATAGATCACAGGATATTATAAAGAAACCTATAATAAGAGCTGCTGTTGCCCATCTGTATTTTGAATCCATCCACCCGTTTGAGGACGGGAACGGAAGGATAGGTCGTGCGATTGCGGAAAAAGCATTGTCCCAAAGCATCGATCGTCCAGTTCTTTTCAGTCTGTCCAAGTCCATTGAGAGCAACAAAAATGCCTATTATGATGCCTTAAAAAGAGCACAACGCTCCAATGAAATAACCGAGTGGGTCAATTATTTTGTGAAGACCGTTCTTGATGCACAAATGGATGCCGAACAAGAGATTGAATTCACATTAAAAAAGACTAAGTTCTTTGATCAGCACAAGGATAAACTCAATGACCGTCAGAAAAAAGCTGTTCGACGCATGTTGGATGAAGGGTACAAAGGCTTTGAGGGTGGGATGAACGCACGTAAATATGTTTCCTTGACAGGGGCATCCAAGGCCACGGCCACCAGGGATTTACAGGATTTGGTCGAAAAGGGAGTCTTTGTTCCAATTGGGGGCGGAAGGAGTACCCGATATGAAATCAAACTTTAGAAATCAGCGAACGAAGAAGAGGGAATTGCTGAATGCCCAAATCCTGTATAAGTCGTCAATACTAGGCTGTCTTTTGTTTTGAGCATAAGAGTGAACCATATTGTAGCTTTTCCCCAATTGCTTAGCCAACCAATTTTGCTTAATTCCTTTCTGGTCTAAAATGGCTTTAATCCGGTTCATTTTGAATTATTTTATTTGGTGAACTAATGTAGGAAAGATTTTATGGATACTCACTGAATGAGTATAAAAACTATCATTCAATTAGGTCTCTATGGGTAAGAGAAAATTCCTTTAGTTTTTTGGGGTTAGATGATGGTGTGTATGCAATAAGGAAGTCGGCCAAACGGATTTTCGGAGTGCCCTTCATTTGCAAGCCCTTCTTGGGGTCTTGCCGTTGAAGGCCACAAATCCGTCCGTCCGCCGGTCAAATTTTAAGGGGTCCGTAATAAAAGAAGCCCTGGTTGTTTTTCGGTGCATCGAAAAACAGGGCAGTGCCCGGTGCCTTC
>TARA_R110002012_G_C11677298_1_pt1 | contig 47840 bp, 77 predicted proteins | sample TARA_R110002012 | Tara Oceans TARA_R110002012 (sample SAMEA4396515) | marine metagenome | biome: Westerlies Biome; feature: [DCM] deep chlorophyll maximum layer (ENVO:01000326); material: water (ENVO:00002006), including particulate matter (ENVO:01000060) such as... | depth 40 m
CCCGCCACTTGGCTTGGCTTGGTACTGGCGGGCATAACTCGAACACGCCCAATCCCAAACGGCAGCAGCGTCAGCCGCATCCAGATCAGGTATTTTCCACCCCATCAATTCGCACCTGGCCTTGACCTCTTGCTTGATCGCCAGCTTTGCCTTTGCAGGTTTTAGGCCGGGAAAATCCTTTGAAGTCTTTGCCTTGCCCAAAAAATGCTTTCTTACGGTTGCAGGGAAAACCATCTCGCATTTAACGCTCCGGTTTGCCGCGCATCCGCGCACACATGCCACCAGACCGATCAGGTAGGCACTGGCGTGCTTGCCGCCTATGAACGCTTCCACGACGATTAGATCAGGCTTGTGTGTCTCGATCAGGCCGTGTGTGAGTTTGAGAACCTCCGATAGACGGAAGTCCTCTGACCTTCCTAATCCGAGGTCAACGCTCCAAGCCTTTGGATCGCCGCGGGAACTCCCCACAGCGATACCGCATTGCGTGGCCACATCGAGCGCCAAAATTAGCATCAGGCCCGCGCGCCGCCAAAGTCGATAGGCTTCACAACACTGTCCGCCTGCGCTTCAAACTCAGCAGCTTCATCGGCTAGTTCAGGATCACCATTGCGGATCAAGGTGTCAGGATCGACTTCGGTATCCAGATCACGATCAGTTTCATCGTCAGGCCCGGTATCGTCTGTTTCGTCATCATCCGGCCCGTTGAACATATCAGGCTCATTCCCAAAAATTTCAGCTTCGGCAACCGGCAACAACAACTGCAACGACCGCAGCCAATCCTTGCGCTTGCCTTCATTCTTGATCTTGAGACCTGCCCGGAACTGCGACAGCGCTTTATTCTCAATCCTGGTGCTTTCCGCATAAGATCTAATCGCCTCACGCCGCGTACTGGCACTGGACGCATTCGAACTTTCACCCGTCGCCCATGCTTTGTGCTTGGTCAAGATTTCCTTGGGCTTGATCACAATTTTTCCGTTTTCGTCTGCCATCTGGCTTCTCCTTGATAAATGACGGATACGCCCCGCCTGCGTGGTTATTTCTGAAACTTTTGATGAAGGGTCAGCACTATGCCGTGCCGCTTGCGTCCTTGGTAGATCGCCGCCTCAGACACACCCAAGGCACGCGCACTGGCCGCCGTTGTAAGCCCTTTGGACAAGCAATTCTCCAGCTTGGCCTTGGTGACTTGTTCGGGCTTTTTGTAGTCGCTCTTTACGAAAGTTATCCCGTGGGAAATGGCCATATTTGACAGTGACGGTTGAGGAATACCAAACAAAGGCGCGCACACACAGATCGGCTTGCCAGTGTCAGCCATTTGTTGAAGCCACTTGGTCCGGGCCGTGCGCTCAAACGCCTGCTGCTGCTTCCACGTTCGGATCATCGGCACGTTCACTTGAAAATACCTTCGGGAAAGAAATCAGCAGCAACCAGATCAACTCCAATCCGCTTTGATGCGTAGATTATCTCGATCATCTTGTCAGACGGGATCATACCCCCTGTGCCGGCGCGCTCTTTCGGGTATGTCCACTTGTAGACGGCTGATCGTTTCAGGCCAATCTCGTTAGCCAGCAACTTCACACCGCCAAACTTATCAATAATATTCTGTGCAGGGTTCATCCGCGTTTCCTTTTCCTACCACCCTAATTCCATATACCAGATAACATTTCAAGATTATTTTCGCATATGGAAATTTATCTCTTGCCAAGTCGGTTTCCTTTATGGAATATGTGAGGTAACGAAACGGGAGATAGACATGACGGACGCGATCACCACCACACTCAAGGATATCCGAGTAGCCTCACCCTGCACCGAAGGTTGGAACACGCTACTAAAGCATCTTGGAAAATCCGCATCTGAGGCAAAGTCAGATGAAACGCCGCTCACAGTCCTCACCGTGTTGGAGAGTAACGGCATGGACGACGCTTTGTGGGTTCTCGACAACGCTGTGGGCAACAAGCACATTTGCCGACTGTTTACCGCTGACTGTGCGGAAATGGTTCTGCCAATTTTTGAAAGAGAGCGTCCAGACGATACCCGGCCACGTGATGCTATTGCAGTAGCGAGAGACCCCGCAGCACGGGCCGCAGTACGGGCCGCAGCACGGGCCGCAGCAGGGACCGCAGCACGGGACGCAGCAGGGACCGCAGCACGGGAAGCAGCACGGGCCGCAGCAGGGACCGCAGCAGGGACCGCAGCAGGGGCCGCAGCACGGGCCGCAGCATGGGCCACAGCACGGGCCGCAGCACGGGCCGCAGCACGGGCCGCAATGAAACAGCGCTTCATTCAATATCTCACCTACGGCGAGGCCGCTAAGGACTTGGATTGGCCTGAAAAGATCGTCTTTGAGGCGGAGGCCACAGCATGAGCCTCAAAGACGATCTTGAAGTAATGCGCCGCCACAAGGCCAATAGAACCCTTGCCGCATGGTTTAGGGGAACAGCCCCGGCACTGGCACAGGAACCATGGCCGAGCGATCCCACGGCGCGCTTTTCAGGCCCCACGCACATCCTTGTATGTTTGCGGGGGGATTGATTGTGAGCAAGCGCACCAACGCATCCATGATGCCGGATCACACCAAAGAAGATATCACCTTTGAGCCGTTCGCCCGCCCTACATGGTGGCAGCGCATCCGGCATAAATTCACGAACAAGCCCGTGAAATACCTCACAGGCAGCGGCAAGGCACCCACTGACAGCCGGGACGCCTTGCCGCAATCAGATGGTGACGCATTCCGCGCACCTGACGCGGGGACGGGCCTCATATCTATCTCCCCCCGGATTCCCCGCGTCCTCCTTTTCATTGCTGTTTTGTCCGGTGCGATTATCGCGGGCCAGATCAGTACGAAAGCACTCGCCAACTTGGCGCATTTCCAAACAGAGAACAGAGGATTTACCCATGAATGATCGGACCCCATCGCAAGAGTTCGTCAACAACGTACGCAAACTCTGGAACCTCGACAAATACAGCGTTCAATTCCTGACCAACGACGAATGGATCAGGTTCAGGGACAACCCGCCAGACTACCTGATCCGGTGCAGTGACAAGCACCTTGAGGGCATCTGGGACGCTATGCAGGGGGATGTGTGATGGACATCCTCACAATAGCAGACGGCGAACAGATCACGGCCCCCGGCGCGTATCGTACCTCAATGGATTGGTATCACACACAAGCCATTTGCCCCGGCCCGTCAGTATCCAGCACAGGCTTGCGCAAGATCGCGCTGCAATCGCCCCATGCCTTCTGGAAAACATGGGAAGGCAACCCCGACAGATACCCGCCAAAGGAACCCGGTGACGCACTGGTCCTTGGTAAAGCCGCGCACTGCCTGATCCTTGGCGACGAGGTTTTTGACGAGAACTTCTTCTATGTCGAAGATGGTGCGCCGCGCCGCCCTACTGCCCCTCAGGTCAAAGCCTTTGATCGTGACGGAAAGTGGAGTGATGCGGCCGCCGAGGGTGCCGCCTATTGGGAGGACGCCGACAAGAGGGCCGCAGGAAAGCACCTGATCACCGCCGAGCAGATCACCAAGATCAAATACATGGCGGAAAATCTTGCCGCCAATCCGTTGTGCGTTGAATTGCTCCGGTCTGACCTGATCGAGATAAGCATGATCTGGCAGGACGAACAGACGGGGATCTGGGTCAAGTCTCGCCCCGACTGCTTACCGTCCAACGGTTTTGATTTTGGCGACCTCAAGACGTTCTCACCAAAGAGCCGCGATCTGATCCTATCCGCACACCGATCGGTCACAGACTTTGGCTATGCAATGCAAATGGCGCTGGCCGTCATGGGTGCCGAACAAGTCCTTGGCAGCACCGCAACAGAGTGTGGTCTTGTATTTGTGCAGACATCCGAGCCTTACGAAGCCATCCCCGTCCGTATCGACGCTGACAGTCTCTATTGGGCGCGCGTCCTATGCCGTGACGGGCTGAACAAGATGGCAGAGTGCCTCAAGTCCGGCGATTGGCCGGGTGTGGGTGCTGACATGACCACCTACTCCTACCCGCCTTCAATGCTGACCCGGTTTAGCGAAATGCAGAGCGATGGCCGCCTGCCTAACGATCTATAAAGGATATGACCATGAACCAACCAACAGACATTGTAACGCGCGAGAAGCGTCGTGCGGAACTTGGCGAAACTAAATTTAGTACGGGAGCGCAGGGTGGCGCGTTGATGCAACCCCAAGACGGCAAGCAACTTTGGGATATGGCCCTGCAAATGGCAGGAACAAAAACGATGGTTCGTGATTTTTATCGCGACAGCCCCGGCGATTGCGCAGCCCTGATTATGATCTGCCAACCCTACGGCTTCAACCCATATCAAGTGAGTTGGAAAACCTACAAGGCCAGCAAAAGCGCCGATGCACCCGTGTCTTTTGAAGGCCAGTTGGTCAATGCAATGGTGAACATGAGTGCACCGGTCAAAGGCCGCCTGAAATACGCATATGAAGGTGAAGGGCCCACCCGCCAATGCACCGTGACAGGGATCGATCGTGAGACAGGCGACGAAATCACCTATACCACGCCAAAATTGCAGGCTATTCCAATCAAGAACTCACCACTTTGGAAAGGTGATCCCGATCAGCAGCTTGGATATTACGCCGCTCGATCATGGGCGCGCCGGCACTTCCCTGAACTTCTGTTGGGCGTCTATACCCGTGAGGAAATCGACGAAGCCCCACGCATCCGTGATGTCACTCCTCCCAAAGAAAACCATGTGACACTTTCCCAGCGTCTTGCCGAAGCCAAAACCGATGCAGCCGTTGATCAAACCTCTGATCCCGAAATCGAGGAAGCCGAACTTGATCTGGATCAAACTGATGGCACCACAGGCCACTGGACGGATGATGTCGACGCCAACGAAGGCGCACCCGGTACAGACGATTGGGACGCGGGGGTTGAGGCTTTCAAGCAGGGCGCACCCGTCACGGATTGCCCGCATGAGGACAACATGGAGGCCGCGCAAGACTGGCTTGGCGGGTACGAAGGTGCCCGGAAGGCAGCGTCATGACCGATAAACGCACAAAAGCCGAATTGTTGGCCGATATTGAGAACTACGAACAGGTGCTATCCAACCGCATTGCCGAGGTGAGGTTGGCGCAGTCCGAAAAGCGCGAGGCGCAAGAAGAATGCGAACACTATAAGGTTGAAGCCGAACGTCTGTCTGAAACAGCGCATCGTCTGGAAAAGGAGATGTACCGCTGGAAGGAAAAGCACGGCGACCTGATCGTGACATCACAAGCAGCATTACTGAATAGCGTCGATGTTTTGCGAGGTGTTCGCCCACGTCTTGAGCACGAAGATAACGAGAAGATGGCTAGATCAAGTATCTTTTCCAGCCACGCACCAACTCACAACCCGAATGATGTTCGGCATTATGTGGAGATACCGTTTTGATCCGCTTCTCAGCACCCCCGCTCACCCCGTCAGGCAACTATGAGCCCGTAGCGCTTTTTGAGTTTCTATCGCAGTGCAATAAATCAGAGGCCTCTCCGCACGATGTGGCTAAAACGCTGGGGATCACACAGGACCTGGCAATCTATGCGCTTGGTAACGGCCTTGAGAGTTATCGCCGCCGTGCGCGGATCGCAGAAGGTATTGAATGATGAACCGATACTCCCCACACATGATGACTAAGGTTCGATCTGATCCTATCAGGAAGTTCGCCGAGGGCCAGCACTGCACGCTGCGCATCGCCAGCTTCTATCCGGGCTATTCCTGTTCATCAAACGAAACCACTGTTCTGGTTCATTATGACGATGTTGGCGGCAAAGGCACGTCAACAAAGGTGACAGACATTGGTGCGTGCTTTGGCTGCGAAAGATGCCATGCCATCCTATCAGGCGTTGATGGGAAAACATTGGACTATATCAAGGATAACTATCCACTCGCGCTTGGGCACCGGATCTACACCGCCCTTGTCGAAACCCACGCGATGTTGGTCGATGAAGGACTGCTTGTCGTTCCTGGCGGGAAGGTAATCTGATGCCGAATGAACCAGAACACCCCAGACGCGTACAATTGCGGCGAACGATCCATAAAAACCGGGTGACCACGGGGGCGGACATGGCGGGGGTAGTGGCTTTGGAATGGATATCCCGCCGCGACAATCCAAACAACCCACCAAGTCGAATGCTAGATCAAGAATATATCAGCGAAAATCAAGTGAGGGAGTTGGCCCATGACGTTATAGGTCGCGCCAGCGCCGCCCTATCCCTAGCACAGAAGGAGATTTGAAATGATTGATATCGACGCTCGCGCTCAAGAAATTGCGCATGAAAACTCACCGGCCTGCCGCAATCGCCCAGCGGTATACGCCAACCAAGGTCACGGGAAGTCTTGCGATAAATTGACGAAAGTTATCGCCGCAGCAATGCGTGAGGCGATTGAATCAAAGGAGACGGACAAATGACCAGAAATGAATTACGCGACAGATTATTAGGCGCGCTAATAGTGGCGGCATTGGGTGCCGTATCACTGGCGGCAATCATCTGGGCAGTATTTGTCCTGATCGGAATGTGGATATCAGCAGTTATGCAGGTGCTGATGTGACCTTATGCCCATATTGCGGAACACCCGTTCCAGATGGCGGGATATATCATCCGCCATGCAAGCCGAAAGGAGCCGCAATCATTCATTACTCTTGCTACCTGTCCTTGGTTATCTTTCTCTCCATTGCCAGCAGATCACGCGCCCACTCAAGTGCGGCACCCGCCCGCTCGTCACCGCGCATCGCCAAATTTTCGGCCAAACCTACAACCTCTTGCAGCGCGTAAATTTCAGCATCCGAAAAATCGGGAATGGATTCAGGTGGTTTTACTATGGTTATGCTCATGACGGCTCCTTTACGTTGACTGGATTAATAAACACCACGTCGCCAAAATCGGTTTTTATGCACCACGCCACTGGCCCAAGCTGTTCGCCAATGTCTGATACCATCTTACGCATGTCATCCGTTGAGGGGGAGGCCATCGGGCGCACCGTTCCTAGCGCGGGAACATGCTTGGATAGCTTCACTTGTGGTATAGGCGGGCCAATCTTACGAGCAACATCACGCAGCATGTCTAGCGTCAGCGGCTTGTCGCTTTTAGACGGTTCATTTGCAGTTGTCGTTCCGAAAATTGTCTTGCGAAATTCTGCGTCGATATCAATCATTGGTCGGCTCCTTCGCTGCTATCGGAACAACAAGGCCAAGTTCGCGCATTTCTGCAATGGCCTCTTGAACCCAGTATTTTGCGTGACGCCCCTGTGGGGCAGTTTCCGTAGAATGAAAATCAAGCGGCGCTCCGTCAATTAGCCACTCCGCCGACACGTCAAGGATGCGGCAAAGCGTAATGAATTTCCGGCTATCCGGCATTGCCTTATCCGCCTCCCACTTCATGACAGCTTGAGCCGTGCATTCACACTCCCTGCCAACATCTGCCATTGATAGTTTCGCCCTTGCGCGGGCTACCCTTAAGCGTTCTCCGAGCATCAGTCTCGCTCCATTGTGCTGCTTGGTTCTGTCTCATACAGATCATCTTCATCTTCTGGGTAGATCAGGCCAGTCGCCTCGCATATTTCGCAGTCCTCGTCGCTATAGGCGCAGATGCAATCACCCGGCCAGCACTCACAATGGAAGTATCCGCGACCGCTGCAAACGGGACATTTCTTTAGAGGCTCACCCATCGGACGGCTCCCTAATTGCTATAAACTTCAAAACATTCCCACGTCTGACCCGGCCTTGATACTGCCACTTCTTTCGAGACGGCCAGTAATCCAGCTTATGACCTGCCAACATGCGAGACCAATGGAACTCAGTGTGTTGCGTCCAATTTCCATCATCGTTGTTGATTGCCTCAACAAGAAAGCGCTGGCGGTCAGCGTCGAATTTAGCCTTACTATGATCTTTCATAATGTCGTAAATCTCATCACGCGCCATCTTGTGACCCCTCCTTGGTGCTATTCATGTTCATGCCTAAACCCCATGCCGCGATCCACCGCGAAAGCTGCGCGCGCGATATGGCCTAGAAGCGTAGCGCCGTTTTCGAAGGCAACATTCTCATAGTACATTCCGCCCGCCACTTCGCCAACAACAACGACGTTCCGCAGATCGCCATCCTTGGCCATCGCCAAGCATTTTTCCATGACCTCGATCACATCTTGGTTGGCCCTCGCTGTGGCTGGTGTAAGTTTACTAACGCTCATTCCGAACTCTCCTTTACTGTAACTACAGACCGGGCCATCCCGATTAACAAATCCCGAAATTTAGGCGGGGTCGCGATCCGCGCGGGACTGTCTTTGCCGCCGCCCTTGAATGCCATGACGCCTGCCCGCTTGCAGTAGTCCAGCCCGTGCTTCGCAACGGCCTCTGGCGGGAAGTCCGCTTCTCCTGGAGGCGGGGCAACACCCCACCGCAACTCAGGCGGTTCGAAGCCCACGGCATAGAGCCATGTCGGCTTTGCGCAGTAATGACCATATCGCCCCTGTTCCACCCGGCACGTCCATGCCCACTCACCGTCGTGCTTGCCAGCAGGCACCCAGCCACCCTCGCGCGGGGGCTTGGGAAGCCCGAAGAATGGCCACGCGTGACTTCCTTCCGGGTGTTCGATCACACCGCCCCATCGCCGCACATCGGCCAGGGCGGATTTGAAGCAGCCCCCATCGTCACCCTTGCGCTCGACCTTGCCGCGCTTGATGTTCCCCGGCTGGCCCTTCCACATCCGCCCCCAGCGTTGGCAGGGCGGATGTGCGACAACCGGATGTGGGCCGGGATACATGCGCGCATCGCGTTCCGCGTCCCACGGATCGACGCTTGGCGCATCGAAATAGCAGCCACCTGTCTGGACATAGAGCGCGGCAATAGTCATTCGCTTTGCTCCTTTGAGTGGATAGCGGACACATCTACAAACAACCGCCAATCACGGCCATCAGAGCGCAGTAGCTCCGCCGCCCGCGCGACGGCGTAGTGGCTGTCTAGGCCAAGACTTGCCGCACCAAACTTACCGTTGTGACCACAGCATGAGTGCCGCGTTCTAATTCCATGATGCCAGAGCATTTTGACCGCCTCGGCGATACAGGCATCGACGCAAACCGCCGCCTTGCCAGTGTCGGGAAAATACTTGGCATGATCTAAAACGACTTCGGGAATGCCTGTCGTCGGGTCGCTGGCATATCGGCAATCACACATCGCTCACGTCCTTCACTTCTGCCCAATCTTGGTTGTTTTCGCAGTTAGCGCACTCCAAACGTGGCTCCAAAGACCGTCCGTAGGAGCAGACCTTGAAGGTTCGACTGCCACAGTTGAAACAGCCCCAAATGGTCTGGGTGTCAGCTGGCGTTTCACCTTTGAATTGCAGGACGTTTTCAACCATCCGCCTGACCCTCCATTGTGCTACGTTTCTCGACCCATCCAGCCATGACGAAGCCTGTAAACAAAAACGCCACGCCAGTGACCGCATTGATAGTGACGCGCCCGTCACCGTACTGCCCGCTAACAATAAGCCACATTGCAACACTCGAAATTGAAACCCCAAAGGCCACCGTGGTCAGCACCGCAGTTAGACCAATAATTTTCACAAAACTGTTCATTATTCAGTCTCCTCCAATGCTGTCCGGGCTTTCCGAAAATCTCCATGTGTCAGGTAAACCCACCCAACACCTTGGGCGTCGGGGAGTGGCTTGTTTTGATGGTCTATGTCCATGCGTCCCTCAACTGTGTGCATGTATTCCGCAAAGGGCTTTAGAGCCTCGCGCAACCTCTGTATTTCACTGCCCTCCATTCCGGCGTGTAAGGTCATGTTTTCGGCTCCTTAAATGTAACAGTGTAACCATCGCTGTCGCTGATCTCATATCGGCGGCGCTGTTTTCCACGGGCGCGGTTCCGAAAGGCTAAGTCGTCGCTTTTACATGCGTCGTCCAGCGTATCGATGTCGTCTAGCAAATCCCAAAGAAACCGCGCGTGCGCCTCCCAATCAACGGCCATCTTTTGGCCCATTGATCGCGTCAATAAGTGCAGTTTCGTTAGACACTATAGCATCCATTGGACAGGACTCCTGCACTGCCGACATAGGCAGGTTTTGCTCCCCGCATTTGGTGCAGTAACCCTTGAAATCTTGCCCCTTTGGGCTTGTCCGCTCAAGTGCATGGCTCATGATTTAGTCTCCTTCAATTTGGGCGCGTTGCGCGTTCCCATGTTGTCAGTGAAATTGGACATAGGGAACCTCACTCGTGACACCCGCATGATTCACATGATGGATAGGTAACGATCCCCGTTTTAGGTGGATAACATCGCCATACCGCGCCACCTTGAAAGCCCTCTTCATCGCATCCCTGCCACCACTGAATGAGAAGTCGATACCGTCAATGGTGTCGGTATCAATATCGACCGCATATTGCTTGCAAGGCGTTGGCGGGCCAAACATTGGGGGAAGGTGCGGCCCCATGCTGGCGTAGTATTTCGGCGCAGGGCGCACAGGTTCTTGCCGGACAGGTGCGGGCCGTTTAACAGCCGCCCTGGGCGTCACACGTGCGTTGCGTGGCTTGACGGGGGCCATGACGTTCCAGAGCGGTTTCTCGCGCCGTATAGCCCACGCCTCCGCACGCAACGCAGCATCGGGGGTGTCGAACCACTCCAATTCGATATAGCGGACCATATCCATCTGCTTATCACAGAAATGACCGTTCAGTCTTTGAAACGGGTTTCTGGATTGCCCGACATACAGCAGCGTGTCGTCGTCAGAATAAAATCGATAAAGACTATGCATCACGCTTGACCCTCTCCAATGCGGCAAGCCGAATGTATGATGAAATTGTAAGCCCCATAGCAGCAGCCGCTTGCTCTAGCGCTTGGTGCTGATCTTCTGTCAGCGATATTGGTACACGTTTGTTTTTCATACTAGCGTTATACAGGATACTAAATAATACGTCAATAAGGTGACGTAACGGTGCATAAATTAAAATCCATTGTTGACGTATGTGTTTTTATGTGCGCATGATGTGGAAATAGAAGTTAAACAAGAGGACACCCATCATGGCAGACCGCTTTTGGTTCGTATGGAACCCACAAGGCCGCAACCCAACTAAGCCGCACGTTGACCGCATCAGCGCGGACAAGGAGGCGCAACGGCTGGCCCGCTGCAATCCCGGGCAGGCATTTATCGTCCTAAAGTCGGTTGGCGGCTTTCGCGCAGACAAACCAATGGTCGAAAGACTGCCGCTCACCACCTGTAACAATGTCGCCTTTCGTACTGGCGACGAGATACCTTTTTAAGGACCATATCAAATGCAGCCACATGAACAGCGCGTAGTTACTGAACGCGACGAATTGCAGAGTAAAATTGTAAAGCTTGAGGGCTTTATGGAAGGCCCGATTTTCGATGGCATGGAATATACCGACCGAAAATTTATGCGCATCCAGTTAATGGCAATGATGACCTATTGCGAGGTTCTCAATTCTCGCATTGGCCGTTTCACATAAAAGGACGGACCATGGCAGAGAACAGCGGCATCGAGTGGACAGACCACACGTTCAACCCGTGGATTGGCTGTACCAAGATTAGCGCGGCCTGTGACCACTGCTATGCAGAGGTGTGGGACAACCGTTTCAATGGGGAACGTTGGGGGCCACGTGCAGACCGGACGCGCACAAAGACGTGGGGCAATCCCGTCAAGTGGCAGAAGAAAGCAAAAGCAGAGGGTCGGCGCTATCGTGTGTTCGTCGCCTCACTGGCTGATGTGTTCGACAACCACAAATCAATCCTGCCAGCTTGGCGGCGTGAGAAGTGGCAATTGATTAACGCCTGCCCAGACCTTGATTTTTTGCTGCTGACCAAACGCCCAGAGAACATCACACGGTTTCTGCCTGACGATTGGGGTGATGGGTATCCGAACGTGTGGCTTGGTTCTACGGTTGAGGATCAGAAGGCAGCGGATCGCGCCAAACATTTGATCAAGGTTCCCGCTGTGGTCCACTTCTTATCGATGGAACCCCTGTTGAGCGCCGTTGATCTGTCGGGCGTCATTCATGGCCTAGAATGGGTTATTACGGGTGGCGAGAACGGCAAGCTGTATCGCCCTGTTGATCCCGATTGGTTCCGTGATCTGCGCGACCAATGCCACGCCGCAGACGTGCCGTTCCTGTTCAAGCAATGGGAAGGCGAGAACCAGAGAATTATCAAAGCCAAAGGCCGCGAATTGGACGGGGTAATCCACGATGGATACCCAGCACTCGCAGCCGTAAACTAGAAGGACCGAAGATATGCCAGCCATCGAAGACACAAAGAGCCAAGAGATTGACGGCGTTAAATTCACAAAGACACACACGGGCCAGAAGCGGCGTTACGGCGACACGATGGACGAATATGAAGTGACGAGCGACATGGGTTTTGATCACGTCAAGACTGTTCTTTGCGAACAGGTTCACAAGTGCGGCCTGTCACACTCACAGTGGAAGGCGGAAGGCACCACAATGGACAACCACTTCCGCTCATATTTTGACATCAAAGATTATGGCGATGGTCGCTACTTTTACCGCGTCACATTCCCATCAACACATTAACCAAAGATAAGGACGGATCATGCAGAATCCAAACCCTGTCAACCTTATGACGCCAAACGAAAGCCGCAGACGTGGCTGGGCGGCAGAGGCCCGCGATGCTGATGGACACCTTATGAACCAACACGCGCCGTTCGATAATGATGAATGTCTTGTCCACTATTTGCGTGAGGCAATTAGTGCCGGTTGGACTACAACCATTTGGCCGGTGCCAATAACGTCTGAAACCACAACCCCTGACCCATTTAAATAGAAGGACCGAAGACATGACTGAAGACGAAATGAAAGATATCTTTGAGGCCAACAAAGAGCGCATGAAGACAGCCGCTCTTGACGCCGTAATTGATAAGATCAGCGAAGACATGAAGTATCACATGCCCGACGCCATCCGAAAGGCCATTGCCGAGTTTATGGAAAAGGAAGTCGCGCCATCTGTCACAAAAGCCTTACAGTCTCAAAAGGGCGAAATATTGAAGTCCGTTCAAACCGCTGCTGCGGAAATAGGTGCCGCGCTTTCTGCGCAAATGGTCAGTAACGCCACCAAGCAATTGACGGGGTATAGAGGCGGTGAAATTCTCAAAAAATTGGTTGACGATTAACCTAAGCACATAAGGACCGAACCAATGGCGAGTATCACAGACAACATTATGACTTACGACAATGCCGTGCGGGCGCTAAATAAGGCCGCATACGATGCAATCCGCGCAGGCGGTGACACGACTGCCCTGCCACACATAGACAGGCATTCCTTGCGCTTGATTGCTGGCGAAACTGATCGTCTTGTTGATCACATGGAAACGTCTGGCAACGGCGATAGCAGGATCAGGGAGGCATCATGATGCGAGGCCCCACCCAGCTTCTAGACTTCATCCGCGATGATGGAACTGAGGTTCTTTTGGAATATACGCGGGAACCATATGACGCGGGGAACACATACGGCCCGCCGGAGTCCTGCTACCCGCCAGAGGGTGGCGGTGTTGATGAAATTGAGGCCACATCGGATGGCGTCAAAGTTATCGAAATGACAGATGCAGAATGGGACCGGGCGCGCGAACTAGCTGAGGCCCAGCCCATGCCCGAATATGAACCGTTTGACGATGACGTTTTTTAATTAGCACAAGAGGACCTTTTTTATTCAGAACACAATTTGGAACCCGCCAAGGAGGCAATCATGCACGACAAACAAGCCATTCAAATGATGCAACGTTCTATTGAAACGATCAAATCCTTACGCCGCGCCAATGCCGAATTGGCACCAAAGGCAGAAGCATGGGACGCTATCCGCCAAGTCCTAAATCTCTTGCCTCAACAGTCTCAGGGAATGGAGCCAGACCTGGTATGGATGCTGGAAAAAGAGATCGCCGAAATCAGAGCGAATGATGTAGGCGACAAAGTTGCCGCCGATTAATCCAAAAAACCAGGCCCAAACAGAAAAGCCCGCCGCTGCGTGACCAGGGCGGGCTAGTAATTTAGGTGTGGGCATTATCAAACGTCGGTGAATGTCCCGCTGCCAGCTACCAGCGTAGCTGTGCCGAGGTTTTCAAAAGCATTCCAGTTTGATGCAACCTGAGTGTCACCCAAGAAAATATATGGTGAACCAACAGCGGATAGATCAGGTGGTGTGCCGCCGTTATAAAGGGTCGCCAGACTTACCGCAGCGCTTCTCTCAAGGTAGATATCAGAGACCATCGCATCAGTGATCCCAGCGCCGGTGTTGTATGCCAGCAAGCCTGTAGTTCGCGCCAAGGCCACAAGACCATTGCCTGCCGCGATTGCAGTTGAACCAGTCATGGCAGGAGCTACACCATTGATTTTTATTTCAATGGACGGTTCTAATTCCACTGATAAATCAATCTGGATGCCAATGTGCGCCAAAGTACCAGAATTGAATACCGCGTTTGTTGTAATTGCATCGTAGACAGTAAAGTTAGCGCTGTCTTTGACGAACACCGTCAGCTTATCACCCGCCATGGTTATGGCACCGCGTCCTGAGCAATCCCAGAGCCGAACCGATCCTGACAAATCGTTTGGATTTACCCAAGCGCTAAACGTCCATTGCGCGCTATTTGCAGCTTGTGCGCTGGAATGCTGAAACCAGCCAGTGCCGTTCGTATCAACAAAGTTTTGCGTGTAAGCCCCGCCTGCCGCAGTAGTAAACCCGCTTGCGCTTGAAACCGCAGATTGGTTCCCCGCTGCGTCCTCGTGCATGAAGTGTGTGGTATTAGCCGTGGATGGTGTAAGTCCCGATGGTGCAGGTGAAATCGTTTGCACCCCTGTCGCACTGACCGCCTGACTGCCTGCAAATGCCGCCGCTACACTGCTGTTGTCCTGCCCGAGTTTGACCTGTGCCGCCGTGGGTGCAGTCGCGCTTGTGGTGACGGCCGTATAAAGCGTTCCGTTGGCTTCGTCGGTTGATACAGACGCTGTGGAAGCCGTGGCCCCATTGGCTTCGTCTGTTGGGCTGGAAAGCGTCGGTGCGGTAACGTCAGCAGCGCTGGTGGTGAAGCTGGTGCTGGATGCTGTTGATTGATTGGTTGCGGCGTCCTCGTGCATCAAGTGGAAATACTGTGGAGTTGAGGCTGTAAGGCCCGTGGCTGTGATATTCGTCTGAGCGCCTGATGCGGTGACAGATGCACTACCGCTGGCAGTTCCGCCTCCTGTTTTGATCTGCTCAGCTGTTCGCGTGGCGTTGGCGTCCACCATCCAATATGCAGTGCCGTTGCCCTCATCTGTTGACCAACTAAGAACCGCTGTTGTTGTGCCGGGAGTGACTGACACCCCGGACAGGATTGGTGCTATCGTGTCCACACTCGGTATAGCAGGCAGGCCAGTCTCATTGACCGTATAATTTACCCAATCAACATCAGTGCCACGCGCACCGATTGTCTGATCCCGCGCAGGAGCAGGAACCGCCGCTGTCATAAGATCAGCAAATGTATTGATCCGCCAAGGGTTCGCACCGCCAAGACCAGTATGAATGTCGGCACGCTCAAGGCCCGAACTAACACCGTTGATGTCGCGGGTGGCGTTGTCTGCCAGAACAACAGTTCCGGCCTCAGTGAGCCATGTGATCCTGTCTGCCGTGTTTTTGGCGATCCGGCTTCTGTCACCACCAAAGTAGATGCCCCGAATAAGACCAGTTGGTTCAAGACCATCACCTATAGCAACCACCGAATTATGGTGGCAGTCACTCATTCCAACAACCGTCGGCACCGAAAGCGTGATGCCATGCACCGAGTTTTTCAGACCGATCAGGTTCGCGCGGAAAGTAATGTCCTCAAACCTGTTTGGGTCATTCTGGAAAAACATCGCCTGCATTTCAGCTTGAGAATTGCCGTCCAGTATCCGGTTAAATTCAACCAAGAACGGCTGTATCCAATCGGGGAACGTGGCTGATCGCTGTATCTGAAATGCGTCACTGTGCGGATTGTTTAGGTACGAAGATGCTCCGACGCCATTCAAGGTATCTGTGCGGCGGCAAGTCACGGTTGGGTTGGGAATACCAGCGGCATTTGAGATGATTTTGAAGGCGTCGCCAACAAAACGGTACGCTGAAACATTATCAATATAGATGCTGTCGCGCGCTTTGGCGACAATACCTGCGCCGCTGAAATCCTGCATCGTACAATCGCGAACGTCGATTGACTTGAGGCCAGGGCCACTGTTGATGAATTCCGGATTTTCCGGGAGCGGGTTTACAATAGCACCTGAGATTGTGGCGGTCGCGCCTGAGGTGACACCAGTGACTGTTGCCCCATTGGTATAATACTGGTTGGCGCTTGGTGTGCGCCCGCCACTTGTCCCATTGTCGAACCGGATATTCCCTGCGATATCCTCATCGCGATAGATCATCTGGTTCGCAATAGTAGTATCCGGCGCAGCGGAAGATGTGATGTATTCGCCCGCTATAAATGTGCCGACCTTCCCGGTGAATGGGAAATAGGCATGATAATCAACGGAAGTGTCAAAGGGCACAGCGCCTCTATGATCCATGCCCTGTACTTTAAGCGAAATGGTATCAGCACCCGTTACAGTCATAAAGGCACTTCTGCCGACATCTGGACGCGCCAAGAGGTTCTTGAGGAAGTAGCCGCCCTCTAGGGTATTGCGTAGATCGAAACTTTCAACTGTGACCGTGGCCGCTCCAGTGGTCAGTTCGCCTTCAAGGGTGATCACGCCATTCAGTGTGTATGGATTTGGCCGGGGAAAGCCGCCGCGAAATGTGTCCATCGTAGCGCGCGAGATTGCCACGCCGGGACGTACCAAGATGCGTGCATTTGGTGTTGTAGCGTTTGACAATGAATAGGGCGCAAGATCAATAATCTCTTGCTCGGTCGCTGCCGCAACATCAAGGTCGCCGACGCGCACAGCCGAAACAACCGTCCCATTGATCGAGGTATCGCCCAGCGTTAAGGGGGAGATGCGTGGAGTGACGACATTGGACGCTACGGTATATTCGCCATAATCACCATCACTGGCCACCAGAGCAGCGCCACCAGTTCCGACAGGGGTATCGGCTGGCATGACAACATCACCAAGGACAGCCGCCGCAGCAAGATCATAAGTGATCACATTCGACAGCACAAAGCCCGTTGCGTTTGTCGCCCGAACCCGAAAGCGGATTTGCCCTGCGCTTTCACCAGTCGTATCCCAAGTAAGGCCAATCAATTCACCAGACTTATCAACCGTGGCAAGGGTAAACTCTTCGATTGTAAGGGTCGTAGATGGACCCGCCGTTCCTTCTGTGATCGTGAGCGTGTCACCGATGACGCCCGTTGAAATTGTGGGCTGAACCGAGAAGGTTGGCGAGGCCAAAGCACCCACCGTCACCGTCACCGCATCCATATCGAACACGGCCGAGCCTGAGTTACCGAGCGCTGTGGTAAATGGCGCAGTCTCGCGTGCGTCAAGCACATCATTTTCAGCCAGCGTTGCGGTGCCCAGAATGGTGCCGACAAACGCGTCCTTGGTGTAAATCACCGTTTGCGTGCCGAGTGTCGCGCCGTTATCGATCGCATAGATGCCCGCGTTGAACACATCCGCCGGGGTATCATCCGCTGTCGCAGGATCAAGGAAGGCCGCTGTTGTGGCCGTCACCGTCACGTCAACCACCGTGCGGGCGTATGGGCCAAAGACACGCGGCGTGGTACCTGCATCATCCGAAACCGTCACCGTGAATGAAACTGCCGTACCGCTGGTTTGATTGGCGTTTTCATCGACATTCCAAGCAACCACCGCCGTGGTGATATTGCCTGCCGTGCTGGCGAACGTGCCCGCCGAATAGCCATCAATTGGATCATCAAGCGACGTGAGCACCGCCAGTGCCGGGTTAACCGTGGCCGTGATGATCTGGGGAATGCCCAGCAAGTCCCTCGGGAAAGGGCTGATCCCACGCTGATGCCAGTTACGCATGGGACACCGCTATCTGACCCTCTCTATGAGTAGAAAATGCGAACACCCGGACTGCGCCAGTAGCACCGGGAAACATATCTGCGAGTGCCGCATTAATTTCACCCTCTGATGCGTCGTACAAAAGAGATCCATTAAGATCAGATGGCGCTGATCCGGTAGTGGCAGCAATTCGCATCGCTTCGGTGTGAACCTGAAACGTGATATTGGTCACGTCGCTATCGGTTATCTCGGTCCAAATTGCGGCTGGTATGGTGATTGTTGTGTTTTTTGCAGGCATTGGCTTAGTTCCTTTATTGCGGCCCGACAAGTTTGCCGATTGCCTCGATTTTTGCGTTGGCGAGTTGGGCGCTGTTCAGATGCTCCGTGGCGAGAACAGCAAGATCACGATAGGTTTCAACCTTGCGATCTGAGATAGGGACGGGCATTAAAAGGTCCGCAGGAACAACCTTGTCCCGCGGCACGTACTCAATATCAGGCGGGCAGCTACCTGCGGCCAATAATATCGGCAAGATCAGAATCAATCTGCGCATCTGCACACTCCCCCAGGTTAAGGTTTCTAATGGCCTCGATTGTGGCCGCTGTCTTTATGGTCTTTTCGCGCTCACGCTTGATGTAGTTATCGGCAATATCGGCGGCGAGTTTGGCTTGCGCGGCTTCTTCGAGCAAGACAGCCTCATTTCGTGTCAGGCGGGCGTTGTCGTCGCGTAGGGTGGCCAAGCTGCGTCCCTGCCATGCGATCCACCCCAGCGCCAAGACCAGTGCGCCCAGTGTTACAATGAGCGCATACTTCACCATGAGAACGCCCAACTAGCGGCGAAGATCACCAACAACATGAAAACGGCGACGACGATCAGACCGACACCGATTGGATCATCTTGCATTTCACGACGAAGTTTTGCGAAAAAGGGTTTCATTTTGGCTTATTCCCCAGGCTGCCATCAACCAGCATTTGACGCACCGTCGCGCCCCACGGTTTGCCGTCTGAATATTTATAGGTCCAGAACATGCCGCCGCCGGAGGGTGGTGTTGTCCATTCGTCCAGATGGATTCCGCCCGTCGCCATTTCCAGCCCGCAGGCACCATAGCCCATCGCCAGCCAGTATTGCCCCAGCTTTGCCAGTTCGACGCCGAATATCTTTTTGCCACCCACATAGACATAGCAGTCAGCCGCGCGGCCACCCTCGCCATAGTCGTCATGCCTGACGGACCCGGTGCGGCGATTACCTTGACCCCTGCGGTCCTGCCCGCCGGAATAGACCGCGATCTTGCAACTCGATCCATAAACAGCCGTTGCCGCAGCAACCAGATTTTCCTGCAAATTCTCAGTAATATGCCTGTTGCGGGTTGCCTGCTGATTAATCATAGACAGCGCCGCCACATCGAGCCCGGTCGGGACTTCAAAGCTGTCTTTGATGTTGACCGCCTCGAATGAAGCCCTGCGCGTTCCCGGCCCGAAGTCACCGTCAATCACCCCGGTATAAAAGGTCAATTTCTCTAGCGCATGTTGCCAGATTTTTACATCGCTCTCGCTCATTTGCGTTTCCTCCATGAAAATCTGCACCCCCGCGATGGATGCAACCAAGCGTTCCACCAGTGCCATTTGTGCCGCTCATCAATCGGGATCAACATCTTGCGACCCTGCAAAAGCGCAACACAGGCCACCATTGTGGACACATTAAAAATAGCTGAGATTGCTTGACCGCCAAAGGCATCCCGAATATCCGGCCATCGCGTGCCCGAAAAATACTGTACCAAATCCCAATAAATCAGGTGAATGGCTATCGTGGAAATGATGATGATAACCCCGCCAATCACCCAATTCACCCAGCGCGCCAGACCAAACGACAGTAGCGGCGCATAACCCCGCGCCACCATGCCGAGCAGAACCACAGCCATCATTGCGGTGATCGTATTAATTTCCATCGTTAACCTCAGTTTTCTTGCCAGCGTCTTTAACCGCCTGCTCTAGCTTTTTAGTCTGCGTCTTTATCGCCTGGCGCATCTGATCCAGTTGATCACGGGCCTTGTCGTTCTCTTTTCGGGTAGGCGTTTTTAGCCAATATGGAATTGCCATCATTTGCCTCCACTCCGCTGAATGAAGTCGAGCGCGGTTTGCAGAGCAGACATAGCTGGAAACACCTCGCGCAAAGTCTCGCGCATCTCCTTTTGCAGTTCTTGGTTCTGCGACCAGAGAGACTTCACGGCGAACGACAAGGCGACAATAATGATGCCAGCTAGACCGTAAGCCTCGATGAATGCAGGAATATCTATGCCACTCACTTTATCCCCCTTACGTTGAACATTTCGTCAAAACGCAGCCATTCGATCCGCCGTGACAGCCAATCCTCACGCGTCAAAGCGAACCAGATCAGCCGGATTTTATTGATGCGGTTCGAGGTGTCGGCGGGCGACTTCTGAGGACGGGCGACGTGATACACCACCAGCAGACCGATCAGGAGCAGCGGGATTGAGGCGATGTGGGCGAGTAGGATCATCATGCCACCTTCGTGATAACGACTTGCGTATAAATCTCGACTTCTGTGTTGTTCGGGATGCCACTCAATGCCACCCCTCCAGCAGACGCAGTTGCGACAATTTGTTCAATTTGCACAGCAGAGGTGCCCGTTAAGATAAATCGACCAAATATGGTACTGTCGGCTGTGGTGTTAAAAGAACTGTGGCTATTTCCGTTGTTCGACACCAGAAGAACTGCGGAATTTGTGGCGTCATACAGTCTCAGCTTTGACCCGTTGGAACGGAACCCCTGCGCGGTTGCATGAATTTGATAGGTGCCAGCGGGCAAGGTGATCTGGTTTGATGCCAGCGACGCACCGGGGATTGTCGTCGTGTTGTTTCGGTTGATCTCTCTCACCGTCCAGGTATTTGCGGGCAGTGATTGCGGTGCTGTGCCACTTGTCTTTTGATCCCAGACAATCATCACCTGATCTGCTGGAATGGCGCTGAAAGGAACTTTACCACTGCCATCCAGTACAGGAACATCACCATTTGCGGTGCCGGTATCAGCGAGAGCTGCTGTACCAAGGCTCAACAGATTACGCATGCCCAAAAAGTTGTTCTTGATCAGCCCAATCGCGTTCGCCGTGAAGCCTAAAGAGGTCAGCGCGGTATCAGGGTCATTTAGATCAGAGAGGTTGTTTGCTCGCAGAAGTGATAGCCCTTGCCCAGCAGACAGCAGACCCCAAGCCATTCCGTCCCAAATGTACATGCCTTGATCGGGCGTTGAACTTTTGTAATAGAGCGCGCCGACCAGCAGTGGATCACCGTCATTGTCCACCGTTGGCTCGATCGCTTTCGCCCCGAGATAGCGATCATCGAAGCTGTCCAGAACCGCGTCAACTTCCGACACGCTCGCCGCCGCCGCTGCCGCACTGTCTGATGCCTCATCCGCCTTTGCGCTGGCCGTTACAGAATAGCCCTGTGCAGCACTAATTTCATCAAAGGTCGCGCCTATGACAAGACCAAGACCATCATTGCTAAACCCAAATATTCGACCAGCACGAGCAGCCGCATTTACAGCAAGAGATGTAACTGCTTCAACGCCACGAGATACCTTAAAACCCCTGCCGAAATCCCGCGATTGCTCTTGCTGCACGCCGGTGATCGCATCCATGTCGCGTTGAAGGTTTGCCGACAGGTTTGGCGAATTGGCGAGATAGTTGTTTTCACGTCGAGCAGCGCGCGCACCGTAAATTTCAACATCAACGCCAGTGACAGAAGATGCCAAGGTAATAACAGCGTCATTACTCACACCATCGCTATAGGTTGCCGTCACAGAGAAAAGGGGTTCATCGACCCCATCAACATCCACCCTCAGATCATCATCATCAAAGATCGGAAATGTGACCAGAAAATCCGCCGTCAGAACGACAGGCTGATACAGTTTGTATCGCTCGGAAAAGGTAATCGACATCTGGGCATCCTGTTTGGTTGCCCTCAAAATCTAGCAGCGCCCGACTCTGCGCAATGCACGGCTATTTATTGACCATGCCCTCAACGGCTTTGGCAACCTGATCATAAATGCCAAGTAAACGAACAATGGGGTGATTATTTCCGGGCACGGCACTGATCATATTCTTTGCATCACGTTCGCTAAAATTTCCGCCTTCCGGCCCTATTCTGTGCCGAACCGCAGCGGAGATTGAATCTCCTGTTTTAACCATCTGATCAAATGCAGGACCAGCTACGCCAGAGATTACCGAGCGCGATTGGAACCGTGACGGAACTTCACCAGACATGGATATCGCACCGCCCGTTAAGGCATTGACCGTTCCATACCCTTCCATCAAGACAGCCCCAAGGCCCGACCGGTCAAGCGCATCTTCGGCCAGCGCAATCCCGGTTTTGGGCTCTTTGTCCTTTTCCCACGCCTTAATGTTCGATACCTGACTGCCCAAGATAAGAAATGTTGTGGCGGCTGCGGCAAACTCAGCATCAAGTCGCTGCACACCGGCCAACAAAACTCGATTATGAGCAGAGAAGGCGAACGTCTTGAATTGGAATGCCAGCCCGCCAATGGGTGTTGAAAACGCCAGAGGCTTATCTTGACCTGGCGTGATTACCGACAACCCATCTTCACGCGCCATACCAGCCCGAAAGGCATTGAATGCTTCCGCATCATCCCAAAGTCTTGCTTGTGGAAGCCATACGAGCCCATCGCGATCCGCATACTTGTCAATCTGCTTTGCAATCCGTTGCGCCATAACGGTATCAATGTAATTTGCCGAAAGTGTTTGAAGTTGCTTTGTGGTGGCTGATCCATCGGCAACAGCCATTGCAGCCTTTGACATGCGAGAGCCAACAAATGCTGCCGCTACAGACTTCCATCCCCAATTCCAGTGGACCATGCCTGTAGATTTTGCGAACAATCCCGTGCCGGCAGCAAGCCCTCGATCAAATTTAGTTCCACGCCCATATTCGTCCATGACATCATAGACCTTGGCAATACGCCCACTCATCACCAATTCCGCGGCCGCACCATACTCTTGACCATCCGAAAGAGCCTTGATCAAACGTCTTGGATTGGTGATCATATCAGAAACACCAAACGCTGTTTCCAAGCCAGAGCGATTGATTACCCCAGCAACATCAGGTAAAGCAGAGATTATCATACCCCCAAGCAACGACATGAACGAAAGTAACTTACCTGTTCTGGCTGCTTGTGAAAAGAAGCCGCTTGGATCATCGGGAATACCGAACCTACCTGTCATTCTATTTTTAACATTTTCCAGATCCTTGACCCGCTCAACACCCTCGCTTGTGTAGTAATCTTTCATCCGGCGCGTCTTGGCGTTGTTTGCCAGCTTCGTTGCTTCATCAACAATCTTTTGCTTGGTCTCAGTCATATTCAAGTCGCCAAACTTCCTGATCACTTCAATGTCTGGAACCAGAGACTTTGTAACTTGGTTGACGATCTTATCATAGTCATCCTCAAGCCATGGACGCAGAACGTCATCAGGGATATCCAGAACCCGCGCACGAGTTGGTTTGGCCATGACCGTGCCAAAGGAATGCTGGCCCACCTTCAAACCCAAGATGGCATTTAGCGTGTCATCCACAGCCGCTTCAATTTCAAGATCATCTTTGCTGGCATAATACTCGTCAACACCACGGGCGTCCTTGGCCTTTTGAACGGACTTGAGGTTATCAGCAATTTCCTTGCGTGCGGCAACTCGCTCTTCTTTGATCTTTGGCGCAATCTCTTTCAGTTCGTCCAGGCGCGCATTGGCGTCCTCTAACCGGTCAAAGGCGCGCATCAGGGTGCTACCATCGCCACCAGCCTTGCCCGCCTTCTTGCCTGAGCGCGCAGCTTCGCCAGCCTTGGCCTTGGTGATCTTTTGTGACCGGGCCTTGCCTTCCAGTGCTTGAATGATCTGAGTGATGGGCTTGGACACGTCGACACCCGATGCCTCAAGGTCATCAGCAAGTTCCAGTGTTGCCTCATACCGGGCAACCTCTACAGCGTCATCGACAGAATAGACCTTTTCCCCATCAGTCTCTTTGCGAATGGCTTCCAGCAGATCATCAACCGTGGCCCCGTCAGGCAGATACCCACCTTCAACCAAGGCTTCCCGCATCATATCAATGTCAATGCCATCATCCCGTCGAATGGATACCGCCCGTTGATCCATAATTTCTTCGATATCGGTGCGCTTGCCATCAGAAACCCAATCGCCACCGCGCCAGACGTTCTTGATCCGATCATCCTTGATCCCGCCGAAACCACGAATGGCTTTCAGAAGGCTTGGCGGCTCCATTTGCTTGACGCCGCGCACGTCTTTGATCATGCGGGTGAACTCAGCAAGTTCATCGCCTTCAAGCAGACCTTCCTTGAGTTTGGCCGCCCGTGCCTCGAAATGACGGCGCAGCGCCCCGGTGACGCGCGTTACCTTGCCTTCGCTGGCAATGGTGGCCTTGGCCCGGTCGCGCTTGTCACGCGCCTTTTTGGTGGCATTTTTTTCAGAGCGGTTTATGCCTCTAAGTTTTTCGCGTGCTTTGCCTAATTCAGCAACAGCGCGCTCGACAGTATCATCCAGCTCAAGACGTTCCTGCGCTGCGGCACGTTTCTTTTTGAACTCATCGGTAACAACCACACCCATATCGTCAGCCGTTCCATTCCGGCGATTGGCGCGTATTTTTTCCTCATTGTATATCCGCGTCACATAATTGCCGGTGTCAACATCCCTGACATTTTCATCGATCATGTCGGTATCAATCATGTCATCACGCACTTTATCCCAAAACATTTTGCGTTCCATTTCGGCCACTTTTGCGACTTGAGGGATAGGGTGCGGATCTGACGATGACAGCGCCCAGCGCACTTCTGCTTTGAACTCACGGAACGTCATCTTTTCAGACTTGCCTAACAGATGTTGCCATCTGGCCGTGATCGGATTTGTCACTGACCCAACACTGCCGATAGGTCCATCTTTCATATATTCAGCATATCCCTCTTTAGTGCGAGAATGAGAGCCAAGAACAAAGTCCTGACTTTTCATCTTGATGGCAGTTTCTACGGGGATTTGGCCTGAGTGAACCGTTTGCCCTTCGGCATTCACTTTGTACTGCATGGCAGATTCAGTGAGGTCCGACATTGCCTGACGCGCAGATTGGATATCAGACATTTGAGCGCGCAGTGTTGGGTCTGTTCGGACAATTGGCCGACCGATGGCAAGAGGTGCTGCGGATATACGCGCTACCTTTTCTGCCCACCCATCTGGCATAACTGGGGCCAAGTGATCAATTATGGCCTGTTCGACCCGGAACTGCGACTTGTCAAAAAAGTCAAATAAACCTTGGCGGCGCAAGGTCATATCGTTGACGTTTTCTGCGGCACCCACGCTGCGCGGCCCATCCGGTGCCATAAACTCATTCATCGCGTCATTATAGGACACAATATCCTCAGGCGCGCGTTCAGCGGCGGCAGAGGACCGCATGTAGGCTTTTCGGGACATACCCCCTACCGCGCCACCAAGAAGGCCGCCCAGAAGGATGCCACCGCCTATGGCAGCAATGCTTTCCTCAGGGGTACGGGTTTGCTGCGAACCTTGCAGAGCCAATTCATCCAGGGCTACGGCAAAACCACCAGCCCCAGCAACGCTCACGGATGTACGGCCAACACTGACACCGCCTTTGACGCCGCGCACCACCGCGCCACCGGGCAGCAAGGTTGTTGGAGACAATAGACTACCTGCCATTTCAGCAAGAATGCCCCAACCACCGGCAGCATCAAGCGCACGACGATCCTCTAATTCCCTGTCGATCTGGGTTTTCATCTGTTGGGTTTGGTCAGCGTTCCGAACATCGAGGAACCGATCCGAAAACCCTTCATAAATCGTTCCCTGAATATCTTCATAGGGGCGATAATCGGGATCCCAAGGAACAGACCGATCAATGCGATAGGCGTTTTTCTCAGAAACAATGGGGCTTCCAAGACGTAAGCCAGCCCCAAGAACACTGGAACTGCTTTCCTCTTGCTCTGGATTGAGGTCAAATCCTTCGGGAAGAGCGATTGGAGATTTTATTGCAAGCGGATCATCTTGAAACGGCATTAATAAGCCTTTCTCAGTTTTTCGTTAGGTCGGGAGCAAACAGATTGTCAATTTCAGACTGCGTTTCACCATCTCCTGCAAGCGCTTCCCGAACAGTATTACGCTCGTCGCGCCGCGCACGACCAGCCTCAAAATCGGCTTGATGCTTTGCTTCGGCAGCAGCCCGATCAAACGTGAACCGGCGCGGCAGCGGCTCAAGAATACCGTCCCGCATGACATAGACGACATAGGACACAGGCTTGCCAGTTTTGGCCTCCCGCGCGCTGACATCATCAGACCACAAAGCGATCTGGTCGCGCCCAATTCGACTGGTGCCCGGACCAGTTGGCAAGTCCTTTGCGGTGATGACCGTGACCGTAGAACCATCTGGCATGGTGACGGTATCCCCACGACCACCAGGAAGCAAAACCTCACCACTCAAATCGCCGTCGAGCACACCCTCCACATCATCATCAAAATTGATGAAGTCATTGACTTTACTGACAAGTTGATCTGTCTGCCATTGGTATGAACCGTCAACCGGCTTATACATTGCTTGGGGCGGGAACTTCATGATCCGACCAACACCAGAAACTTCATTGATGCCATAGATGCGCGCCATCTGGTCCAGCGCCCGGTTTTGGGAAATTTCAAAATTACCCGTTTCCATGAAGGCGTCTTTGAACAGCCGTGTATATTCAGCCATCATTTCGTTTTCTTGGCCATCAGTCAGCAGATCAATTGAACTCGCACCGGCGCGGCTATCACCAATCTTGGGGTCAGAGAAAAACGATTTATCAAATCTATTCACCACATCAGAAATATTGAGTTTCTTGACGGCCTCCTTGGCCTCATCCGTGACGTTCTTCGGCTTCTTTTCACGGTTCTTGATCATCTGGGTAGCGGCCTCTTCGCCACTCCCAAACTGGCCGAGCAGTTTATAATCAGACAGCAGACTTTCCAGACCCTTTGATCCCGTGATGCTAGACAGATCACCGCCGGCCAATTCTTTAAGCTGGCCGAGCATTTCAAGCGCTTGGGAAAGTACAATCGGATCATCAGACCGGACAGCAGATCGGATGCTATCCCCTACTTTTGGCGGAATAATCCCGGTTTTCTTTGTGATGGATGCAGCCGCACCAATAAATTCAGGTGATGTTGGGGCCGCATCTCCGACCATGGCATTAAATACGTCACCAACAGCGTTAACATCTTTCTTATCCATCGAGTTGAAGGTTGCACCGGGCATATTTATGCGCTGCACAGTCGCCATCAAGTCATCGGTTTGCTTGTTCACTTTATCCAAGGCACCCGTGAGCCTGACCTGATCTGCCGTTGATAGATCTTGATCTTCACGGATTTGCTGTTCGGTCAGAGACACGTCACCCGTGGCAAGGCGTTCATCATAGATATTGGCCGCAGCGGCCTCGATGTTTTGACGAACCAATATCTTTTCGTTCAGTCCTTGGATTGCCAGTTTGCGGGTTTCTGGGTCCAGATCCATGCTGTCAATCTGCACAGACATGGCGGCCATATCGCTGGCCTTCATGGTCATCTTGCGGGCCGCCCAATTCTGAGCGTCACGCGCGGTCATGCCTTTAAGAAATGGGTTTGCCTTAATTGTCGCGGCAGGAACCACCTGAGAAAGCGGCGTGTCAGGATCAGCAGCCAACACTTGCACCGCGCCACCCGCACCAAAGAAGTGCGCCATATACTCCGTTGCCGGATTGATCGGCATACCAGACTTGGCAAGAACGGCTTGGTTCTCGCGCCGGAAGTGACCAAACATTTCCGTTGATGCCGCTCGATCACCGCGCATCGCCTGAATTTGCCCCTCAGACAAACCCTTGGCCCACGCAGGCTTGTACCTCTTGACCAGCCCAGCCCATGTGCCCTTGAGGAATTGGTGCGGCCCAAAAGCGCTTGACGTAGAGGCTTTGGCGTCATTCCGGCCACCGCTTTCCGCACGAACCACCATGGCTGTATAACTGTCATTCGTCATGTTCTTGACGATACCAGCGGCATCAATGCTTTTCAGGCGGCCTTGCGTGGCGGCGTACAGTTTCTGGCGCGTGCCCGGGGCGATGTCAGGGTCTTTGAGTATCTCGGTCAACTCGTTGCGTTGTTCATCCGAAATCTCATCAGCGCCTTCGAGGTCAGCCAGGTCCCGCAAGAGGCTGGCCGCCTTGGCCGTGCCGCGCGCCCCGCGCATCATCGCCTCAGTTTCAGCAGGGGTTTCCGAGATGTACGGCGCATTGGCCCGCATCCGGGACAATTCCTCAATCTCTTTCCACTTCGCCGCGGCACCTTCTTCATCACCCTCGACATAGAGCGACACATAGTCATCCATCAGCATATCGCGCAGTGTTGCCGACTGCGTATCCGCCGCCTTGTAGGTACGATCAATTTCAGCGCGGTGCAGGCCGTTGAACTGACGAGATGCTCCCTCTTCAACGGAGCGCACAACGTCCTCTTTCAGAACATTAGGCACATTCGGATCATCGCGCAGGGTTTTGGTATAAGCGTCCGTTGCATCCTTAAACCCTCCGGGATCAAACTCATACTTTACCGCCAACTCCGACATGGTGCTGTTGATGTCGATGCTCTTTTGGCTCAGATACTTCGCATAGGCCGCTTGGTTTTGCAGCGCGCCCATTTCACCAGAATACAGTGAGCGTTCATCAACCTTGAGATTGCCTTGAGCATCACGGTAAACAGATTTTTCACCCTCTTCGCGCGCCTGACCTTCGGCAGCGGGTTTGACGAAATCCGCAGCCGTTTGCGCAAGATCAGCAAGCGCCGCCCAGCCCTGTCCGGCAGGCGCAGCCTGTGGTGCAACCTGTGACAGTGGGTTACGTTTGATCAGTTGGGGAATACGTGCCATTTAATGCCTCACAAACGTGATTGAGCGATGGGAACAGCAGCGCGGGCCAGTCCGGTAATCAGCGATAGCTTTGCACCCCGCCTTTTACCAGCCGCCCCTGCCCTCAGGTTGGCCGCGCGTTGCCGGTCATTCGCTGTTTGCGTGGTGCGCTCTTTGCTACTTATCTCATTCGCGTTTTGCGCCAAGAGAAGAGCATTTGGCGAGGTGCTGGAAAGACCGTTTGCCGCGCGGGCCGACTTGAGCGAACTCATGAATATGGACAATTCATCCCGCAATTGAGTATCGCGCTGCAACGCCTGAGTGTCGGCAAGGCGCGCTTCCGCATCCATGTTGGCGGCTTCTTGCTTTTGCGCCTGAGATTCGCCGATGGCCTGTGCGCCAGCAGAGGCAGCCGAAGCAACAACGAACATTGTCATTGGGTCCATTAGATTGTCACCCTATATCTGATCTTGAGTACCAGGAATGGTCCCGGTCGATCAACCGTGATCGGCCTTTCGTCAAACGCTTGGCGTCCACCTGTTATCGCTGAAAACTCTTCTGATCTTAGCACTGGCGGAACCGATAGATCATCAGCAACCCTGTAACCACCGAATTTGTAGTTCTCATATTCAAACGCCAAGGTGTTTTGCACCGTGATAAATGCTTTGAGCATCCGCTTCACGTCCCGCGTGCCCCGTTGCGTATTGACCGAACGGCGCGGCCATGGTGTGACCCTGATTGAGAACGGTATGCCGATCTGAGAAACACCTGCATAGGACGGAAATGTGTAAATAGGATCACCGGATCCATCTAAAGCCAAATCGCCAAAATCCCAGCCGTCAAGATAGGCAGCAGGTGTTGTCCCGATCAGATGCGCCGGTGCTTTTGTAAGGGTGTCAAAATAGGCAGCGCCCGTCGACGTAACCCCATCCGCATCAACACTGAGCCCAGACGCGCAATCCAAATACACCCCTTCCTGAAATCGCTCACGGAACCGGCCTGAAAACGCATCAATGGAACGATCAACAATGGCCCATACCGAGCCAAACGCCTGATATATGGAAAGAAATGTCCCACTGGTTTCCCATGGCCGCCAGCCAATCTTGTTTTGAGCCCGATCCCACTGGCAAACCGCAGCAGTGCCGTCAGAATTGACGACAAACACGAAATTCTCAGGGCGATCAGAGCCATATTTTGTTGCACCAAGAAACACGGGCGAACTGATTAAGTGGTTGTGGTACTGCGAAATGTTTTCTGTGGCCCATGATTTATAGTAATCACCCGCCAAGACAGCCGCGTGGACCTGTTCACCAACTGAATCAACAAAGATAGCGCCATCATCCATAGTCACCGGCGTGACACGAGAACAACCGATCTGAGAAAAGCTGATAGGGCCGATGCTAGACGGCGTGACATCTTCACCGCCGCGCGTTGGCTGATAATAAAGCCCGCGCGTTGTAAAAAACAGCAGATCTTCGGCAGAGATGATGTAGAGCAAATCGCCGCCAGAATTTGAGCCAATGGTTTCCATAAAACCGTCACCGTCTTTGACGCCCTGCGTGAAATCGTCCACACGCCCCGCAACGGAGACAGCAAAGGCATTCGGAGCCTTGGGGTATTGGTTGAGGTACACACGCCCTTTATGCCGCGTTCCCCAGCCAGGATACCCATGGACAGGACTTGCCGCCTGAATATCCCAAAGGAATGTGGCACCTGGCGATGCCGCTACCTGCGCAGAAATTGTTTGTTTTGCGTTTGGCGCGATCAGCTTGTTACTGGCGGCAAAACCGTCCCAAAGCGTTGTTGCGCGCACCGTGACCGTTGTGCCTGAAATATCGGTGATGATGCCCTGACCGCCAAGGGTTTCATGCTCGACCGCATCACCCACCTGATACCCGGATGCGCTGGCAACGGTAAAATCAAACGTGGGAGGCAATTCTTCGATCACCGTGGCCTGCATGACAGTCGTACTGGTAAAGGTATCGAGCAGAATTTCCTTATCGCCATACCGGATGCGCAAACCTTCAAATGCCGTTGTCCACAAGGATGCGCTGGCAGTGACAGTGATCGCACCGGTGCGCGCGGAAGGCGTGATGGATATCTCAGGATAATATGGCCAGTACGGATGCCCGATCGCGCCATTCAGACCGGTGTAATAATTCAGCAAGCCAAACGACCATACGCCATCTGTGAGAGACAGCGCGTGTGTTGGATAGGGCTGCGCACCAATTAGGATTGAGGAAGTATCAGGGTCCGAAACAATCCAGAAATCACGGGCGTCAAATGTGTCTGTCCCGTATTTCGCGGTTAAACTATCCCACGTTACAGTCGCAAATCTGGTATCAAGGTTGCCATCAGAACCGTAGATCGCCACCCCGTCCACTTCAACATGGATGTCAAAGACACGACCCTGACCAAGATCTACCTCAATTCCCTGTTCGGATGGAGTATCACCGATGTGCAACAGGCCGGGACGCCCCTTAAGAGAACCAGTTGTCAGGCCAACTGTGTTCAGCGCCTCTTTCAAGCCCTCAAGCACCAACGGCGTATCTTCACGTTCAACGGATTCTGGACGGGTTGCCCCGTAACCGAAATCAACCTGAGATATGGTTTCCTTTCGCCGCGCCATTAGTAGCGCCCTGTCCCTCGATGCGCGCGGGTCAGGCGTCCGCCATCACGAAACTTGCGACGAGAGCGGTTCTTTGAGCTCTTCACGCCAGCCTTCATGAATTGGAAATCAGCCTCACTGTCCTTGGCACTGGACTCTTCGGCTTCCTCAATCACATCCTTTATCACGGCCTCAAGACGGCGCTGGATACCCATGGCGAACTTACCGGACCATGTATACTCCTGACCTTCCCGGATACCCTCAATCTCGACAACACGACTTTTGCCATCGATCATCAATTCCCGCGTTGACGCATCGATGTCCCACGCCTCACCCAGATCAGATGCCCGATAGGTGTCCAAAAACACGTCATAAATATGTATAAATTCAATCGGATAGGTATATGCGTCATCATACCCAAAGCGCCCATCAGCACGGGATGTCAGCGTTTGCCGGGATTTACCAAAGGTATATTCGCCCTCTTCAAAGGCGGCGCGCACAATGTCATCATAATTGCTTTCAAGCGCCTGCCAAATGATCGAGCCTTCACCCTCAGTTGTGGTGTTGTTGCCCGTCCGCGTGAGAGCGGCATTGAAGAGAGTGATTTTTGATCTTTGTGCCATGAGGCTAAAATCGACGGATTGCCATATTGCAGCAATGCACATGCGAAAGGGGCCACCCTAAGGCAGCCCCCTTAAAGACCGAGCGGGGAGATCAAACGCGGGGCCTTATTCGTCGTCGTCATCATCCATGATCATTTCTGCGGCTTCCGCGCGCAGCTTGTGAACAAATTCGATAACAGCGGACAACTGCATCTGCTTGCGAGGCGGTTTGCCAAAGGCAGTCATCTCAGCAACCAGTTCGGCCTTGGTCATTTCTTCGGGCTGTTTTGCAGCCTTAATCTCGACCTCGACCGGCTCTTTTTCGGCCTTGATCTTGTAAAGACCTTTGCTGAGTTTGAGCGCTTCATTGGCAACGGCATAGGGAACCCGTTTGGGCCCCACACGCACCGCAGCTTTGTGCTCTGCTTCGCTGAAGCCAAGGTCTGTGAACGACTTCGGCTTATCGACAGCAAGAATTGTAACCATCTTCATGTTACTATCTCCCTTAGCGGACTGTTGAACGCGCGTGGAACGTGATTGTTGGCGACGTGCCAGCAATGATCAGGTTCAGGCGTGCCTTGTCATAGACAACACCATTCACCTCAGTATTCCATTCGATTTCGTGCTGATCAGCAGCCGCGCTATCGGGTGCGCCGGATTGACGGACCTCAGTAGCACCGAAATCTTTGACGGCGGCAACTTCAACCGTGGTGAAATCATCGTTCGAGACTTCTACAACAAACTGATAAAGTTCGTTGTTGGCCGAAATCTTGATCGCCTCAAGACCAATGATAGTTGTGAAGTCAGTGCGCATTGCGGCGCGCTGATCAATGGTGTCGATGACCGCGGAGGCCGTGACTGCCGCTTGCGCAACAGCCCGGTGTTCGAGGCGGGCATCTGTGGGATAATATTTGTTAGGCATGGTTTTGCTCCTTATGCCACGATTGCAGCGTCAGCGACGGAGGACAGACGGATACCCGCGTAGAAGTCCTCCCATGTGATGCCGTTGTCCCACTCGAACAGGTCGCGCTTGAAAACGCCGCGTTCTGTATCGACAGGAAGGAACTCAGGCTCGGAAGTCTGGATGCCGCAGATACCATCCTCACGGAAGGAAACGACATACAGCGAGGTTGTCACAGCGGAACCGCCACCATAGGCAACTTCATTGTAGGGCAGGAAGTTGCTGTCCTTGGAAACCTCGTAACCCGTCAGGAACGGAAGGTCGCCAAAACGCAGAACCCGGCGGCCCAATTGGCTGTCATAGTCATCCGTCACCCGGTTGTTGGTCAGGTTTGGATCACGGGCAGCGGCTTTGAACCGCGTGCGCATCCGGCGCGAAATCATGATGTGCGACGGGCTGTTGACCAGATCGACCGCAGTATCAAGTCTGCCCAGAGACAGTGCAGCGCCGCCAGAGGCCGTGCTGTTTGCCAGCAAGCGGCTGTCATCGACAGAACCGTCAACAGAACCCGTTGCGTCCGCTTTACAGCGCACTTGCAGGCCGGTGAACTCACGGGGGTCGCTGGCGTTGTCGCCGCCAATGAAGGTATCCGTCCAGAGACGGGAACCGTTTTTCATCTGGCCTTTCATGTAGACCATCCGCTTGCGTTCGCCGTAGCGCTTCAATTTGATCCGGTCAAACTCGATCAGGCCAGAAATCGGAAAGCAGGAGTCCTGAAAGCGCTCTTCCGAGCCATAGCTGATTTCCGGCTCTTCGTTCAAAGCGCGGAATGCAACGGCAGGTTCAGATGTTTCACGGTCAAAGACGTTCAGACCTTGCTTGGCCGCCTTAAAGGGCAGCGCCATCAAAACATCAGATGATGCAGCAAATTGCTCGATCATGCCGCTTGAAAGGGGGTCGGGATGCCCTTTGGCAAATTCGACCAGGTTAATAAGTTCGTCAGCCATGGTTTTTCCTTCCTGGCGTTAACGACCACGCAAGCCTGTCATGATACGATCATCAATCGAGGCTGTTGCATTGTCGAGTTTGGTGTTGTTCGCGGCGTTCGGGGGAACCGTTGAACTCTTGATCATGGCTTCAATGCCACGCAACGCATCCGCAGATGTGATGTCTTGGAGAACGGCAGCAGCTTGGGCCGCGGGAAGGCGCGCAGAAAGCGACCGCTTGACCACATCAATGCGTGATTGCGCGTCTGGACCCAGCGCCTTCTTTTCATCGGCAGCCGTTTTGCCGGCTTCCATCATGCCGCGCAGTTCACGGTTTGCCATGATCGAGGCCAGTTTCCCGGCAAGAGCGGGATCAGCACCGTGTTCATGCAGTGCGCCTTGAAGCAGCGCCAGATCAGGATCTTTCGGATCAAGCATGTCTGCGGGCTCATAGTCCCGTGTTTTGGCGACACCGTTTTCCATCACCGGATTACCATCGTCATCCAGAACAGGCACTTGATGAGACTTTGGGTCAAAGCCTTCCGCGAAGGTATAATCCTCAGGCAGCGCCCAAGCATATCCATCGGGGGTTTCCGGCAGTGCGGCCTTGGCTTCATCGGCTTGAGCCTTGAAAGACGCCAGTTCGCCGTAATGCGTTTTGAAGTCATCGACTTTATAGCCGCCAGCTTCATCTTTGAAGTTTTCGGGAATGAACGACAGGTCTGGCGCAGCGGTTTGCTGTTCCTGTTCGCCGGCTCCTTGATTTTCATCTTCCGCCATGGGTTACGTATCTCCTTATTTCGAGGACAAAATTGCGCACCGCGTTGACTTCCCGCAATGCACGATCATCGGCACCGTCAGGGACCGAAGAAAGTAGGATAGCTTTTTCCATTAAAATCAACACCCTAAGGCCTTCATCTGTGGAAAAGACTTTCGCAATATCGTTTTCAAGACTTTCAGCCGCGCCGGGGCCATCATCGCCCTCATTGCGCATCCATGCCAAATATCTGCCAATGGACCCGATGGATGACCGTTCACCCGCCATCGCCTGTTTCTTGCGATCACTGTGGCGCATCCGGGGCCCCTTGTGGTCCTTGCTGCATTTGCATTGCCGCCTCTGCCATTTGCTTTAATTCTTCGGCGGTGCGGTACACAACCAGCGTGTCTTTCAGTTTGTCTTTAATGTTGTTCATGGTCGCCTGACCATCCATCACCATGGCCGCCTGTTCTGGCCCCAATGCCTCCACTGTCATCTGCATGAGAGACTGAGACACCAGAACCTCTTCACGGGCTTGAGCCCGCTCCAATGGCGAGATGGGGCGCAGAATAACCAACTGCCCATCGAGCATCTGGAAATCTTCACCGTCGAACACGCCGCCGGGTTGGGTTTCGAGCCATTCAAACCGCTTGAGCAGCCCAACACCGAACTCTTTCCAGAGTTTACCGGCAGGCCGCGCCATGCGACGGATCTGCTTTTGTTCTTCACCCATGTACTGAGATGCAGACGGAGGCGTTTTGCCTTTCTGGGGCAGATCGCGATAGAACCCGTCCCGGATACGCTCTTCGATCTTTTCCTCTGCAAACCAGCCATAATCCAACTGGCCGCCGCCGATGGTTTGAATGCTGTCGCCAGACCCCGGCATAGAGGGATAGGCCACACCAGCCTCGACACCTTCCGACAGATCAAGCACGCCATCGCTGGGGTAGACCACGGCAGGATCAAGCGTGTGATCCATCGCCTCAAGGTTCATCCGCACCAATTCGTCCAGCGTGCGCATGGTTGGCAACATACGGCGACCCGGACCCCATCCCCATGGCGTTTTGGGTTGCGCGTTGAATCGCCCCACGACCATGGGGATTGATCCATCGCCCTCTTTTTTCATATCAAGCCCGACAGGCTTGCCGTCGACGCGGATGTTTTGCATCCAGACAGGATTGCCAGGATCAGTGTAATCGCGCCAAAAACCCCATGTGACCTTGCCTTGCGCCTTCGGGCTGTTCTTGATCTTGTCATCAATCATCCGGTCGAACTTGGCATCGGGCAGCAGTTTTGGAAGATCGCGGTAGAAGTATTTGCTTTCACGGAAACGGTCATCAATGCCGTAGGGGCCAAGGCGGAAGTAGCACTCCGACAGCGGCACAGCCTCACAAGTCACGGGCTCACTGAGAGAGTGGCGATCAATCCACATGCAGACGTTGCCCATAACCGCATCCTGAAATGCCGTTGGACCTTCATCATAATAATTGGATTGTTTGATGGCCTTGGCGATCCCGACCTCACGGACCTCCATGAACTCCGTCACCTGTTCCTGAATTTCTTCGGGAACGCCGGCACCTGTCTCGTATTCCACCCACGGCGCATTTTCCGGCGTCATCGTGTGAAACAGATCACCAAAGAAATCTTCGGCTACCCCGGCAACGACATCAGCGAAAATCTCTTCGGGCTCGCGCTGGCGGTTATTCCGCCCCCGCCATTCATCCTCGCGCCCATTGAAGCAAAACTTATAGACCTCATAGCCGTCATCTTCGACGCGGCCTGATCTGTCTGATTTGGCGGCTGAGAACCGTGCGTCAAAATCATCCATCAGATAATACTTGAGCCAGCCGACCCGCCCGATGTAATGGATACACGATTGGATTTACGGCGACGAAACATATCCGTTCGCTCTTGCACCGTCTCCTGGATGGAACGCACGTTGTCAGTTTCAGACCGGAGCCGAACCGCCCGCTGTTCTGCCGTTTCCGCTGGAGCCTTGCTTTTCATTCATCATCACCGCTTTGTTATCACGGATCAAAATGTGGAAAAGCTGATCGGGCAGCAATGCACGGGAACGCACTCCGAGAGTGTGTTTAACAAAGCTGACGCAGGACATGGGGCGCAGAAAGTGGTGTCCTGGACCAATCGCCTCACCAAAGCGCAGAACGGTGTGATGTGCTGTCAAGAAGGATAGGTAGTCATGGACATCATCGTGGGCATAGAACACGCGCACATCAACGCCAGTGCGGTTTAGATCGAGGTGCGTCCATGTTTCCTTGGAAAACCCGGCCAGTGAGACATGACCGAACCGACGCGCCCACCAGTGAGACTTGCCTTTGGGGTGGAAAACGACAAAATATATCAATTACCGGGCTTCCAGAGAATATCGAATGGCTATTTCCTGCATAGCCTTTTCAGCATCCAGTTTTTCGTTTTGCCACTCACTCACGATCACACTCAGGGTGCGTCTGTTTTTTTGGTATTTGTCTGGGACATACAGTTTGCAAAATTCATATAACTGCCGCATCGAGACTTTCCCAAGACCGTTCGATCTACGAAGAAGCCACTCTTCATGATCTGGGAGCCTCATTAGGCGATTGATATCTTTTTCAGTATAAATATCATTTCTGATCAAAGAATGGACAATTTGTACTGTTAATCCTTTGCCTTTAAGCACATCCCTCAAGAAGCGCATTTCTTCATGGGTTATCCTAACTCTGCCGTCCTTACCCTCCCGCATCGCATCTATTTTCTTTTGAAGGTCGGCCACGGTAAATGGGTTATTGATGGCGTCCTCGATGTGCATCCTTTCCAATCTGCGCCATGTACGGTGTATGTTGAGCCTGACTTTTTCACCTGTCATATTATTTTCTCTGGCAAAACCGCTCATTGACCGCTCTCCGAACACACACGCATCGAATATCGCGCGCTTTTCTTCAAAAGGAGGCGTGATTGCTCGATCTGGGATATCCGCAGCGCTTTTTATGCCGATGCTGTGCAAAAACTCTTTGAATCTGTCAGCGCTTTTCATCATTCATCTCCTATTTTTCAAACTGTATTTCTTCTTTCCGCTGCGCTTGCTTGGCTTTGGGGCACCGCTTCCACCGGTCAGAGCAGACATGCCGAGGCCAGCGCCTAGACAGGCGTACTGCAAAGCATCGCAGTAATCAGAATATTTGTCCTTCATAGGCACGTCATGGTGACGGCCAGACTTACCTTGGACCTTGGCGAAGTGATATTTGCCCGACATGCCGGAATTGAGGGTGCGGCAGGTATTGCTCAGAAGCAGCGCAGGGCCGCCGCCGACCATCTTGTTCAGCATGGTTGTGACGGCCTCAAGGCGCAGGGTGATGTCGTTGTTACCGGGCGCGGGCAGGACGTGCATCCCGTGGGCAGCAAAGATCAGGTATGGCGTCCAGTTGGTTGCCTGACCGCGGGAGCCACCCGTGGGATCACCAAACATTTGCAGTTTCGAGTTGGCAGAGGTTGCCAGCAGCCGATCCTTATCCCGCACGGGGTCCAGCCGGTCCAGATCGACCTTCTTTTCTTGCAGGATACCGGGAAACTTTTGCATGATCCGTTGTTTGAACAGGGGCGCAAACTCGCCGGCCGTGACGTTTTCCTTGCCAAATTCGTCCAGAACGAACATCTGGCCACGAATAAGCTGACAAACAACGGCGGCAGGGTTGCGGGCAAAGTCCATGCCGACCAGCAGGGGCCACTCAGGGCGGTATTGCAGCGCCACCTTGGACACATGGACCTCAGGTGAAAAACTTTCAAAGACGGGACGGCCGGATTGATAGCGCCCCACCCGGTTCATAACGAACGTGTCGATGTAGGCTTTTGACTTGCCTTTGATCAGGTTGGTGTAGCTTTCATCGATCCACTTCATGTTTTCGGCGGCATCTTCGGGATCAAGACCGCGCTTAATCCGCTCTGCGGGCGTGTTTTCCACGTATCCCGTCAACTGGCCATTATCGAATACCTCGATCAGTCCGGGCGGCTGAATGAAGAAATTCCAATCATCGGGCTTTTCGTATTCCCGACGCTTAGCGTCATCCCAATCTTCGGGGAAATCAACCTCTCCGCGGAAATACGGAACAAAGTGATCATCGGGAGGCGCGTTCAGATCCGCAATCACACCCTTCCATGTGGGACCGCCTTCAAGTTTGGGAGGATACCGGCCCTGCATGGCGCGGGAATGGGCCATATCAAAGATGGCTTTCTCGGTGAACTGGATCTCGTTGAACCAAACGCCCGTTGCTTCCATGGATGTCAGCTTGGAAACATCGTCCTCGTTGTCCAGCGACAGAAAGATAAATTCCACAATGACGGTCGTACCATCGGGCCGGTCAAAGTAGATATTATGCTCAGGCGGGTTGGACATCTTCACGTCGCCAAATATCTTTTGCGCGACCTGGACGAACCAATACTTCCAAGTTTTGAGCGTGGTTTGCTTCAATTCATCAAAGGTGTTGCGCACAACAATCCAGCGCGTCATTCGCTGACCCATGGCGTTTGGCTGTTGTTCGTTCGATATCGCCCACATCTTATGGCAGCAGGCCGTCGACGTTCCTGAGCCCACCGGTCCTTGAATGATGGACACAGGCGCACGATCAACAAAGAACGCCCGCAGCACCTTCCCGTCAGGCCGGTACAGGAACTTTTCAGCTTTACTCATCGGAGATCACCGCCCAGCGTTGTTCACCCTGATCAGCAGGTCGTTTTGTCCATCCCTCGATCAACAACCCTGTACCGTCAGGCCAAACGCTGTACCGACCAAATGTCGCACCTTTTTCAGAGGCTTCACCTGCCCGCTCACGAAACCATTCCTGCTTAGAAAATTGACTGTCGCAGTGTTCAGGATCAAATGTCTGCGCAACGTAAATCGGATCACTCATCTTTCGCCACCAGAACACCACCTTCAACAACAACCTTCCCGGACGCAAGCAAAGCCTTCTCTGCATTCGCGTACCGCAAACCCGGCAAGCCCAAAGCACGTTCCGCCATATTCGATGAATAACGACCGGAGCGGATCACAGCAACCACATCCAAGATGTCCTGCGCACGGGGCGACGGAACAGAGGAAACCCGGCGAACAGGCGCAGACGGCTCAATCTCAGAAACAGCAGCCTTCACAGCCAAAACAGCAGGGTCAGCCTTCTTAGGAACCTTGGGCTTGTTAAACGAAGTCTCAGACCCGTCATCATCAACATGCTCAGGATCAGCACGACCGGAAGAACGTCGCTTCGCATCAAGCAAATTTATGTCAGGGCCAGCATCCGGCGGCGCAATCGAATTTTTTTTAGGGGCACCGGCCAACGCAGCACCAATAGCTTCTCGAATAAAATCACTGCGCGAAACATCTCCTGCGTCAATCGCAGCAACCTGATCCTCACAAAGCCTGATCGAATAAATCTTCATCACATCCCCCAGCGTATTACATGAACGTATTACACTAGCCATAAAACGTATTACAAAACACGTCAACAACCAAACGTATTACACCAAACGTATTACAATCACAAAAAAAAATAACAGGAACATAAAGTAGGTTCGAGAGAGGGATGAGGTCTGGATATACCTGCGCGCGCTGCGTTTTTGGGGGCCGGGTAGCCTGATCCATATACATGAAGGGGGTGGGGTAGGGTCGATCGTGTGTGTGCTGACCCCCCTCGCATTCTCTGGCGTCATTGGTTCGTTTGTTAACATAATAGGGATTATAGACTAATGTGCATTCAATGATTACAATGGCTTAGCTTATTGACGCATCACATATGCACACTCAGCACAACATCTAGTGTTCAGTCATCATCTTGGCTGTCTATGGCGTCACCCTCGATAGGCTCCAGATCGGGATACTCGAACCCCTCAAATGAATGGCTGTGATGGTGCTGGCCTTGGACCTTTTGCACGGGCGATATACCGTCAACACCCGCCACCCACCTACTAGCGTCAAAAGCCAATCTCTTATTATCTGCCGTTCTTGCTAGGTGGTTTATGCGAAGGTATGCTTCTTGTGCTGCATTATCTCGCACCTCTTTAAGCCTTTGTTTTAGTAGGTTTATGACGTGTTTTTTCTTTATTGCGCGTGCGGCGCTATCTCTTGTGATGTTAGCTTGCTCCGCAGCTTGAGGGAGGGGCAAGCCCTCTGTTGCCATTAGTTCTATTACTTGGCGCATTTCATCACTTATACGGACCCTTGTGCGGCGTTGTGGTGCGGTATCGGGCGAGATTGCTTTACCTGTCATCGAATAGGGCCCTTTGCGGCTTGTCTGCTTTGTGTCGCGCCATGTTTGCGGCATACGGATCAGAGGCGCGGCGATCTATTGTGCGTGCTGTTGCTGGGGGGAGGGGCGCGGGGCGCAGTGTTATCTCTACCCCTAATGTTTGCGCCCATAGCTGCAATGTGGGGAATTGTGCGGTGCGGGCGAATGCCTCTAACTTGTTTATATGGCCATCGGATAGGCCGGCGGCAGCGTTGATATCCTCTTGCGACATACCAAGTGCACGGCGCTTGCGCACCAGTTGAGCCACCAGCCCCTTGTAGAGATCATATGCGGCGGCACCGTATTGCCCGACGTGGGGCAGATCACACGGACCTGGCGCGGGTCCGAGGTTATCGAGAGGGAGGGAAAGAACCCCCGCGCACCCTTGTCTTGAGCATTGCAGATGTATGGTGCGATCCTTGGCGGATGTAACGCGCCACCCGGCCAATTGCGCCTTGTTGATCCACTGCGATGATTTCATGCGACAATTCATTAACACATTTTCACGCTTTGCAAAGCATATGTTGCGCCGGTATTGTTTGCCGATCATAGCGCGACGTGGTGTAAATGGCGTCTATTGCCCTTGTTTCATAGGTTAAACGTGCACTCTGGTCGACCTGGTGACAACTTGGCGTGTGATTATGCACTGACCTTGACCACAGGACACGAAAAAAGGGCCCGAAGGCTCTCTTGATTGTTATTTGTTTGTTTGGCCGTTACAGCACCCCCGCACGCATGAGGGAAGGCACCAGAGCCACGAATAACGCCACGTAGAGCAGCACGGACAGAAAGAGGTGATAGCGGTTCATGATGTCACCTGCCCCAAGCGCAGAGGCTTGCCAACTGTTTGACGCGCCAGTGTGGCAACGATGGCACCCGTTGCAACCTCTTCTTGCAAAACCTTCCACTCATGGACGGTGCGGCGTTTATGCAGCGCTTGCGCATCGCTTACCATGTTATCAATCCCAGCCATATGCATCCGGTAAGCGGTTAACCAAACGCGACTCAATGGCTTTTCACGGTATTTCAGCGCGATCATGTGTTTGACGTTGCTCATTGTATCATTCCTTTCAGGTTAACGGGGTTTCGACCCGTGCCACCTATATTGCACACCTCTTCTCTAACGTTAATAAATTTAGTTTACTTTTTTATCATTTTATATCTTGCATAGCGCTTTTATATGCCTATATTGATTGCAAGGCGACCGAAACCGCCGAGACACTTTGAAAGGATCAAGACAATGGCACAAGTTAAAATCGACATTCACCAGCAGATCACAGACAAGTTTATTGCCGCGCTAGAGGCTGGCACCCGGCCTTGGTCAAAAGACTGGACAGGCGGGCGTGGGTTCGAGATGCCCTTGCGCGTCACAGGTGAAGCCTACCAAGGTATCAATGTTTTGTTGCTTTGGATGGCATCAGAGGAAAACGGCTTTTCAGCGCCGACATTCATGACATTCCAGCAGGCAAAGAAACTTGGCGGCATGGTGCGCAAAGGATCAAAGGGAACAACAGTTGTTTTTGCATCCGCATTTGAGAAAGAGAACGACGCGGGCAAGATCGAGAAAATCCCATTCTTGAAGAAATACACGGTATTCAACATCCAGCAGATCGACGGCTTGCCAGAAAAATGGGACTGGACAGAAGCCGACGAGATTGACACAGGCGCGCGGCCCATTGTAGATATTGAGGCATTTTTCGCAGCTACAGGTGCGACGATCCACAATGACGGCATAAACCCTTGTTACAAACCCGGATCTGACAGTATTCACATGCCGACCGTGCAGCACTTCAAAAACGCGCACGAATATTATGGCACGTTGGCGCATGAATTGATCCACTGGACAGGCGCGCCAAGCCGTCTTGACCGTGATAAAAAGTATGACACCACGGCAGGCCGCGCACTTGAGGAACTTATTGCAGAAATTGGCAGCGTTTTTTTGTCGCATCACATCGGCGCAACGCCAGACTTTGACAATTCAGCAGCCTATGTCGCAAGCTGGCTTAAAGCCTTGAAAGACGATAAGCGGTTTATATTCCGTGCCGCCAGCGCAGCGCAGAAAGCCAGCAACTATGCCTTGGACTGCGCAAGCCACGACACCCACGCCATCGCGGCAGAATAGCACCTGATGTATCGCAGCGCGCCCTTGCGTGGGGCGCGTCACCATGCACCGGAACGCATGACAACCCGAAAGGAAAGACAGATGAATACTTGTGAGCACGCATGGGGTTTGATCCAAAGTTACTATTGCCAACCCCGAACAGCCTTTACAATTGGCATACGCCGCAGGATTGCGCCCGCTGGAACTGTTAGCGATGGCACACGCGCCCTAACGCTTGAACCTTGCCCCCGCTTTCGCTGGATAATGGCAAAGGATGGCACCGGCAAGATTGTTGCCGAGGTTGACCAGCGCGACCACCACGACGATCCAAAAAAGATGATGGATGCCTTGCTAGACGCCTTGTGTGATCTTGAGGCACCTTTCCACCAGGCGCACATTGCGGATATTAAGGCACGTTCTGTTGAGAACACCCCGACCAAAACGCAATTTGACCTGTTTGCCTAACCAGCTTGCCGCGCGCCTACCCGTAAGGGCCGAAACAGGCGCGCGGCTTTCTGACAAGGACCAGAGCCTACAACCTAACCGAAGGATAACGACATGGACACCCTAAAAGAGATTGAGGCAATGACGGACCAGCAGGCGCAAACCGCGTGCGAAGCCATGGCAATGGATATTTGCGGCACCGACCGATTCAAGACAAACCTGGCCAAGCGCATCGGATACACCCGCGCCGCCGTGAACAGTTGGTTTGCAGAAGGTGGACGCCCGCCCACAATTGTGCTTATGTATCTCAGTTCAGAAATTGAACGGGATGCACTGGCGCGTGCCATGAAAGGCTTTTCCCAATTGCTTAGAGTCGTTGACGAATACGCCTAATGACCTGAAATCATAACCTAAATTACGACTGAATTGCCGGACTTAACTGTTCCGGCTTTTTTGCATCGCGGGCAACTCGACTTGCGCCATGTAGCTTTTCAGGTTCGAGATGATCACCGCCAAAACCTTTGTTTCAGGATCATCCGCAAATCTCTGCACCTTTTCCCGTTCATCATCGGCCACCTGTTGCAGTGCTTTTAAATCGGTTACCGACCGCAGCCTATCCCGGATCCGGTTCATCTCTTCAATGGGATTGAGTTTCATTGAAAACCTTATATTTCTCATAATGCTGAACATGACCGCACGGCGCACAGAAGTCCCACTCTGAAAAGTAATGTTCGCCGCGCAACTGCCTTTCTAATATCTCTTTATGAGTACGGCGATCCATTGGAAGATTGCACTTTGGGCAATCTCCCCCAACACCGATAATTTTCCATCTCTTTACTTTACTCAAAACTCAATATCCCCCTGTTGTTCTGGCATATCGCGGAACACATTGGTTCCCATATCAACCTCGACCGTACACTTTCCCAGCTTGCCCATGCGCTGTTTGGCGACAATCAAATCCATCTTGCCCTTGGTTTTGGCCAGCGCCGCCTCAAGATCGACCCTTTCCTCAATATCCTTGACGCCCTGTTGCAGCGTCTTTTCCAGATAGTATTCTGGACGATGGCAGAAAATCACATTGTCCGCTGCAAACTCAAGATCACCCGACCCGCGCAAATCCGACAGAAACGGAATAGGATTGTCCCGCTTGCCCAGACTACGATCAACCTGAGCCAAGGCAACTACCGGCACGCCAAGCAGCTTTGCGATCTGCTTGCAGTCCATCGCAACTTGGCCCAGCCTTTCTAAACTGTTCTGGCCCTTGCCGCGCACCAACTGGATGTAGTCGATCACCAGCAGCCCAAAGCCTTTGAATTGACCGCTTGGCAGGTTTTGCCGCTGCAAACGCCTGCTTTCCGACAGAATTGACGGAATATCCCGCACCTTGTCCGAGTAAATTTGAATTGGCAAAGCCTCTTGCGCCTTGGTTGCTTCTGCTACCTTGCGAAAGGTAGCGTCCGACATCACGTTGCGCAGCACTTGATAAGGAATACCGCTATCAATCGAGCCCATCCGTTGCGACAGAGCGACCTCAGACATCTCAAGCGATGCAATACCCACCATCACACCAGCCTTAGCCGCCACATAGGCGAGATGGACGCCCAACGCCGACTTGCCCATGGATGTTGACCCGGCTACCAGCGTAACTTCAGAACCATGCAGACCACCCGTTATTTCATCCAGATCACGCAGACCCGTCGACAGCCCAACCTCACCCGACATCTGCCGCTCATTCAGTTCTGTGATCGACTTGATGTGAGCAGCAAGCAACGACATCGACCTAGGGCTTTCAGACTGAGCCTCTTGCGCGTGCAGGAACACTTCAATCTCACTTTGGGCGTCCTGTATAGCCAAACCGCCCTCAAGACGCTCTACGGTGCCTCTGAGCGCCGCCAGCAACTCACGACGCCCCGATATCTGCACCAACTCGCGCGCATAATCGACCACAGCAAACGCAGATATCGACGCGCCCATCATCCGAACAAGATATTGAGCACCGCCAAGTTCCTTCAATCCAGCATGGTCCGCCAAATCTGTCTTGAGTGTCACGGGCGAGGCGATGTGATCCTTTTCAATTCTGGCCGAAATGTTGCGCCAGATGTCGGCGTGAACCGGGTCAAAATAATGATCAGCCCGCAAGAACGACAAGCCGTGATATCTATCATTGTTCGCTAGAACCGCGCCAAGAATCTGTTGCTCAAGTTCCACATTGTGTGGAGGTTTCTTGATGCTGGAAATTTCGTTCATGCCTCCAACCCTAAAGCTTTGCAGTCATAAAACACAGTCGTCCGACTGACACCCAATTCCGCCGCCATCGCGGTTTCAGTTAAGCCCCTCTCGATCATCACCGGTATCTTTGCGCGCCGCTCAATCGTGATTGACTGCTTGGTTTTGCGTGGCTTTTTAACCATGTTGCGGCCAGAATAGGCATGCGGATTGCGCGGAACCCGCATAAACCGCTCACCACGCCAATCATCTTCTGGCGTCAGGTCAGGTTCATCTTGCTCGATCAAGGTCATGACCGGCGCGCGGCCTAAAATGTCCTCGTGTTTTGTCATTGGATAGCCCTTTCGTTGACCTGCCGAACCTGCGCCATGAGCGCCACAGCCTTTGCATTGGGCTTGCCATCCACCATCATCGACGGCGGGCATTGCAGGCGTTCCAGCATCAGGCGCTGGCTGTCGCTCAGATCATCCCAGCTGGGGCCTTTGCGCTCACGGACAATGATCGCCTTTATGTGCCCCTCGTTGGGAACCTTGTTCGGCGCTTCCTGCGTGTGCATCCGGCACGCCTCGCGAACCTCCTGAACCGGATAATCGGAAAGCGCGGCCAGCCAATCTTCGCGGATCATCTGGCGCATCCCGGCATTCATCTGATCCCAGCCAAATTTGTCGTGCTTGCGGACCATGACTTCCATCACGAGGCAAACAGCGGCGCGGTGTTTATCGAGCTCGTGCGGCGGCAAGGATTTCGTCAGCGAGGGCACGGTCTCTTTGGTCTGATTTGTTGGTATTTTGGTCATAGATTCCTCCGTTAATGCTTGTTGATTTTGGTGTTCGACTATTGCGCATCCAGTTTCGCCAAGTCGCCAGCCAGTTCAGTTTGGCCGCGTCCTTTCCCGCTTTGCTGATCCAAAAATCACGGAACTTCTCAGCCTCAAGGCGAACATCACTGGCGTCCCAACCCTCTGAAACGGCCCAATCTCCCCAATCTCTTGGCAAAGCCCAATCATCCGGTAATCGGCTGGCCTTGGCGTTTTTCGCTGGCTTTGGGATTTGCTCAGAAGGAACCAGATCAAAACTCTGATCCGGCGCTTTTTTTGGAGATACGATAGTATCTCTTTTTAACTCTTTATCTGGTTCTGGTTCTGGTTCTGGTTGGCGGGACCGTGGTTTTTCTAACCCTTTGTTTTTATTAGACCCAGACCTATTTTCACGCTGGCGATCTTGAAGTTTCGCGAGAGTTTCGAGTTCTATAACTGCGCGATAATTCGTCAGAAACTCGCCGTTCACTTGGAGTTTGCCCGCCGAAATGAGAAAATCTCGGATGCTATTCCACTTACGAACCGAGCATCCAAGCAGCCCAGAAATGTACCGTGGATCATCCGGCAAATCACCGCCTTGCATGTAGATCAAATCGAGAACAACCCGATAGGCGCATTTCATTTCAAAAGGCATCCCAATGGTGCCTTCTACGAAGTCTCGCGGATATGCTTTGTAATATGGTAAACCGTTCACTTAACAGGCCACCGATCAATCCAGTTTGCCGCATATTCGTCGCGCTTCGCCACATCAACAAATTCCTGCGCTACGCGCTCAAGGTCTTTGGTGTTTTGGTATATCTCGCCCGCCGTCCTAGTTCGGTCGGAGTGCAATGACTGATGTTGTTCTCTGAATTTACGGTTTAAATCCGACCGCTTATTTAGAATGCGATCAAGGGTTTTGTATTTTTCTGACATTTCTGCCCCTCAATTTTAGGGCAAGACTTGCATAGCGGCACCACCCGGTCTATCCTCAGTCTTGCGGTTACTTGCACGAACATAGCCTCACCAAGGCAAAGTTGACAAGCCCAAGATTAAATTCTTGGGCTTGTTCTCGTTTTAGACCTGCCGTAAATCACCTTGAGCCCACCATTCGCGCGCATGGCCTTGACCAACTTTCTGACCAGATCAAGATCGACACCAAGCTGCACCGAAATATCCTCGACGCCAAAGCCTTCACGCAACATGGGCACCGCATCTGAGCGCCAATCACGTTTGGATCGGACATCACCCATTCTTGAACAACCCGCCACTTGGCTTGGCTTGGTACTGGCGGG
>TARA_R110002012_G_scaffold160895_1_pt1 | contig 47791 bp, 47 predicted proteins | sample TARA_R110002012 | Tara Oceans TARA_R110002012 (sample SAMEA4396515) | marine metagenome | biome: Westerlies Biome; feature: [DCM] deep chlorophyll maximum layer (ENVO:01000326); material: water (ENVO:00002006), including particulate matter (ENVO:01000060) such as... | depth 40 m
TCCTTAATAGCGTCTGCCATTTGTTTTTTACGACTTCCCATAGCTTACTACTTTTTACCTTTATTTTTAGCACCTGCATGACCTCTAAATGATCGTGTTGGTGAAAATTCTCCTAATTTGTGCCCTACCATGTTTTCAGTTACATAAACAGGAACAAACTGACGTCCGTTATGTACTGCAATAGTTTGACCAACAAAATCTGGAGTAATCATAGAGGCTCTAGACCACGTTTTAATTACCGTTTTTTTGTTGCCCTCCACATTGGTAGCCACTTTCTTCTCTAATTTATAATGAACGTAAGGTCCTTTTTTTAATGATCTTGACATGTCTTATTTCTTTCTACGTTCTACAATATATTTATTACTCGCTTTTGTTTTAGAACGGGTTCTATAACCTTTAGCAGGTATACCATTTCTAGAACGTGGATGACCACCTGAAGACTTACCTTCACCACCACCCATTGGGTGATCGACAGGGTTCATTACTACTGGTCTAGTACGAGGTCTTCTTCCTAACCATCTTGATCTACCAGCCTTACCTGATACTAACAATTGATGATCTGAATTAGACACAACACCTATTGTAGCCATACATGTAATTAACACTAAACGTGTTTCTCCTGATGGCAACTTGATAGTTGCGAATTTGTCACCTCGAGCCATTAACTGTGCAAATGTTCCAGCACTTCTAGCCATTACAGCTCCTTGACCTGGACGTAATTCTACACAAGAAATAATAGTTCCTAATGGAATTTGAGAAAGAGGCATTGCATTACCGATTTCTGGAGCAATATTACTGTTACCAGATACGATAGTCTGACCTACTTGTAAGCCATTTTGAGCAATGATATAAGCTTTCTCACCATCTTGATAATTTAACAACGCAATAAACGCTGTTCTGTTTGGATCATACTCGATAGACTTAACTTCTGCTGGAATACCAGCTTTGTTACGTTTGAAATCGATAATACGATACCTTTGCTTATGACCACCACCTATGTAGCGCATAGTCATTTTTCCGCGACTGTTTCTACCACCAGACCTTTTTTTCGGAGCTAATAAACTTTTCTCCGGCTTATCAGTAGTAATGGCGTCGTAACCATTTACTACTCTAAATCGCTGTCCTGGTGTGATTGGTTTTAATTTTCTTACTGACATTTTTCTTTGTCTTTAATTACATGTTACTGTATAAATCAATCATTTCACCTTCCGCCAGTTGTACAATTGCCTTTTTAACAGCGTTTGTTTTACCATGTTGAATACCAGTTTTTGTAAACTTGGTACTTCTATCTGGACGGACATTTATAGTACGAACTTTTTCAACAGAAACGCCATAAGCAGCTTCCACCGCTTTTTTGATCTCTACCTTGTTCGCCTTCGTATTCACCGCGAATGTATAGCAGTTTCTTAACTCGCTATTTGCAGTCGCTTTTTCCGTGATTATAGGTTTAATTAAGATGTTCATCTGTTTCTTATTTACTTAAATTCGTTACAATTCCTTCTAAAGAACTCTCTAAAAGAACTAGTTGATTTGCATTTAAAATCTTGTAAGTGCTTATTTCTGAACTAGTTATAACTTCAGAGCCTTTTAAATTGCGTGACGACAAATATACATTATTATTTGAAGCACCCAACACAAACAGAGATTTTTTGTTTACTAGGTCTAATGCTTTTAAAACTGCTGTGAAATTTTTTGTTTTTGGAGACTCAAAATTAAAGTCTTCTAAAATAACTATTGACTTCTCGTTTGCTTTCATTGTTAAAGCAGATTTACGAGCTAATCGTTTCACGTTTTTGTTTAATTTAAAGCTATAGTTTCTAGGTCTAGGTCCGAACATACGTCCACCACCTTTAAAAACACCAGACTTAATACTACCTGCTCGGGCTGTACCAGTTCCTTTTTGTTTTTTTATCTTACGTGTACTACCAGAAATTTCTGCACGCTCTTTTGCTTTATGAGTCCCTTGTCTTTGGTTTGCTAAATATTGTTTAACATCCAAATAAACTGCATGATTATTAGGCTCAATAGCAAACACATCTTTAGACAAGTCAACTTGTCTTCCTGTGTCTTTTCCGTTTAAATCTAAAACTGCTATCTTCATTATTTTCTGATAATTACATAAGCGTTTTTATGTCCAGGAACACATCCTTTAACAACAAGTAGGTTCTTTTCAGCTACTACTTTTAAAACTCTTAAATTTTCAACTTTTACTTGATCAGTTCCCATTCTTCCAGCCATCTTCATTCCTTTAAATACTCTTGCAGGATATGAAGCCGCACCAATAGAACCTGGAGCTCTTAAACGGTTATGTTGACCGTGGGTAGCTTGACCCACACCAGCAAAACCATGACGTTTTACAACACCTTGAAATCCTTTACCTTTAGTTGTTCCAGAAATATCTACAAACTCACCTTCAGTAAAGTGCTCAACTGTTATAGCATCACCTAATTTGTACTCCTTATCAAAACCTTTGAATTCAACGATTTTGCGTTTTACAGAAGTTCCTGCTTTTTTAGCGTGACCTATGTCAGCTTTAGTAGCACTTTTTTCTGTCGCGTCATCGAAACCAAGTTGTACAGCATTATAACCGTCAACTTCTTCAGTTCTGACTTGGGTAACGATACATGGTCCAGCTTCGATTACTGTACATGGAATGTTTTTTCCATTTTCATCGAAGATGCTGGTCATACCGATTTTTTTTCCAATTAACCCAGACATAATTTTAATTTATTTATTATGGACAACTCGCGATTTGTCCTGCTTATTTGTTTATGGATGATTCGCGACTCATCCGTAAAATATTCAAGGCTGAAAAATACGTTTCAGCCTTGAATTGTATTTTTCCGTTTTTCCGTAACCAATCGTTACGGACATGTAAGCTTATAACTAAACTTTGATCTCTACTTCTACACCACTTGGCAACTCTAACTTCATTAGAGCATCAATTGTTTTTGAAGAAGACGAGTAAATGTCAAGTAAACGCTTATAAGAGCTTAATTGAAATTGTTCTCTAGACTTCTTGTTAACGTGTGGAGAACGTAATACAGTGAAAATTTTCTTGTGAGTTGGTAATGGAATTGGCCCTGTTACAACTGCACCTGTACTTTTTACTGTTTTTACAATCTTTTCAGCAGACTTGTCTACTAAATTGTGATCGTAAGACTTTAATTTTATTCTAATTTTTTGACTCATTTTCTTAAGATTTACGATTCGATACCTTTAGCAGCTTTAATCACTTCTTCTGAAATATTAGAAGGTGTTTCAGCATAGTGTGAAAATTCCATTGTAGATGTTGCACGTCCTGAAGACAATGTTCTTAATGTGGTTACATATCCAAACATTTCGGATAAAGGAACAGTAGCTTTAATTGTTTTTGCACCAGCTCTGTCTCCCATATCACTCATTTGTCCACGACGACGGTTTAAATCTCCTACAATATCACCCATGTTTTCTTCAGGAGTAATTACCTCAAGTTTCATGATAGGTTCCATTATTACAGCTTTAGCCGCTTTTGCACAATTTTTAAATCCTAATTTAGCTGCTAATTCGAATGATAATTGATCCGAATCCACATCATGGTAAGATCCATCTTTCAAAGTAACTTTCATTGAATCGATTTCATAACCTGCCAATGGACCATTTACCATAGCCATTTTGAATCCTTTTTCAATAGAAGGGATAAATTCTTTAGGAACGTTACCACCTTTAATGATAGACTCAAATTGAAGACCTACAACGCCTTCGTCAGCTGGTTCAACAGTAAATACGATATCAGCAAATTTACCACGACCACCAGATTGTTTCTTATAAACTTCTCTATGATCAGCAGAAGCTGTAATAGCTTCTTTATATTCTACTTGTGGTTCGCCTTGGTTAACCTCTACCTTAAACTCACGACGTAAACGATCTACAATGATATCTAAGTGAAGCTCACCCATACCTGATATAATTGTTTGACCAGAATTTTCGTCAGTTCTTGCTGTAAATGTTGGATCTTCTTCAGCTAATTTAGCTAAAGCCATACCCATTTTATCAACATCTGCTTTAGTTTTTGGCTCAACAGCAATACCAATTACTGGGTCTGGAAAGTCCATAGATTCTAAAACAATAGGGTGTTTTTCGTCAGACATGGTATCACCAGTCTTAATATCTTTAAAACCTACTGCTGCTCCAATATCTCCTGCTTCAATAAAATCGATAGCATTTTGTTTGTTAGCATGCATTTGGTAGATACGTGAAATACGCTCTTTTTTACCTGAACGGTTGTTCAATATGTAAGATCCAGCATCTAAACGACCCGAATATGCACGGAAAAACGCTAAACGACCAACAAAAGGATCCGTAGCAATTTTAAATGCTAAGGCAGCGAATGGTTCAGTTACACTTGGCTTACGTCTTTCTTCTTTATCTGTATCTGGATTAACGCCTACAACACTTTCTCTATCCATTGGAGAAGGTAAGTAACGACAAACAGCATCTAATAAGAATTGTACTCCTTTGTTTTTAAATGAAGAACCACAAATCATTGGAATAATAGCCATATCCATTACAGCAGCTCTAAGTGCAGCGTGCACCTCTTCTTCTGTGATAGAATTTTCGTCTTCCATGAATTTCTCTAATAGGTTCTCATCATAACCAGCTACTTCTTCAATTAATAAAGCACGATACTTACGCACTTCATCTTGCATTGAATCTGGAATTGGGACAATATCGAAAGTCGATCCAAAGTTGTCATCATGCCAGACAATAGCCCTGTTTTTCACCAAATCAACGATACCTTTAAAATCATCTTCATCACCAATGTTTAAAACAATTGGCACTGCGTTAGACTTCAACATATCTTTTACTTGTTGACAAACACCTAAAAAGTCAGATCCTTGACGGTCCATTTTGTTAACGAAACCAATTCTTGGTACTTTATAGTTATCAGCTAATCTCCAGTTAGTTTCAGATTGTGGCTCAACACCATCAACTGCACTAAATAAGAAAACTAACCCATCAAGCACACGTAATGAACGGTTTACTTCAACCGTAAAATCTACGTGACCTGGAGTATCAATAATATTAAAATGGTAATCTTGAGCCTCATCAGTTGGCTCACCATTTTCTTTTGGGAATGTCCAATCACAAGTAGTAGCAGCAGACGTAATTGTAATACCTCTTTCTGCTTCTTGCTCCATCCAGTCCATTGTAGAAGCTCCATCATGAACTTCCCCAATTTTGTGTGAAACACCCGTATAAAAAAGAATTCGCTCCGTCGTTGTTGTTTTACCAGCATCAATATGAGCAGCAATTCCAATATTTCTTGTTAATTTTAAATCTCTTGCCATTTCTTAAAATCTAAAGTGTGAGAATGCTTTATTCGCTTCCGCCATCTTGTGTGTATCGACACGCTTTTTAACCGCAGCTCCTTCTTCTTTAGCTGCTGCTAAAATTTCTGAAGCTAAACGTTGCGCCATTGATTTTTCGTTTCTCTTACGTGAGTAGCTTATTAACCACTTCATTGCCGTAGAAACTTTACGATCTGGACGTATTTGCATTGGAATCTGGAATGTTGCACCACCAACACGACGGCTACGTACTTCTACGTGAGGCATCACATTTGATAACGCGTCTTTCCACATTTCTAATGCAGTTTTCTCATCATCTGTTTTCTTTTCTTCTACGATATCAATTGCATCGTAAAACACTTTAAAAGCTACTGACTTTTTACCATCCCACATCATCATGTTAACGAATCTAGTTACTAACTGATCGTTAAAACGCGGATCTGGTAAAAGCGGTCTCTTTTTTGCTGCTCTTTTTCTCATGTCTTCTTCTTAAAGTTTTTTAATTACTTCTTAGGGCGTTTTGCACCATACTTAGATCTACGTTGCGTTCTACCTGCAACACCTGCTGTGTCTAAGGCACCACGTACAATGTGATATCTAACTCCTGGTAAATCTTTTACCCTTCCACCTCTAACCAATACTATCGAGTGTTCTTGTAAATTGTGTCCTTCTCCTGGGATGTAAGCGTTTACTTCCTTACCATTTGTTAACCTTACCCTTGCAACTTTACGCATTGCTGAATTTGGTTTTTTAGGCGTAGTAGTATAAACACGCGTACATACTCCACGTCTTTGTGGACACGAATCTAAAGCAACCGATTTACTCTTCTTGGTTATTTTGGTTCTTCCTTTACGTACTAATTGTGAAATTGTTGGCATATATTTCTATATAATTTATGTTTAACCTCTCATTTGAGGGCTGCAAAGGTAGAAATAAATTTCTATTTTTCAAATGTTAATTCATTAATTTTCAATTCAAATTAAAAATCACACCTCATATTATATCAAAACGTTTCTTTTTGCGTTAGTTTTACACTTTAAATACTTTTTTAAAAGCGTGCAAAGAATTCTTATTTTATTCCTTATTATCTACTATTGGTCGGCTACCGATTTAATGGGGCAAAATTTCTATCTAAAAATTCAAGATGAATCGGCAGAAAGCACCATTATTATTGATTCTATAAATTATTTTAAAAAACATGCCGATTTCAATTCATTAAGTAATGAAATAGACAGCCTTAAAACCAAAATCTATAGTCTAGGTTATATAGATGCCAAATGGCAACCTGTTGAGAAATTAAATGATTCTGTTTTTCAAACAAACGTAATTATTGGTAAACCCTATAAATACATAAATATTTATTTTAATTTAGATTCTCTACCTTCAAACGCTTTAAAGCAACTTCAAGTTAATAGCAGTAAAACATTCTTTACAGTTCGGTTTCGAGAAATAGAGCAAACGCTTCAATTTATAAACAGGAAAATATCTGAACAAGGATTACCATTCAGTTCACTTAAACTTGCCCATATTGAAAAAGAGGAAAACCTTACACTACGAGCAGATTTAGTCATTTCAGGAGAAGAAAAAACACGCTACATAGATAAAATTCTAGTAAAAGGATATGATAAGTTTCCGAAATCTTATTTAAAGTACTATCTAAAACTAAAACCAGAAAAAGCATTAAATTTAGAATACGTAAAACAGCAAACCAATTTACTTCAGGAATTACCATTTGCCAATCAGTTAAAAGAACCAGAAATTTTATTTAGTAAGGACTCTACCATATTATATGTATATATAGAAAAAACAAAAAGTAATTCCTTTGACGGGTTTCTCGGATTTGGAACGAATGAGGAAACAAGCAAATTAGAGTTAACTGGTTATTTAAATTTAGAGCTTACTAATAATTTGAATTTTGGAGAATCTATATCTCTTGCTTACAGAAGTGATGAAAGTGAACAAAAGTCTTTTAATGTCAATGTGAAGTTGCCGTATCTTTTTACTTCGCCTTTTGGTGCCGAATTGGAGTTAAACATATTTAAGAAGGATTCTTCTTTTACAACAGCAGATCAAAGTGTGCGCGTAAATTACCAATTGAATTCAAAGAATCAATTCTCTTTGGGCTTAAAATCAACGAAATCTAGCAATCTTTTAAGTAGTGAGAACCTGAATCCTTTTATTAAAGATTATGAAACGAATTTCTACAATATAGGCTACACGTTTATAAATCGTTTAAAGGGTCAAACAATTTTTAAGAGAAATGCAACAATACGTTTTAATACAGGCATTGGAAATAGGGAAATTTCAAACACAAAAGACCAACAATACCAATATAATTTAGATGCCTTTAAAATTTTCAGCCTAAACTCTAAAAATAACATCTTTTTACGAACTACTAGCATAGGATTATTCTCCGACAGTTACCTAGAAAATGAATTAAGCCGTTTTGGAGGCATTAATTCCATACGAGGTTTTGAAGAAAATAGCTTAAGCGCCACTTTTTATGGTTTATTAATCACAGAATACCGGTATTCCTTAAGCAGTAATTTATATATCCATACCATAATTGATGCCGCCTATTTTGAAAACAAAATAATAGACCAAAAAGAAAAGCTATATAGTTTTGGTTTTGGGTTCGGACTAACTACTAAATCAGGACTGTTGCGCTTTAACTATGCTAATGGTAAAAGTGAAAATCAAAGTTTCAAACTATCAAATTCTAAAATACATTTAAGTTTAACTGCACTTTTTTAATAATAATAGGTATTAAAAAGGGTTGATTTTGAAAATATTTTAAAATTTTAACCCTTATTTATTGTTTAATTAACTTTTTATTATGATTTTTGGCATAGACTAATTCAAATAAAATATAAAATGAAAACAAAGTTTAGTGGAATTTTAACGCTATTTCTAGCGTTTGTTGTGCAACTTACGTTTGCGCAAGAAAAAACAATTTCAGGAACGATTTCCGATGAAAACGGATTACCTCTTCCCGGAGTTAATATTATTGTGAAAGGTACTACAAATGGAACGCAATCAGATTTTGATGGTAATTATTCCATCAACGCGAGTTCAGGAGATGTCCTATCGTATTCCTTTATTGGCTACACAAAAAAAGAAATGACTGTTGGAGCATCCAATACCATTAGCTTTGCAATGGAAGTTGATAGTGAAGCTCTAGAAGAAGTTGTTATTACAGCTTTAGGTATCAAGAGAAAAAAGGATGAGATTACAACGGCTTATCAAGAAGTAAAAACGGAAGAGCTAGTTAAAGCTAATAACCCAAGTGTTATTAATAGTTTAGCTGGTAAAGTAACTGGTTTACAAATTACTCAAAACAGTAATGGTGTAACTGGTGGAACACGTGTTGTTTTACGTGGTAACCGTTCTATTTCTGGAAATAACGAAGCTTTGGTAGTTATTGATGGTGCTATTTCTAGTACTACGTATCTTGATGCTTTGGATCCTAACTTAATTGAGTCTGTAAACGTTATTAAAGGTGCCGCTGGTTCTGCATTATATGGTTCGCAAGGATCAAATGGTGCTATTGTTGTAACAACAAAAAAATCATCAGCTGGATCGGATAAAATGACATTACAAATCTTCAGTTCATTGGATTTTGAAAGTGTAAACTTTGTACCAGAAAAGCAAACGCGTTATGGACAAGGTTGGGATTTAGGTAATGGATTTGAAAACATCGTTTATGAAAATGGTGGATGGGGTGCTGAATTTGACGGACAAATGGTTCCTGTTGGTTTACCTCAAGCTGATGGTACCTTTATCATGGCACCTTACAGTTCAAGAGGTAAAGATCACCTTAAAGAGTTTTTTCAAACTGGTCTTACTAAGCAGAATTCATTTTCACTTTCAGCTGGAGATCAAAATGGTTACTTCAACATAGGTGGTAGAAATGTAAATACAGATTTCGTTATTGCTAATGATACTCGTAAAAGAAATACATTTACTTTAAATGCAGGTAAGAATTTAGGTAAGTGGTCTGCTAATGCAAACGTAATTTACACGAATACTACTGCTGAATACTCTAATGGAGATTTATATACGCAATTATTACAAACGCCTTCTAACGTTCCAATTAGAGAATTTGAATTTTCTGGAAATGAAGGTCACTGGAATGCTTATTTTACTAATCCATATTGGAACAGAGATAACCAAAGAGCTATTAGTGAAAACAATAACATCAGTATGACAGGGGATATTAAATATCAAGTTAATGATAATATCTCTGTAAAAGTATTGAGTAATGCACGTATTAATGAAGGTCGTTTCTTATCGTACCAAAATCAATATGTAGAACCTCAATCTATTATTGATAATACAGGAGCTGATAGATCTCTTCCGTCTAGCTTTAGTACTAATAACGCTCGTAGTAGTCAATACTATACGGATGTTTTCGTGAATTTTGATTACATGCTAACGGATGATATCTCTTTTGGAGCTCTTATCGGTGCAAATAACCAATACTTTAAGGATAGCAATACTAGAACTGGTGGAACAGGTTTAACTATTCCTGGTTTATATACTGTTGGTAACTTAAGTGATGGTCCAGGATTCGATTTATTAAGTGATGGTAGACCAAGAACTAATAATTTCTGGAGATCTAGTGCTCGTATTGGTGCTTTTGCTAATGTTGATTTTGGTTACAAAGACTTTTTATTCTTAAACGTAACAGGTCGTAATGACTGGTCTTCTACATTATCTAAAGCAAATCAATCGTTCTTTTATCCTAGTGTGAGTGCATCTTTTATCCCAACTAAAGCATTTGATAATTTTGGTGGTAATGTATTAAACTACATGAAATTAACAGCTTCTTATGTAAAAGTTGGTAATGATGGTGGTATTGGTGCATATAGCATTCAACAGCTATACAGCCCAGCTCCAGGATTCCCATTTGGAGGACAAAGTTCATTTGTAGCGGATCGTACAATTACAGACCCTTTATTAACACCAGAATTTACTACAACATTTGAAGGTGGTGTAAGTTTAGGTTTCTTAAAAAACCGTATTACACTTGACGCTAGTTTCCAAACTTTTAATACTATTGATCAAATTACATCAATCGGTACGTCTGCAGCTTCAGGTTTAAGCAATGCTAGAATTAATGTTGGTGAAACTAAAGGTATTGCTTACGAAATTGATTTAGGTTTTGAAGTTATTAGAACTCAAGATATCAAATGGAATGTAAACGTAGGTTACTACGCTAGTGATAACGAGGTTGTTAAAGTATCTGACCAAGCTAGTCAAGTTAGTTTAGGTGGATTTACTGGATTTGCAGAAGTATTTGCAATTGAAGGTCAACCGTTTCCAGTTATTCAAACTAATGCTTATGAAAGAGATCCACAAGGTCGTGTAGTTATTGATGCAGCAACTGGAAACCCAATTGAAGCATCTGGATTAAAAATTGCTGGAAGAACTACTCCAAAATACACTGTTAACTTTAATACGTCTTTCACATATAAGAGTTTTACATTACAAGCTACTATGGATTACAGAACAGGTCACGTATTCTATTCTGATACAAAATCTAACTTAACTTGGTCTGGTCACGCTGTTGAAACGGCTCAAGGTGGTAGAGGAGCATTTATCTTCCCTAACTCATCAGTAGAAGTTTCTCCTGGAGTATATGAAGCTAACACAAGTGTTCCTTCCGGTGGTACATCAGCAGGATCTTATATTAACTTCTTTAATGATTACAGAGGTATTGGTGAAAACCATGTTTTAGATGCAACAGCATTTAAAGTACGTGAGCTATCTTTACGTTATGACATGGATAAAGATTTATTAAGAAACACGTTCATTACAGGTGTTGCTATCAGTGCAACTGCAAGAAACCCGTTTATTGTATTACCTGCTGAAAACAGAGGTTATAATGATCCTGAATCTGGATTCTCTACAGGTAACGCGCAAGGTATTACTACACAAGCTGGTAACTACCCTCCAACTAGAACATTTGGTTTAGGTGTTAACTTAACTTTTTAAAAAAATAATTATGAAAAAATATATTAACAAATCGATTTTATTAATAGCACTAGCTGTTTCAACATATTCTTGCGAAAGCACTTTGGATATCAATGAATCAGAGGTGGATGCTACGGTTGAGTCTGTTGCTCCTGACCTACTTTTGGCAGGTTCTATAACGGCTCCAAGAGGACAGTTTACTGTTACAACTAGTGAATTAGGAAGTATTTGGATGAACCAATGGGGTCCTGACGTTAACAATGTTACAGGTGGCATGCTAGATGAGTTTAGATTAAATGTAACTCAAAACTTCTATGCTTCTATTTGGCAGAATCTATACAGAGGAATGGGTACATACCAAGCTATCATTAATTATGAAGGTGATGACTACAACAACCATAAAGCAATTGCAAGAATTTTAAAATCTTACTACATGCAATATTTAGTAGATATTTATGGTGATTGTCCTTATACAGAAGCTTTACAGTTTGGTGAAAATTACACACCAGCTTATGATGATGATATGTCTATTTATCGCGCATTAATTGTCGATATTGATGTAGCATTAAGCACTTTAAATGCTGTTGAAAATTTATCTACTCCTGTTGGATCTGAAGATATTGTATTTGGTGGTGATTTACAAAGTTGGGTTAAATTTGCTAATACATTAAAATTACGTATCTTATTACGTGAATCTGAATTGGCATCAAGCGCAGCATATTTAGCAGAACAATTTGCAGCTTTAGATCAAAACTTTTTAACAAGTGATGCTGTTATTAATCCTCCTTATGCAAATGCAGTAGGACAACAAGAGCCTTTCTTTGCTAACTATGGTCAAGATGCTACTGGTGTTGATACGTTTGATAACAACTACATTGTGCCATCAGATTACATGGCTAAATTTTTACAAGGGAATCCAACCGAAAACGGTATTTCTACAGGTGTATTAGACAACCGTATTTTAGGTCTATTTTCTCCATTACCAGGAACAACTGGTGCTGCAAACGTTGTAGGAGTTCAACAAGGTGCAACAAATACAACTGCTCCACCTGAATTATCAGAATTAGGACCTGGATTATTAGTTGGTTCTTCTCAAGCTAACATGTTGTTCTCTGCTGCCGAAAGCTACTTTTTACAAGCAGAAGCAGCACACCGTACTTGGATTTCAGGTGATGCACAATCATTTTTCCATAGCGGTATCACGGCTTCATTTAACAACTTAAATGTTTCAGGAGCTGCAGCATATATTACAGCTAGTGAAAACAGAAATCTTATTGGTTGGACAGGTTCTGCTAATAAAATAGAAGCTATTATGACTCAAAAGTGGATTGCATCCTGTGGACGCAATGCTATAGAATCTTGGATTGATTTCACAAGAACAGGTTTCCCAGATGTTCCGTTATCAATTGTTGCAGAAAAACCAAACAGACCAGTACGTTTATTGTATCCTGCGTCTGAATACTCAAGTAATTCTGCCAATGTACCGGTACAACCAGCTTCAGCAGCATTCTCAGATAAGATATTTTGGGATGCAAATTAATTAACAAAAAAAAATAGAAAAGATGAAAAATTTAAACAGATTACTAATCCTACTAGCTTTACCACTTATTTGTGTGTCATGTATAGTAGACGACGATGAAAACACAGGTTTACAGGATGCAGTTAACAGTCCGATAGGTGTAGGCTTTTCAGCTTCAGTGGCACTTGAATCTTATTTTGAAGATATAGGGCCAATCACGAAAGAATATCCAGTTAATGTTCTTGGTGGTAATTCAGGGTATTTAAGTTCGACAGACTTAGTAGTAAACTATGACATTGATCCAAGCTCAACGGCAACGGAAGATGCTGAATTTAGTTTTGTAGATACATCTGGAACTTTAACAATTCCAGCTGGTAGTTCATTTGCACAATTCCCATTAATTATCAATACAGGTGGATTAGACCCAGATATGCCAACGGAATTAATATTGAATTTAACTAGTGTGTCAGGTGATGCGTATGTATCATCTATTAATAATGTATTAAGAATTACTTTTGTTGGTTGTCAGTCTACTTTAAACAATAACACATATAATGTAGTAACAACTAGAGATAGTGATAATGCAGTTGTAAACTTTGGTACTCAAGATATCAGAATTACAGATCCAAATACATTCATTACTCGTTCTACTGGTCTTTGGGCTGTAGGAACAATCGCAGCTGATCAAGGGTTAACCTTTACAGATGTTTGTGGTGATCTTACCATTAACGCACAAAATCTATGTCAAGGTACTTACTCTAATCAAGTAACAGGAACTGGCGCTAATAGTTCTGCAGGTACTGTTGATCCATTAACTGGAGATTTCACATTAAAGTATTCAGTTACATTTTCAGCGGGAGATCAAACCTATACAAGTGTTTACACTAAATTATAAAACATTATAAATTATGAAAATTAAATATATATCATTATTTTTTCTAGCAGCCTCTTTATTTGTAGGCTGTACAGATGACGATTTAGATGGTCTAGAGCCTGCTTCAAAATCAGTTGCTACAACTTCAGTTAGAAGTTTAGATCTAGTTGAAGGGCAATCAGCAATGATACCATTTACAATTAATCAAGCTATTAACAAAGTATCTCAATTTAAGGTGCTAGTTCTTTCAGGTAATGCTGAACAAGATATGGACTTTACAGCCGGTAACCCTATGGATGCTGATACAGGTATACCTGGACAAGGTTTTGAAATCACTGTTCCGGCTTATGCTACATCTTTTGAAATTCCAGTTGAAACTATCCGTGATTTAGATCAAACGGAAGGTACTGAAACTGTTACACTTCAAATTTCTGCAGCAGGTGTTAGAACTATAATTACACCAGACTCTTATTATGAGGTTGTACTTACAATTAGAGATTTTGAATACTGTATGTGGACATTAAATGTTATTGATGACTACGGTGATTCATGGCAAGGTGCTCATGTTGTTATAACTCAAGATGGTGTTTCTGAATTATATCCTAAATCTGATTGGGATGATGATGCTGAAACATATGAAATTCCTGTAGGTGTTGGTGCAGATTTTGATTTCTCTTATGAGTCTGGTACAACTGGTACTACTAGTCCAAACCAACCTGGTGCTCCAGGTTATGAGGAAGAAAACTCATATATTTTAACCTCTCCTAACGGAACAGTTTATAGTGATGGCCCAGTTCCTACTGTAGGTTCTATAGTAAGCGGAATTAATAGTTGTAACTAATTTACCACTAAATATTTTTTAATTAAAACCACCTCATTAGAGGTGGTTTTTTTGTTAAGATAAAACATATAAATAGTAAGAGATATAAAATTAAAAAACGGCAAAAAATCACTAATTTTGCGTAAATCAGTTTGTATAGCTATGAAGACACTATATCTCATTTTCTTATTAATTATTTCTAATATTATATATAGTCAAAATACCGTTGGTACACTATCAAATAACAATGAATCATTTAATGGACTAACTTTATTCTCTCCTTCGAATTCAACAGAAACTTATCTAATTAATAATTGTGGAGAAGTTGTCCGACAGTGGACGAGTACTTTTGAACCCGGTGCTTCTGTGTATCTTTTAGAAAACGGAACGTTATTAAGAACAGGAAAAATACCTAATTCCAATATTACCTTTGGTGGTGTTGGTGGTAAGATTGAATTATTTGACTGGGATAATAATTTAATTTGGGAATATACCTACTCGTCTAATTTAGTATCACAACATCATGATATATTTCCTTTACCAAATGGAAATATTTTAATGTTAGCGGCTACAACCATGACACAAGCAGAAGCTATTCAAGCAGGTAGAAACCCGTCATTACTATCGCAAAATAAATTATTTAATGAACAAATTCTTGAATTAGAACCTGTTGGCACTAACCAAGCAAATATTGTATGGGAATGGAATATAAAAGATCATTTAGTACAAAATTTTGATACTACTAAAGATAATTTTGGTGTAATAGGAGATAATCCAGAACTTTTAAATGTTAACTTTTTAAATAATAATAATCCTGAAGCAAATTGGCTTCATATAAATTCTATTCAATACAATCAGGATTTAGATCAAATTATTTTAAGCTCAAGACGGTTAAGTGAAATTTATATTATAGATCATTCCACAACAACAATGGAAGCTGCATCTCACTCTGGAGGAACATACGGAAAGGGTGGTGATTTTTTATACCGTTGGGGCAATCCCATAGCCTATGATAAGGGATCAAGCACAGAACAAACATTATTTTTTCAACATTATCCGCATTGGATCCAGAACGAATTAACGGATGCTGGTAAAATAATGGTTTTTAATAATGGTAATAGCAGAGGTTACTCATCTGTAGATATTATAAGTCCACCTCAAACGTCACCTGGTGTTTACACGTATAATAATACAACTGGTTTTGGACCAACTTCTGCAGAGTGGATTTATGAAGATCCAATGCCATCAAATTTCTTTTCAGCTATTTTATCTAGTGGACAGAGACTACCTAATGGAAATACGTTAATATGTGACGGAGATTCTGGATACTTTTTTGAAATTACACCAAATAATGAAATCGTTTGGGAATATGTGAATCCTGACACAGCATCAGGAATATTAACTCAAGGCGATATGCCTTCAAGTAACAATGTATTTAGAGCTCTTAAACTACCTTATGACTATCCTGCATTTACGGGTAGAAATTTAACAGCTGGAAATCCTATTGAATTAAACCCTGATTTAAGTAATTGTACCTTATTAAGTATTCAAGATTTCGATACGAAAAAAACTGAAGTATATCCTAACCCAACCAATGGAATGGTATATATACAATCAACCAGCAGTATTGATAAAATAGAAGTATATGATGCGCTAGGTAAATTGGTCGCTTCCAAATTACTTACTAATCAGATTAATTTCGAATCTATGTCAACTGGTATTTATATCATGAAAATCTACTCAAATAAAAATATCATTAATAAAAGAGTAATAAAACAATAACCTCATATCTTATATTTACTAAAACCACCTATAATTATAGGTGGTTTTTTATACCTTTGTTTTATGGAACAGGAAACACAAATTTTTGGCTTGCATTCAGTAATAGAAGCTATTCAAGCAGGTAAAACTATTGAAAAAATATTCATGCAAAAAGGGCTGCAAGGCACCCTTGCTCATGAATTAGAGGCCCTTATTAGAAAGGAAAGGCTTAATATATCTTACGTTCCTGTAGAAAAACTAAATAGATTAACAAATAAAAATCACCAAGGTGCTGTAGCGCAGATTTCACCCATAGCATATTACGATATAGAAGATTTAGTTTTAGAAGTCATTGAATCTGGTAAAACACCGTTGTTTTTGTTGCTAGACCAATTAAGTGATGTTCGGAATTTTGGTGCAATTATTCGTACTGCAGAATGTACAGGTGTTAATGGTATTATTATACAAAAAAAAGGCAGTGCTCCTATAAATGGAGATACTATTAAAACGAGTGCAGGAGCTGTTTTTAAAATGCCTATTTGCCGTGTAGATCATATTAAAGATGCCATGTTTCATTTACAAGCTTCTGGAATAGCTGTTATAGCTGCTACAGAAAAAACGAATGATATTATTTATGATATAGATTTTAAGGTGCCTTGTGCCATTATTATGGGATCTGAAGGTCGTGGTATTAATCCTTCGGTTTTAAAATTAGCGGATAGTAAAGCCAAATTACCATTGCTTGGTACTATAGAGTCATTAAATGTATCTGTAGCATGTGGTGCTTTTCTTTATGAAGCAGTGAGACAACGATTAAGTTAATCATCTGACTTTTTATAAATATAATTAATAGAAACAGGTAGCTCCTGCTCTATTTTATCTAACTCGGATTCAGATTCAGCCTCTGGTAAATTTTCAATAAAGTTTCCATTTTTATCAAAATGCTTTAAAAACGGATCATCATCTTCATTATATTGTGGTTGTTCCCAATAATATTTTTTTGGTTTTGGAAGATTTTTCTTAAATATAAAAGCAAATGCTAATCCCACAATTAAACCAGATAAATGTCCTTCCCAAGACACTCCCGCTTTTATGGGTAACACATACCATATCATACTTCCATAAAGAAAAATAACTAATAGGGACAGAGCAATTAAACGAAAATGTTTAGCTATGATACCTTTAAAAAATAAGAAACTTACTAATACATAAATTAATCCACTGGCTCCAATATGATAGGCTGGTCTGCCAATACTCCACGTTAATAAACCTGATAATAAAATTCCTAGTAAAAGAATTTTCCAAGCCATTTCTTTATAGAAATAGAATAAAGCAGCCGTAAGCACAAATAGTGGAATTGTATTATGATACAAATGGGTTATTCCAGAATGGATAAAAGGACTAAAAACAATACCACGTAAACCAAAAAACTTCTGTGGGAATATTCCGTAATTAGTAAAATTAATTCCAAAACGTATTTCAACCCAAAAAACCACCCAAATAAATAAAACAAAGGCTACTGGCATTAAAATAACACTGTTAGAAAATTTAAATTCCTCTTGACTTTTCATAAATAATACCTTACAAATAACTAACCACTATTGACGTTCTGTAAAATTGTCAGTCTGAATGAATGACTTCTAATTACAATTTATTAGTCAAAATTTACAAAACCATTCTAAAAGTAGTTATAATTATCTTTAAATTTACGCTATGAATGAACCTTTAGCAGAACGATTAAGACCTAAAACACTTGACGATTATATTAGTCAAAGCCATTTAATTGGACCTCAAGGGACATTAACCAATCAAATAAAGCAAGGCCTAATCCCATCACTTATATTTTGGGGACCTCCTGGAATAGGAAAAACAACGCTCGCAAATATTATTGCCACAGAATCCAAGAGACCATTTTATACATTGAGTGCTATTAATTCGGGTGTAAAGGATATTCGTGAAGTTATTGATAAAGCCAAACAATCTGGTGGTTTATTTACTACTAAGAATCCTATTTTGTTTATTGATGAAATTCATAGGTTTAGTAAATCGCAACAAGACTCTTTATTACAAGCTGTAGAAAAAGGTTGGGTAACACTTATTGGTGCTACAACTGAAAATCCAAGTTTTGAGGTTATTCCAGCCTTATTATCTCGTTGCCAAGTGTACATTTTAAACGCCTTTAATAAAACGGATTTAGAAGCGCTTTTAAAGCGCGCAATTGAAAAAGACACCTACTTGTCACAAAAAAAAATTACGCTAAAAGAAACAGAAGCTTTATTGCGTATTTCTGGAGGAGATGCCCGAAAATTATTAAATATTTTTGAGTTAATTGTAAATGCACATGAAACCGAAGATATTATTATTACCAATGAATTGGTTACACAACGTATTCAAAATAATACAGCCAGATACGATAAAACAGGTGAACAACATTATGATATCATTTCAGCGCTTATAAAATCTATTCGCGGTAGCGATCCCAATGCAGCTGTTTATTATTTAGCACGAATGATTGAAGGTGGCGAAGATGTGAAATTTATAGCTAGGCGACTCCTAATTTTATCTAGTGAAGATATTGGTAACGCCAACCCTACGGCTTTAGTTATTGCCAATAATACGTTTCAAGCAGTTTCTACTATTGGAAATCCTGAATCCCGAATTTTATTAAGTCAATGTGTGACGTATTTAGCCTGTTCCCCTAAAAGTAATGCAGCATATATGGCTATTAATAAAGCACAAGAAACGGTTAGAAATACAGGCGATTTAAGTGTGCCTTTATCCATTAGAAATGCGCCTACCAAACTGATGAAAGAAATTGGTTATGGTGAGAATTATCAATATGCGCATAACTATGAAAACAATTTTGCCAATCAAGAGTTCCTTCCCGACGCTATAAGTAATTCCAAGTTCTATGATCCTGGAAACAATACACGTGAAAACGCACAACGGGAGTTTTTAAAACAACGCTGGAAGGACAAATATGGTTATTAAAACGTCACGTTTAAAGTATGAATTAATAACGAGCCATCAGCAGTTGTTTTAGCAATGACCCAATTATCGTTTACTTTATAAACGGTAGCTTGCATCCCTTCTACCATATAAAATTCTTCTTTTCCCGAAAAAATTAAGGTGTAAACTACTTCCCCTTTGTCGTTCAGTAACTCATAATTAATAACATCCTTCTTTTTAGCCGTTAAAGCTTGATCTGGCTGTGGAGTTTTTGGATTAACCGATTGTGAAATCGATTTTGTTTCACCAGTAACCAATACTGGTGCTGTTAAAGTTTCCATTTGGGTTTTAACTGGCTTATAATTATAGTTTATAGTATTAAACGACTCAAATGCTTGTCTTAAAGACACGTTATAAGCTACTTTGTATTGTTTCTCTCGTGACTTCCCTATTCCTGATGTATATACAACTTGTTTCTGGCAGTTTTTAAGTTCTATTTTAAGTTTAGTAACTAATACACTTGATTCATTTAGAACATCTGCCCAAACGGCAAGACAGCCATTATTTATTAAATCTTGTGGCAGTGGTTCATCACTCATTAAAGCAGTGAATCCCTGTTTTTCAAACAAAAATTTAGTTAATGAATTTAATTGATATTCGTCGCGTTCATTACAAAAATCGAAAGTCGTAGGCACAATAACATATTTATACTGATCTAGTTCGCTTTGAGAAAAAACAGATTGAATGGTTAATAGTAAAGCGAATACAAAGGTGATTTTTTTTATCATAATTAATTTAAAAAAGTAAAGGTTAAAGATACATTAAAATTATAAATAGGCTTTTAAATCTATTAAACTGGTAACCTGTTTTATACTACTATCAATTTTAGAGCCATGGTAATTAAAACAGATAGCATCCATGCCATAATTTAATGCGCCTAAAACGTCTGCTTCCATATTATCGCCAATCATTAAACTTGTTGTTTTGTCTGCTTCAGCTTTATTAATGGCATAGTCAAAAATAATAGGATTTGGCTTTTTAACTCCTGCTAATTCAGAATTTGTAACCGTTTTAAAATAATTGGCAATTTTAGATTGTTGCATCTTTTTGTCCTGCGCCTCTTGAAAACCATTGGTAATAATATGTAAATTGTATTGCGGTTTTAGGTAGTTTAACAAATCGAAGGTACCATCAAACAAATAATTAAACGTTGGCAAGCTTATTATATAATCTTCAGATAATTGATTAATTACATCATCATGAACCGTTGCTTTTATAGCATCAAAACTTTCTTTTAAACGTCTATATCTTAACGATTCTTTATCAATTTGATCATTCCTGTAAAGTTTCCAATAATTTAAATTTATGGGTTCATATACAATTAAAAAATCTGTTATATCAACTTGTATATTGTGGATTTCAAATATTTTCTGAAACGTTAAAGCTGAATTCTTATCAAAATCCCAAAGGGTATGATCTAAATCAAAAAAAATATCTGTTAGGCCCTTAATTTTCATCTGCTGAATCTAATATTATATTAAACAATTCTTTAAAACCACTCCAACGTTCAATTTCACTAAACGTATAATTATGAAAAACGGAAACGAATTCGCCATTAACCAGTTTTACTTGATTAATAACACGCTGTAAGGCTTCTTTTTTATCTAATAATGACTGGTATTTTAAAAGTGTATAGTCCATTACGTGATAAGCCGTTATTTTTAAAGGTGTTTGTATTTCAAAATCTAAATCGTAAAAGAAAAATGGTGTACAAGTTCCAGAACGAAAACCAATATGGTTAACATAACCCATGGTATAATCTTCCATGATTTCTAATTCTACTAAATTTCTGTAAGAAATGGGCAAATTTAATTTAGAAAACGACTGTCTGGATGCTACTAAAGATGTGTTAACAATGGATTCCATGCGCTGTTTTTCTTTCTTCAAAATAGCTACATTATCCAATGCAAAATAGGACGCTTTTAACCCAACTTTACAATAATCTGCAACTTGTTTTATAAGTGAAATAAATTCCTTTTTCTGCGCGCTAACACCCTTATCATAGGTGGAATAATCGCCTATTAAAAAGAAAAAAAGAAACTTGTTTTTATGCTGTTTTTGCCTATTTATAATATACTTAAACGTATCGTCCGGATCATGTTTTAGTCCCAACAATACCATGAAGCGAATATACATTCTATGAAATTTAAAACCCGATAAATCTTTGAGTGTTCCACCAACAGTACGCATTAAACCTTTAGACCTAAAACTATAAGCCGATGGGACATCAATAATAGGTTTTATAGCGTACACTCTGCCAGGAAATACAAAATCTGGATATTGACTTTCTAAAATTCTTTTAAATTTATAAGCCCAAATATCTACAACAGGCTGGTGAAGAAATCCGAACTTAAAAGCCAAACTTTCTTCGGCTGTAAAACGACCATATTCATCTTTTACATGTGGTAAATACTCTTCATAACGGCTCAATAAATAAAAAGTTGCCGCAAAAATATCAAAAGGCAAACAACTCTTATCGTTGGTTGTAAAGAAACATTTGGTGTCCTCCCAATCCTGAATCTGAACATCCACATCGGATAAGCCTTGCTCAAAAAGAAGCTCATTACTTTTTATAAATAACTCACTACCTAAAGGTTGTTTGGCGTAGGAAATTTTAATGGAGTTGTGCGATATAAAATCCTCCACAGTTGTAGTAAATGATACTGGAACTTGTAATATACGCGTAAATATATGCTTAAAAGCATACTTAATTCTGGGAGTTATTTTGTGAGTATATATGAGAATCATTACAGTAAATTATCGTCTGCAAAGCTAAAATAGGCCTTTTCCGTTACTATTAAATGATCTAATACTTTAATATCTAAACTTTCGCCTGCTTTCTTCAATTTTTGTGTAATTTGTTTATCAGCTTCGCTAGGTTTTAAAGTTCCAGACGGATGATTATGAGCTAAAATAATGCCTACTGCACCAAACTCTAAAGCATTTTTAAGAACCAAGCGCACATCAACCAAAGTTCCTGTTATTCCGCCTTTACTTAATTGTTGTTTCTGAAGAACTTTGTTGGCGTTATTTAAATAAATAATCCAAAATTCTTCATGCGGCAATTCGCCAATAATGGGTTGCATAAGTTCGAAAACAGATAGACTAGATGTTATTTTTTTACGTTCCAGAGCATCTTCACCTCTACGACGTCTACCCAATTCCATAGCAGCAGCAATAGATATGGCTTTTGCTTCACCTATACCCTTAAAATCCATGAGTTGTTTGAGACTTAATTTACCTAACTGGTTCAGGTTATTATCTGCACTTGCTAGAATACGTTTACATAAATCCAAAGCACTTTCATCACGATTACCGGATCCTATAATAATTGCTACCAATTCGGCATCGCTTAAAGCTGCTTTGCCCTTATCGCGTAATTTTTCGCGAGGCTGATCGTCCTGCGACCAATTTTTAATGGATAATGATGGTGCTTTTTCTGGCATAGGTTAAAGATAAATATTGTAAATTTCAACTGCAATTAATTAGTAACTTAAATAAAGTCCTTCAAGGTAAATATTGAATTTTGAATTATCCACCAAAAGACCATCAAGATACGGATAGAAATCATTTAATTAGCGTTATAAAAAACTATCCGCTAGCAACTGTTATTTCGGTTTTAAACAACGAACCCATAGTAACACATATTCCGTTAATTTATAAAAACAACGAATTAATTGGTCATATAGATGCTAATAATCCGCATGCTGAATTACTTAAAAACGGCAATAAGGTAACACTTATTTTTTCTGGACCACAATGTTATATTTCGCCAAGCATTTATATCACGAAACAATTGCCTACTTGGAATTATGTTAAAGTTCATATCGAAGGTGTCGTTTTTGAAATTGAAAATCCAGATCATATAAAGGAAAGCATGGTAGACATGACCAAGTATTTAGAAGAACCTGAACACAAATTCCAATTAGATTATTCAGACCCTAGAATGGACATGTATGTTCCTTATGTGAGGGGTTTTAAAATAACCATTACCCAATGGGAAGGTAAATTTAAACTCTCCCAAAATAGAAATATGAAAGATTTTGAACTAGCAAAAGCCGAAATGGTAAAACGGAATCAAGCTGATCTAAGTGCTTTTTTAAACAACATAACCCAATAAATATAGTTGCCATCATGAAAAGTTACCCAATCATTTTTATATTTATTATTAGCTTTTCTGTACGCGCGCAAAAAACCATTCTTTGGAAAGTAAGCGATACTATTAACCTAAAAACGTCATATATAGTTGGAACCTTTCATCAGTTTGGAAATTCACTTGTAGATAGTATTCCACAAATACAACAGGCCATATTACAATCTGAAATAGCTGTTTTTGAATCTATTAATGATACTGAAAGTGCTCGAAAAATCATCAATTCGCGCCAAGCCTCAAATGCGTTAAATACGAGTTTAAAAAAACGTGATTTACAGAAACTTAAAACCATTACAGCAGATTGGAAAGTGGATATATACAAATTAAAACCACTAGAGTTACGTTGGAAATTACAGCAAGAATCTCAAAAAATTTTATGCAAAACGGTTAAAGCTAATGACACTTGGGATCATTTTGATAATTATTTGATACATATAGCTAAAACAAACAAAATTCCTGTTTTGGGTTTAGAAACGGATAGTTTGCAGTTGGAATTAATTACAAAAGAAAATAAAAACCCAAATTGGAAACAGGAACGTAAAGCTATTTCTGAACTCATAGAGCAGCTTACAACCAATAAACCTAATATGGGTTACTGCGTTTTTGCCAATAAATACAGAGATTTTGATTTAGACTATAAATTTAAGGATTCATGTCCCGAAAATATACTTATCAAAGAACGCAATGCAGATTGGTTAAAAGTGCTCCCAAATATTTTAAAAACAAAAAACACCTTTATAGCTGTTGGTTATGCGCATTTAAGAAATAGTTGTGGTCTTTTAGAACAGCTACAACAAGACGGCTTTTTAGTGGAACCTGTATTGCTAAAAAAGAGTGATTAGGTATTTATTGTATGCCATTTCATCTAAATTTTTATGGAGTAAATTATTAAATCACTAATTGTATAGATACTTTATGCTAATCTTTAATTTACAAGGTTAATACTATTTTAACGGAATCTGTCTATTATCTTTTACTTGGACGGATTTTAGACACAACACGAATGCCATAGTATAAGGTGTAAAAAAGAAAGGCTAGGTATTTTAAATCCCGATTCGTTTTTAATTTACCTTCCACTTTGCCTTTTTGAAGGTAATTATAGAAAATTTTCTCAATTTCTTATAAAGCACAATACAGATCAACACGTTAAATACTAATACAGAGTGAATAGCATGATATAAATCATAGTTTAAATGAGACCTTTTAAATATTTTTGATTTAAAATAAGCTGGATAAACAACCATTTAGTATTAAGAAATAATTTGGTGTTTAATGTTAACCGAAAGACGAGATCTTAAATTGTTTTCAAATTTAAATAAGTCATTTCAATACATAAAAAATGAAAAAATCAACCTGGATCATTATTGGAGTAATAGTTGTGTTAGTAGCTGGCTATTTTATATTAAAACCCAAACTAACTAACAAAAAACTTGAATATACCTTCACCACACTAGAAAAAGGAAATATTGAAGCCAATGTTTCTAGTACTGGTTCTTTAGAAGCTATAAATACCGTAGAGGTTGGCACACAAATATCCGGTACTATAAAAAAAATATATGTAGACTATAATGATACCGTGAAAGCTGGACAACTTTTAGCGGAAATGGATTTAAAATTATTACAGGCTACTTTAAATAATGCCAAAGCAAATTTATCAGTAAGTGAGGCGCTATTAAATCAAGCAAAGGACAAGTTTGACAGAAATACTGTATTATTTGAAAAAGGTGTTATTTCAGAACAGGAATACCTAATGTCCAAATACGCATATAACCAATCTGTAAGCGCTAAAAAAGCCGCACTTGCATCTGTACAAAACACACAAGTTAATATGGAATTTGCTCATATTACATCGCCTATAAATGGCACCATAACAGAACGTAGTGTAGAAGAAGGACAAACCGTAGCCGCATCATTTGCCACACCAACTATGTTCATTATTGCAGAAGACTTATCAAAAATGCAAATACTAGCAGATGTAGATGAAAGCGATATTGGTTACATTAAAGATAGTATGCAAGTCCGTTTTACCGTTCAAACCTACCCAGAAAGAGAGTTTTTTGGTTTTGTAGATCAAATTAGATTACAACCCATAAAAATAAATAATGTGGTAAATTATCAAGTTGTTGTTCAGGTGGATAATAAAAAAGGGGAATTACTTCCAGGAATGACCGCTAATCTTTCCTTTATTTCTGAAACAGCTAATAATGTTCTGTTAATTAATAATTCAGCTTTACGTTTTAGACCAAATGAGGCTATGCTAAATAACATTAAACCTATTTTGGAAGAAAGAGCTAATAACATGTTATCTGATTCTCTAAAACAAAAATTTAAAACTGCCATAAACAGCGAAGAATTTTACACACCTGCAAATTTCAAAAAAAACTTACCATCTAATATAAATGGATTTTTTATTACAAATGAAAATGGCGATTTAGACTTCAAGTTTATTGAAATAGGTATTAAGACTGGACTACAATCTGAAATAAGAAGGTTTCTAGATGGATCTAAACTTTTAGATGGGCAAAAGGCCATAAATGGTATCAAAACGAAAAAATAATTATGCCTCAAAAAAAAGTTATAGAAACCAAAAAAGTAAGTCGTGTATTTAAAAATGGTGATATAGAGGTACAAGCACTTACAGATGTAGATTTAATTATTGAAGCGGGTGAATTTGTTGCCATTATGGGTGCATCTGGCTCGGGAAAATCTACTTTTTTAAATATTTTAGGATGTCTGGACAAACCATCTTCTGGCAATTATTTTCTGGATGGTGTTCATGTAAATAACCTAAACAAAAACCAATTAGCAGATATTAGAAACCAAAAAATAGGTTTTATTTTTCAAAGCTATAACCTATTATCTCGAACAACTGCTTTAGAAAATGTAGAACTACCATTGGTTTATGACAGAACAGGTAGGTTCTCCAATTCCAAAGAATTAGCAAAAAAAGCGTTAGAACAAGTGGGTCTTGAAAATAGAATTTACCACAAAACAAACGAACTCTCTGGAGGACAACAACAACGTGTGGCTATCGCTAGAGCGTTGGTAAATGACCCTACACTAATACTCTCTGATGAAGCTACTGGAAATTTAGATAGTAGAGCTAGTATAGATATTGCAGATTTATTTGTACGCTTAAATAATGAGGGAAAAACTATTTTAATGATAACTCACGAACCAGAAATTGCACAATTTGCAAAACGAATGGTTTATATGCGTGATGGTCGTATTCTAACGGATGAGATTATTAAAAATCGTAGCACTAAAGAAAGTGCTTTAAAAGACTTAGAGCTAACCAATTGACAACAGTAATACATGAAACAGTTTCTGAAAATATTTAAGGTCGCTTTTAAAGCCATCAATAAAAATAGAACTCGGAGCATTCTAACCATGCTTGGAATTATTATTGGTGTAGCTTCCGTTATTATGACTATTTCTGTTGGTGAAGGTGCCTCTAAATCAGTAAAAGATCAAATTTCTGGTTTGGGTACTAATTTATTAATGATACGCACAAAAAGTGAACACAGAGCTGGTGTAAATGTTAGAATGGGCAAACCTTTGGACAAAAGAGATTATGATATTTTAAAAAAGAATTCGGTTTGGATGCCTAAACTCTCGCCTTTAGTTGGTGTTGGTGGTCAAATTATTGGGCCTGATAGTTATAAAACTAGTACAGTTTATGGTGTTTCAGAAGAATACTTTGATATTTTGAGCAGACCCATATCTTTGGGAGATATTTTTACTGCAGAAGATGTAAAATCCGCAAACAAAGTTTGTGTTATTGGAGAAACAATTAGAGAGGAACTTTTTTCAGGTAGAGATCCTATAGGCCAACAAATACGAATAGACAAAGTCCCTTTTACAGTAGTTGGGCTTTTAAAAGAGGAAGGGCAAGGCACCATGGGACAAGACCAAGACGATATCGTTATTGGCCCATATACTACCATACAAAATCGTTTATATGGCAATTCAGATTATAGTATGATTGTTGCTAGTGCAATAAATGAAAACGCCATAGATGATGCCGAATTTGAAACAACCCTTTTATTGCGGGAAGCTCATAATTTATTACCAGACCAAGAAGATGATTTTGATATTACAACACAAGTAGAAATTCAAGAAATTTCTGGAAATGTCATGAATATGTTAACTATTTTACTGGGAGCTATTGGAAGTATTTCGCTTATTGTTGGAGGAATAGGCATTATGAATATTATGTTGGTTTCCGTTACAGAACGAACCAGAGAAATAGGTACAAGACTTGCCATTGGCGCAAGGGAAAGCGATATTTTAACACAATTTCTAATTGAAGCTATTGTTTTAAGTTTAGCAGGTGGTTTTTTAGGTGTTATTTTAGGCGTAATTGGAAATCAAATTGTTTATAAAGCTACAGCCTTTTTTATACCAACAGTACCTTATTCTATACTAATTGGTTTCGGTTTTGCCGCAGTTGTTGGGATAGCCTTTGGTTATTTCCCAGCACGAAAAGCCGCCAAATTAAATCCTATAGATGCCCTAAGGTATGAATAGTATAAAAATTTAAAAATGAAAACATTAAAAAACCTTTTAACTGAAATTACTCAAATTACAACTAATATAGAAACTAATTATCCCGAACTCTATACTTTTTTAGAGGAAAACCCATTGGAAATTCCAGCAATTAACCATCCACATATTGATAAACAAATAATGGAAGACTATTTGGAGAGTTTAAAGCAGCAACTTAGACATCATTTGGAAACACATAAAAGTAAAAATATATAGTTTATTTAAAATAAATATCATGGGAGAAATAGCCACTTCAAACAGACAGATTACCTTGTTTTTTAGTTCCAAATCCGTTAGAGCGAAACAAACATTAGCGTATGCAAAAGCTGAAGGTTTGCCAATACAAGATATTGACATTTTAAAAACACCGCTAACAGGAACACAAATAGCAGAACTAGCAAAACGCTTACAAATTGAAATAAAAGATTTAGTTAATCAAGAGCATCCTTCGTATGCACAACATTTTGAGTATCATAATTTTTCTTCTAATGATTGGATAAAGATGATTCAACACCATCCTGAAATCATGAAACAACCCATAGCATTAAGAGGAAATAAAACCATACTCGTAGAGACACCATCAGATATTATTAAAATATAGACAGAATGCACCATTACGCTTTTGTAGATTCACCTTGTAAAACTTTCAAATAAGCTGCTATCTGACCTCGATGATAGGTTTCGTGCTCTAATACATAATGCATTAAAAACCACCAAATAGTTATTGTCTCCCCATCTTGATTGCTTACTAACTCATTGATAGAATTGTCGTTGAAAGATGAAATAATAGCATCGCGTTTAATACCATAATCCTTGAGCTTTGCAAGCATGTCATTATAGGTTGCTTCATCCAAGTTTAAATAAGGTACTTCCGAACCCATCACCCAAATAAACGTCTTGTTGTTGGAAGTTGCCAGATTAAAGAAAAGATTATCAACATTAATAATATGTTGTATCAAATGAGCAAAACTCATGGCATTATTGTTCAATTGCCAGTTTATAAAACCTCTCGGAACAGCTTCAAGTCTTTTAATAGTTAGCCTTCTTATTTCTGATGCTAATGCAACTAATTGGTCTATTGAATTGTTTGGTTTCATATTATTTATATCACTTATTTCAGTCTTAATTTCTTCTACTTTTAAACCATTTTATTTACCAGACATAAAATAAGTTATAGGTGGCTATCTGGATAAATACAGAATTTGTTTTATTTTAATTTTTCATTACTAATATATAAATAAAGTACACTCCTTAAATAATGGAAATGACCTAGGTCATTTTAAACACCCTTTTTTTAAAATACTTTTGGATAAATTAAGGAACACTTATTTTTCATATCATGATAAAAGACTATTCAAAAAACTATAACGATCTCACCAAATCAATGAATGCATTGGGACTTAAAATCCCTGAAACTATGGAAGCTTTTAATGCGCTTCATAAATCCAGCATTTCAAAAGGCGTATTAACAGCAAAAACAAAGGAACTTATTGCATTAGGAATAGCTATTTCGGTAAGATGTGATGGATGTATTGCTTTCCATGTTCATGATGCCTTAAAAGCAGGTGCTACTTCAGAAGACATACTAGAAACTATTGGTGTTGCAATACTTATGGGAGGAGGACCAGCATTAGTTTATGGTTGTGAAGCTATGGAAGCACTAGAACAATTTGCTATTTTAGAAAATTAATACAAACAAACATCTTTAACATGAAAACACCAGTTTTATATAATTCAGATTTACATTTTGAACACGAACAATGGCGAGGCGAACTTTTATTTTGGGAAGACGAGCTAAAATCCTTTACAATAAGGTTAGAAGAATTGGTTATGCGTTGGACAGACAAAAATGTTTTAGCACAATTAGAGCACTTCCAAAATGCTTTTATCCGTCATAGCGAGGTGATTGATGAGCTAAAACATGACATCAACGTGCATGAAACCAATATGAGTCAGCATAACAAAAAGCATGAAGAGGTATTAAACACATCTCTTGTTAAATCTCATATTGAGTTTAGAGACAAAATGGAAACACAAAGACATATTTATGGCGATCTTAAAAAAGAATTTTTCCGTTATCTATCTAAATATATGTAATAATTATAATTTAAACCCACATAAACTAAATTTGCAGGTTAATTATCGGTATTTTTTTAACTTATTTATATTCTAACCATCGGTGTTTTACGAAACATTTCTCGTTTGGGTTTTGAATCCTATTTTATTGTAAAAGAACCAAAATGCGTGCAAAATTAATAGAAGTTGAAATAAAACACGAATACCTTTTTTCTATATAGAATTGAATACCCAAACAAAAATTATTTAAGCTTCTACACCCAACAGAAAAAAAGGAAGTAGCCTACACCTATTGGAACTATTGGTTTAAAGCTAGAGAAAGACATATAGGTTGGCGAATAGATTATTTTTTAGTTTCCAAAATATTAATAGATACCATTAAAAAAGAAAGTATACTATCAGAGTATTTTAGCTCTGACCATTGCCCTATTTAACTTGATTTATAAGTTATGAAACCTTAATTTAAAAATATTCACTTTCTTTGTTGCTATCAGTTTATTTAAAGGTGAATTTGGTTGATTTTTTTTGAATTTATTTTAGCGTTCGCAACAAAAGCTAACTGTTTAGAAATGATGTTAATCAAAATACGTTTTTAAAATTTTTAATTGCCATTGCCCTACATTAGAAACGCTCGTATCTGCATTAAGCAAAACTAAACCGTATGCCAATTTAGATAATTTACAATCATTTAAAATTTCTTCATTTAAACCAGTAAACACTGGTGAAAAATGTTGCCGTATTTCTAATCCAGAGGTTTTTCCAACTTTTATGGCTTTTAAAACAGCATCCGAAATCTGTTTTGGTGTTAAACCTTCTTCCAGCAAATCACTAGCTAAATAACTCAATTGTAAGTTATAGTAAATATCGAGGAAATTTTCAATAGCATTCGCTCGATTATACTTTTTTTCGTAAATCAATAATCCCATGACATTAGTTATTTAAAAACCAACCATTAATAATACTAGTTAACAATGGCAAGCTTTATTATTAAAGGGTATTTGCATAATCAAAAATAATTTTCTTGAATGTTTTAAAATTAGTAGTAAACGTATTTATTCGTATGGTTAATTGCTGGTGTTTATCTCTGTACACATAATCAGATAAACCGCTTTCACCTTTTTCTAATCTGGACAATAATTTTTCATGCTCCTTGATATCATTTTCAAGGTCTTTAAGGAAATCTGTGTGAATTGTATCTAGATTTTTTAATAATTTAGAATAGTCTTTCTTGCTATCAGCTGAAGACTCTCTTTTCTTTAGTAAATCTTCAAAAAAACGAACCTCATCTTTCCAAAAAGCTATAGATTCTAACCATTCTTTACTCTCAAAATGCAAAATATCTAATCCAGCACCAAGGAGTAATTTTTCTTTTGGGTTTGACGTTATTGTATCCATAATTTTATGTTTTAAATTAATATTTGTGACTTATGTTTTCAAAAAAAATGAATTTTTGATTACTCGTTTTAAAGTAATTTTTGTGGTGTTTTTTAAATTTAAACAACCATTAATCATCATTTAAAAATCTATTAAAAAGACTCGTATACAAACCCTTACGCGCTTTATCCAATAACACTTCAACCTCTTTAACATCACGCTTCATAATAACAGCAATCTCGTGTAAAGAAAAAGATTGCTTGGTAAACAAATCAAAAACTGTCTGCATGGATGCTGGTAAATTATGTAATAACATCTTTACATGTCTGTCAATGTCGTCATCGCTTAATTTTTTATCTAATTGTTCTATAAGCGCTTTTTCATTATCCTCTATAAATACCTGTTTTAGTAAATAGTTAGTTTTATGGTATGAAATATCATCCAAATCTTCGTTCAGTATCAAATCGCCATCTGCTTCAACACTATACTTTTCCACCATATCGTCCCATTCTGGCTTGGTGTAGTCATCAATATTCTTAAAAAATAGATTATCAAATTCTTCCTCGACAATAGTAGCTTCTAGCAAATCGTTGGTTTTATTAAATAACCATACATAGAATTCATTGTCATTTGAAACATCTTCAATAGAATCATAAACTTCTACAAAAAGTTGATCCATAAAATCTTCAGCTTTATATTTTCCTTTTGAAAAATGGCCTTTATGTATAGCCGTTTGTAATCTTTGATTGATGTATTTTTTTACTTCCGGAAGCATTTTTAATAATAACTCATTAAAATCCGCTTGATTTTCTTCCTTTTTTAATTGAACTAGATTTTTAAATTTCTTTTCAATTGAAACTCGCAATTCTGATTGTTGTTGATAATAATGTACCGTATTCTCCATGGGTTGTTTTTTAATACTATGTTTTAAAGTATAAAAATGCAACTATGTTGTTTAAAATAAAATGACCTACGTCAGTGAGTCATTTTATAAATACACAAAAATTATTTTAAAAATATTAAAACCACCCCAACTGATGCACATCATTTTCAATTAGTTACAACCCTTGTAGATTTGAACAAATTATTTATTGTTTAATTTAAATTTTAGGACTCATGAAAACAGATTCACAAATTAAAGAAGATGTATTAGACGAATTAAAATGGCAACCAAACATTGATGAAACTCAAATTGGAGTTATTGTAGAAAATGGAGTGGTTACATTAAGTGGTGTAGTTAACGACTATTCTAAAAAAATAGCCGCAGAAAAAGCGGCAAAAAGTGTTAGAGGAGTAAGAGCAGTAGCCGAAGATATTGAAGTTATGTATGGTGACACATACAAGAAAACTGACAAAGAAATTGCTAAAACTGTAGTACATGCTCTAGAATGGAACGCATCTGTTCCAGACGATAAAATTTCTATAAAAGTTGAAGATGGCTGGGTGTATTTAAGTGGTGAGGTACAATGGTCTTACCAGAGAAATGCTGCCAAAAAGGCTATTGAAAACGTATTAGGTGTCAAATATGTGGCAAATAATATTACGCTAAAACAAACTGTAAAAGCCACTGATATTAAAGAAAAAATAAAAAAAGCTTTTGAGCGAGCTGCAAACATTGATGCTAAAAATATAAGTGTAGAAGTAGATGGACATACTGTAACATTAAAAGGAATAGTACACTCCCTTGCAGAAAAAGATGAAGCCCGAAAAACAGCTTACAGTTCGCCAGGTGTTTATTCTGTGAAAAATGAACTTAAAGTAGAGTATGTACCAAGTTTTGTATAAACAGAGTTTTAAATTTAGTTTATCTTAAATCCATTAAAAATAGCTCTAATTTATAAATTGGAGCTATTTTTTTTGAACATTCCGCATTTTGAAAAACTAATAAAACAATTTGTAAGCACCTAAATATAACAGATGCTTTAACTAAGAGAAAAAATGAAGAGCCTTCAAAAAAGATATGCAGTGACGCCTTTAATCTTTCATGAAAGCTCTATACAACCCTAACTAATAAAAAATCCCTCAATTAAAAGCTATTTCATAATACCAAAACATACTTTGGTAGTTATCCTATAATTTTCTTATTGATTATACAGCAAAAATAATTCACCTAACTCCTTAAATAAATGACCTAGGTCACTAAAACAAAATTATCACCAACGAATGTTAACTTATAATAGATAATATTATTAAAAAAATATTCAGACTGACCTAGGTCATTTCCCTTATTATAAAACAATTATACTTTAGCTATATCAATAAAGAAAAGGTTCTTTGAAAACATAAAAACATTAAAGATGCTATTAATCAGGAGTACTGATGTACGGTAATTAATCCTGTCTAGTAAAATTAATTAATACCTATTATTAAGAAATTAATACTACTATTAGATTAAGTAAAACTACAGAGCATTAGTTACTTTATTCAGAAACTGGAAGTTTTGGCTTCCAGTTTCTTTTTTTTTAATAAAAGAAGGCAACTGACCAAGATTATTTTTAAACCTTGCTAACGCGTGTAATTTAGCTGTATAAATAATAAAGATCTTTAATAAGTGAATACATATAGGTATTGTTAGAAATAACCATGCCTTGAGTGTCAAAAGACGCTTAAAAGCTTTAAAGTATTGTGTTGACTTTGTTAAAAGTGTATATAATCCAAAAGGTTCTAAAGTGTGCTTTGCGCCAATAATCTGGAACATGTACCTGTCCCAGATTATATTAAAATATAGGTTGTAATTACTAAAAAGTAAGTGCAACTAATATGAAGCGATTGAAATTATTTTTACCGAAATTAATTTGTTCTAGTATGTTAGAGATGGAATATTTTAATAGATTGGTATTCGTATAAATAAAATTAATCGTTTCATTAAGAAACGGGAAGCTTGGTCTTCCCGTTTCTGTTTTTAAGAACTTTTCTATTGAAAAAAATAAAATGAAGGAATTAATCTCAAGCATTAAAATTGGATTTCAACCAATTAATAAGCAATTCAAACAAGAGTAAAACGGGGATTAAACAGATTATTATAACTGCTATAAAAAACAATATGTAATCTTTTTGATTTGTAATTTCTACAAGCATAGTTTACGGATTAACTTTTTGTTTTTTGATTTTCTAAAACGTGCTCTATCTGCCATAAATTCTCTTCAAACCCTCTAATAATAAGCAGATATTTTCCATTCCTTAACGTTTTAAGGCATTCAGTAGTTTCATATTCGTCAACACCCATACCTCTAAAAATACCATAAGATCCAGAGGATAATGTTGCAAGAGATTTTCCATCCACTTTATGAAGAAATGTAGAGACCAAACTACCTACAATAAAAATATTACCTAACTCTGGATTGAAAAAACTACCAAATTTTAAACCTTTACCGTATATGCTTTTCCAATATGCTTTTACAGGACCTATATTTTCGGAAAAACAGTTTACAGTATCCATATAATATTGTGAGACTTTCCCGAGAATAGAAATTTGAAAGTAAGAAATATCTTCGACTTTAATACGATTTAAGGCGGTTTCTAATTGATATACGTTTGAATATGCCTTAAAATAAATTTGTTTTTGTTTCGAATTATACCTTTTTAAATACATTATTTGTAATTATAAAATACACAGCATTGTTTACAAATATAATTCGTGATATGATCATGCAAAATGATTCAGGTCAATCTGATTTTTTAAATTTAAACTAACTGTTTTAGTATATTTAATTAAAAACTACAATATCCTCTAAAGCTTTTTCGTCAGTAATTATTATTTTTCGTCCAGAGGTAATGGTAATTAACCCTTCATCTTTAAACTCTGTTAGCATCCTAATTGCAGTTTCAGTTGCGGTACCTATAAGACCTGCAAAATCATCTCTCGCAATACTTATACCTTGCGTATCCTTATCACTCAAAACGCCTTTATGGTGTAAATCCAATAAGCCTTTTGCTACACGCTGCCTTACAGAGGCATAAGCCATATCAACCAGCTGGTCTTGAACATCAACTAGGTTATTGGAAATTAACCTTACAAACTTGTATGCAACGTCTTTGTTTGTGTGAAGTAAAGTTATGAAATCTGTTTTTGGTATTTCAAAAAGCTCTGCATCATCCAAAATTAAAGCAGATTCTAAATACGTACGCTTATCTGTTAATAAGGATAATTGCCCCATAAAACTACCAGAGCTATAAAGTCCGGTTACAAATTCTTTTCCTTTTTCTGTAGTTTTAAAGGTTTTTACTGTTCCACTTTGAACAAAATAAAGGGTGTTTGCTGGATTCCCTTCCATAAAAAGCAAATGGTTTTTTTTATAATATTGAGAGGAATAATCTTTTGACAAATGGTCTATATCCATATAACCAGAAGCTTCCTCTAGAAATTTAGAAACCCCTTGAATAGTACTTGAAAACTCTTTTTTAAGAAAATTATGCTTTTTAAAGCGACTTTTTACAGCATCTAACAACTCATTTTCGTCAAAAGGTTTGGTTAAATAGTCGTCTGCACCTAAATTCATACCTTTTCGCATATCACGTTTTTCTACCTTTGCTGTTAAAAAAATGAATGGAATACTGCTACTATTTGAAGTACTACTTAAGGCTTCAAGCACACCGTAGCCATCTAACTCAGGCATCATAATATCACAAAGTATTAAATCTGGTTTATTTTCCTTAATCGTTTCTAGACCTACTTTTCCGTTATCGGCTGTTATAACTTGATAGTTCGCTAACTGCAAGATATCTGCAGTATTTTCTCTAACATCTTTATTGTCTTCAATTATTAATATTTTTTTCATTTTAGGTCCTATTTATTGGTAATTCTATATAAAAAGTACTTCCCATATTCAGCTTACTCTTGAAGCCAACTTGTCCATTCATTATGCTTATATATTGTTTTACTATGTTTAACCCAAGACCTGTTCCTTCTATATTTGAAGCATTTTTTGCTCTGAAAAAACGTTGAAATAAATCCTTTTGCTCGTCTTCTGGAATACCCATTCCGTGATCTGTTATCTCAATCCGAACGGTAATATAATTTGTTGTAATATTAAAATCTATGTTGGTGCTTTCTGGAGAATATTTGGACGCATTGGACAAAAGATTATTTAATACATGAAGCAATAATTTGGTGTCTAAAAAAACCATTAGATGATCTAGAGTGGTATTAAAATGAATTTTCTGGTTTTGTTTTAAACTAAATTTCATTTCCCTAATCACCATTTCTGAAAAATGGATAATATCAAATTCTTCTGGAAATGCTGTTATTTTCCCCTCTTCTAATTTGCTTAACGAGAGAAAATCGTTAAGAATAACTACCAAGTTTTTAACATTTTTTTCAATTTGCGCTACATATTTTTCTCTTTTTTCCTTTTTTTCTGGCTCGTTTTGTTTTCTTATTAAAACTGCCGAAGTAAGAATTGCGCTTAATGGTGTTCTAAACTCATGGGAGGCCATAGATATGAAGCGAGATTTTAGCTCGTTTAATTCTTTCTCTTTTTTTAGAGCATTTTTTATGTTTTGTTCATCTATTTTTTGTTGAGTTATATCATTGTAAACCAGTAGCGCACTTATTGGGTCTTTTTCGCCATCGTATAAAGGTGCTGTGTTTACACTAAAAAATTTGTTTTTAAATTCTATTTCAAAAGAGAGATGCTTACCAGCCAAAGTTCTTAAAACATCGCTTTTTAAACGTTCTTTTCGTTCTTCCGAAAAATCGATAATAGTATTTATATCCAAGCCATCAAAAATTATCTGATTTAGCCCAAGTTGCTCTATTACTTCACCTTTGGCAAATAATAATTTAAAGTTTTCATCTATTACAGCAATAAATCCATTTGGGAAATTCTGGGCAATGGCAGACGCTAATGTTTCACTTGCCAAAGCCTTCTTTTCAGCTTGAGTAGCTATTAAAATTTGGTCTTCCAGGTTTAAATTGGATTCTACTAACTTTTGCACAGTTAACAAAACTTCTTGGGTACGATCTTGTACTTTTTCTTCTAATTTATTAGCGTAGGCTTCTAGTTGATTTTTATTATCAATTAATGTACGTGTAGTTTCATACTTTTCTAAAGTAACACTTGCCAAATGTATCATGTCGGAGATTACTTCTTTTTCTTCAGGTGTAGGTTTCCTAGTTTGTTTACTGTAAATAGCAAAGGTTCCTAACACGCGACTGTTAGATGACATAATAGGAAAAGACCAACAGGCTTTTAAGCCATTTTTTGAGGCAGTTTCCCTGATTTTCGGGAAGTCATGCCAAAGAATATTAGTTTTAATATTGGAGACAATTATTTCCTTTTTTAAAAAAGCAGCCGTACCACATGAACCTGCTCTTGGGCCAATACGTATACCCTCTAAAAGTTTACCAAACGCTCTGGGGACACTTGGAGCTACTAACTTATGAAGGGTTTTATCTTCTCTGTTTAATACTAAAATGGATGCTAAACAATGCTGAACATGCATTTCTGTCGTTTCAATAATTTTGTCACCTATTGTTTGTATGGGTTTGTCATGAGCTATTAATTCCAGTATTTTACGTATTTGATCTTTAAGATGTTCTTCTTTAACTTTATACGTTACATCATTTTGCACACTTATAAAATGTGTAAGTTCCATTGCTGAATTATATATGGGTGTTATGGTAACATCATTCCAAAATAATTGTCCATCCCTTTTATAATTGCGTAATACCACATTACAGCCTTCTCCATTGGTAATAGCCTTTTTCATGATGCTTATTTCTATTTGATCTCTATCATCATTTTGTAAAAATTGGCAGTTTTTACCCAAAACATCATTTTTATTGTAACCCGTCATTTTTTCAAAAGCACTATTACAATATATAATAGGCAATTTTGGTTGTTTTGCATCTGTAATTAAAATGGCATTACTAGCAGAGGATAGTGCATTGTTACGTATTTTTAATAAGGCATCATTTGTTTGAGCTTCAGTAACATCTCTAACAATGGTTAACAAACTATGGGAATTTAGTGGTGCAATTCTGGCCTCGTAATACCGCATGCCGCTTTTTTCAAATAGGCAATACTCTACCTTTTGCATATTTTTATTTTTAATAGTTATTTCTTGGGCTTTGCGCACTTTCTTGAAAACATCCAACGGTAAAACATCTTTCATATTTTTACCAATAATATTTTCTGATAAAACTCCTAAATTCACTTTATCAGGTGCATAAAAGTCAAGATAGTTACTATCATAATCTTGAATAAACATCATGTCAGGAATAGCATCTAGTAAAGCTTTAGTTTTGGCTTCACTAGTCTTTATGGCTATTTCTGCCTTTTTCTGTGGTGTCACATCTGTTATATATCCTTCTATAGCTAGAAGATTCCCATCCGTATCAAAAACACCTTCTCCTTGTTCCCAAAGGTATCTTAGTTTTCCTTCTTTAGTTTTTATTGTGTACTCTAGATTAAATGGTTTTTTTTTATCAAGACTTTTTTGGGTGTTTTGCCATACTTGGTGATGATCTTCTTGTAGCGTGAGGTTGGTAAAATGAATTTCACCACTTAAAAATTCATGAGAGCTATAGCCTGTTATATGTTTACAAGCTGCGCTTATATACTCCATGTCCCAGTTTTTATTATTCCTGCAGCGGTACACAATACCTGGAAGATTATTAATTAAGGCATCATATTTTCTAATGGTCTCTTTTAGGGCAGCATTTACTCCTTTACAATCTTCAAAATCAGGTTTAGAGTTATTGAAATTTTTCATATTACAGGTTTTAAATACTCTTAAAATTAATGATTTAGACAAAAAACACATTAGATTTTAAACACATCCATACATCTTAATTTTGGTAAAGATGCTGGGTAATGGTCTTGAATAAAACCAATGAGTTCTTCCCGAACAGCACAGCGTAAACTCCAAATGTCTGTAGCATTTTTAGCACTAAATGTTGCTCTTAGTTCCATAGTTTTTTGAGTACTTTTTGTTACTAATAATTCTGCGTTTTTTTTATCCCATTGTGGATATTTGTTTAAAATTTTAGTTAGCTCTTGCCGTAAATCTTTGACAGGAAAGGTATAATCTACATATAGAAAAACACTTCCTATAATATCTGATGAGTTAAAAGTCCAGTTTACAAAGGGCTTATCGTTAAAATAGTTAAGTGGCAAAACCAAACGCCTCCAATCCCAAGTTTTAACCACTACATAGGTTAATGTAATATCCTCAACAATACCAAATTCGCCTTCAATAACAACTTCATCATCTATTTTTATAGGTTGCGTAAAAGCTACTTGAAATCCCGTAATTAGGTTGGCTATAGATTTTTGTGCAGCCACACCAACAATAATTCCAAATACTCCAGCAGATGTGAGTAATGTGGTACCAATTTTTCTAACTTGGGGAATACTCCACAAAATAGATGCAATGGCAAGCGTAATAACGATAATGGAAAATAGACTTTTTAAAAAACGTAACTGCGTTAATGCTTTTCGCTCTTTGGCTTTATGATGGCTTGATACTTGAAATTTTTGTTTAACTACGGCTTCAACAGCTTGTAGAAATGCTATAATAAGCCATGTTAAATTAATAATGACACCAATTTCAATAAGTATTTTCCAAAACAATTTAAGCTCCAATATATGTAATGCACCAAAAATAAAAAGTAGGGGTACTAAAACTGTGGAAGGTGTTTTAAGCCATTTTAATGTCTGTTCTTTTAAAATTGTTGGTTTTTTTTTAGTGCCAAATTCTAATAATTTAAAAAAAAGCCATTGAAGAAAAAGCCCTACTCCAATGCAAATACCAATTAGTAATATTTTTTTTAACCAAACTTCTGGCATGGTACGAATTTGTATTAAACGATTTAAATAACTTTTATCAAAATTACTAAACACCTAATTCTCGTAAAATGATATCCATCATATAAATGACCTAGATCATTTTAAAACAACCTATTAAAGATTAATTTATCACTTATTTTAAAAAATATGACCATGAACTATTTTAAATATTTAGGTATGTTTTTATTACTGTTAATTTTCTATTCTTGCCAAACATCAGACAAGAAAAAAACAGACACTATCCATGAAAATATGTCTATAAATGAGACTAAATATGCTATAGACACCAGTGGAGTTATCATTGTTTGGACTGCTTATAAATTTACTAATAAAGTGGGTGTTTCTGGTAGTTTTAAGAATTATACCTTGCAAGGAAACAACAAGTCTGGCTCTGTTGAAACGATTTTAAATAATTTAAAATTATCTATCTTAACGGAATCTGTAGACTCTAAAAACACCGTAAGAGATTTTAAATTGCATACGTATTTTTTCAAGGTATTTAATACTCCAACCATAAGAGGAACCATTATTAATGCGAAAGAAAACCAAGGATTTATGAAACTAGACATGAACCAAAATAATCTCAAGGTTCCTTATACGTACTCTATTAAAAATGACACCATTGAACTATTTACAAACCTCAACTTAAATAATTGGAATGGAGAGAAAGCTCTGAACGCTCTTAAAAAAGAATGTTATGATTTGCATACAGGTGAAGATGGCATTTCTAAACTTTGGCCAGATGTGGATATCAGCATCAAATTACCTTTAAAAAAAACAAACCACTATAAAGTACATGAATAACAAAGCTAAAGATAACCTTATAAATGCTATAAATTAAAAAGGGCGTTTAATAACGCCCTATAAATTAATCAGCATAAAACTGGTTTTAATTTAAAACCTATGCTATTATGAAATTTCTATTTTCTTTGGTTTAGGCTTTTTGGTTTCTTCTTTCTTTGCAAGGTCAAAGCTTAAAATCCCATCATGATATCTTGCCTTAATTTCTTCTTCTTTTACATTTTCCGGTAATTGTAATGATCTTGAAAATGAATTATAACTAAACTCCTGTCTTGTATAATTTTTGTCTTTTTCTTCTTTAGAATCAGATTTTTCGGCAGAAATATTTAGACAGCCATTATCTATAGTTACTTCAAAATCTTTTTTTGAAAACCCAGGTGCTGCTAATTCTACTTCAAACTTATTAGATTCCTCTTTAACGTTTAAAGCAGGCTCATTTAAATTTCCGTTCCAAAAATTCTCTAATAATGATGATCCATTCAAAAATTGATTTTCGAAAAAATCATCCGTATCAAAAAAATCTTGTGTTGTTAGACCTCCAAATGGTCTTCTTCTGTTTTTAAATTTTACTAATGACATAACTTTTTAATATTTAGTGTTAAACAATTTATCTTTAGCTAAAGTATTGTAACATGGCGTTTTACAAAATGATCTGGGTCAGTTAACATTTTTTTATCTCAAATTGAAGAACCCAAAAGGAAGACTATGACAATTATCATTTAGTTACCCGTTATTTCCTTATACTTTTAACCTTAATACCAAGGATTTATTCCAAAAAAATATCAAGCTATGTACCTAACTAATCATTTCAGAAAATTACACCTATTCTCTTTTTTTATATTAATAATGGTATCAAGCTGCAGAAACACAAATAAAGAATCATTTAGTATGGAAGCATCTGCCAATACTATTGGTATATTTCCTGAAACTACAAGAAAACTAAAAGATAGCCAAACGGCTAGAATAACCATAAATAAGGACATCCCTATTCGGTATTATTTTAAATGGATGGATAGTTTGTCTGAAGACCATAACAGCAAAAACAATTACACCATAGACGACTATATTTTAGTAAGAGCAAACCCATGGATATTAGACACCTTGGCGCATACAGATTATTATTACTTAAAAGAGAAGGGTGTTTTTAATGAAGATTCTCAAGCCTTAATTGCCCTTCATAAAGGGCAAACATTAATTATTCCAGATTCAACACATACTCAAAAAATTAGGTCTATTATGGCTAACACATATATAGACCTGAACATTCCAGAATATAAACTACGGATTATAGAAAACGGTAAAGAAAAATTTAGTTTCCTTGTACGAGTTGGTCAGAATAAAAAGAAATATTTGGCCATGGCAAATGGTGTTGTGGATTTACGAACACGACCAGGAATAGGTAAAATTGTTAGGGTAAATAAAACGCCTACTTTTATTAATCCAAAAGACAATCATAAATATTATGTAACCAAACGAGATGATAATTTGGTAACTAAACTACCAGCAATACCATGGTTAGAACCAGAAATTAATGGTCAACGTTTTGGTCAGCTTATTCATCCTACAACAAACATGGCTACTTTGGGCAAAGCATATTCTAATGGTTGTGTAGGTTTAAGAGAGTCGGATTCTTGGTTTGTATATTACTATGCGCCTCTGGATACTAAAGTGGCTTTTAGATATGATTTAAAAGGTAAAGATAGTATTGGAAACCTTATTGAACTCACAAATATTTATCCGGGTTTTGAAGAAAAATATTTTAGTAAAGAAGCACTTTCGACAGGTTTAAATGCTGTAGACGGAACTCCAATTACTATTTGTGATTGTAGAGATTTAGAGGAGATTGAGGATTAGACTATTTATTAAAGAACACAAGCAAACTAAAACACGTGTTTAGTTTGTCCAAAATTCGAAATTTTTGATAAAAATAAAATACACCTGTTTTATTTTCCCTTTTTGGACTTGCTAGTCCTAAAACCAATCATAGCTCTGGACTCTTGGTCCTTTCTTTCCAATTCCTCTTCTAGCATTTTATACCTGCTTATGTCTTTAATGGTTACAACTACTGCAGCTATATGATTATCATTATCTATAATTGGTCTACCACTTAATAAAACGCGCCGTATTTGGCCAGTGTTTAAATCCTTTAAAAGCACATCTATATCGTCTGTTATTTCGCCAGCTAAAGCACGCTCTGCAGGTAGGTTTTGTACTGGAAACGTTTTCTTTCCAGTAGGATAAAGGACTTTAAAATGATCTGAAAAATTTATAGAAATTTCGGTGTCCTCCTCTATTCCAAAAAGCTCGTTTGCAACTTCATTTGCCAATACCACTTGTTTACTCGTATTAGCAACCAGCACACCATCACTAATATTTTCTAATATCATATTTAGTTTCTGCTGACTTTCATACAGGGCATTTATGGTATTTTTCTCTTCTTCTTCCAACTTTAGTTTCTCGGTAATATCCCTAACAATTGCATATAATTTACCCGTATTGACATCGGCAGTTGCATTCCAAGACAACCACTTAATACTACCATCTTTACATAACCATCTATTATTAAAATTTACCAAATTAGTGCCTTTTTCAAGTTTCAGAATTTCTGCTTCGGTCATTGCCACATCATCAGGATGAATAAATTTGGTAAAAGCCTCCGTTAAAAGTTTGTGATTACTGTAGCCTAAAAGTTTGCTCAAAGGTGGATTTATTTTTAAAAATTTATTTTTTGAGGCAACAACCAAACTATCTATGGAGAGATTAAAAAAAGTATCTGCCGCCTTTAACGAATCTAAAAACACCTTTCTTTCCGTTATATCTGTAGATATATTACCAATTGCATAAGCTCTTTTGTTTGCATCAAATAATGGGAATTTAACCGACAAATATGTATGCGTTCCTTCGGGAAGCTGAATAGTTTCTTCTACTTGAATTTCTTTACCAGCTTTTAAGGCATCTAGATCTGAATTACGATAAAGATCGGCCATGTCTTTAGATAAAAAATCATGATTTATTTTACCTATTAAATTGGTTTCTTTAGAAGCAAAAAGCGATTGATATTTTTTGTTTACTAATAGATATTCACCATTTATTTTTTTTACAGAAATGGCATTGGTTGTATTATCAATTATGGCTTGCAGTAGTTTCTGGTTTTTCAATAGCGCATCATCCAATTGTTTTTTCGTTTTCAATTGTGCCTTAAGCATAAAAAAAACAGTAGTTAACATCCCTAAAGAAAGTACTATTAACGCTAGTAAAACCCAATGCCAAAGCGTACTTGACGATACCGTCATTTGTTTCCAATAAATAAGCCCAAGTGATATAATTACCACTATATTAATAATATAGCCAAGAAAAATTTTTCTTTCAAACGATACCTTCATATTCATATTTTTTAATTATTAAATAAAAATGTCTAAATATAACACCCAATTATTCAGACAAATAATAAGTTATAATTCTTCATTATTAAACCAATGTTAAACAACTAATTTATAAAACCTGCAAGCTTTACTAAATGATATATATCATTTAGTAATTTAAGTTTAGGTCTTAAATTATTAGCAGATGGAATCTTGATTACTGTAAAAAAAACATCTAAATAAAGTCTCAAAAATTGCTAAATCTATATAGAACAATTAATTCCAAGCAACAATCTTCTTAATAAGTATGAAAAAAAATCCGAGCATATTAACATTTGGGTATATTTACTCAAAATGCGAATGTAGCTTTTTTAAAAAATAATAGCGAAGTCTGTATTTCTGAAGGTTTTGAGGCACTAGCCAGAATTAGAGTTTCTACAAAAACACACTCTATTGTTGCCTGTATAAATGTTGTTACTTCAAATATTTTACTCACAAATCAAATTGGCTTGTCAGACACAACTGCTAAAAAGTTACATATTTCAGAAGGTGATATGCTAATCTAGCTTCCTGTTAGGGTTAAGAATTAAAACTTATTTTTAACTTATGAAAGGGAAAAGAAATATTATTGACACTAAAATTACCATGATTTAAAATTCACAACAAGTTATATGAATTGACTAACTATTAATCTGTTAAAATTCACTAGTTTAGCAAAAACCAAAACATAGATTTTAAAAAATCTATGTAAATCATTCACTATAGCCACCAACCAAGATGAAATCAATTTTACTATACAACATAAAAAATTTAAGTTTTGCATTTGTTTTGTTCTTTTGTTCAGTTCAAATAAATGCTCAAGAACCCTGTGGCATGCCAGATATTACACCTGCTGAAGCTAGAGCCCTTCTTGATGATCTTGAAATTCAAAGACGTGCAGACATATCTCCATCTGGTTTAATTACTGTGCCTTTTCAACCACATGTTGTTAGAACAGATGCTGGAACTGGAGGTCCAAATGCGACAACAGTCATGAATAACATTATTGCGGCACGAACAAAGTATTTACCTTATGGTATTACACTTGATATATTACCAATTAATTATATAAATAATACGGACCTCATGGTTTTAGGAACCAATGGAGTAGCTGGATCTGGTTATACTGAAGGTGATAATATACTGCAATTAAACAATGTTCCAAATGTAGTAAATGCCTATTTTGTTGACACAGCCTACGGTTCTAGTGGAGGAGCCATTGGAGGTTATGCTAGGTTTCCATGGCTTTTACCAAATGATTATTTTGTTGTCGTTAATAATAGTACTGCTGAAAATGGCGCAACTGTTGCTCATGAAATGGGGCATTATTTCGGCTTATTACATACGTTTGAAACAGCTTATGCTCCAGAATTAGTAAATGGTTCTAATTGTGGTACAGCAGGAGATTTATTATGTGATACACCAGCCGATGGCTATAATACTTTCGGTGATGTTAGTGGAGCATCATGTGCCTATACTTCTGGTACAGATTCTAATGGAGATGCATATGTTGCGGACGAGACACAGATAATGTCATATAATCAACCTTTTTCTTGTGTGTCAAATTTTTCGCCAGATGCAGAAGCTAGAATACGCTTTTATATGGGCAAAGAAGATCCAACAAATACAAGAGCTTATTTATTTAAACCAACTATGATATGTGATACCTATAGTGTTGTATTAGGCGTAGGTGGTAATGCAACTATTACTGGAGCTAATATTGATGGCGGTACGACTGATCCTAATGGAGATGCGGTTACATTAACTGCCAGTCCATCATTTTTTACGTGTTCAGATGTTGGTGACCAAACGGTTACTCTAACAGCAACTGACCCTAATGGATTCAAAAATTCTTGTACAACTACAGTAACAGTTTCTGATAACGTAGCACTTTCCGCTATATGTAGTAGCCCAATAATTTCTTTAAATAGTTCCGGATTAGCAACCATTACTCCTACAAATATAGATGGTGGCTCTGCAGTAGGAAACTGTGGTCTTGATACGGAATACATGACCAATGGTTTTGCGGATGTTTCATTAAGTTTATCTAACACAGCACAAGTTGTTGGGCCAGGATATATGTTTGATGTTAAAGCTTTAAATGCAATCACAATCAATTCTTTTAGTATTCGTCCCTACAATACCGCAAATGTTGGTGGAACAGCAACTTATGCCGTGTATTACAAATTGGGTTCATGGGCAGGATCTCAATTTAATGCTGCGGCATGGACTTTGTTGGCAAGCCCAACGTTAGCTGTTAGTGATTTTACTGTTACACCATTAAATTTGTCATTAGGCATAGCCGTTACGGCAGGAGATACGGTTTCATTTTATATCACTACAACGGATACATCAGGTATACTTGTCGAAGAAGCTACAGCTACAGGAAGTTTATGGATTAGTGATACGAACCTAGAGGTATATGAAGGCCCTTATAGTGGGTATCCTTTTGCTGGAACAGCAGCCAATCCATATATGTTTAATGGTAATATTGATTATAATGCTGCCGTTCCGTTTGATGGAAATTTTGACTGTTCTGATATTGGACTACATACAATTACCTTAAATAGAAAAGACAATGCAGGTAATATAGAAACGTGTGATGCAACGGTTACTATTCAAGATAATGAAGCCCCTGTTGTTTCTTGCTTAACAGATTTCTCGGTTGATAGCACAGGAAACTTTACGCTTCCTGATTATTATGGAACAGGAGCTGTAACAGCTTCAGATAATTGTGGTATTGCTTTTGTTAACCAGTTGCCACCACCAGGAGCAAGTTTAGCTGATGGAGTTCATTTAATTAACTATACAGCTTATGACGATAGTGGTTGGATTGGGACTTGTTCGTTTAATTTAACTGTCAATGACAATACGTTAAGTGTTGATACTTTTGAATTAGATTTAAATGCTATTTTATTAACGCCTAATCCTACAACAGGCATCATTACATTGACTAATGATAGTGAAGCAAAATTAAAATCTGCCCAATTAATAGATATAAATGGTCGTGTGTTAAAAACTTTTAATTTAGAACAGATGCAATCCAATAAAGTTATGAACTTATCTCAATATGCAAGTGGTATCTATATAATGCGAATTACTTCGGAAAAAGGAACTATTTCCAAAAGGATTATTAAACAATAGGAAATAATATTAAAAAAAAGCCTTGTAATTTTTCAATTACAAGGCTTTTTTTAATCTGTGTTCTAAAACGTATTCTCTTTCGTATTCATTTGTACGATATTCGTTAAAACTAAGCATAAAAAAAAGGGTTGTGCGAGCACAATCCTTTTTTTCTTATTAGCTTAAGCTTAGTAGAGCAGACAGAAAAAATATCGAACTCAATGACAGATAGCT
>TARA_R110002012_G_scaffold322090_1_pt1 | contig 47589 bp, 39 predicted proteins | sample TARA_R110002012 | Tara Oceans TARA_R110002012 (sample SAMEA4396515) | marine metagenome | biome: Westerlies Biome; feature: [DCM] deep chlorophyll maximum layer (ENVO:01000326); material: water (ENVO:00002006), including particulate matter (ENVO:01000060) such as... | depth 40 m
TGGCTACTCGCGAATGGTATGCTGAAAACGGTATCACACTTCGAATAGGCGAAATGATCACTGATATCGAAACTGAAACTAAGCGTGTGTTTACCCATAAGCATGATTATTTCGAATATGACTATCTAGTTTTAGCGACCGGTTCTTCCTGCTTCGTTCCAAACATCAAAGGAGTAGACAAGCCAGGCGTATTTATCTACAGAACAATCGAAGATCTTGATGCGATCAAGGATTACGCTCAGAAACTGAAGAATGATGGTAAGTTCAAGGCTTCCGTCCTTGGCGGCGGTTTGCTAGGTCTCGAAGCTGCAAATGCAGCAAAAGAACTAGGCATGCAGACAGACGTAGTCGAATTTGCTCCCCGCCTGATGCCACGTCAACTGGACAAAGCTGCCAGTGATATGCTTCAGAGAAAGATTGAGAGCCTTGGGATGAAAATTCATTTGGGCAAAAACTCCCAGGAAATCATTGGTGAAGAAGGTATCGAAAAGATCAATTTTACGGACGAAACCTCACTTCAAACAGACATGCTGATTATTTCAGCTGGGATTCGCCCTAGAGATGAATTGGCGGTGAAATGTGGCTTAAAAACTGGCGAGCGAGGCGGAGTCTATGTAAATAATAAAATGGAAACCTCAGATCCGGCGATCTATGCTATCGGTGAAGTGGCACTATATAATAATGGCATCTACGGATTAGTAGCTCCGGGCTATGAGATGGCCGGAGTAGCTGTGGAGCAAATCACCGGAGGAGAAAAACTCATGAGCCCTTCCATAGATATGTCCACCCAGCTGAAACTGGTAGGTACAGAAGTGGCTTCTTTTGGTGATCCTTTTATCGAAAATGAAGAGGTCACCGCGATTGTCTATGAAAACAAGCAACGAGGAGTTTACAAAAGAATCAACATCGCAAAAGACGGTTCGAAACTCCTTGGCGGAATCATGGTTGGAGATTCTTCAGATTACAATACCCTGTTTCAGCTCTACATTAATGCGATGAAGCTTCCAGAGAATCCGGAAGATTTGATCTTGGGTTCCAGAGGTGGTGAGAGCAAAAGTGCGTTAGGCTCAGTACTCGATCTGCCAGATACAGCACAAATTTGCTCTTGCGAAGCAGTCTCAAAGGGCACTATTTGTGGAGCAATAACTAGCGGTTCCTGCTGTTCTTTAGCAGATGTGGTGAAGAGCACCAAAGCTTCCAGCTCTTGCGGTGGCTGTAAACCAATGGTAACAGACTTGGTAAAAGAGACCTTGAAGTCCATGGGTCAGGAAGTGAAAGAAACCATTTGCGAGCATTTTGAATACAGCCGTCAGGAAATGTACGATTTGGTAAAGCTTCATAGCATAATGGATTTTGACGAAGCGCTGGATCGCCATGGCAAAGGTCACGGTTGTGAGACTTGCAAGCCTGTACTAGCTTCTATTTTCGCCAGCATCTACATGGAAACTGCCAATCGCCAGGCGCCTATTCAGGATTCGAACGATAGATTTCTTGCCAATATTCAAAGAAACGGCACTTACTCCGTAGTACCTCGAGTACCGGGTGGAGAGATTACTCCTGAGAAACTAATGGTTTTGGGGCAAGTCGCAAAGAAATACGATCTCTACACCAAAATCACGGGCGGTCAGCGTATTGATCTTTTTGGAGCTCAGCTTCATGAACTTCCGATGATCTGGAAAGAGTTGATTGATGCGGGATTTGAAAGTGGGCACGCCTACGGCAAATCACTTAGAACTGTTAAAAGCTGTGTAGGCTCGACTTGGTGCAGATACGGCCTTCATGATAGTGTAAGCTTTGCGATCCGAATCGAAGAGCGCTACAAAGGCCTTCGCTCACCCCATAAGCTTAAAGGTGGCGTATCCGGATGTATCCGTGAATGCGCCGAGGCAAGAGGAAAGGACTTTGGCGTAATCGCAGTGGAAGGTGGATGGAACCTCTTCGTCTGTGGAAACGGAGGAGCAACTCCGAAGCATGCAATCCTTTTGGCAGAGAAACTGGATGACGAAACCTGCATCAAATACTTAGATAGATTCCTGGTCTATTACATCAGAACTGCCGCTCCCCTACAGCGAACTGCTCCCTGGCTGGAAAAACTGGAAGGTGGAATTGACTATTTGAAAAAAGTGGTGGTGGAAGATAGCCTCGGAATCGGCGAGGAACTGGAAGCAGAAATGGAGGAACTGGTGCAGCGATATGCCTGTGAATGGAAAGAAGCCATCGAAGATCCTAAGATGATGAAGCGATTTAAGCCTTTTGTCAACTCTGATGAGACCGACAACAGTTTGGTATTTGTCCCGATGAGAGATCAAAAAATGCCTAGACCTTGGTAATCCTATACGAATAAGATCATGGAAGAATTATTAAAAAATTATCAATCCGTAGCTGAGGAACATGCTATTCATTGGATCAAAGTTGGTCAGACAGATGACTTCCCTGCTAATGCCGGTGCCTGTGTGAAATACAACTCCAAGCAAATAGCAGTTTACTATTTTACCAGAACGAACTCCTGGTATGCCTGCCAGAACCTTTGCCCACACAAAATGGAAATGGTCCTAAGCCGTGGTATGACGGGAGATTTGCAGGGAATCCCGAAAGTGGCCTGTCCGCTTCACAAGAAGACCTTTTCGCTGGAAGATGGCAGTAATCTGAACGGAGAAGAATATAGTATTGCAACTTATCCGGTTAGGATTCAGGAGGGAAATGTATATATTGGATTCGCAGATTAATCCAATTGACACATGAACAAATTCCAGAAAGCAATCACATTGATCGACCAGGTCAATGCGGAAGATCCAATCAAAGAAGTAGTAGCTGGAAAAGAGATTGCAAAAGAACTGTTGTATTCAATTCGTATGACCGAAAAATTGGATCAGTTTGATCCTGAATCATCAGAAGCTATGCAGCTAGCTGTCAGGGCACAGCACATCGGAAGATGGAAGATTCCAAGGTCAGATTACCCAATGGACAGGGTAGGATACCTCAAGTGGAGAGAAGAGCTGAAAAAGATGCATGCAGATATGGCTGCAAAGATCCTTCAGGAAGCTGATTACGATGAAGAGACCATAGAACGAGCAAAGTTCCTCATCAGAAAGAAGCAACTCAAAACAGATCCTGACACCCAGACTATGGAAGATGTCATCTGTCTAGTCTTTCTGGAATATTATTTCGAAGAATTTGCTGCAAAGCATGAAAACGAAAAAGTCATCGACATCCTTCAGAAAACCTGGGCAAAAATGTCTGAAAAAGGGCACCGGGCAGCATTACAATTACCTCTTTCACCCTCAAGTTTAGAATTAGTAAAAGAAGCCATTACCTAATCAAATGACTGGTACACCGCGATCCCTGGATCAAGACACTTTTAATCGTCTGCGACGACTTTATTTAATTGCCTTGGGAGCTATAGCCATCTCCCTGATCGCGAGCCAGATTCTCATCAGAAAATACCTGAATGATCAGGAAAATGACAGCCAGCTGGTCAATGTGGCTGGGCGGCAGCGGATGCTCAGCCAAAAACTGAATAAGGAAGTGCTCTTGCTTTCTACAGCAACATCTCCTGAAAAAATTTCTACACTCACAGATTCAATCCAACAAACCATGGATCGCTGGGAAAATGCCCATCAAATCCTGCAACTCGGAGATGAATCTCAGGATTTCAGTGTGGAAAACACTCCAAAGGTCACGATGATGTTTGAGGAGATTAACCCTTATTTTGAGAAAGTCACCGAGGCAACGCAAAATTTCATTTTCCTCAAATCTGCTGATGCTCCGGACTCTACAGCCATCGTAGAGCAGTTGAATAGTATAGAAAGCAATGCCAATAGCTTTTTGGTGAAAATGGATGAGATCGTGAATCAATACGACCACGAAGCAAAGGAAAAAGTGTCAAACCTTCAGCAAGTGGAATTGCTCATCACACTTTTCACCTTACTGGTCTTAGTTGGTGAGTTTTTAATCATTTTTTGGCCTTCGGCTAAAGCTATGAAAGCCAGTATTCATGAACTGATGGATGCCAAGGAAAAAGCTATCCAAATGGCTAAAAACGCGGATATTCTCAGTCAATCCAAGGAAAAATCTGTGCGGGAATTACAGGCTTTAAGCAAAGCTATGGATCAGATTCTGCTTTTCGCAAGGATCACTCCTGAAGGGTACATCACTCATATAGGTGAGCGCTTCAGCAGATTGTACAAAGCACAAAAATTCAACATCAACGCCAAGATTTCCGATTTGCTTTCACCTCTCGAAAATGAGCAACTCACAATAGATCGAATCATCGCCGAAAATAAAAAGGCGGGATGGGAAGGAGAATTCAAAACCACTTCACAGACTGGCGAAGATATATGGCTTGACGTTTCCATGATTCCTTTCAATTCGGCTGAGGATAAATCCGAACTGATTTTGATTTGCCTGGATATTACCAAGCGCAAGGAATTTATGCACCAGGTGGAGCAACTCACAAAGGAGAGTTTCGAAGAAAAAATGCATCAGCAAAAGGTCATTTCCCGACAAATAATCGAAAATCAGGAAAATGAGCAAAATCGTATTGCAAAAGATATTCATGATGGGATCGGCCAGATGCTCACCGGACTGAAATATCTACTGGAAAGTGTGGACACGACCGATCCCGAGAAAGCCGAAGTAAAGATCATTAAGCTCAAAGAGCTGACTTCGAATATCATCAAAGGCGTAAGAACTGCCACTTTCAATCTTACCCCTCCTGAATTAAAAGATTACGGAATTGTCCCTGCCCTGACTGAATTGACTCAGGAGCTCTCAAAGCTCACTGGAAAAGAGATTGTGCTTTTCAACAAATCTGAATTCTCCCAGCGATTAGATTCCTTGATAGAAATTAATTTGTATCGAATTACGCAAGAAGCGATTAACAACGCTATTAAATATGCAGAGTCCTCTCACATTATAGTGACAGTTTCGCATAGTCAAAATATCCTGAGCATCATCGTGGATGATAATGGAAAAGGCTTCGACAAGTCAAAACTCAAATCCAAACCAGACAAAGAAGGCGGAATGGGACTGACCTTTATGCGGGAGCGTGTGAAATACATCAATGGAAGATTATTCATCAATTCTTCACCAAACGAAGGCACTAAAGTCACTATCAACATTCCTTTGACTTAGATTTTCTAGATTTTTATACGTAAATTCTTTTACTTTACTACGTATTTACTTAAGCTCATATGAACCCAATAAAGATAGTTTTAGCAGATGACCACGAATTGGTACGTGATGGAATCAAGTCCCTACTGGAAAGTGAACAAGAATTCCAGGTTATCGACGAGGCTTCTGACGGTATTGAAGCGCTGAAAGTGATCGTGGAGCAACACCCTGATTTACTTATTGTGGACATTCGCATGCCAAAGATGAATGGACTCGAAGTAGTAAAGGAAATGACCAAATCCTTTCCGAAAATCAAAAAGCTTGTCCTTTCCATGCACGATTCGGAAGAGTATGTAGTGGAGGCTATTCAGGCTGGAGCAGATGGTTATCTGTTAAAAGGATCTTCTAAGAGTGAGTTTTTGAAGGCTTTGCACACGATTTCCGGAGGCGGAAAGTTTTTTGCAGGAGATATCTCGGCTTACATCATCAATAATTTTGTCAACGGAAAAGCCAATACATCTCCTAAATCTGATGTTCTTCCTGAGGAGCTTTCAAACCTCACCAATAGAGAAAAGCAAATTCTAGAACTTATCCTGGAAGGAAAAGGAAACAATGAAATCGCAGATGCGCTGGAGATCAGCAAGAGAACTGCTGAAGTTCACCGATTTAACTTGATGAAAAAAATGAACGTGAAGAATCTCGTCGAACTCACTACCAAATCCAGAGAATTGAATTTGATCTAGAAAGTCATACTAAGTTTTATAAGTAGTCATAAGTCCATTTAGAGCAATCTGAGTGGATTTTTAATTTTTACTCTAAATTAATTACGTATTATTTTTACTAATTACGTATTTATACTTACTTTTATGCTAGATAAAATTAAGTACTATGGAACCACTACTTACACACAAAGCGACACGGTTAAATCTACTAGACATTAAAACCGTTCCGATCCGAACTTTCTGGATCACCTCTATCGCATTCTTCATCTGCTTTTTCGCATGGTTCGGCATAGTTCCATTCATGCCTGACGTGGTCAAGGATCTGGGACTTACTCCATCCCAAAAATGGAACGCAACAGTTCTTGCCGTAGCCGGAACAGTTTTCGCTAGACTTCTCATCGGAAAACTTTGTGACAAATACGGTCCAAGACTTTGCTACACCTGGCTTTTGATTTTGGGATCCATTCCTGTAGTCCTAAGCGGATTGGTGCAGACACCTATGCAATTCATGATTTGCAGGTTGTTTACCGGGTTTATCGGTGCTTCATTTGTCATCACGCAGGTACACACTTCGCTGATGTTTGCTTCCAATGTGGTGGGAACCGCAAATGCAACTTCTGCCGGTTGGGGAAATTTAGGCGGAGGTGCAAACAGGCTTGGGATGCCGATCATCGCAGCTATTGTCATCGGAGCAGGTGTAGCACAGGCAGATGCATGGAGATATTCTATGGTCATAGCTGGTATCGTTTGCTTTACCATGGGCTTGGTCTATTACTTCTTCACGAAAGATACTCCAGCAGGCAACTTCAACGAATTAGAAGAAAAAGGAATCAAGGTACCTACTACGAAAAAAGACCAAGTAGGCTTAATGGAAGCTATCAAAGACTACCGTGTCTGGTTGCTATTCGTTGTATACGCAGCATGTTTTGGTATAGAACTCACTGTATACGGGACCATGGACGATTATTTACAAAACACCTTTCAATTGGAGCGAATCACTGCGGGTAATATCGTACTCTCCTTCGCGCTAATGAACATTTTTGCCCGTACGCTTGGCGGATACTTTGGCGACAAATTTGGAAAATTGAGAGGATTAAAAGGAAGGGTTTGGTTCTTGGCAGCAATTTTAATTGTAGAGGGATTAATGCTTAGCATGTTCTCACTTGCCACAGGACTTTTCGTAGGATTTGCTTTGTTAATTGCATTTAGCCTAGCTGTACAAATGGCGGAGGGAGCCACATTCTCAGTTGTCCCATTTGTGAATAGGAAAGCAATCGGTTCTATCTCTGGAATCGTGGGTGCAGGCGGGAATTTTGGTGCCTTTATAGCAGCCCTTTTCCTAAGCTCCAAATCTGCCGTGGCAGAAAAAGCTGCTGTAATTGCAAGTGAAAAGCTTGGCCCTGAAGCAGTAGCAGCTGCACAATCAGCCGCTGCAGCAAGTGCTGTATCTGCAGGATATTTGGTCATAGGAGGATTGATCGTAGTATCAGGAATGGTTGCTTTAGCCATTCGATTCAGCACAGAGGATGAAAAGGTGGCTGAGGTAGAATTAAGCAAACTGCAACCTGAATTAGTCAGAATTGATAATTAACTTGTAGCATCACTCCCAAATAGCTCTTCTGCAATTGACCATTTGTCTTGCGGATGAGCTATTTTGTTCTTAATCTATTTCCAACAGTAACTATTGAGTAGTGATCCCAGATAAAAAAATCAAAACCACTTGTTCTTACTGCGGCGTTGGCTGCGGAATAGTTGCAGAGGTAGATGCTCAAAACAAAGTTCAGGTCGAAGGTGATCAGGATCATCCCGTGAACCAAGGCATGCTTTGCTCCAAAGGCCGCAATCTGCACTACGTGGTAAACGACACTTCGGATAGAATTTTATATCCTGAGATGCGTTGGAGCAGATCTCATCCTCGGGAGCGGGTGAGCTGGGATGACGGACTGGACAGAGCTGCAGGTGTTTTCAAGTCCTTGATCCAGAAATACGGACCAAACAGTGTTGGCTTTTATATTTCAGGACAATGCCTTACAGAAGAATATTACATCGCCAATAAGCTTACAAAAGGCTTTTTGGGAACAAATAACATCGATACAAACAGTCGCCTTTGCATGAGCTCGGCGGTAGTTGCCTATAAGAAAACTTTCGGAGAAGACTCAGTTCCAATTTCCTACGAAGACATAGAACTTGCAGATGCTTTTTTGATTGCTGGCGCAAATCCCGCCTGGTGTCATCCTATCCTTTTCCGTAGACTGGAAAAGCACAAGGAGAAAAATCCGAATGTAAAAATTATCGTGGTAGATCCCAGAAAAACAGACTCTGCTACTTTCGCAGATATTCATCTGCAAATTATCCCTGGGACTGACATAATATTATACAACGCTATTGGCAAAAGGATTATCGATATCGGGTTAGCTGACAAGGAATTCATAGAAAATAACACTGAAAACTACCAGAAGTACCGCAAGCAAGTAATGGCGACTTCGCTTAGAGAAGCATCCAAACTCTGCGGAATTTCTATTGACGATATTAAAAAAGTAGCCGAGATCATCGGCGAATCCCGAGGGTTTATCAGTATGTGGGCGATGGGCTTGAACCAAAGTGCCATAGGTACCGACAAGAACTTTTCTTTGCTGAACCTATCTCTAGTAACCGGTAGAATAGGAAAACCTGGCAATGGTCCTTTTTCCCTGACTGGTCAGCCAAATGCCATGGGAGGGCGTGAAGTAGGTGGAATGGCCAGTTTGCTAGCTGTTCACAAAGAACTCAATAATCCAATCCATCGGCAGGAAGTAGCAGATTTCTGGGGAGTAAATGAGATATCTTCAGAACCTGGTTTATCTGCCACTGAGATGTTTGATGCATTGGAAAGTGGAGAGATGAAAGCTGTTTGGATCATCTGCACCAACCCTATGGTGAGTTTGCCGAATTCGAAGAAAATCGAGAAGGCATTGAAAAACGCAAAGTTTGTCGTCGTTCAGGATATTTCTCATAAAGCTGACACGGTGGAATACGCAGATTTGGTTCTGCCTGCTGCAGGATGGCTGGAGAAAGAAGGCACAATGACAAATTCTGAGCGTAGAATTTCTTATCTGAATAAAGGAATTAATCCTCCTGGAGAAGCAAAACCAGATGTAGAAATTCTCTGCGATTTTGCCAAAAGAATGGGGTTCAGAGGTTTTAATTTCAACAATACAGAGGAAATCTACGAGGAATATTGTGCTATGACCAAAGGAACGAACATCGATATTTCTTTCCTGAATTACGATCGGTTGAAAAATGAAGGAACCTTTCAATGGCCTGTTCCAGAATACAGACACACAGGAACCGCACGACTATTTGCAGATAATAAATTCTATACACCGACTCAAAAAGCGATCTTTAATATCCCTGCTAAGATCGCAAATACTTCAGAAAAACCAAGCAAGGAATACCCATTAATTCTCACTACTGGCCGTGTCCGTGATCAATGGCATACGATGACCAAAACGGGAAAAGTCTCCCGTCTTCGTACGCATTACCCTAGTCCAGTGCTGGAAATTAACCCGATCGATGCTTACTTGGAAAAGGTGAAAGACGGAGATGTAGTTGAGGTAAAAAGCAAAAACGGAGTGGTGAGAGTGAAGGCTAAGCTTTCCAAAAGCATTCGCGAAGGCGTCGTTTTTCTGCCGATGCACTGGGGTAAACAATTGCAAAGTGATCTCAATCGAGCAAACAACCTGACAAAGACTGTGGTCGATCCGCAATCCAAAGAACCAGATTTCAAGTTCACCACCGTTTCAGTTTCCAGGTACAGAAAAGCTGTGGAAAAAATCGTAGTTGTGGGCGCCGGAGCGGCAGCTTTCCGCTTTATCCAAAATTACCGAGAGCATAATGATTCAGACCAGATTCATGTTTTTTCTAAGGAACCCCATCCATTCTACAACCGGGTACTTTTGCCCGAATATGTAACTGAAGAACTGACTTGGGAGCAGCTACAAAAGATTAAGGAGCATGAGCTGAAAAAATTAAAAATCAATCTTCACACGGGGCTTTCCATAGAGAAAATTGATCCGGAAAAGCAAGTCGTGATCGACGACGAAGGACAGGATTATCCATTCGATAAATTGATTTTAGCAACAGGAAGTCGGGCTTTCATTCCAAAAGATGCCCAATTAGACCTTCCAGGACGTTTTACCATGCGTAGCAAAGTCGATGCAGATCGATTTAAAGACTACTTAGACTCCACAAAATTACCGCCTGAAAATCAGCATGTCGTGATTATTGGAGGTGGATTACTAGGACTAGAACTTGCCGCAGCATTGCAGCATAACCGAGTAAAGGTCACCATTATTCAGCGAGCCTCGAGGCTAATGGAGCGGCAGCTGGACGAAGTATCCAGTAAACTTCTTTCTCTGGATGTTCAGGAGCGGGGCATACATGTGTATTTTGACAATGAAGTAAGTACCGTCTTCGATGATGAAGATCACAAATCACTTTCTATCACGCTGAAAAGTGGTAAAATCATTTATGCTAATGCAGTTGTATATGCCATAGGCACCCAGCCCAATATTAAAATTGCCCGTGACAATGGTATTTTGTGCGGCCGTGGCATCAAAGTAAATCAGCATTTACAGACTAATTATCCAAACATATTTGCCATAGGCGAAATCGCGGAATTCAATAATCAGCTGTTTGGCATCACCTCTGCCGCTGAGGAGCAAGCCATGGTTTTAGCCAATTACATTGTCGGAGATGTAAGCAGTATTTATAATGGATCTGTGCTGATGAATATTCTGAAATTTAAGGATCTTGAGCTCTGCAGCATAGGAGACATCAGCATACCTGAAAATGATGACAGCTACGAGGAAATTATTTTCACTGATATCAGTCGTCGTTATTACAAGAAGTGCATAGTCAAAGATGATTTGCTTATTGGCGCTGTGCTGATGGGAGACAAAAATGAATTTGCTGAATTCAAATCATTAATCGAAAACAAAATTGAGCTTTCTGAAAAACGAAAATCCCTGCTGATGGGCTCTTCGGAGACTCGACCTGTGATCGGCAAACTAGTGTGTAGCTGTAGCCGGGTGGGTGAGGGAAATATCCAGGAAGCTATTGCAGGAGGATGCACGGATTTTACTGCACTATGTCAGCAAACTGGCGCAGGTTTGGGTTGTGGTAGCTGCAAAACGGAGGTAAGGGAGATTCTTCAACAATCAAAAGTACTTGTATGAAACAGACTTTCTCAAGGGTAGTAGTGAGAGGCGGAGTACTATCGCCCGCTGAATTAAAGCAGATTTTGGAAATGGCGGAAAGCGCGGGTTTGGACACTATTTCTCTGGGCTCACGTCAGGATATTCTTTTCATTAAGAATGACGATTCTCTGGAAATTGATACCCAAGGCAAATTTCAGCTGGTTTCTCCTGAGAAAATCGGAGAAGAAAACATCGTCTCTTCCTATGTTTCCTCAGATATTTTCCCAAATACCCCCTGGCTTACCAGCGATCGCTACCTGTATATTCTGGAGCAATTTAGAGTCCAGCCAAATCTCAAAATCAACATTACTGATCCAAAGCAACGCTTGGTCCCGCTGTTCACGGGACACTTGAACTTCGTGGCTTCGGAGCATGAAGATTACTGGTATTTATATGTTCGCTTGCCTGAATGGGAAGACACCATGATGTATCCGGCCCTTATTTACAGTTGGGATATAGCAAAAGTAGCCGCAGCAATTGAGGATACTTTGAAAGAGGAGCCGGCTGATGTGTACTTTGTATTTGAGTTGGTCAATGAAGCTGTAGACTCGAACAATCGCACGGTCGATAGCCCATTGGAGGTACCGTTTTATCCATTCCCCTACTATGAAGGAATTAATCGGGTTGGCAATGATCGCTATTGGCTGGGGCTGTATTGGAGAAATAATAAATATTACATCGACTTTTTGAAGGTACTTTGCGATCTATGTGCAGATAGTAAAATCGGAAAAATATCCATTACGCCTTGGAAATCTATTGTCATCAAGGGAATTCCGGAAAATTCAAAAATCGAATGGGAAAGGCTTTTGGGTCGTTATGGTATCAATGTGCGTCACTCCATGCTTGAACTGAATTGGCACCTTCCTGTCAACAACAAATCCGCACTCAAACTCAAAAAATATCTTGTTGACAACTTTGACAAGCGCGACATCAGTACTTACGGACTTACTTTTGGAATCACTGATTACACCAGAAAAGCATATTATTTCACTTCCATCATTATAGAGAAGAATCAACCGCCAGCAGGTTTGGAAGGGATCAAAATCCGAAATACTTACAATTTGCTCTACGCTAAAAACTTTGATCCAAATACACAGCAATACATCGTCTACGTACAGGAAGTGGATAAGGTAGAATTGCCGGGACTTTTGATCGAGCTAAGTAAGATGTACTTCGACCAGTTAGGAAAAAAGCCAGAGGGTTCCAAAAAACTTGCTACTCCAAAGGAGACTATAAAAACTGAAGCTTATCAATGCTCGGATTGTCTCACAGTTTATGATCCAGCATATGGAGATTTGGTACAGAATATAGCTCCATTGACTGCATTTGAGGATTTACCCGAGACCTACCTTTGCTCTCTTTGCGAAGCTCCTAAATCTAAGTTTGTGAAAAAGACTTTTGAAAAACAGGTTGAATAGTGGGCAGTGATCGGTATTCAGTCGTACTAAGAATACTAATTCGAAAAGAAATTTTAGAAATTAAAGAAAATAAAAATACTTAGTATTTATACGTATTTTATTTAGAATTTAATAAGTATTTATACTTATATTTGGTTCGGGATTTAACCACTAACACTCGAACTATGAAAAAGATTTTTACGCTAATACTTGCCTTCGTAGCATACATCAAATTGTATTTGCTCAGGAATTCACATTAGATGCGGATATACGTCCTCGATTTGAATATCGCCACGGATTTGGAAGTCTGTTCCCAACGGATGCCAAAGCAGCCGCATTTGTAACACAGCGATCTAGGCTCAATTTGGGTTTTCAAGACGAAAAGCTGAGCCTCTATTTAAGTGTACAGGACGTAAGTACCTGGGGCGACACCCAGCAACTCAGCGTCGCAGATGGTAATGACTCTTTTGGCCTTTTTCAGGCTTGGCTTCGATATTCTTTTACCCCCAACTGGGCCATCAAGTTAGGCCGTCTAGTGCTATCGTATGATGATCAGCGGATTCTTGGCGGAGTGGATTGGGCGATGCAGGGAAGATTTCATGATGCGGCAATGATTCAGTATTCCAAAGATCAGTTCAAGCTAGATTTAGCTTTTGCTTACAATCAAGAGAATCAAAAAACATTGGGAAGCGACTACACCATTACTGGGTTTTTCTCCTACAAAACCATGCAAATGGCTCACCTTACTAAGTCATGGGACAAAGGATCGATTAGTTTTATGTTTATGAATAATGGTTTTCAGAAGTACAGCAGCGATCCGGTTCCTCAAACAGACGGACTTTATTACCGCCAGACTACAGGCACTTACTTTACATTCCCGCTTTCAGCTCTCACTATTACGGGTTCAGCTTATTTGCAAACCGGAAAGGCAAATGCCTCCACAGATCTGAGCGCGTACCAGTACATGGTCGAGGCAAAATATAAAGCTGGAAAAGTGACTTTAATTGGGAGGGTTGAGTCATTGAGTGGTACAGATCAGGCTGGCGAAGAAAAGAATAAATCCTTCTTCCCTCTTTATGGTACCAACCATAAATTTAATGGATACATGGATTATTTCTATGTGGGAAATCATGCCAATAATGTAGGACTGAATGATGTCTATGGAAAAATAGCCTTACCAACCGGCGAGAAATCCACTTTGGGTCTGAATGCCCATGTGTTTTTTGCCAACGGTGAAATGGCAGACGATTTATCACAAAATCTGGGCACAGAGCTTGACTTGGTTTATAGTAACTCGCTGGGAAAATATGTGAAAATGAATGTGGGTTACTCTCAGCTATTTGCCACGGAAAGTATGAGTGCTGTGAAAGGCGGAACAAGTTCAGAAAACACCAATAACTGGGGTTGGGTGCAGTTAATTGTGAATCCTAGATTGCTGACTTATAAAATGAAGCAAGATTAATTCGCTTGCTTAAACTTCTCTTTCGCTCCGTCTAAAAACTCAACAAATTCCTGAATATCGGTTTCATATCCCTTAGGCTGAGCGAGGAGATTTTCACTATGATCTAGGATCACATAGTAAGGTTGGGCATTGTTTTGAAAGTGGGTAATCTGGAAATCTGCGTTTTGTTTGCCCAAAGTTTTCTTGACTTTTCCGTCATATTCTGAGGTGTACCAATCGCTTTCAGGAAGCTCCAAACGCTCATCGATATAGAGTGCCACCATGACAAAATCTTCTTTCAGCCTCTTCAAAACCTGCGGATCTACCCAGACGTTTTCCTCCATCTTTCGGCAGTTCACGCATCCATGCCCAGTGAAGTCAATGAGAAGTGGCTTATTTGCCTTTTTTGCAGCTCTCATTGCTTGCTCATAATCAAAATACCCCTGAATGCCTAGAGGTATTTCCAGCGGGATATCGGCATATTTTACTGGTTCACCCAGGATATTCTCCCCTGCCTCAACCATACTTTGCCCTCCAGTCATTTTAAACTGCTGGGTGGACATAGGAGGAAGGTAACCGCTTAGGTATTTCAGCGGCGCTCCAAAAAGACCTGGAATCATGTAAAGCACAAACATGAAAGTTGCCAAGGCCAAAAGTAGTCTTGGAACCCCTATGGTCTCCATAGGTGAATCGTGTGGAAGGCGAATTTTACCCAAAAGATAAAGTCCCAATCCAGAGAAAATCACAATCCAAATAATCAGGAAAATATCACGGTCAAGAATCCCCCAGTGATATACCAGATCTGCAATAGAAAGGAATTTGAAAGCTAAAGCGAGTTCTAGAAATCCCAAAACCACCTTCACAGAATTCAACCATCCACCGGACTTCGGCAAGCGATTCATCCACTCAGGAAAAATAGCAAACAGCGTAAATGGAATTGCAAAGGCTAAGGAGAAGGCAAACATTCCCAAGATTGGCTTTAGCAATTCCCCACCAGCTGAAGAGATTAAAATGGACCCAACTATAGGTCCTGTACATGAAAACGACACTAACACGAGTGTGAATGCCATAAAGAAAATGCCTGTTAAACCACCTTTTTCAGCCTTTTCATCTACTTTATTTACAAATCCTGAAGGCAAAGTAATCTCGAACATCCCAAGAAAAGCCAAGGCGAAAAAGATAAAAATCCCGAAGAAAAAGAGATTCGGAAGCCAATGTGTTGCGAGCCAATTGGCAAATTCAGGACCTTGAATAGCAGCTACGGCAGTTCCAGCGATGGTATAAATAGCAATAATCGAAAAGCCATAAATGATAGCATTTCTTATTCCTGTTGCTTTGCTTCCAGCACGGCCAGTGAAGAAACTTACCGTCATAGGAATCATTGGGAACACACAAGGTGTTAGTAAAGCTGCAAGTCCAGCAAGGAAAGCCAAGACCATAAAACCTACTAGCGATTCGCTCTCTTGAACTTGAACGACCTCAATAGATTGAGAAGAATTGGCAGCCGGCTCATCAACCTGATTTTCCTGGATACCAAAAGGAGAATCTTCTGTCTCAGAATCAGAAGAAGAAACTGTATCTATTGCTGGAAAAGTACTTTCTGAAGGTGTTGAGGCAATAGCAGGCTCACTTGCCTCGAATTCCGTCTCTATATCAAGATCATAATTAACACACTGACCAGTGACATCAGAACACATCTGATATGCCAGCGTTCCGGTAATTTTTCCTGAGGTAGTTTTAGGAATAAATAATTGCTCAAACCTCCCTTTCCCTATAAAATACTTTACATCACCTTCCCAGATATCCTCGTACTTTGTCTTGGAATTAATGGCAGTAAAATCTCCTGTCAAAGCATATTCTTCAGAATTATCCGGCTTCAAAGTCGCTAAAATTGGACCTAATTTCGGATCAAAGTCATTGGCATAAATATACCAGCCAATTGGAATCTGTGCTTCAAATACCAATGTAGCCTCTTCACCTTGAACCAGACTTTTTGGTTCGATTGAAATCGTCCATTTTGGCGGAGCAATAATCTGTGCTTGAGCGTAGAAACTGAAGAAAAGCAGTGCCAGTAGCAGTAGTTTTCCTGATTTCCCTTTGGCTTTAGTCATGAAAGAATGATTGATTAGCAATTTACTTTTTTGAGTCACCTCATTTATTTTACTTAGGACAAACTCGTCTTCTAAAATGGCTAACTCTAGCAAATTCGAGACTTCGGTCATCCGTCTTCGGTCTTCCAACCTGATGGACAAGGAAATTGAGGTGAGAGAATTATAGAACTACAAGATAAAGCATTAAGCCAAATATTAGTGGTCGCTTAGCTTTCTAAATTGACGGAAGAATGCCGCGATAGTTTCTATACCAATAAAGTAATTATTTACACCGTAGTGCTCATTAGGTGAATGCAATGCATCTGTATCAAGGCCAAAACCAAACAGAATCGGATCAGAACCTAATTCCTTTTGGAACAACGCAACGATAGGAATAGATCCACCTTCGCGAGTCGGAATTGGTCTTTTCCCAAAAGTCTCTTCCATTGCAGCTTCTGCAGCTTTGTAACCAACAGATGAATCGGAAACTACCGCAGGTGAACCGCCATGATGAGCTTTCACTTTTACTTTTACTGATTTTGGAGCGATAGATTTGAAGTGATTTTCGAATAACTCAGCGATTTCTCTCCAGTCCTGATCAGGTACGAGACGCATAGAGATTTTCGCATGCGCTTTTGACGGCAAAACGGTTTTGGCTCCTTCACCAATATATCCACCCCAGATTCCATTTACATCCAGCGTAGGACGAATACCAACCCGCTCGATAGTTGTGTATCCTTTTTCCCCATGAACATCATCAATGTCCAATTTTTCTTTGTACTCATTCAGATCAAACGGAGCTTCGTTTAAGCGTTCCCTTTGCCCAGCCGTCAACTCTTGCACCTTATCGTAGAACCCAGGAATCGTAATGTGCTTATTCTCATCCTGCATGGAAGAAATCATGTCACAAAGTACGTTGATCGGGTTGGCAACGGCACCTCCATATGTACCTGAGTGAAGGTCTCGATTGGATCCAGTTACTTCCACTTCCATGTAAGCCATACCGCGAAGACCAACCGTGATGGAAGGATCTTGCATGGAAATCATATGCGTATCAGAAATCAAAATGACGTCTGCTTTCAGCTTCTCTTTATTTTCAATGACGAATTTATCCAAGTTGTCAGACCCGACTTCCTCTTCTCCTTCGATCATAAATTTGACATTGCAAGGCAAATCTCCAGAAGCCATCATCGCCTCAAAAGCTTTCACATACATGTAAAATTGGCCTTTGTCATCCGCTGATCCACGGGCGAAAATTGCTCCTTCGGGATGGATCTTTGTCTTCTTAATCACTGGCTCGAAAGGAGGTGAATCCCAAAGCTCATAGGGATCAGCTGGCTGCACATCGTAATGTCCATAGACCAAAACTGTCTGCAATGCAGGATCAATAATTTTCTCTCCGTAAACAATCGGGTAACCTTTAGTCTGACAGATTTCCACTACATCAGCACCTGCTTTTTCCAAACTTTCCTTTACAAAATTAGCCGCAGCAAAGACATCATCTTTAAATTTAGGGTCAGCACTTACAGACGGAATACGGAGCAAATCCAACAATTCATTAAGAAAGCGATCTTTATTTTCACGGATAAAATCATTAACTGCCATATATCTGGGGATTATTTGGTAAAGGGCTCAAAATTATCCTTTTCAGGCTGAAATGCCTATTTTGAATGAAGTTATTAGCCAGAAAGGCTATAAAGAATTTATCTATTTACAGGTCGCAAAGCCAATTTCAGAGCTGACAAGTTTTAATTATTATTAAAGTGCACCCACTTCAGCGGTTATAAAAAAGGCATTGTGAGAATATTTTAAGCATTTAACTAAACATAACATTTAAGGAAAGCGTAATGTATTAGGTTGGTTAAATTTTAATCTAAAACATCTATAATGCTTCGGACTCTTTTTATTTCATTTTTCTTTTTAGTTTCTTCTTTTTCATTTGCCCAAACGACTTTCAACCCAGGTACAGAATCTGATTTTGTAAAAGCGACCTATTCAAATGGCGATTTAATCACTATACTGGGGCAGAATTTAACTTATCCTAAAGAAGCTGCTATCAATGGAACAGAAGGCGATGTCGTTTATTTAATTACAATTGATCATACCGGAAAATTAGTTTCATACGAAGCAAAAGAGCGGATTTCAGAAAAACTCTCAAAACAGGCTGAGGAAAGTATTAAAAGCCTGACGAGCAATTGGTCTCCCACAAAAGTGCATGGTGAACCCATCGACCGTGAATACTTACTAATTTTCAGTTATAGGATTTACTACAACGCCTCACCAGTAGATTATCACTCTGTAGCTAAAAAGTTTGAGGAGAAAGGCAAGATCGAAAAATCAGTACGAACTTACGATGATGCAATCAAAAAGTATCCTTATGAACCTGTTTACTACACCATGAGGGCCAAATACAAAAAAGAGCTTGACGATCTCTCGGGAGCAGAAGCTGATAAATTAAAGGCAGAGAAATTAAATATGGAAGTGTTGGCAGTAGTCGAAATTGCGCAGTCACAAAGTATTCGATAATAAAAAAATGACTTATGACTGGAGTTTCTTAATCAGTCAGAAGTCATTTTTAATTAAGAAATCGCCTTCACATTAACTTCTATATTTCCCCGAGTTGCTTTGGAATAGGGACAAACTTCATGCGCTGCCTCAACAAGTTTTTGGGCTGCTTCCAAAGAATCTGCGTTAGGTATTTTTACAAAAATATCCACAGCCAAACCGAAATCTCCAGGACCATAATTACCTAGGTGAACTTTAGCTGTAATTTCGGAATCACGTAAACTAGTTTTACCTGCCACAGCTCCCAAAGCACCACCGAAACATGCTGCATAACCGGCCGCAAAAAGCTGTTCTGGATTAGTTTTCCCTCCTTCACCACCTATTTCCTTTGGCATAGCAACGTCAAAATCCAAAATTCCATCATCCGTTTTTACGTGACCCTTTCTTCCACCAGTATTTACAGCGACTGCTGTATAATCTATATTTAATTTCTTCATTTTGTTAGATCCTTTTTTAGCATTTCAATGCTTTCTAACAACTGAGATAGGGAATGGTTTAGGTCAGGAGCTTTTATTTTTAAAGATTCAATAAACTTCTCGTCGATTGGAGTAATCACATCCTGAACTTTTGACTGAAGAGATTTTCCAGGATAAGTCAATTCAACGTATACCGTTCTTTCATCTACTGTTCCACGTTGCCTTTTCACATAATTCATAGCCTCCAGCTTTTTAAGCAACGGAGTCAAAGTCCCGGAATCTAAATATAAACGCTTTCCGATTTCATTAACCTGTAATCCATCTTCATCCCAGAGTACTGACAGAACCAAAAATTGGGGATAAGTTAAATTCAATTCGTTCAAAGAAGTTTGAATGAGTTGAATTAGTAACCTTGAGCTTGAATATAATGAGAGCGAAAGTTGATGAATTTGATGCAATTGAGTCTAATTAAGATTTTATACAATTTAACAGTACACAGTATAAATCCCATACACAGATTTAAAAATATCTACCAATCAATGGATTATCTACAATTTGCCTTTTGAGCTGACTTGCATCAATTGATCCTGAAACTCGATAACTTATATTTCCACCGGGCTCTATCAATAAAGTAATAGGCAGGCTTCCATCCCATTCATTTCCTACTACATCGATCACCTTGTATTTATCTTCGGTATCCATGATGTAATTCGGAAGCGCAGAAGACTTTCCTTTCAAAAATTTCAGCGCCCTATCTGACTGTTCAGGACTATCCATACTCACAGAGACAAACTGAAAATCCCGCTCCCCAAACATGCGCTGAATGGTAACAAATTCAGGATATTCAATAATGCATGGTCCACACCATGTGGCCCAGAAATTAACCAGCAGCAATTCGTCTGTGTTATTTTTAAGAAGATCAGCTAGTCCATTCGGAGATAGTTTTTCGATATTCACTTCCTTTTCTTTCCAGGCTTTATTGGTTTTAATTGTGTATTCATTTTTCCAAGCCCACTTCATCGAGCAGCCGAAAGCTGGAGTTTGAGCTTCCTCTTTGGGAAGAGCTTTTCCCTGCAAAGTCATATCTATGGCTCTTCGGAGGTCTTCAGCATTTGCGGTGCCTGGCTTTTCCGAAGCATCTATTCTTCCTGAGTAAGCAAGTTTTCTTTCGTTATCAAAAACAAAAACATGAGGCGTGGCTGTTGGACCATAAGCCAGCGAGAATTCATGAGTATCACCATCATATAGATATGGGAAATTGAAGGATTTATCCTTAGCTCGAATTTTCATTTCTTCGAAAGTGTCGCTAAGATCAGTATAGCCAAGTTCTTCTGGCAAAATACCTATTGGGCTATTGCTTGAAATGGCCACAAACGCAACATTTTTATCTTTATACGAGTCTATTACATCAATAAATCTATCCTCGTAAGCCTGAGCCGTGGGACAATGATTACAGGTAAAATTTACCACCAGAACATCTGCATCTGAATAGTCCTCTAGCTTGTGAAAGCTGCCATCGATCCCGGGAAGATTGAAGGGAGGGGCAGCATCTCCAATTGCCAATTTCTCAACAGGCTTTTCCTCTACTAAGATCGGATTAGCCACAAATACTGATTCCGGAGCGACATCTGTAGCAATTTCTTCACTACTGTCAGGTTTGCTTGTACATTGATTCAACAAAAAAGTTGCCCCCAGAAGGACCTCACACAGTAAAACAAATTTCAATTTAGAGTTCATAGGTATTTTGGGTTACAGGAATTATTAAGTATACTAGGCATTCAATGAATATCCATGCTGATAAGTGTAATGAAGCTTGGTATTTGCTTCCCAATCATCTTTAAATACTTGTGCGATAGGATCCCACTTTAACGGTCTCCCTAAATCGTGAGCTATATTTCCAAGAGTACATGCTGTACAGGAGCTATGACCGATTTCCACAGGTACTATAGGATCTTTTCGTGTGATTACAGAGTGAATAAAGTCAATATGATGAGCTTGATATCCCAATCCTTCTTTGGAGAATTTCCTCTCACAAGCTGGCACATTAGTATCGTATTCTCCTCGGGAAACTTTGATCCATCCCTTATCTCCAATGAATTTCACCCCTTGCTTTCCTTCGTCAAAAGTGGTGATTAGCATTTCTACTCCATCTGCATACTTATAGGTCAAGGGGGTAGACTCATCGCCGGGGATGATTTCCACCGGACCATTCCGATCCATCCCAAGCCCCCATTGAGCGATGTCAATCATGTGCGCTCCCCAATCGGTCATCAATCCGCCGCCCGTTTCCTTGTACCATCTCCAAGCTCCCCATACTTTTTCATTTTCCTCAGGATTCAAGGTAATTGGCGGATCTAATTCTTCGTTGTAGTGAATATCCGGCAGAGGTCCTGTCCAGCTTTCCCAGTCTAATCCCGCCGGAATTGGTTGAGGAGGTAAATCATAAGGTTTGGGATGAGGTGGCGTTCCAACATTTACCAGTACTTGTTTAATCTCCCCAAGCATACCTTTTTGTGCCATTCGCGAAGCATGTTGGAAATTTGCCGCAGAGCGCTGCATACTTCCTACTGCCAGCACGGTCCCTTTTGAGCGCACAGCCTTGACGAGTTCTTTGCCTTCATGAATCGTAAAAGTCAGTGGCTTTTCCAGATAAATATCCTTATTGGCAATACAGGAATCGATTGCCATCATCGCATGCCAGTGATCTGGGGAGGCTATTACTACTGCATCTACGTCGGGATTCCCAAGTAACTCCTTGTAATCAGCATAAACCTTTAGTGCAGGAGCTTCTCTTTTTACATCCTTGTAATGCTTTGCCACGCGCTCTTTGAATCTATCAAGTTTAATTTGATAAACATCTGCTCCAGCAACTACATCTACCAGAGGATTATTCATCATGTTTCTTAGCAATCCCATAGCTTGCCGCCCTACGCCTATGAATCCAAGCCGTACCTTTGAGCTATCGACTATTGCTGTTTCATTTTGTCCAAAACTTAAGCCGGGAAGTGCGCTAAGACCTACGGCACTTAGGACAGAAGTACCAAGAAACTTTCTTCTCGAAAAATTTGATTTGCTCATTTAAACTGGGATTGAGGTTATTATTGGGTTACTTAAAGTTAGTAGAATAAAATACTGATTTTCTGAGTGATTGAAAAATTATCGTAAGCCTTTTTATTTAAGGTCGGCGGAACCTGAACTTTATAAAGAAACTCTTTCTCAATATTTTTACTTTTAAGTCAAAGCATTCCTACCTATGACAATCCAACAATTAGAGTATCTGATAGCTGTAGACAAGCACCGTCACTTCGGTCATGCCGCTGAGAGCTGTTTTGTGACCCAACCTACGCTTAGTGCTCAGCTCAGCAAACTGGAAAGAGATCTGGGAGTGATACTTTTTGATAGAAGCAAAATGCCTGTGATCCCTACTGAAATGGGTGTGCAAATAATCAAGCAAGCCAAGAAGGTCGTTTCTGAAAGCAAGGGTATTTTTGAATTAGTTGCTGATATGAAAGGGGATATATCAGGTGTAATTAAGCTAGGGATCATACCCACACTTGCTCCATATTTACTTCATCTTTTTATCAGGAAATTTCTGGAGAAATATCCTCATGTGAAGCTGGAAGTGCAGGAAATGGTAACAGAGGATGTGGTGAAAAAGCTTAAAAATGATGAGCTGGACCTGGGTATTATTGTCACGCCGTTGCACGAATCTGGAATAGTGGAAAAGCCGATGTTTTATGAGAAGTTTTTTGCCTACTTGTCCAAGGAACATCCTCTTTTGAAAGAAGAAACTTTTCATCCCGAGAAAGTTCTTAAGGAAGAATTTTGGGTATTGCAACAAGGGCATTGTTTCAGGGATCAAGTGATTAACTTGTGCGATCAAAGCCTGAGTGGCCCAAAGAATTTCCATTACGAAAGTGGGTCTCTGGAAGGTCTCAAAAATATGGTTAATCGATATAAAGGAGTAACTCTTTTGCCAGAATTGGCAACTTTAGAATTATCCGATGAGGAAAGGACCAGGCTTAGGCCTTTTGAGGGAGTACCCCCTACCCGGGAAGTGAGTATTATTTTGAACCGCAGTTTTCTCAAACAAAAACTCGTTGAGTTGTTATTTAAAGAAATAAGTGATGCTATCCCTAAGGAGATGACTTCAAAGGCTCATGGAAAAATAGTGCGTTTTAAATAAGATTATTTCTTAGTCAAAATGTAATGATCAGCAAGTTCTCCGGTAATCATGTTGCCTTTCATATCGAGTTGCCATATGCGATCCTCTCCCACCTTATATTGAGTAGGACCATCACTTACTTTCTCCAAGGTTATAATAGATCCCGTTTCGTCCCATGTAAATGAGCCAGTATTTTCCTCTTCGAGTGCATCATTCCTACCAAAATAATGAGTGGTCAGTTTATAGGTGCTGTCCATATTTAACGTCAGCACGGTTTCAATTCCCTCACAGCTAGCACACGGTACAGTTCCTTTGTAAGTGCCAGCCCAATCAACAGATGTCGCAGTATTATCACCTTCATAGGAAGGGATTTCTTGAGTACTTACCACTTCCTGATTTGTTTCATTCTTAGCAGATTTGGAACAGGAAGTGGTAAATACGAATGATACAATAAGACCAATAAGGATCAAATTCTTATTCATGCTCAAATACACTTTTATTCAAAAATATCAATAATCAGAACCAATGAGGCCCTTTTTGATTATTTTGAAAATATTAAAAAATAGAGTTTTTATAATAAAATGGTTACAAAAAAAGAGAGACTAAGCTCTCTTTTCCTCTTTAGAATATAATTATCCGTTCATTTAAAGTGACTTAGGACCGGATGGAAGGTATCCAACAATTACTATTTCAGCCAACATTTTTTCTTTTAGAAAATTAGCTTGATTTAAATCCATTTCCGCAAGAACTTCTTTCCCTTCCTTTTGTAAAATTTCTGCTCTGTTGGTGTAGAAATTTGGGAAATATGGGTTTTCCTGCAAAGCAGCATTCACTTTTTCAAAAGGTGAAATGGCATTAGGTTTCTGAGATGTCAAAAATGGATTCGGGGGGAAACTACCTGCTTTGGACAATTTGAATTCAAAACTCATTAAATATTCCAAATCATAAGTCTTATCTTTCAAATAGGATGCTTTCCAATTTTGCTTCACCTTTTCAACCACTCTATCAATTTCCTCCTGAAATCCTGGGTTTCCTGAGAGATATTCATATTCACCTGTCATATTTCCAACTGGATCTATTTTAATAGAAATAACTACTGGCCCCTCAATATCCGCCTGCCTCATTTCGGTAGGATATTTTAAGTTTTTGGCTAACAGCTGATGCAACTCTCTTAATGAACCAGATTCTTGTGCAATAGCACCGCCGATGCTGAAAAGGAAAATTAGTAGGAATAATGCTCGTAACTTATTCATAGAACTTTTGGTTAATGGGTTAAAAATATTGTCTATTGATTCTAAACGGACTAAGTAAGTTTTATGTTCTGTAAACCTAGTTCTCAACCACTTAGGCGGTTTTAAAAACTCCAAAATGCCATAGATTTCCTGCTGGATCGTGCAGAAAAAACTCATTACCCCAATCATTGCGTTGAATTTCACTGAGTTTGGTGCCTGGGAATTTATCAGGCAGACCGAAGACTTTGATTGCTTCCCAATAGGATTCAAGATCGCCGTCAATCTCAAGAAAAATCATGGAATTCTCGCACCAAGCTTTCACATACGCATCCTGTAAATAGAAGACAATATTTTCCTTGACGGTCACTACCGACATAGCTGGACTTACCGAGCGTACATTGAAACCTAGAATTTGATAGAAACGAATGCTTTCGGCGTAGTCTTTAGCTCCGATAAAAGTGCGAATGGATTTAGCCGGATGTATCATACTGCAAATTGTTTTAGGTGGTGATCTAGATGTTTGTAAAATTGATTGTTCCACTCCTGAGTGGTCATCGGACCGAAAGAAAGTGATTCCTTCCCATCGAAATAATTTGGTCCATATTCATAGGTTTTCACAACAAATGAGATAAGACGATTTTTTTCCAAATCAAAATCCTTTCGATCCTTAATTATAAAAACAGGTGCGGTTCTGGAGTTTTTTGGATAGGGCTTTTCATTCACCACTCCTTTTTTTACGAATAACCTAAGCAAAAATCTCACTAAGGCATTTGGTTTAGGATGCTTGTCAGTATAAGCCATCTCATAGGCAACGCAACAATGAGCAAGCATCTGGTCAACACTCATTTTTCCCCACAGTGGAGTCGATTCTTGAGTCAGTGAATTTATCCTTTGGATTGTATCCTCATGAACCTTTTGGTCAAAAATATTTTTCATTTGCCATTAAAATTTCTCTTAAAAATGAAGATAAGAAATAGGCATCGGAAATGATTTTTTAAGCCTCAATTTTTGCCTTTCCATTCATGTGGTAATTAAACTAAGTGTAATCAAGGTGATACTTTGTATAAATTTTTGGAGATGACTTTGAACAGGAGGTAGTAGATAAGCCGAAAGCTATTAGAAAACTCTTCTTGGAATGACACTTCTTGGATATATGAGTTACTGGATTAGAGGTTGAACTATTAATGAAGTAAAAATTATGCGATTAACGAAATCTATTGTTATCGAAGACTTTGAATTATTGAAAATGAATGATATCAATCCACTTTTTATTCCCAAGAGTCTAAACTGTATTCTTAACTTTACTGGCTTAAACTATCCTTTGACTTTCTATTTTGCTGCATGACAATTACGCAAACAATAATCATTGCCATCATTGAGGGCTTAACAGAGTTTTTGCCTGTCTCATCTACTGGACACATGATTCTAGCATCCGCAGCCATGAATATTCATGAGGATGAATTTGTTAAGACCTTCGAAATATTCATTCAGCTGGGCGCCATTCTTGCCATTGCTCTGATGTATATCACTAGATTTCTTAAAGGAATTACTATTTATCTAAAACTATTGGCAGCATTTATCCCAACCGCAGTAATCGGATTGTTAGCTTATGACTATATCAAAGCTTATTTATTTAACCCAATCGTGGTGTCTGTGTCTCTAATAGTAGGTGGAATCATTCTTATTTTCATAGACAAAAAAGTAGTGAACTCTGAGACTGACGTAGACGAAGTAGAAGACATGTCCTATAAAAATGCTTTTTTCATTGGACTTTTCCAGTGTCTTTCCATGGTCCCAGGTACATCAAGAGCTGCCGCCACTATCATTGGGGGAGTGTTTAATGGCTTAAATAAAAAGCAGGCAACGGAATTTTCGTTTCTTTTGGCTGTGCCTACCATGATCGCTGCTTCTGGTTATGACCTATTAAAGACAGATCTGGCCTTTACAAACGAACAATTGACAATGCTGGGAATAGGATCAATAGTTGCTTTCATTACAGCATGGTTTGCTGTAAAAGTTTTTCTTCAGTTCGTATCCAAAAATGGTTTTACCGCATTTGGGTATTATAGAATTGCCTTGGGCATTTTATTTCTGATCTTCATGTGGGGAGCTGAGCTATAAGCTTCAAAAGTTTAACTGATCCTACAGAAAATAAAACTTTCTTAAACTGAAGTTAGATGGGAAATTTCTATAAGTAATAACCACTATTTTTCGAAAAATCCAAGTTAAATTCAGTCTATAGACCTTACTCATTATGAAGGCAAATCTCATTTTCTATCTTATTTTATTTGGATTGTCCCAAACACTCTTTGCACAAGAAAATTATAAGGCATCAGTTCTTGAATTTCAGCATGAACTGAATGAGGAATACAAAAACCCTGATGAATCACCGCTATCCGCCCAAGAACGTGAAGCTTTCGAAGGACATCACTTCTTCCCAATAAATGAGAAATATCATGTAGTAGCAAAATTTGAAAAGCTACCTCCACAAACTTTTTTTCAAATGAAGACTACCGCTAATTCCATTAAAGATTATGACATCTACGGGATAGCTACATTCACTTTGGATGGTACAGAATATAAGCTGAATATCTATCAAAGCCATCAACTCAGGACTCAGGAAAAATATAAAGATTATTTATTTCTTCCCTTTACAGATCAAACTAACGGGGATGAAACCTATGGAGGAGGTAGATATATGGGATTGACTATTCCTTCCGGAGATACGATTGAGCTGGATTTTAATAAGGCTTACAATCCGTATTGTGCTTATGCCACTGGCTATGCATGTCCTATTCCGCCAAAAGAAAATGATTTGAATATCCCAATTAAGGCAGGAGTAATGAAGAATAAATAGTCTTCATACTATCTTCTCAGATCTACTTCCAAGTCAACTATTATTCCTTAAAAATTAAGTATAAACACAAGGGCTTAAATTGGTTTATGCCCTTGTTGTTTATGTAATTCTACCATCTAGGATGCTCTTGTATATAATTATCCAGAGAGAATTTTCCTGAACCATAAATTAAAAACACAATTAATAAAATCAGGACAAGTAGGGATAATTCAAACTCCAGATTATTGGAAACCGAAAGAAATCCGGAATCAATATTCACGAAGAAAACAGCTACCAAGAGAATGGGGATCTGGAAAATCACTGCCACACGGGTAACTAATCCGAGGGCAATCAGAAAACCGCCCATTAAATGCGCAAAAGCTACGTAGTGAGCCAAGCCAAGATTAAAAAACTGCAGATCTTTATTTTTCATGAGATCCATCAGTGCGCTAGTGTTCGAAATGAATAGCACACCCTTGTACATAATAAATAATCCTAAGATTACACGCAGGAAATCAATCCACTGTGGATGATGTTTATCTGCCCAAGATTCAATTTTTGTGATCGCATTCATGTCATTTGGGTTTAAGTGTCTCGTTAAGTTACAAAAATTAACCCTTACATCTTTGACTTACAGCGAATTATAAAACAAATCCCGCTCCTGTAGACAACCAGTAATGTGTACTTCAGCTTTACGAATTTGGGCACAAAAAAGCCCGATCAATTTAATTGATCGGGCTTACAATTTTTATAAGTGTTCTTATTTACCTTTTTCTCCAATTGAAATCATAGCACATCTGAAACCGATATGGTTGGTAGCAGAGTCCTGATGCATAAATCTTCTTGTACCTGGAGCTAGCCAATATGCTACATCTCTCCACGAGCCTCCCTTGTAAACTCTAATTTCATCTGTAAGCATTGAGGTTTGATATTCATCTTCCTCATCACCTACACCGGAATTTCTAATAGGGTTGAGATCATCCATATCTTGATAGGAAAGTGGCCTATAGATATCCTGAACCCATTCATTCATATTTCCAGCCATATTGTAAAGACCAAAATCATTTGGAGCGAAGTCATAAACGTTTGTAGGAATGATATCTCCGTCATTTGATTGACTTCCTGCAATTCCGCCGTAATCACCTCTACCTCTTTTAAAGTTAGCTAGCATATCACCTTGCTTGCCTTTTCTTTTTACATTATAAGGATTTCTTACTCCTCTGCCATCCCATGGGTAAATTCGGCCATACTCTTGATTTTCATCCAGGTATTGTGTTCCGATCATTGCTTTTGCAGCATATTCCCACTCTGCTTCTGTAGGGAGTCTGTAGTCAGCAAGTGCTACACCTCTTTCGATAAGTTGGCTTTTTGTGAATGAAGAATCTATCCCTCTATCTTCTCTGATTACCTCCTGCACATATTCAGTTCTCCATTTACTGTATGCATCAGCTTGAACCCATGAAACACCTGCTACTGGATAGAAGTTGAAGCCAGGAAATCTAAAGTAGTAGGACTGATACATATCATTAAATGTCATCTCTCCACCAGCCCATACATTATCCCGAGGCTCAAGTTTAAGTAGAGAATCTGCACTTACTTTTTTCTTTATCTCGAAAAGAAACTCTCTGAAATCATTATTGGTGATTTCTGTTTCATCTAAATAGAAGTTAGCAAGAGTTACAGTCCTTTCTTGGTTGTCACGAAAAGCCATTACGTCTTCTTCCTGGGAACCGAGAACAGCTCTACCGCCTTGAATAAATTTCAGGTTAGGTCCTGGGATTTGTTCTGCATTTTTGGCTACAAAAAATTGAGTGGAATCATCTTCGTCAAAACTGAATTCAGCCCCAGTGGTAGCACTTCTTTTACCAGGATTATTTGCAGTTCTTCTCCCATATCCAGGAGATTTATTACAAGAGGTTAAAATAGAGCTTCCGACGATTGCCAAAGCTGCTACCCACATTCCCCATGATTTGTTACTCAGACACATATATGTAATTGTTTAAGGTCTTAACCAGTGTGCTAATATAAATGCAATGTCAAGCACTTCCAATGGTTTATGAAGATCTCCTGTTGATCCTGATTACAAAAAACAATCAAAATCCCAGAAAATCAACAAAATCGGTAGTCAAATCTGCAATTTTTATGCCACTAAAATATTTTCAAATTATGCTTCATTCATCTCTTTTAGCTTGATCTGTGCTTTAGAAATAGTCGAAACATTCGATAATGTAAGAATCAAACGATTCTTGTACTCCTTTATTTTGCAAAGTTTACTATTCATCTGGGCAAATCGCATTATTTTCTGGAATATTTCTGAAGCGTAATAATCGTCCCGGCTAGAAGGCAATAAATGACACTTCATTAGACCTCCCTTCAAAATAAGTTTCTCAATACCAAGCTTTTCAGCTTTCCATCTCAAACGAACGGTCTCCATTAGGTCTGTAACAGATTCAGGCAAAGGCCCAAATCTGTCCAACAACATCGCGGAAAATTTAGCCAACTCTTCTTCATTCTTGATTGCATCAAGTTTGGAATATAGTCCAAGTCTTTCGCTGATATTTCCTACGTATTCCTCTGGAATTAATAATTCCAAATCTGTCTCAATTGTACAGTCTTGTACCAAAACTTTGACCTTTTCTGCCAAGTCTGTCTCGAAGAGGGCGGCAAATTCATTCTCTTTTAGCTCCTGTACTGCCTCATCCAGAATTTTGTGATACATTTCAAAGCCCAAATCAGTAATAAAACCACTTTGCTCAGCACCTAATAAATTACCTGCTCCCCGGATATCCAAGTCCTTCATCGCTACCTTAAATCCATCCCCTAAATCCGAGAATTCCTCCAAAGTCTGCATTCGCTTCCTAGCCTCTGCCGTCAATCCAGACATTGGCTGAGTAAGCAGATAGCAAAAAGCTTTCTTATTACTTCTTCCTACTCGTCCGCGCATCTGGTGCAAATCGCTCATTCCAAACATGTGCGCACGATTAATAATAATCGTGTTAGCATTCGGAATATCGAGCCCCGACTCAATAATATTGGTAGAGACCAGTACATCGTATTCGTGATGGATAAAATCCACCATGACCTTCTCCAGTTTTTTGCCATCCATTTGCCCATGCGCACCAACTACTCTGGCATCTGGAACCAACTTCATAATGAGGTTTGCGATGGAGTCAATTTCTCCCACACGATTATGTACAAAGAATACTTGACCACCTCTTCTCAATTCATAAGAAACTGCATCACGGATCACTTCTTCCTGGAAGGTTTGCACTTCAGTAGTCACGGGCTGCCTGTTTGGAGGAGGAGTCGCAATCACGGACAAATCTCTAGCTCCCATGAGGGAAAAGTGCAAAGTCCTTGGAATCGGCGTGGCAGTTAAAGTCAACACATCTACATTTAAACGAAGATTTTTAAGTTGATCTTTTACTTTCACTCCGAACTTCTGTTCTTCATCAATTACCAAAAGTCCCAAATCCCTAAACTCAATATCCTTATTGACAATCCTGTGTGTACCTACGAGGATATCAATCTCACCGGTTTTTACCTGAGCTATGATTTCCTTGATTTCTTTCGCGGTACGAAAGCGGTTGATGTATTCCACTTTCACCGGGAAATTTTCCAATCGCTCACTAAAAGTCCGGTAATGCTGCATAGCCAGGATGGTCGTTGGGACTAAAATGGCAACTTGCTTTCTATCATTCACCGCTTTGAATGCAGCCCGAATAGCTACTTCTGTCTTGCCAAAACCTACATCTCCACACACCAATCGATCCATAGGATAAGATTTCTCCATATCCGACTTTACATCCTGTGTGGCTACAGCCTGATCAGGCGTATCTTCATAAATGAAGGAAGATTCCAGCTCGATCTGCAGTACAGAATCAGGATTGAAAGCAAAACCTGCTGCCGATCTTCTCTTTGCATAAAGCGCGATCAAATCCTTCGCTATATCTTTAACTTGCTTCTTTGCCCGGGATTTTTTGTTTTCCCAATCAGGTGAACCCAGTTTGGACATGGATGGAACGGTACCTTCTTGCCCAGAAAACTTGGATATTTTGTGAAATGAGTGAATGTTTACATACAGCAAGTCGTCATCCCTAAAGATCAAACGAACCGCTTCCTGCATTTTACCTGCCACATCTACTTTCTCCAAACCTGCAAAACGTCCGACACCATAATCCACGTGGACTATGTAGTCCCCAGGATGAAGTGATTTTAGTTCTTTAATTGTCAGTGCCTTTGATTTACTGGCTTTATCCCGGGTTTTGTAGCGATGAAAACGCTCAAAAAGCTGATGATCTGTGAAGCAGGCTATTTTTGACTGCTTATCATCAAACCCTTCACGCAAGCCAAGGAGCATGCTTTGTACTTGCAAAGTAGGATCTAATTCCTTAAAAATCCCCAGTAGTCTATCAATTTGCTTCGCATTTTCGGCTGTCAAAATATTTACAAATCCCTTCTTCTCATTGTCAGAAAGCTGAGTGACCAATAGATCAAAATTCTTATTGAAAGATGCCTGAGGCTGCGATTCCCAAGAGGACTGTTTGGCGTTTTTCAGATAAAACTGCTTGCCAAATTCCACTCTTGAGAAATTAGCAGAAATCGATGCGAAATCCGATCCCTTATCAAATAAGTCCTCAGGACTGAGAACAGTCTTTGTATTATTAGTTTTTTTGACAATTTGGTCGAATGCCTGAGCAGCTTTGTGAAAACACTCGTCCATCACATCAAGTGTCAGCTGATAATCCTTGATCCATACAATTGTTTTCTCCGGCAAAAAGCCCAGAAAAGATTGCCTGACTTCCTGGAGAAGCTTGGTCTGAATATTTGGAATCAAAGCGATTTGATCTACCCTGGCAATAGAGAGCTGAGATTCGGGGTCAAATGTCCGAATGCTTTCTATTTCTTTTCCGAAAAGCTCCAATCTGTAGGGATTTTCATTAGAAAATGAAAACACATCCAAAATCCCGCCCCGGATTGCAAATTGGCCAGGTTCATAGACAAACTCTGTGCGCTCAAAATCGTAGCTGGCCAGAATCTCAGAAACGAATTCCATATCCACCTGCTCTCCGACTTTTGCAGAAAAGGTATTTTCCTGAAGAGAGCGTTTATTGATCACCCGCTCATAGATGGCCTCTGGATAAGTAATGATAATCCGCGATTTACCCTTTTCCTCCAATACCAAATTGAGAATCTCAGATCTCATCAACACATTGGCATTGTCTATTTCCTCATACTGATAAGCCCGCTTAAAACTAGATGGGAAAATCATATGCTCTTCACTGTTAAGGAGATTCTGAAGATCAGAATTGAGGTATGCAGCTTCCTCTTTGTCTTGAGCTACAATAAGATGAAAACCTCCTTTTGCCTGAAATAGAGCTGAAAACAACACCATATCCAAACTGCCTGATAAACCCTTTATCTGGTAAGTAAGCTTCTCCCCACTGGAAATCTCATGGGCGATTGTTTGAAAGATGGGGTCTGATTGGTATATGGAAAGAAAATCCTGACGATCCAAAAGCGTGTGGTTTTAATAGTAGGTTGGCGGGCTAAAGTTAGTGCTTTATGAATTCTAACAATTGACTTCTAGCTCTTTTTCCCTGCTAATAAACACCTGAAAGCGATAAGAGTTCAGAAAGATTAGATGCTTATGAACCAGCGCTAATTGTTTATCTCCAAGGATACCTTCCTTCTTATATTTTTTACCAAAACAGCAATGCACTTTTTTTCCGTTGGAAAAAAATCTTTATAGGTATAGAAGCTTTCCATAAAGATGTTAATTAACTACTTTCTTATTACTCGCACATCACTTTTATAACTAATGCAAGTCCTCCCTTCATACACAAACAATTCCCTATCTTTGCACCCCGATCAAAAACAAAAACATGCCATCAACACTAAGTAGACGGCGTTGACACAAAAATCCATGAGTAGAGAAGTTCGCGTACGATTTGCACCGTCACCCACGGGTCCTTTGCATATTGGCGGGGTAAGAACCGCGCTTTATAATTATCTTTTTGCCCGCAAAATGGGCGGTAAATTCCTGTTAAGAATTGAGGACACAGATCAAACCCGCTTTGTCCCAGGAGCAGAAGATTATATAAAAGAATCTCTGGAATGGTTGGGAATTTCTCCAGACGAAAGCCCTTGGAATCCAGGTGACTGCATATTATATCGTCAGTCAGAGCGCAAGCCCAGCTACATGCAATATGCGGTTCATTTGGTAGAAGCCGGTCACGCTTATTATGCTTTTGATACTTCGGAGGAACTGGAAGCGATGCGTGAGCGATTGACTGCTGCACGGGTTGTTCAGCCGCAATATAACAGCATCACGAGAACTCAGATGAAAAATTCACTGACTCTTTCTGAAGAGGAAGTGAAGGAAAGACTGGCATCTGGTGAACCGTATGTGATCCGAGTGAAAATTCCACGTAAAGAAGAAGTGCGTCTGAATGATATGATCCGCGGATGGGTGATGGTTCACTCTTCCACATTGGATGATAAAGTACTGATGAAATCAGACGGAATGCCTACTTACCACTTGGCAAATATTGTCGATGATCATCTGATGAATATTACTCATGTGATACGTGGAGAAGAATGGCTTCCATCAGCTCCATTGCACGTATTGCTGTACAAATTTTTTGGATGGGAAGACACCATGCCAGAGTTTGCCCACTTACCGCTTTTACTTAAACCTGACGGAAACGGTAAACTTTCCAAGCGTGACGGTGACAAGTTGGGATTTCCGGTATTCCCGTTGAATTGGGAAAATAAGGAGAATGGAGAAAAGGCGTCCGGTTTTCGGGAGCAAGGATATTTTTCTGATGCTTTTTTGAATTTCCTCGCATTTCTTGGATGGAATCCTGGAGATGATCGTGAGATTTTCTCCTTGGCGGAATTGATCGAAGCATTCTCTATTGAGCGTATTGGCAAATCAGGGACGAAGTTTGACATTGCGAAAGCAAAATGGTTCAACGAACAATATCTGAGAGCAAAATCAAATGCAGAGCTTGCACCTTATGTGATAGCAGATGCTGAAAAGGAAGGGATTACCATCCTTCAGGATACTGCTGAAGCTCTAGTAGCTTTAATGAAAGATCGCGTGACTTTTCCTGCTGAAATCTGGCCAGGATGTAAGTTCGTAGTCGAAGCTCCTACTGAATTTGAAGAGGCGATTGCCAGTAAAAAATGGAATACTGATGCGGCTACTTTGCTTTCCGCTTATGCGGCTACATTAGAAGGATACACCGGAGACTTTGACTCAGAAAAAGCCAAAGTGATGCTGGGCGAAACTGCAGAAGCAAAAGAAATTAAATTAGGGAAAGTGATGCAGGCTGTAAGATTAGCTGTGTCAGGTGTAGGTGCAGGCCCGGATTTAATGGAGATTTTTGCTATTTTAGGGACAGAAGAAGTGGCTTCCCGAATTAGATTTGCGTTAGCCACACTAGAGGTAAACGGCTAAAAACACAAGCTATGACAAAGAAGAAAAAGAAAAACGAAGACCCGAAAGTTCATGAAGACTTGAACGGTTTCAAAATGGACATTAATTCCTTCGGTGAGATCTCCTCTTCCTTTTCTATTGATAAAATCAACGAATTTCTCAATAAAAATGTGGAGGATAAAAAACTAAAGGATAGAGACGATTTGAAATCTGATGAAAAGAAATAGATAAAATAATTTCTTTTTTCACTTGTACCACTATAAAAGCTCCTTTAGGGGCTTTTTTTGGTTTCCTGAAATCCTATCTTGTGTTTACAACTATGACTTCATTTCTTGCTGCATGAAAAGATTTTTTACAATTCTATTATTTATCAGCTCAATCCAATCTGTTCTTTCCCAGTCCGGCACCATCACTGGTATTGTGAAAGATTCTGAAACTGCACAAACACTTCCTTACTGTAACGTCTTTGTAAATAACACCACGATTTCCACAGTGACAGATATGGATGGCAAATTTACCTTTTCAGGAATAGAACCTGGGCAGATCGAGGTAAGTTTCTCTTTCTTGGGATATCAAGCAGAAACGAAAAAGGTGACGCTCAATCCAGGTGGAACCTCCACAGTAAATCTCAATATGAAACCCCTTGACCAAGAACTTGACAATGTGGAGATCAAAGCTTCCAGAGACAAATCATGGGAAAAAGACCTTAGAAAATTTGAGAATTTGTTTCTGGGAAATGACGAAGTTGCCGCCAAATGTATCTTGGAGAATCCATGGGTAATTGATTTCCCTGAGTCAACAGAAAAGGGCACTTTTATAGCCCAAGCCTTGCTACCCATTGAGATCACCAATAATTATTTGGGCTACAAAATCACCTTTGATTTAAAAGAGTTTTTCGATTCACCCACCAATTATAGAATCGCAGGCGCTGCCAGATTTGAAGAGATGACCCCAGCATCAGAAGATCAAAAAATAACTTGGGAGCAGAATAGATCTGAGACATATAGCAAATCTCCAATGAATATGTTTCGCTCTATGATTAGCGGAAATCAGGAAAAAGAAGGCTTTTACTTATATGGCGATAAACCCGGAGGATCTCCCAGCATGAATATGCGGTCAGATATTTTTGCCAATGAGCTGGGCAAATCTGTAGTTCCTTACAAACCGGATAACTTGATCACTCCTGCCAATAAACCAGGCGAATACCTTATTGCGATGAAGGGGAGAATTGAAATTCACTACCAAAAAGGCTTTTCTCAACTCAATACCTATAAAGATGCTCCTTATCCTGTTTCTTGGCTGGAGGTAAATAAGAATCAGGTACATGTCCGAGAAAATGGAATGATATTAAATCCACAGGATTTGGTGTTTTCAGGTGACATGGACAGAAAACGGATATCCACAATCCTGCCTTTGGACTATGATGCTGATAAAGCAATACAACTGAAAAACCTCGAGCCCACTGCTGCCAATTATCAGGAAAAAGTCTATTTGCATACTAACAAGCCTTACTATTACGCAGGAGATCAGCTTTTTTTCAAAGCTTATTTTGCGTATGGCAATCAATTTCTGAAAGACGAACTCAGCAAAGTATTGCACGTAGAACTAATCAATATGGAGCGGGATTTTGTCATAGAAAAGAAATTCCAAATCTTCAACGGAGTCGTTGTAGGAGACTTTTACTTGCCGGATACCTTGAGTCAGGAAAAATACTTTTTGCGTGCTTACACCAACTGGAATAGAAACTACGGCCCAAATCATTTTTTCGTAGAGCCTATATCCATACTCACTCCATTTCAACGGATTGACCAGTCTGAGGCCAAAACGTTTAGTGAGCCAAACAGGATTCGGATGCAGCCTGACAGAGAAAGCTACGGTAATCGTGAAAAAGTAACCTTATCATTTCTCACAGAAAATCAGCGAGGTGGTGCGATTCAAGCGAACCTTTCTGTTGCCGTTCTTGATCAATCACAGGTGGTACCAATAGAAGAAGTCGGATCTATAGAATCATTTTTAAAGCTTGAAGAAATTTCCCCTAGTATGGGTTTGGATCGCTTTTCCTATGAGATGGAAAAAAGCCTGACCCAAAAAGGTCTAGTCTTAGATGAAAAGGGAAAACCTCTGCAAGCTGACGTTACCGCATACGTAGATGATTTCAATGGAGTCGTAGAGCGAGAATCTGACAGGACTGGAGAGTTTACATTTGAAGAAATGGAGTTTTTTGGGACTATGAAGCTAGCATTTCAAGCTACAGATAAGAAAGGAAAACCTTCTGGAAAAATAGAACTTGTTGAAGAATTAAAAGTTCCATTTACCTTACCCTCAGGTACTTATTTCCCTAAATCAAACCAAGTAGCTGAACCCATTTGGCCTTTGGAAACCGAAGAAGAATCTCAAGAGCTCGAAGAAGTACTCGTAAAAGAAAAGACTGTGAAAAAACCCAGTTCTATTTATGGATCACCAGATTATGTAGTGGAAGGCAGCAAACTACTGTCCACTGGAAATACAGCTGATCTGGTGTCAAGTTTAGCTGGTAATATTCCTGGTATGCGAGTTACTATTGCAGGAGCATCTGGAAGGCAGCAGATCAGATTAAGAGGCGGTGCCGCTTCCATATCCGGATCCATGGAGCCTATTGTCATGGTGAACGGAGCCATTCTGGTAAGTTCAGGAAGCACGACAGCTGCAGACAATCTTCGGACTATTAATCCTGAAGATATAGAACGGGTAGAGATAGTATCCAAGACAGTTTCAATGCTAGGAGAACAGGGAAGAAATGGAGTGATCGCAATATTTCTTAAATCAGGAGCTGCTGGTAATATGGATTCACCAAATTTGACAAAAAGCAGCATGAGTGAGTTTACGATCGAAGGATATCAGCCTAGTTCAGATTTCTATAATTTGGATTATACTCAGGAGGAGATTCCTGAAGGCGCTGATCAACGACAGATATTATACTGGAATCCATTCCTTGTGACTAGTGAGGGAGGCAAAGTAAGCGTTAGCTTCTATACCAATGACAACGAAGCTCCTATGACAATCATCATTAGAGGTTTGGGAATGGATGGTCTTCCGATCTCCGGCACTTTTACAATCAATGCAAAATAACTGTCCTCAAAATTCTATTATTAGTTACTTTTGGGCATGAATAGAATTCTCCTATTGGGTATTTTAATACTAGCTTCATTTAAATTGTCTGCGCAGACTAGCGTAGGTATACGTGGGGGCTATTCTACTTCTACTTATTCATATCGACCTACTCCTAGCAGCAGACCCTCTTCTGCGGACGGAGTGAGTTCTCCTACTTTTGCATTGGTGTTCGAACATTTTAATGCAAAGAATGCAGGCATTGAAATAAATATACAGTTTCTCAGAATGGGATTCTCGCAAATTGAAGAAGAATCCGAACCTATCTTAACTAACGAAACTCAGTTTGACTATCTGAAGGTCCCTATTCTCTCTAGCTTTTTTATTGGTAGATCCGGAAGATTTCAGATCAAAGCGGGGCCACACCTTGGGTATCTGCTTCAGGCAAAAGACATTACCCGGGAATTTTCCGGAGACACGCCTATGGAAATCCCAACCTACGGAGGGGCAGATGATAAGCCTAGAAAAATCATGTATGGTCTTACTGCGGGTGCAGGCATTTCAAAACTTTTTGGTAAAAGTACCATCGCGGGCGAAGTTAGATTTTCTTACGACTTCACCAATCCAGAGGGACAAGAGCGAATTTTTGATATGAATTCTACAAATCTTGAATTCACTTTGTCTTATCTATTTAGGATCAAAGAGTCAAAAGTTCAACGGTAGCTATGTAATCAAGCCAAGTGATTATTAGCGTACACGTATTAAATTTTTCTCCGTCGGTGTCATATATTTAGCGCTTTTGCCGACTAACCTTTGTAAATGAATCGGAGCCAGCTAGATCATATCCTAAAAGCCCACCATCGGGATGCATACCTTTGGGCTAGGCAATGTTGCTCATTTGAAGATGAAATGGCAAAGGATGTGCTTCAGCAGTCGTATTTGAAGATTCTGGAAGGCCAGGCAAAGCTTAAAGATGCATCTAAGGCAAAAACATGGCTCTTTTCTATCATTAGATATACGGCGATTGACGAGATCCGAAAAGCTGGAAAAGTCGTTTCCCTTTCAGATTCCTATGATCCAATGGAGAGCCACGAGGAGATAGACTCGACCGACTATGAAGGAATAATCAAGCACCTGCCGGAAATGCAGCGAGAAGTAATTTTGATGGTATTTTATCATCAAATGACCATTGCGCAAAGTGCTGAGATCCTCCAAATAGGTTTAGGTACTGCGAGAACACATTATGATCGCGGGAAAAAGAAACTCAAAGAATTAATTACGAAAGTTCAAATCCAGGAAGAACATGGAAAATGACGAACAATTAGAACGGTTTTTTAACCAAATGAAAAAGCAGGATGAACAATTGGAAATACCTGATTTTCCTGAGGTCAAAACCCGAAAATTCAGCTTTTGGATACCGGCAGGAATAGCTGCTTCCATGCTGTTTGCATTCTTGTTTATCCAAGAACCCACACCTGTGGAGAGTGCTTCTCCTGAGGTAGTGATCATTACCCTTCAAACAGACGACCAAGGCGACCAGCATTTTACCATCGAAGAAAGCACCTTCTTGGACACTTGGGAATCTCCTACTGCTTCTTTATTGACAGAATACTAAACATTCAACTATCATGAAAAAAATACTATTTGTATACCTATTATGCTTTGCTGGTTTCGTCCATGGACAGCAAACCTATGTGCATAACCTTAAAGCGTCCAATCAGGATATTTTTCAGCGAAACCTATATTCTGCTGATCATGTCATGGAACTTCGCTCCGAACTCAAGCTAACCGACGCCCAAACCAACAATATCAAAAAAATCCATAGCGAAAATGCCGGTAAATTCAGCACAGTAAAATGGGACCTGGACGAAGAAACAAAAAAGCTAAAGGAACTATTGGACGAAACAAAAATCGATCAGGTAGCGGTTCAGAAGCAAATGGATAAGGTGCTAGCCCTGGAAAACTCCCTAAAAAAGCAACAACTCAGTACTATGGTGGCTATCAAAAATGAATTAACCTCTGAGCAACAGGAAATCCTACAGACTACTAGAGTGCAAACAGTGAATGGGGTTAGTATTTCTGGATACGGTTCAAATACATTTAGCCCAGCAACCGTAAATGGCATTTCGAGTGGTTATAAAGTTGGCAAACCACTTTATGAAGTTGCGGGAGTTGGCTCTATCTCAAGTCCAAAAGTAATTGTACACTCATCCAGTCCTAATCAAGAAGATGCTCCTCTTTATATACTTGACACCAAGGATGGCATGAAGCAATTATCAAATTTCAATAAAATTAATCCTGACGATATCGAAAGCATCAATGTCCTAAAAAACGAGTCTGCAACTGACACTTACGGTGAAAAGGGGAAGAATGGAGTTATAATTATTAAGCTTAAAGAAAATCGAAAAAAATAATCCAATTCTGGTTTAACATGAGTTAGGAGTCCGAAAATTCGGACTCCTAAGTTTTTGTAATTGGGATTAGTAAAAATCTCTTATTCTTTTAATCCAAAAATTTCCAACTCGCTTTGTGATCTTTTTTCAGTGGACTTCCAGTTACTTTAGCCCTTAATATTTCTACTGGCATAGCATTTTGGCTCATGATCAGATCGTGGTATTCTTTTTCAGTCATCTTTCCTGAATCCACCACTTCCTCACGCATTTTATAGAACTCTAGCGCCCCAATCATATAAGCTATCTGGTAGAGTGGACCGTATCTACCTTCGAAGGATCGTCGAACCTCAGCCTCAGCATTTGCCCGCTCATGACCTACTTTGTCCACCAAGAGATCAATACATTCCTGAGGAGTCATTTTTTCCAAGTGATAATTCAGGGAGAAAATAATTCGTGCACATCTATGCATTCTCCAGAAAAGCATTCCCACTTTGTCTTTAGCATCTCTTGGAAAATTCTTATCCCAAAGAATAAACTCCCAATACAGTGACCAGCCCTCTGTCCAGAATGGGGTACCGAACATCCTGCGGTGTGTCATATTTCTTTGGTTCATAAACTGCTGTAAGTGGTGCCCAGGAATCAATTCATGATGAACAGTGGCTCGGGAAAAATGAGGGTTATTCCCGCGCATACTCATCATTTTATCCTCATGACTCATCTCAGAAGTAGGATAAGCGATCTGAATCATCTCTCCTCCCAGAAAAAATGGACTTACACGTTGGCGCTCAGCAGAAATCATGATCGTTCTCCACGTTTCTTTTGCCAATGGCGGTACAGTTATTAAATCATTTTCTTCTACATAATCCGTGGCTTCCTCTGCCAGTCTAATTACCTCACCAGGCCACTCTCCAGCAGGGAAATAAGTTTCTTTCACCATTTCCAATGCCGCTTTCCAATCATCACCAAAACCCAATTCATTGGATGCTTTTAGCATTTCCTTCTCACACCAAGCAAATTGCTTTTCGGCTTCAGCGATCAGTTCCTCTGGACTGTAGGCTATCATTTCAAATGCCAATTGTTTTTCCAGTGCATCTCTCCCAATAGGTCGGCCGATGATTCCGCTTCCATCATCTTTCACAGAATTCGTATAGTGCTCACGCAATGCTTTAGCATAAGCCTTCATGCTTTCGTCCAGTTTCTTCCATGGCTCCGGCATCCACCAGGTGAACATCGGATCAAAATCAAAATAGTAACTATACGCCTCTCCAGTCACTTCATTCATCGACTCAACTGCACTTGCTGCCAAGTCCGCCTTTTGCCAACTGGTATATTTCGGAGTGGAAGTCAGGCCTTTGAGTTTGAAATCCACTTGCTTGGCGACATCATTCCACGATGCTGCCAAAGCCTGAGGATCTGGTTTTACTGCTCTTCTTCTTCCTTGATAGAATTTCTCCAAAGGGCCAGCAAATGACAAAACGCCTGACACTTCATCGAATGAAGTTTTTTCAATCTCCAGCTCTGCAAGTTCTTTTTCAAGGTAATTCCTGAATAAGACGTAATCGATTTTCCCGTCTTCAGACAGAGAACCGTAATTCAGCTTAGAGAGATTTTTAAGATATTCCTCAATAAACAATTTTATTCTGGAAAAATATTCGTCAGAAAGAGCGTTTGAATACAATCGTCTTAAAGCTCCATAATCGGCTTGATAGGTTTGAATTGTCTGAACTAATTCAGTGGAATATCCAAGCGTGGAGATTAAACACAAAATCAGGAATAAGTAGATTTTTTTCATATAGCTGGGAGAAGTGAAGCCTTAAATTAAATATTTTGGGCGTAAGTTCCCGGTAATGAAGTTTCATAGCACCCCATTAATGAAATTCTTTGATCAGCGGTAGAAAAATTATTTTTGGAGAGGAAGAATTAAAAGTAGGTTTTGATTTATACAATATATCGATAGATCGTATTCCCTATCACAATACAATCAATCTAGAAATTGTAGTAAAAAAAAAGGTCGTTTCGGATATGAAACGACCTTTAATAGATTATTTTCTCTTTCGAAGAAGTGCTACCAGTATCAAAACAAAAACAGCTCCTCCAATTACCCACGCCCATGGCTGTTGGTACCATTCCTTCTTACCAATATTGACATCTATGTCTAAGCCTCCATCCTGAGCAAATGCTGCGACAGAAAAGAACATGGTCATTAAGAATACAAATGCATTCTGCGAGTACTTTTTGATTTGATTTTTCATGGTTATTTAGTTTTTATTTAAATCTAATATTATAAGTAGCAGCTACACCAATTGTCTGGATATCAGCGGCATTATCCGAACCAAAAATCTGATTGTAAAAAGCGAAAATATTCCAATCGTAATTATGATAACCTACTTGCGGGCGAATATAAAATCCTCCATCACTACCGATATCTCCCGTCAAAAACGTATAACCTACGTCAGTTCCTACAAAAAAGCCAGTAGGCTCTGGATAATATCTTAACATTAAACCAAGTGGAACCGCACCAAAATTCTCAGCACCTACCACGTCCGATTTCTTAAAGTAATTAGTATAACCTGAAACTACGCCAAGTCCAAAGTTATCTGTTCTCATAAATTGACCAGCAACATCAACTCCAAAAGCAAATGAGGAATAATCACCAATATCACCTACGGGAGCTCCAAGATTAAGGCCAAGCTTCAGCCAAGAATTTTCTTCATTGATATCTTCAATATCACGCGTTGTTTGAGCATATGTAGCAAAAACCGCCGCCATCATGGTAATGGATAAAATTAATTTTTTCATAATTGGTTTGTTTTCGTCTCATTAGCCAAAGCCAATGCCATTAACCAATTAGCAGCTCTCCCAAACGCCTTAGCGACTCATTAAAAGCGTGTTAACATGAATTAACTTTTGGTTTATTCAAGCTTTAAAACTTAAAACAAAGTATTTCCAATGCCCGTTTTTGGGGATTTTTTTTCCCAAAAACTCAATTCCCAATCTCTTGTTACTTTAACTTCCTCCAATCTTTAGGAGTCATTTCCGTCAGGCTCTTGAAGGTTTTATTAAAATGTGACAAGGTCTGAAAACCTACCTGAAAGGAAATCTGTGCAACACTTAAATCTGTCTCCAAGAGTAATTTCTTAGCCTCAGTGATTCGCAATTGCTGCACATACTGCGTAAAAGTTTTACGGGTACGCAACTTAAAAAACCTGCAAAAAGCCTCTTTACTCATATATGCCTGCTCTGCTACTTCTTCCAAGGATATCTGTCTAGTGCTGTTATCTAGGATAAATCTCATCACTTGATCCATTCTGCGTCCATCCCTCTCGGTCATCGTTCGGAGGACCGGAATTTTATTAAGAGCAATTACATTCTCTGAATTAAAATCCAGAAGTGACAAAATGTGAATGCATTCCTGAAGTCTAACGAGACCAGAGAAATCTCCAAATCGAGAAACCAAATTGGCTATTTTATCATTGGTCTCACCAATGATTTTAAAACAACCAGTAATTTTTTCATTCAGATGAGTGAGTTCTTGAAAATCCTCCACTTCCGAAAAAGCTCCATGTATAGCTTTAAAGTCAAAAAAAATGGTGTTCCCTGCAATCCTGAGATCGCTTCCCTCCTGATAATAATCAGCATCACTTCTGAAAACATGAGGAATACTTTCAGCCAATAAATAAACATCTCCAGGCTCAAATCTTCCTACAAAATCGCCCACGAGAAGCTGCCCTCGCCCTTCTACTATAAGTGTCAGTTGAGCTTGGGGATGCTGATGTAGATTGTCATAGAAATGATTTCCACGATCTTCCTGATATTGGATAAACGATTTCTCAGACTTCGGGATTTGAAATGATATAACCTTGCTCATAAGGTAAAATACGCTTGGATTACTAAATTAATTGAAATAAAATTAATTTTTGATCAAAATAGAACCATTATTTACTAAATCACCACTTTCAAAGGCTTGCGTGATGATCTAATTTTGAATAAAAAAAGAAACGATATGAATTGGAAAGGTGTATTCCCCGCTGTGACGACTAAATTCCATGCTGACGGAAGTTTAGATATGGACCTATTTTTTAAAAACATTGACTTCCAACTGGAATCCGGAGTGCACGGGATTATCCTTGGAGGTACACTCGGCGAGAGCTCCGTGCTTTCTCAGGAAGAGAAAATTACATTGACTCGAGAAACTGTAAACTATCTTGACGGTAAAGTTCCTGTGATTTTAAACATTGCTGAAGGCGCTACTCAGGATGCTTTATTTTGGGCAGCAAAAGCCAAAGAGTTAGGCGCTGCAGGCCTGATGATACTTCCTCCTATGAGATATGCAGCTGACGCAAGAGAAGTAGTCGCTTATTTCAAAACTGTAGCTGACAGCACTGATCTACCAATAATGATCTATAACAACCCTGTAGATTACAAAACTTTGGTAACCATAGATATGTTTGCTGAGCTTGCAGAATGCAAAAACATTCAGGCAATCAAAGAATCAACACGGGACATATCAAATGTAACTCGCATGAGAAATAGATTCGGTGACCGTTTCAAATTGCTTTGTGGTGTCGATACACTTGCCATGGAAGAATTAGTAATGGGCGCGGATGGCTGGGTTGCTGGATTAGTTTGTGCTTTCCCTAAGGAAACAGTGACAATTTTTAACCTAATCAACGAAGGTAAAAACGAAGAAGCTAGAGAAATCTACCGTTGGTTCTTACCTCTATTGGAACTTGACATTCATCCTAAACTAGTTCAGTACATCAAGCTAGCTGAGCAGCATTGTGGAATCGGAAGTGAGCATGTAAGAGCACCAAGATTAACCTTGGTCGGCGAAGAGCGCACACGCATTGAGAAAATCATTACAGAAGGAATTGCCAATAGACCTAAGCTATAAGCCTTGGGCAAATGGCACCTGACTTGTGCTTTTTTTACTATCTTCAAGCTATTAACCTTTTAAACCTACAAAACCTATGATCGACGAAATTTTCATTGCAGCACACGAGGCTTTCCTTCACTACAAAAACCTTCCAGCAAATCTCAAAGCTGATTTCTTGGAGACCGTTGCAGAAATCCTGGAAGCAAATCGAGCGAATATAGTACCTGTAGCGGTAAAAGAATCTAATCTTCCTGAAGGTAGAATCAATGGTGAATTGGGAAGAACAACTGGTCAAATCAAGCTTTTCGCTACAATGGTGAGAGACGGAAGCTGGCTGGAAGCAACCATAGACCCAGGGGATAGACACCGGGAGCCTTTACCAAAAGCGGATATCCGAAAAATGCTTACTCCAATCGGGCCTGTAGTTGTATTTGGTGCAAGTAATTTTCCACTAGCATTTTCTACCGCTGGAGGAGATACTATTTCTGCCTTAGCGGCAGGTTGCCCTGTTATTTACAAAGGCCATCCTGCGCACCCAGAGACTTCTAGGTTGGTAGCGGAATGTATACATAAAGCCGTAATCAGTGCGGATCTTCCTGAAGCAGTATTTATTCATGTGGAAGGAGGAATCGAAATAGGACAGGCATTGGTGAAGCATCCTCTTGCAAAAGCAGTGGCTTTCACTGGTTCTCACAAAGGAGGCATGGCCCTGTTTGAATTAGCCAGCCAGCGTGATGAACCGATTCCGGTATATGCGGAAATGGGATCTGTAAATCCTGTTTTCACTTTTCCTGAGAAACTGGGAAATGAACTAGTTCCCCTTGCACAGTCTTACGTGAGTTCTTTGACGCTTGGCTCAGGACAGTTTTGTACCAACCCGGGATTGATTTTCGTACCAAGAGCACATGCCACAGCATTTGAAGCTGCCATGGCTAAAGAAATCAAGGAAATAGCTGGCTCACCAATGTTACATCCGGGAATTGCGAGTGCGTATTATGATTCCATAGAATATTATCAAAGTCGTCAAGAGCTTAAGTGGATTAAAGTAGCAGACCCAAAGCATCTTATCAACGGAAGCCCTGCCTTAGCGGAAATCAAAGCTGCGGATTGGATCGCTGATGACGTATTCCAAAAAGAAGTTTTCGGAGCATTTGCATTGATGGTCGTTTATGATTCGCCAAATGAATTGATGGAAGCAGCTAAAAAGCTTCATGGTCAACTGACAATTACAGTATGGGGAGATATTCCTGAGCTGAAGCAAAATGCAGCACTTATAAATATACTGGAAGAGAAATGTGGCAGATTATTATTTGCAGGTGTCCCTACCGGTGTTGAAGTAGGGTATGCTATGCAGCACGGAGGACCTTATCCATCAACGACAGATTCGAGAAGTACTTCGGTAGGTGCTGGTGCGATCAAGCGTTTTGCACGCCCAATTGCATTCCAGGATATGCCTTCTGATTTACTTCCAGACGCTTTGAAGAATGATAATCCAATGAAAATTGTAAGACAGGTTAACGGAAAATTTACGGTAGAGAAGATTAACTGATTTGGGATTTGAGATACGACATTATGTAAGACTCCATTTCTCATTGAAAACATGTACTCCTTGACCACATTTCTTCCTAATCAATGTCCAACTCTAAACCCCAATTTTCAAATATTCCAATTTTGAATTAATAAATGTCAACACGACACACTTTCTCCTGCATCGATGCCCATACTTGTGGCAATCCGGTGCGGGTAGTTTCGGGCGGAGTTCCCTTTTTGAAAGGTGAAAACATGCTGGAAAAAAGACAGTATTTTCTGGAAAATCTAGACTGGATCAGAACTGGTTTGATGTTCGAACCACGAGGTCACGATATGATGTCTGGGTCGATGCTTTTTCCTCCACACAATCCTGACAATGACGTAGCTGTGCTATTCATAGAAACTAGCGGTTGTCTGCCAATGTGTGGACATGGCACGATTGGCACAGTGACGATTGCTATTGAAGAAGGATTGATTTATCCTAAAACTCCAGGGAAGCTTAAACTTGAAACTCCCGCCGGATTAGTTCTCGTGGAGTACAAGCAAGAAGGTAGAAAAGTCAAGTCCGTCAAGCTGACAAATGTCAAAAGCTTCCTTGCAAATGAGGGTTTGGAAATAGAATCTGACGAATTGGGAAAATTGACAGTGGATGTTTCTTATGGTGGCAACTTTTACTGCATCGTAGATCCACAGGAGAATTTTCCTGGATTGGAGCATTTCAAAGCAGAACAATTGATCTCAATGGCTCGCTTCCTTCGCAAAAAGATGAATGAGAAATATGAGTTTGTGCATCCAGAGCATCCCGCGATCAAAGGACTTTCCCATGTGCTTTGGACTGGAAAAACGCTTGATCCTACGAGTACAGCTCGCAATGCGGTATTCTATGGAGACAAGGCTATTGACCGATCTCCTTGTGGAACTGGGACCTCTGCAAGACTAGCTCAATGGTATGCTAAAGGACTCTTGAAACCGGGAGAAGATTTCATTCACGAGAGCTTCATTGGTTCCATATTCATCGGAAGAATCGAAGAAGAAACAGAAATAGC
>TARA_R110002012_G_scaffold47399_1_pt1 | contig 47535 bp, 48 predicted proteins | sample TARA_R110002012 | Tara Oceans TARA_R110002012 (sample SAMEA4396515) | marine metagenome | biome: Westerlies Biome; feature: [DCM] deep chlorophyll maximum layer (ENVO:01000326); material: water (ENVO:00002006), including particulate matter (ENVO:01000060) such as... | depth 40 m
GGATTACCGGTTTTTTTTAACCGGGACTTATCCAGCGCTTCCTTCAGAGTTCTCCATCTCCAGCGTCTTGCGTCCCAGCTGGCGCTCAAGTTCCCGAACGCGCACTTCCATCTCTCGGACAGTCTTGTTGCTGGTCACGCTGTCATCTCCTGTCACGGCGATACTCCCTCCTTCGAGCATCAGTCTACGCCAGCGATACAACAGATTGGGGGCCACGCCATTACGACGAGCAACGGCGGAAACGCTATCCCCGTCGTAGAGGGTCTCTTCAACGATCCGTAGTTTTTCCGCCGCGGACCAGCGCCAACGGCAATTAGTGATGATTTCTATCTCAGGCATAAGCCCGTGCTTAAGGCTATCCTTATTAAGCCTCCTTGGTCAAACCAAGGTGTCCGGACGAAATGGGGCCAATTCAGGGATACAGTATGGCGTCTGACCTGCTCCCCTGAAATGTCCGGCGTTTAGGGTTAGTCTGTTCTCCAACTGAGGAGACAGACGATGAAGAGAAGCCGTTTCAGCGAAGAACAGATTATTGGGATATTGAAAGAGCATCAGGCGGGGCTTGGCGCAAAGGAGCTATGCCGCAAGCACGGTGTCAGCGATGCGACGTTTTATAAATGGCGGTCCAAGTACGGCGGGATGGAAGTGTCGGACGCAAGAAAGCTGAAGTCCCTGGAGGCCGAGAACGCCAAACTGAAGAAGCTATTGGCCGAGCAGATGATGGATGTGTCCACGCTCAAGGAGATGTTGGGAAAAAACTTTTGAGGCCCGGAGCGCGACGTAAAGCTGCGAGCTGGGCCGTGATAGAGAAGCGATACAATCAAAAACGGGCCTGCGCCTTGGCGGGTATCGATCCACGCGTTTATCGACGTGTGTCGAAGCGGCCTGCGGACACCGAACTGCGAGGCAGGCTGAAAGAACTGTCGTCTGAGCGGCGCAGGTTTGGTTATCGTCGATTGCACATCTTGCTTAAACGCGAGGGCTGGGATGTGAACTGGAAGAAGCTGTATCGGATCTACCGCGAAGAAGGGTTAACCGTTCGTAAGCGCAGCGGACGCAAGCGTGCGGTCGGCACCAGAGCGCCAATGGCGATCCCGCAGGGCTCAAACCAAAGATGGTCACTGGACTTCGTGTCTGACAGCCTGTCCTGCGGGCGCCGGTTCCGCGTGCTGAACGTGATTGATGACTTCAGTCGCGAATGTCTGGCTGCGGTCGTCGATACGTCGCTGTCAGGCGAGCGGGTGGCCCGTGAGCTCGACAGAATTGCAGAGATGCGCGGCTATCCATGCTTGGTGGTCAGCGACAACGGGACGGAACTAACTTCGAATGCGATCCTGAAGTGGCAGGAAGACCGCAGGGTTGATTGGCACTACATCGCGCCGGGGAAACCGATGCAGAATGGGTTTGTGGAGAGCTTCAATGGTCGCATGAGAGATGAGTGTCTGAATGAGCACTTGTTCGACAGTCTGCGCCATGCCCGTGCTTTGGTCGCAGCATGGCGCACCGACTTTAACCACCACCGCCCGCATTCCAGCCTCGCTGGTCTGACACCAGCGGAATATGCTAATCGGTCGAAGGAAGACCATAACCTGAACAGAGCTAACCCAAAATAGCGGACTCTATGGGGAGCAGGTCACGTCCGAAACGCGCTGATCCGCCGTTCTTTTTAGAAAACTATAGTTTGGTTTTGCGCTTATAAGCAATACGTGCATAAGCTATCCCAAATATTTTTCATAAACCTAGGAGAACTCCCTCATGAAGATGTTTGCAGCAGTTACAGCCGCGACAATCGCGTTTACCGGTGCCGCTTCCGCACAGGAGCCAACGACCACTCAGGTAGGTGATCCTATCCCGTCTGGTGAGCCCGTCTATGAAGTGCAGGTTACAGGCGCCAATGGCGTGGTTTACAATTGTAAGCCGACCGTGATCACAATTGATGGCGGCTTGCCCGCCCGCGAATGCGTACGGGCCGGTGGTGCGGGTGTACTTGACCAGGGCCTTGCGGGGAATGCAGCTGCAGGGCTCGGGGCGGTGGCACTTATCGCGCTGGCAGCAGGTGGCTCTTCTTCCACCACAACGACTACGACAACCAATTAAGTTCTTAATAGAACTTACCTCTAGACTTACCTCAAAACTAAAAATGCCCCTCTGCTAATGGCAGGGGGGCATCTTATTTGCATGTTGGAAAAAGTAGTCAGCAGCCTTAGAGTTACTCAGAGGTGCCTGTCACAGGACGAAGTGTGTCATCAGTCTCGACCTCTTTCGTCAAATCCAGAATATCCGATTTTTCACCTATAGCTTCCTGCTCGGAATCGGCAGGGACTTGCGGCAATAGTGGTTCCGCTTCAAGCGAAGTAGAAGCATCGCCCTCTCCCGCCTGGCCTGCAGGATCTACTACCTGACTTTCAGAAATATTATCGCTGGCCGAACCAGCTATATTTTCGCTTAAAGGTACCGTGCCTATAGCCTCGGATTGAATCTGATCCAGTGCGTCGCCGAACCCGGACAAAGACAAAGGAATAACGAACGGTTGGCTAGTAGGATCAACAACGGTAATTGAAGCCGTCTTGCCTTCAATCAAGGCATCTCGCAGCCCGGGGGTGGCTACCCCTTCAAAAATACAGCCTTGCTTCGTACACCGACTAATCGGCACTGATAGTTCAATGTCCTCATCGATGTTTATAACCACCCCGTTTTCAATGTTGATCCCTAAGGGCAGCGCAAACTGCATTAGCAGCGAAGCATCGGAAGGATCATAGGCCATCGTAGCCACCATAGCGATTGCGCTACCGCCGTTGATCAATAACCTCTGATATATTTGGCATTCTTGGCCGAGGTCATTCGGCTCGAAACACTCTACGACCCAGTCATTGTAAGAGTCGCGCTGTATGGGCATGGGGTAATTGGACTGCCCCAGAACAGGCGAAGCCATCAGAGCCATACTGACGAACGCATATACCTTGCTCCAGTGCATTCTCATTTACGCTCCCAATTTAACTCCGGCTTGCCAGTTCTTCAGAGGCCGTGATCAACCGAGGATTACTGTATATTTTCCGGTAGTCCGCAAGAATACGGCGTTCTTCGGCCTCATTGGCAAAGCTCCATACGCCTTTTTCAACGCCTTCTACGATCAGACTTAGCACCGCAAGTTCGATAGCTTGTCGTACGGCCAATCCCACTGGTTCATTTTTAGAGTAGCCAGCTTCCAACTCTAGGAGTTTGTTCGAAGATACATATTTGAATACCTCCCCACGGAGAAGCGTAGAGTAAACGACCTTTTCTGCTGTAGAGGAAGTCAGAACTTCGCCTGTGCTAACACTGACTGCTCTAAGAGCCACTGTTACCTCGTCCCGACGATATTCAAGGGACTCGCCGACACCAAGCAAACGCGCCCCTATACCTCCCGTTAAAGTGTTCGAATCGTAATTTGTGACGCCGCCTTCAAGAATAACGCCAGCATATCGCAATGGAGGCAGATTTGACCGCTGAGCATTGCGGTATGTGCGATCTGTCTGATCAATCAGGTTGCGTTCCGTCAAAAGATTTTGAAAACCTACACGCTCGACGACGTTAAACCAACGTGACCCAGATACATCTTTCAGCACATCAATTAGAATAGCTTCGCTACCCTGGCCTACGGCCTTTGAAAAGCTTGAAAAACCTTCGGTCGGTTTCTGTTGCCCAGTCTTGTCTTCGTAAGCATATACGGCGACGTCTACTCGTCGATCCGGCGGGGCCATGCGCTCAAGCGTCAGACCGACGCTTGTTGCTGGCGTCAAACTGGGCTGAATGACATCAGGGTCTTTCAGGCTGCCTACGTCGGTACATGCCGATAGCAATGCTGTAGCAGCGACAAACGTCCATTTGGAAAACCTGTAGCGTTTATTATTATTCATATGAGCTCTGCCTCCGGTCTGCTATCTCGCTGACCCTTTGGGCCACTCATTTTTTATATTATGGCTGGGCCGCGGTTGTAGTAGGCGTTTCATTTTGCGAAGCTCCGCCCCCTGTGCCCCCAAGATCAATGGTTATGGGGGGGAAACTTATGTTTGGCACGCCGCCCCCACCCCCGCCGCTCCCGCTGTCAGCGGACTCCAAAAACTCATTTTGGATTTCTGCAAGGTTTAATAGATAATCTATGTTGTTCGGATTACCTCCGAAGCCTGGGTTGATCGGATTATAGAGCAGTTCCCCGGCGCCAGCCGTTGTTCCGGCAATGGCTATGATTGCCAAACTGAAACGGATCACTTTGAGAAGCATTCTGACCTCACTCTTTTTAGTTCAGCTTAACCACAGTTCCTGGAGGCGCATTCCTGATAACAACACCACCATTGTAGCCCTCTCCAGCTTGCCCATACACCACCTTAGTTTCGGTGGAGTTAACAAGCCCTACTGAAACGCCAAGATCGTTGCCTAATTGCAACGTAGAGACGGCATTATCCGCGCCTCCTACAATTCCAACAAGAGAAAAATTATTTCCTCCAGCTTGAAGTTGTGCAATCACACTGCGGGGTGAATCGATGATTGCTCCAATTGAAGTATTGTCGACACCAACTTGCAGAGTGCTACTAAAGGCGTTGTCACTCCTAGAAATATAATTTTGCGCACTATTGCGAGTTCCTTCTTGAGAAATGATCGAGGTGCTTCCAGAGAAAGCATCCCGCCGCTCCACTACTTGTGGTGTCGCGGTAAGGAAGTCTTGTGCGGTCATGATCTGTTCGAGCGAGACTGAATTCTCGATCTGAAACGTAATTTCCTGAGCAGCGACAACATCTGCGCGCAGTCCATATACGAGGGCGAAGGTGGCAAAACAAAGGAGCTCGCAGGATGCTGCTTCTACCTTCTTGATAGCCTCCATCATGATTACAGCTCCTCATTACGATTACCTAAGATTATGTCATATATCAGCCCGACAATCAAAAACTTCCTGAGTTTGATCGCTCTCGCCAGAGATCTTCACAGCTACAGTGCTTCCGACGGAATTGCTAATCGTACTTCGTCCTAAAACAATTTCACCGGCTGCATCGACTTGGAATTTGCCTGACTGTTGAGATAGCGACGTGCTTGAACCAGATTGACTTAGAATGCTCATCCTGAACCGCCCGGATTGGTCCTCTACACTTTGAAGAACGCCTGTTATCTGCACCAATTGGCCAGAGTTAACAAACTGAACCTTGCAGCTAAGAGACGGTAAGTGCGCGGTACTTTGGGTGGCCATCAACGAGAGGATTACAACACCTAGCATTACGCTACCTTTCCGAGGCTTAAAAAGAAGTCGGAGGCGCAAACGCCTCCAACGAGTTTATAAGCGGTAGTCCACCTGATGATTAGTTTTGGTAGTTTACCGCCGTATTGTTGCTGCCGGTTTGCACGATAGCGCTAAGGTTGGAGTCGCTAACTTGCAAGCTAGCCGCCGAGTTGCCAGAACCACCGAGCGCAGCATAGCTTCCCGAAATCATAGCGGGTGTGAGCGTCGCCCCATGCGGATTCCCCGCGATATCGTTAAGGCTAAACGAGATGCCGGCGTCTTGCGAGATAAAGGATACGTTAGTATTCCCGTCCTGAACGGATGCGGCAGTATTTCGATCACCGTTCTGCATCACAACCGAGTTGTTACCATCGTGCTCCTGCGTAATCGCCAGAGAGTTCTGTGGTCCGCCTTGCTGCAAGCCCAGTGCCGTGTTGTTATTACCCCAGGCTGTAGCAGCCGCGGCATTATCGTCTCCGCGCTGAACGAGCACGGTATTATTGCCGTCCCCCACTTGCGCGATAGCCGCTTCGTTAGCAGAGTTTGTCTGGCTAATAAGCCCGATATTGCTATCACCAATCTGCAGCAGCGCGGATTCTTGGAAGTTCCCCACCTGCATGTTTACAGCCGAGTTACCCGTACCGATCTGCAGCATCCCGGAAGCATTGTTTACGTTGCCCGTCGGCACCAAAACACCGCCCGTAAGACCATTAAGATCGTCACCCTGAGCTTGCGCGACAATTGAATTGCCAACTCTAGCTCTAGAGGATGGAGTACTATTCCATTTTGTAATGGCTACAGCGCTCTCAGACGCACTCAATGCAGTCGCTGAATCATTCCCGTTGGTTGAATTTGAAGCACCACCAGTGGCAGTTACAGTTTGTGCATGCGCTGCACCGGTTAGTGCAAGTGCAGCAGCAGTTGTAAGTAGAATACGTTTCATTGTTTCTCTCCTGTTGGACAATAATCCCAGAGGAAGAAAAATTCTTCTGGGCCCCGGCTTACAGATTAGTCGGAGAGAAGAGCGCCTGGGTATCCGCAGGACTATCTAGAAAGACATTGCCCATAACCCGAACAGACTAGTTAGATATGGCGAGAACTCGGTGTCTCAGAACCAGCCGAACTGCGTTCTGCGGTCAATCAAGGATTGTAACACCTTGGCCTGTACTAGAGGTTCGCGTAGGATACGCTTGTATTGCGCTCGCTACGAAAGGAAATACCGTGCGGTCTATCCATTGCTTTCTTGTGGTTAGCGTTCTTGCAACCTTCTCAGCTGACCGACGTGCGGAAGCGCACAGCGCTTGGGTCGAACAGACGGCTAATATACGACCTACGGCATATGTCTCGCAGACCCCAACACACTTGCGCCGTAGCCTCGCATCGCCTGCAGCAGCGCCGCCTCAGACAAGAAGGCAAGTCCGCAGGGCTGCGCCGGTGAGACAACAAGAAAGCGCTCCTGCGCGGCAAGAAGCAATTTTGGATCTTGGAGATGTTTTGGACACCTCTCGCCTACCGAGCGTACGGGAAGGTGTGCGAGTGCTTGGCCTTCAACGATAAATATTGCTCAAATTGAGGGTCCCGTCCGGTGCGGAGCATCTAAGCTCTCGGCACCCGGAAGACCTCGATGCCTGTTTGAATTTTAGCAAGAATCAGCTAGGCGGCCCTTAGAAAGGGTAAGTCTGAGTCTACATTCGCGCCGCGTTAGGCCATCCTATCTGCGCAACATATGGAAACATACCTGACTCGGACCGACATATAAAAACAATATATAGATAAAGAAGGTATAAAATTGACCTTTCAGCAGAAATTTACTACAATCAACGTAATATCTGCACACTGCTGCCTCAGTTTGCCTTAATTTTCTACATTTTCAGAAGTGAGAGGTCTGCCCTGTCATGTGTTCTGCTGTTATTTATAGTGATTTTCCAATTTCTGACTTTTGGATCATATCCCCCTGTAAGTGGGAGAGTGAGGCTCTTTCCCATCTACTTAAGAGTTTTGGTCTATCAGTAAGCCAATCAGGTGAGCTAAGTGATGCTCAGTTTTCATCAACATCTCGCAATAAGCGTCCTGTGATCTTGGCGGTCGTGGGAAAACATGATGAAACCCATGGTGCACTATTGGATTTGTACAAAAAGTTTCCCGTGGAATCTTTAGTACTCCTTATGCGAAACCGCCTTGAGACTTGTACAGTTCAAGGATTTCCTTCAAATGTTATGGCAGCGGTCGAAGCTTCTCACGCCCCTGCGATGCTACACTCAGTGCTCACCTTGGTAGCTTGTGGGCACCGCGTGCTTGCCTCCCGTGATACGGCACCTAATGGGCCAACTGGCAAAAGGCAGGGAAAGGTCAACTTCCCCCCTAAGGCTGAAGATATTCTGACGAGACGAGAGAAAGAGGTTTCACAAGAAATCTCTTTGGGAAAATCAAACAAGGACATTGCTCGCCGTTTGGGCATCTCCCTAAACACCGTTAACGCTCATACGGCGGCCATCCGACAGAAGCTAGGTGTTCACAACCGGACACAGATTGCGCTGCAGATGGCCCATCTAGCTGCGTCTGAGAATTCGGTGGCATCTTCGGCTTCATACGCTAGGGGAAGCGGTCCTCTATAAAAAAAAGAAGACCGGGCCGGGAAGCAGCCCGGTCTTCTAATTAGTTTGTAGTTAGCGCTACACCCGAGGTAAGCAGCGAAGGCACGATCTGCTGAACTGTACGGTTCCAACGGGTAATCGGCTGTTCGGCGATGAACACCACGTCGTTAGGCAGAAGTTTCATCCGCGTCGCCAACAGGAAGTTACTGGCGTTACGCGCGTCCAAATGCCAAGCCGTCACAGCACCGAAATCACGTGGATCAGGCGATCCGCGCAATACGTAGATCTGGCTAGGGTTAGCGGTCTCGTTAGTAAACCCGCCTTCCGAATAGAGGGCATCCGCAAGCGTTGCATCACGTCCGAAGGGTAAGGTAAACCGGCCTGGCTTAGTGACCTCACCCGTCAAGTAAACATAGTCGCGGTCTACTGCATCGAGTTCGATCTGCGTTTGGAAGTTGCTACGCTGCTCAGAGAGCGCTGAACGGCGCAAGTCTACTTCCGTCGTCAACTCATTAAGCGCCTGGATACGAGCCTGCTGACGGAATTCAGCCAAGCGGATCTGTTCGGCAAAGTATGCTTGGGCCTTATCTAACTCGTATTCAGTATCAACAAACACACTGTCGCCATCAATCAGCCGCGTCTTTTGAACGTCACCTCGACGCAGATAATCGTTCAATGGGATCTGGTAGAGAGTCCCATCGCGGTAGATCCGAATGGTCGCGTAGTCTAGGTCGGCAGTAGAAATCCCCCCTGCCCCGGCCAGAGCTTCATCGAGCGTCAGCGGGGTGAGAGTAATCGGTACCACGGTTGGCTTAGCCACAGCACCACCTAACGACACGCGTTTGGAGTTGAACTCGGCGATCTCGAGACTGAAGGTGGGATCGATCTGGTTACGCACCAAACTTTGAAAAAGTTCGGCTTCGGCTTCTTCTAACGTCATCCCGACCAGGTCAACCCGACCAACATCCGGAATCGCGATCGCGCCATCGTCCTGAACGGTATACCCCTGCCGGCTATTCTGAGCAGCTAGCAGACCGCTGAGTTCCTCCACCGTATTACCACGCGTCTTGGTTGCCAAAAGCAAAACATCACCGACACCAATGCGATAGGGTTCCGTCGCCGCAGGCGGCGGCAGCCGAGTGGGCTGCGCGGTGGGGCGGTTTTGCCGTTCTAGAGAAGGAGGTGGTGTAGCCCCTGCGCCCCGCAGACCCGAGCCGCTGCCTGCCCCTTGGAAAAACACCGCCGGAATCTGTTTAGGGCGATAGGTCGCACGGTTGGCCGCAAGCACCGATTGCGATGTAAGCGGCATCACCCGGACCTTGCCATCCGCCTCGCTCACCTTCGGCGAAATGTAAGCCACTCCGCAGCTGGAAAGCGTGGCTAGGCCAACAATCGCGACCAGTTTCTTGAACATATGTGCTTCCTCAACGCGTCTAACTTAATCGGCTTGCCCGCAAAGCGGGGTAAAGTTCAAGCCATCTTGATTGGCAGGATGCCAAAAAACTACCTAGAATGAACAAAAACTAGACAGCTGTATAACTTAGCCCCGCACCTGTTGAATCTTAACGTATCCCAAATCGGGGCCAATCCATTGGCGTGAAGCGGCTATCCGGCCATCCTGCGTCATTTCATAGCTATTGTTAACTGTGAGGTCGGGAGTGTGGCAGGTTTCAGCGATGTTGGAACCACTACGCACATAGTCGCATACGAAGCTGCGAAGGACAGTAGCGTTTTCGCCGTCCAGATAGCGATGGAGGCGCACTACGCCAGACGCCGCGCCGCCGGCAAGAGCAGCCAGGGGTTCCTCCACATCTGCATTCATCAGATCGAAGCCCAATCCGCGAGTGCCAACCAGCATTCCTTCGCGTAGCGCCAAACTAATCCCATCGGGAGTAAGGTAAGTGACTGTATCGCCATTACGACCAGCTTCGAGCAAGACTGAAGATACTTGGCGCTGCTCAAGGGTCGCTATGATTACCCCCTCCGGTAATGTGGCAAGTAATTCAGGGGTTAGGCGGCTTCTGATCTGCGCTGCGGTCAAGGTCTGATGGGGTGGTTTGCCGATGTTTTGGAGCTGGCTCAACCCAAGCTGAAGCGGGGTCCCGTTCTGCGTATCTCCACAGGCCGATAACAATAAAAGAACACCCAAAGCTGGTGCAAAAAACCGTCGGATCATCGCCAAAATCTCCCCCAGTTATCGCGCAGTTCAGGAGCGTGATACTTGCGCACGTCGTTATAGAGCCGGTCGCGCACATTTAACCGTGCCCCACCGTCACGCGTGATGGAACGGATGGTTGTACCAGTGGTCGTGGGGCTCGGTTGTCCCAAAAAATGACTTACAGGAATAGTAAAGGTCAGCCCCTTATCAAAAGACCCTTCCCCGAAGTCTTCCGCCGAGACATCGGTAAAGGTAGCAAAAGCGCCGATCTTCCAGCCGTTTGAAAATTCGCGCGCAAGGCTGATGGTCCCGCCCCAGTCTTTCGCCAAATAGCGGCCTACATCCAATTGCCCGTGAAACCCATTACCGAAATTATAATAAGCCGAGACATGACCAGTAGCTGTCTGGTAGTCGCGAAACCCCAACAGCTGATCATAATCACGTTGTTTGACGTAGTTCACTTCCGCTCCCAACCCCAAGCGGCTATCCACAGGTTTCCACAGAATTTCCCCTGAGAGGCCTCCGTACATCTCCTCCAGATAGCCCGCCGTCACCCGGCCATAGAGGTTGGTGCCCGGGCGGAACCGGTAGTTCACTGTCATATGCTGCAATGTCGTGTCGCCTTCTCGGGCATAGAGCACAGCATCGGTGCGCACGGGCTGGATCCGGGAGTTCGAAGTTCGGAAGGAGTCGGCTACGTTGCCCGCGAGACGATGATGCAGTGTTCCCGACAAGGTCAGCCCCGGCGTTAAATCATAGAATGCGTTCAGCTCAATCCCTACATCCGCTCGCACCGGACTGTCCGGATCGAAATAGCTGGGTGAGACGTAAGGCCCTAAGTTCCAGCGGAATTTGGGGTATAGTTTCTCAGGGTAAACCCCCGGATCGCTGTCAGCGGCATCCACGATTTCAGTACGGGCATAGCTCTTCCAAGCATTATCGGGTTCATGCTCCAACCGTTCTAGGTCGCTACGGTTCATCACGATAGCCGAAGCGGGCAGCCCCCCTACCACAGGTATAATGGTGAAACGTTCGACCGAAGCTGGCATGACCTGGCTCAAAATGCGCGCGGTACGCCCAATGGCTTCGGGAGCAATAAGGGTACGATTGTTGCGCAAATGTAGAGTCACTGTGCGCCCAGAAATGCCCATTGCCTCCAAAGCTAGGTTCTCGGCCGCTAGCATTTCCGCCACCTTAGTCCTTAGCGTCTTCACGCTGTCAGGCTGCGTGGTCCAACTGTGGTCGAGCACCTCCGCTGGTTCACGCACCCGAATGGGCAACGGTGCGGGTGCTGCAGTACCATTCACAGACGGCTTTTTAGGATTGAGTACCAGACTGATCGACGCCCCTAGCTCCGAGCCGTACATATAGTAAGCCTGCGCCTGAACACCGTCGCGAACTTGGTAGTCGAGTGCGAAGTTGAAAGGCGATTTGCGCTCAAACAGGCTAAGCCTCGTACTCTCAAGATTATACTCATCCGAGGAATATTCCGCTTTTAACGTCAGACGGTTCGTCGCGGCCCATGAAACACCCGCGAATAACGCGGCCTCACCCCGAAACCAGCGAGATGCTTCAATCTGTCCACCACGGCCGGTATACCCCGAACCCCGGTCATTGAACCGCTCATCAACTCGACCAAGTGGGTTTTCGAAACCATTATAGCTCCCCAAACGCCCCCATCCAATTCCACCTGTAAAGGCAAGGCGGGGCGTCAGATGTTTAGTCGCAACAACATATTCTCCGGAATAGATCCCTGTACCGACAAAATCCCGCAGACCCACCGCCACCGCCGGGCGATAAGGCCCCTCGTCGATGAAGCGATAGCGTAGATCGAAGGACCGATCGAAAGTCGGTCGATTTCCTCCTAGGAACCTCTCAACCTTCGAGTATCGAAACGACCCTGACAGCCTCGAAGTAAGCTGGAAGGTCAGAACGTTACGGGTAGAGCCTGCGAAATACGAAGTGGTTCCGGCGAGTTCAGCATCGGGTGCGCTTTGCGCGGTGGGCATATCAATCAGCCCTGGCTCTCCATACAGATTATAACTGACAGTCTCAGCATTCAGAGGCAGTGCGTTGAAAATAGGAGCGAGTATCAGCGCGGTTCTCATTCTGGTCCATGGAAGGCTCGAAATGTCGAAAAACATGCGGTAGGACTCCAGCAGATCAGTTCATAAGCGACCATAGCGATCACATATTATTGCTACAATGCACTATATGCTGTCGCTATCGGCTGAACGGTAGCAAGAACATCTGTGCCACGACGCTCGCTTTGATAGCTTGAATCTTATCGCATCATCGTGCCATCTTTCGACACCAACTGCCTTTTCCCCCACTAAATGGTCGAGAGTAGCAAGCTCTCTGAGCGAGCCACCCCCTCAAGTCTTATGCGAGGCCTTCCTGCCGGCTTCGTACCCGGGAAGCACAATAGTCGCATCTTGGTCTAAAACCTTAGGAAAGTTGTGTGCTACCGATAAAGTTGGCTCTATTAATCACTTCATAGGTCTAGCTCAGCAGTATACTGACCCAAATGGCTAAAGTTTTTAAGGGGCCGTAGTTTAGATTAGCCCGTAGCGGGCCTCTATATACTCCCGTTGTAGACGCATCAGCCGGTCAAAAAATTCAGGCCTTACGGCGCCGTGTAAGGTAGATATTTTAGCGTCTATATCACCTTGTGCAATTTTCCGCGGGAAACGCGAGTCGCGCAAAGCTGGTCCGGTAAAATCAGTCGTTTCGACATCAAGGAACTCACATATTCGTTCGACTTCGCCCTCCGGTTGGGTGCAAATATCTTCAAAGAATAGGAGCAGGGTATTGGCCCTGTCCGCGTGCATCTTGTAGGCTTCGATACAGCGTTCAATCATGTCTACAGCTACCACTATGCACTTCTCAGGAGCATTTAAGCTGAGGGTCTGTCGATGATATCCGGCAGCATACCAAGGATAAGCATTTTTTTCCTCGTCTTCGACCAGCAAGGAAAAATTCGAAGCATCGCGGTTGTTGAACCGCTCACCCCAGCCGCGGGTCCACCAAGAGTAAATGTTTTCGACAGGATTGCGCCACAATGACAGCATTCGGAAATTGATTCCCAACTCTTGGATAAGATCTATATTCACCATAAAATCATGAGTCTGCATGGGCAGGTAATGATTGCTGTGCCGACAACGCTCGACATTCTCGGGACCTTCTTCAAGCGTTAGGCGCATTTGGTAAACTTCGGGGTATTTATAATTGACCACCGCGGTCTGATCGCTGGGCCGAAAATTCATATTACGCGAGATATGTAAGTTGTAAGACTTCTGGTTGAGATACGACCTTAGGAAAGCCGCTGCGTAATCTTTACGCAGCCCCCCCAAAGAGAGTCCGGATATGATCAACTCTAACTCTTCGGCGAATTGGATATGCTCCATTCGGGTGAGCGAGGGCACCACCTTGCTGAGTGCCGACTTTCCACAACGGGTGATGCCGTCGATGAAAACTAGCGGCAGGCTGATATCGTCTTGGCGCGCGAAGGCGAAAGTGCCAGCATTGGGATAGAGTATCTCTTTCACTTTAGTGCTCCTGTAAATTATCGCCCGCTTTAGCGCGTCCGTCGGTGCAAATTACCAACTTTTACCCGACAGAATGGCCAAATGTTTCAGTACCGGGTGGATAATATAATATGTTTTGCCCTCGTCGCTTTCCTGCGACATACATTTAGGCAGGGCCCCGGTTCGCGCGAGATGCGCCATCACCGCCAGCAGCAAATCCGATCGCAACACTGCATCATGAAGGTAATCGGAATCCATACCAGGGGGGGGCGGGGGGTAACGTTTGCGATCTAGGATTGGCCCCTCATCAATTTCGGCGCTCAGGAAGATAGCCGATACGCCGCAGACACCTTCGCGCAACCAGCTGTAGAAAGTTGTTGTGCTTCCACGGTACTCAGGCAACCAGCCAGCATGCATATGGAGAAGCGGTGGACAGCGTTCCAGCACCTCACGATTGACTAGCTCCCCACCAAAACCTGAATAGATGGTGAAATCGAAGGCTTCTTTTTGCAGAGCGGCTATAGTTTCAGCGCTATTTACGCTGCCCGTCTCGAAGATCAGGACATTGTTCGACAGCGCTTTGCAGGTTTCTTCCAACGGAATGCTCAGATCGGGCAAGAAATAGCCATCCAGCGAGCGATCCAGAGAAGGAGCCATATCGCTTTGCCCCCAACGTAATGCGCTGTCGGGGACCTTAATAATGACCACGCGACCAAGCTCTACTCCATGTGCCACCAATGCTTGAGCATAACCGCGCGATCTCATCGTATCTGCGGCTAATAGGGCCACGCGGTCGAACGTCCCTAGGTCACTCTCCAGCTGCGTCGGCGGATCAACCTGAATTTTTGTAGCGCTCCCTATCTGCGGGCGCGCCGCCTCCACTAGCCGCTCCTCGGCATCGATCAGCCAAGCAAGCCTAGCCTTTTGGTCGGAGTTCAGCCTATTGATCTGGCTGCACAATGTATCGAGACACTTTAGCAACGCGTTCAGCGCCGGCAAATGGCCGTTGCTGACCGACTTACCCGCTAGCACTTCGCCCAAACGCAGATAGAGTTCCATATTGAGGTAGTCGCCGCTGCCCTTCACTCGTCCGCTCGACAAGGTATAGGCCGAATGCACCCTTTTAGAGACCTCAAACCGCTGGATCAGCCAGTTCAGCCAGTGCCGCGATGCCGCAGCATCGCCGTATGGCGAGGCAAGAAATTCTAACAGCGCAGCGGTTTTAACAATCTCTCCGTGTGGCGGCATGCTGGATGCTTCGGCCCCTAAAACGGGAGCCCGCGCTTCGCCAATGATCCCACGGGTGGCGGTGCGCATCGCGCGCCAAGCCGCAAGGAAGGGTTCGCCTTGGAAGGTCGTGTAGGTATATTTCAGCGGCGTATTTAGCAAATCGCCTTGGCTATATCCATAAAGCGAGCCAGTCATTTTGCCTCCAGTACGCGAGCGAGGATCTTCTCGGCTATCGCCGCGACTCCGGGGCCCTTGACGCTGGAAGAGAAGGTCAGATCCGGGGCATGAGGCGGGGTGAAGGGAATATCCACCCCTACGACATTCTTCATCCGGCCTTCGCGGGCTTCTGTGTATAAATGTCGGCGCTCGACAAGTTCATCACTGGGCGCGTCGAGATAGATTTCTAAGTATTCGCTGTAGGTTTCGCGGTTGCTGTCTTGGTTATCACCGAAGATCGATAGGATGCAGCAGACCGCATTGATCTGCTGTCGATCAAGCCAGACGCAGAGTTGCGAAATTCGGTCGGCATTTAGCCGCCTACCCTCGACCGTATAGGCTTCGTCGCTGCGGTCGTGTCTAAAAATTTCGCGGATCTCGTCGCCATCGATTAGAACCGTTGCCGGATCGATCGCCTTCCATTTTTCGTAGACCGCGCGCCCGACAGTCGATTTACCACTACCTGCCAGCCCAATTACCCAGACAATCATTGCGGCCCCCTTTCATTATGGGGGCCCACCAGCGTCAGCCGACCCTCAGCCACCAGCGCCTTGGCCACCTGCCAGTCGGTCTGGGTATCGATTTCGCACCACCCACCCGTGGTGGGCAGGCCCCGGATCGGCTTGCCGGCGGCAATCAGCGTTGATAGCAGCGTAGTAGTATCCATGCCGAGCCGCGCCTCAGGTTGCGCGGCCAACAGATCCTCAATCCACTTGCGCCCCTCCATGTTCAGTTTCACCAACCCCATGAACTGTCCTTGGATCTCACCAACCGTTTCGGCCTTGCCCCCAATCTCAGTGATGTTGCCATCCGGCCCTATTCGGAAGGTTTCGGCATCGGACAGAGGGTCATCTAGACGACGCTGCCACAAGGCTAGCCAGTCGCGATCATAGGCGATGCTGACTGGTGCCTCCGAGGCAATCAGCTCGCGTACTGTGGCTTGATCGTAGAGAATATCGGCGTAACTGACGATCAGCGGCCCCGAAAAGGCCTTCAGCGCACAGTCAAGGCTGGACAGCATGTTACCGCGCGCCCAGTCGTCGTTGTGAATCGTATCGAAGCCGTAGTCCTTGATCACTTCACCACGATACCCGGTCACCACCGTCACGGCCTCCGCGCCGCCGGCCAGCAGCGCCCTGCGCTGCCAGTCAAGAATGGGTTTTCCGGCGACTTCAACCATACCTTTTGGCGCGGCATCAGTTAGCATACCAAGGCGCGACCCCCGGCCGGCTGCAAGGATTACGGACTGCATCGTGTCTCCAGTTCAGGTTGGGTCCAGAAGGCACCCCGGGTCAGAAAAGCACTAATTAGGGCCGTGTCGAACCCAGCGGACGGGCCGGGACGTTCGGGGTGCCACTGAATGGCTAGGAAGGCTGCTGTAGGGTGATAAAACCCCTCGACCACATCGCCATCCGATAGCGCAAATGGAACCAGACTGGCAGCCAATCCTCGCCGGGTAACGCCTTGATCGTGATAGCTGTTGACCTCAATTTGATCGTCCCCTGCAAGGGCAGAAAAAAGTGGCGATGTCAACGACACCTTATGCCGGGTGCCGCCGTGGCTCTGCCCACAGACGCTTCTGATGTCAGTCTCTACGGCACCGCCTGCCAAGACATTAAGAGCCTGAAAGCCGCGGCAGACGCCAAGCACCGGCCGAGAACGCTGACGGCACCATTCCACCAGCTTCCGCTCGGTCTCATCGCGAACGGCACAATCGCCCCAGTCGTTGCCGTTCGAAAGGATCGCCGCGTCAATTTCGAGATTTGAGGCCCACCGCTCAACTTCTCCGGGCAGGTTGAGTAACGGCAGAAGCACGATCTCCGGCCAGGTCGTATAGAGATAGCGGTACCAATCCTCGCTCAGCGCGTCGCGAGCCTCACCATGCACGAGATCGGTAATCCGTCTTGTTGAAATTGCTATCCGCATGCTGGCCTGTCCATCTCTTAGTGTGCTCTCTCGGTGGGCTCAGTGGCACACGGGCTTGATGGTTCCTGCAGCGCAATCCAACTCAATCTCGTTGCTGCGTACGACACGTTCGAAGATCTGCTCGCCGCAACCGATAGCGGCGGGGATATTAAATTCCGCACAGCGAATAGCCATGTGCGAGTTCGCCCCGCCAAACTGCGTTACTAATCCCGCAATGTTGCGAGTGAAAATCCAGTCGAAACCGGGATCAGCACTTTCGATGGCGACGATCTTACCTTCCAGTAGTCCAGGGTCAACATCGCGGCCGCTGACATGTAGGCAAGCGCCGGTTACCTGCTTCAAGGTTACAAAATTGGGTTGCTCTAGCAGCATTGGCACCACGAAGAGATCCGAAGGTCGCGTTAGCAGAAAGGGCAAACGTACCCCAGTTGTCACTTCGTGTTCGCGACGGCCAACCTCGGCCTTGGAGCGTAGATGTTCCTCGAAGGAGCGGCCATGATGCACCAAAATGCAATCTAAAAGTTCGCGAATATCGAGATGCGACAGTTCTTCTCGGCTCAGGCGGTGCTCATCGCCCCAAGCAGCCAGCACTTCCAAACAGTCGCTGATGCTCCGGGTGAACACCAGCTTGGCCCATTCGCGGCCCTGGATCGCCTCTCGGCAATATTGTAGAAAACCGTCACAGGTCAGGGAAAACCCGGCCGCCGAGAGGCGTTTTTCGATTTCAGCGGACTTGTCCTTATCGAGGGTGAAAGGGGCTGGCTTCTCGGGTGCATCACCTGATATGGACAGCACCTCTTCATTGCGCTGATCGTAGCGCAGCGACATAATATCATAAGTACCTGGGCGCAGATGCCCATAGTTACGCAGCAATTCCTCCAGCGTGATCTCGCCTGTCTGCATCCGATGAATATCAACAATGAATTCGCTAGCGACGCTCGTGATGCTCTGGTTAAAACTTTCGATGTCATCTGCTGACAAAACGCCTTCATCGCAGAGTGATTCCAGCAGCGTTTTGGCTATAAACCCGTGCCGGGCTAGGATCGAGAATGGAATTGTGCCCAGCTCGATGCAGTTTTCTAACAGCTCCCAAGCCAACTCTATCGTCGGCTGATGTCCGAGGTCGCCAGTCAGCGTCTCGTACCGCGCCTGCAATTCGTTGACTGTCGCCACCTGTTCGGCGACCGAAGCGCGGCGCCCTTCAACTAAATCCACGGTCATGTTGCGATAGGCGTCGCATATTAGTGCGATATCTTTTCCGGTGAAATCATCGGGCAGCATCTGTGGCGCGCGGGTTTCGAAATCGAAACTCCAAGTGGTCAGGGCGATGCTGAATTCAATCTTGTCATGCAAAAGCGGGTTCTCGGCCAGCTTATGGAGCCAGTGCAGCACCATACGGTCCGCCAGATCCCCGGGAACCTCCGCCGGGATGAATGAGCGCAGGCTCTGCCGCACATCAATATAAGGCTGGCCTGCGCAGGACACCATCAGCGGCCGCCCACGCGGATGGAAATAGCCCATGCGCTCACGCGCGATGCGCCAAGCACTGTCGGTGATAACATGGCGATAGAGCGTAAAAGCCAGTTGGCGTGGCGCGTTGCCGATGATCTCGGCAGGATTCCAGTCCGGCATCTTGCCCAAGATAGTGGCGGCTTTCAAATCCCGGGCCTCCAAGAGTAGTTTGGGGGCTACAGACTTCTGCAGTCGTGCAAGCGCATCGTCGATACGAAGGCTCAGACCACGGCTCCAATTCGGCTGTGCTGTGATGCGCCGGACCTGAAAGAGATGAATATGATTATACTCATCGATAGCGAACTCAATATCAAGACAGAGTTCGCCGGTGAACTCTTCAATCTCGCGAACCGCGGCAATGAGCTGGGAGAAGCGCTCCGAACGAACGGTGTCGCCGTGATCGCGGTGAATATAAATGGTGCGGTTGGCATATCCTGTTCCCGAGGTCACGGAATCAGTCGAGCCAGTCTCGTCGTCGTAATTAACTACGTAATAGGGTGCGCCGCTGCTGAGCACTTGAGTAAAGATCACCCCGCTCATCGATACCCGGTCGACCATTTTCTGCACCAATACCTGGTCTTCGGGATTTTCCTTGGTCGCAACCCCACGGTAGCTTGCAAACACCTCTTCAACGGCAGCTGTCACTACCCCGAGGTCCTCAGGCGGGATATGTGGCACCGACAAAAAGGCCCCTGCCTGTGCGTAGAGCTCGCCATCCTCGTTACGCGCCGAGGATCGCACAATGACTGTGCTCTTTCCGTCCGCCAGCTCCGCAATTTCGGTGAATACGGCGTCGCGTGCGACGTTCCACTTTGCGAGGTCGAAATGCGTAAATTGCGGAACCGAACATTTTTTTAGTTGGCCGTTCAGCCGGGAAAGGGTCTCGGCTTTGGAACCGAACTGAAATTTCTTCTGCAACTTCACGAAAAAGGCCTCACTTCAATACCCAGTTATTTTGTTACGATTTGTTTATCGCTACTTTTAAACGGTTTCTAGGCGAATATGAACGCACTCCCTTTCGCCACTCTTCACAGGTTTTCTGCACAAAATGTGCATGACGCTCTTCTGCTCCGCCTTAGTAGCTGCCGCGGGTCAGTACCTGCTTCACGGTCTTTGCTAAGATCAGTAGATCCCCATACAGCGATGCGGTGTCGACATATTCGAGATCCAACCTAAGGCGCTCACCAGGTTTCGCCGTCGAACGCACCGTCGCCTGCGCCGGGCCAGTAATACCGGGGCGTACACGGTGGCGTCGAATCCAATCCTCCGAGGTATAAAGCGTTTCCTGCATGGGCACGTCCGGACGCGGTCCCACCAAGCTCATGTCCCCCTGGAGGACATTAAATATCTGCGGGAGTTCATCAAGGCTAGTACGACGGATGAACCGACCAACACGGGTCACGCGAGTATCACCAGGTGAGGTAGAATGACCGCCGATCAGGTCGGCACCTGCCACCATCGAACGGAACTTGATGATGCGAAAGTGTCGCAGATTAAGGCCAACGCGAGTTTGCCGGTAGATTACCGGTCCGGGAGATTCAAGCCGAACAGCGATCGCCACGGCGATCATCAACGGCATAAAGATAAGAACCAGCAAAGACGATACAGCAATATCGAACAACCGCTTCACGAGGTGCCCCCTACCACTCGGCGCTGCATCAGAAACTCCACGATATCGAAATCTATAGGCTCGTCGATATCAACTGAGCGTTCCCGCGGCATGACATGTAGTCGCTGGGTGCCCTCCCACAGGCCCTTGCCCAAGCTGGCGCGGCGCCACACATAGATTGAAGCGTTCATAGAATAGACTTTCGGAGCCTGTTGACGTGCGACCACCCCACTTTCGGGCGACTTGACTAAACCGATGCGGCTGTCTGGCTTCTCTTCAACCATATTAAAATAGGGGTTCTTATCTGCCTCGTAGCCGGTGATAACAACATCGGTATCGCCATCGAGCAGCCTCATACAGGCAGTGATGTCTTCGAGGTTGCGTAAGGGCGAAGTTGGATCGAGATCAACTATCGTACCGACCGGCCCATGTTCTTGCTCGATCCAAGCAATCAGATGCTCGATAGCAGCCAGTTTGGGAGCATTGCTAGTAGCCAGATGGTCAGGACGCAGAAATGGTACCTCGGCACCGGCCATGCGCGCGACATCGGCAATACTCTGAGCGTCGGTGCTAACGAAGACGCGGTCGATGCCCGGCACCTCCAGCGCCTGTTCGATCGTGTAGACGATTAGCGGCTTACCCATGAGCGGACGGATATTCTTGCCAGGCACCCCGACAGAGCCGCCTCGGGCGCAGATTGTTGCAATAGTCAGCATGAAAGCTCCTTGGCCGCGAGCGCGAGTGCATTACTGCTCAGGCCAGTCTGTAGCGGATTCGAGGTTTGCGGGCCACCGCGTAGAGCTGTCAAAAATTCGGCCATCGCCCGCTCGTAGGTCTTGGCCACGTCAAACCCCTCTGCGCCACAATCAATGTCATGTGTACCTATAGGTGTTTCTAGCCGTAGCAATTTATCTGCCAGCGACCAAGTTAGTGTACCACCATCACCGACAACCCGGTATTGGCGAAGGGGACGCCGCGCTACATAATCTAGTTCTACCGATACTAATAGCGGAAGGTCGCAGCGACGTAGCAAAATATTGGCTACTGCCTCACTGTCGATTTGCAGCACAGGCGCCTGCGCCGTGGTAGCAGCTGCCACTTCTAGCGGCCCTAAGATCCACTCTGCGGCATCAAGCTCATGTAGAAGGTCAAGGATCACACCGCCGCCCTCCTGCGGCGCGGCGCTGTAGCTGTGCCGGTGATCCTGCGACGGTCGCCAGTCCGGCAGCCATTGGCCGGCTTCGAACCTAGCGCGCGCCGGCATGCCAATCTCCGTCCGTACCAGCGCGTGCAGCTTTTGCAGTGAAGGTAGGAACCGCAAATTACAGCCAACTAAAGTTGGTAAGTCGGGGCGCTGTGCAGTCAAGCGATGCACTTCTGCAAGATCAGCTAGTGAAGTAACTACGGGCTTCTCAACATAGACGGGCAGTCCTGCTTCTACCGCACCAAACAGAGTCTGCCCATGAAACGCTGAGGGGGTCGATATGATTAGTCCGTCAGGCGCACAATCTAACAGTTCCGCCATGTCCGAAACGACCTGCGCGCCCACTTCACTGGACAGGGCATCGCGTCGCGCATTGGCGCGCAAAAACACCAGCTGCGCCTCCGGCTCGGTTGCCAAAAGGTTGCGAAGGTGCCGCTGGCCAATCGAGCCCGTTCCGGCAAAGGCGATCTTGAGCGGCGCAGTCATTATACTTCTTCCCCTAGTTGAGGTGCACCTGAAACCAGCCAATCTACGATACGATCCGCAGCCCGGTCCGGCACGTTGAATAGCGGATGCGGAGGCGAGACACGGCTTTCCCCGCGCTCTTGTAAAATCTTATCGATTAACGGTTCCAATTCATCATCGCGCCGTGCCGGTTCAGCCGCCCCGCTAGCGACATAGGGCAAGACTTCTGGCATACCGGTAGTATCCCAGACGATCATTGGTTTGGCCATCATCATGCACAGCATTCCAACGGTCGAGCGGAAAATCACCACTAAATCAGACGCCTTAACGATATTGAGAGCCGGTTCTTCCGATAAAACGCGCAGATTTTCTGGAAAAGGGCCGTAGGCTTGGATGAAATCGGACGTCGAATTGCTGGGGTGTAACTTAATAACAAAATTCAAATCCCGGCGTCGCCGGGCAATATCGAGCCAGATAACTGATTGCGGGATATAGTATTCGGACGATCCGGCGCACATCCAAGTCACTACCGGCTTTGTCCCGGTGCCCTCAAACAGCGCCGGTGGTTCGACAAAGTCGTATTCCGCGCGCCAGTTCGAGAAGACTGGCTGGCCTAAAGGAAGAACCCGGTTCCCCGGATATCCGTTCTCTTCGATGATCTGCTTAACTGCGCCATTCAACGAGACCACCCGATCCGGCCATTCGGCTCGGTCGATCAGGTTTCCCGGCTGACCATATGGATATTCTCCTAGCAACGAATAACCTAAGAGGTCCTCAATCAGGACGCTGCGGACCCCCAAATTGCGAGCCGCTATGATCGCCGCGCGTTCCATCCGCACATGGCATGTCGTTACCAAGATGTCAGGCTGCTCGCGCTTTAACACTTCTTGCATAAAATGCACCGGGCAGAAAGCCTTGCGCCCATATTGGGCATAAAGCGCCTGCGCAGCTTTTTTCCCCTCGCTGCGCTCTAAATCGCAGATCGAAATGCCTAGATAGGCACAGGTTTCCTCCCAAGTCACGACCGACCCTTCGGTCCATACAGTATGCGCTAGATTGGCCCCCTTTTCCCAAGCCTCTTCGTAACCCTCTATTGGGAGGTAATCGGCGCAACGTCGCATCTCGCAATATCCCCCCTTCAAACGCGCCAGCGCGGCGGTCAAAGCAAGGACCGCAGGCTTGGGCATATTGCGCTCTGCCAAGGCGGTCAGCAAATGCGAAACGATTTCGACATGCCCGCCGCCGTATGTGACAAACAAGATTCGCCGGCCCTCTACCATCGAGCTAGATCCATGCCTGCTTCCAACAACTTACTGCGCGCCGAAGGCAAGCCGTTACCGACAAAGTTGAACAAGTTGGCGGTAGCCACGGCATCAACATCGGCCCGTTCCAGCCCGCTGAGCAAATGATTAAAATTGCCGGCCCCGCCAGCGATAATAATAGGTAAATGGGCCACCGCCTGCATGTGGTCGAGAATTTCCAATCGATAGCCTTGGCCTGTGCCGTCTGCATCCATCGAATTAAGGTAGATCTCTCCCACGCCCAGATCGGCCAGCATCTCAGAGACTGCCTCAACGGAGATCTCGATTTTTCGTCGACCGCAATCGGCGTAGAATTGATAATCATCGCCGGAGGCTTTGAAATCAAGCGAGGCGACTACACACTGACTCCCGTACTTCCGGATTACCTCCCGCACAAAATCGGGTTCGGTGAACAATGCTGTGTTGAGCACGATTTTGTCAGCGCCGCTGGCCATCATTAGAGCGACATCATTCATGTCGCGCACCTGTCCACCGAGGGCGAGCGGCACAAAACAGCCTTGTGACACCTTTTGCAAATCGGCGCAGAACTGCTTCGTATCGCCCCGCTCGCGTGCCACATTGAGAATTATTAGTTCATCAATGGAACTGGCTATCGCACTGAACTTATAATTCTTATTGATCCACAGCGCATCACCCACGCGTTGAAGTCGGAAATTCCGGCTCAACTTGAAGGAACCATCCGCATAGAGCAGTGTGAAAATTAAACGTTTCTTGGGCATTGGGCAATGGCGAGGAAATTTTTCAGGAACCGCAAACCGTTGGTTTGGCTTTTCTCGGGGTGGAACTGTGCCCCCACGACATTGCCGCGCCGGATCACAGTGGCAAAGGTTTCGCCATGCATACAACAGGCTACCATGTGGTCCGGATCATCGCAGACCATGCGGTAACTGTGTGTAAAGTAGAAGTCAGCAGCTTCTCCTAGCCCGTCAAAGAGATCAGAGGATCCAGTCAAACGGGCCTCGTTGAAACCCACATGTGGAATCTTCAAACCTCCAGTAGCTAATTTCGGCGTAGCAAAGCGACGCACTGCTCCTGGAATATAACCTAAACCTGGTGCCGCGCCCCCCTCTTCGCCGTGGGAAGCCAGCAACTGCATGCCAACGCATATCCCCAACAGCGAAGTTTCGCCACTTGCCACAGCGTGGTTGAGCGGGGCCTGAAAACCACGGTCCACCAACTGATCCATTGCCGCCCGAAACGCACCTACCCCCGGCAAGACAAGAATATCGTATGCACTCAATTCGCTAGGATCAGTCAGCACAACCGCCCTAGCCTCGACCGTTTCAAAGGCGCTGATGACCGAACGCAGGTTGCCTACCCCGTAGTCAATAATTCCGACCGTTTGCGTCATTCGGCGATGAACCGGGGCATCCAGCGGCCATCATGCTTTTCGAATAGTTCCTTGTTTGCCCATTTGTCCAGTACAGCGTCAAATTCCTCTTGGGTCATTTCGTAATAATCAAGGTAGAGTTCTACGAACTCCTCGGGGAAATGCCCATCATAGAGCCGAACCAGATTAACTGCCTGTTCGCGAGTCATAGCACCGCGGCGAATCTCGATACCGGCATCCTGTGTGGCCCGACCAAAGCCGAACTTAAGATACATCAAATAGCTATGCAGTGCATAAAGCGCTTGGTCGTTCTGGGCAAAGTTCGTGAAAGTACCAGAATTACCCTCGTCCTTCTCGCTCAGTCCGCAATGCTCCTTGGCAACCAGATAATTGCGATAAGAATCCCAAGGCTCAAAATAGGACCAGTGGGTCAAATAGATTTCGCGGCCAGACAACTCGGATTTATCGGGGAACCGCCAGAAATACAGATCTGAGGGCGAGACATCATCGAGTAGGTTTAGAACCTTTTCGTAACCACCTTCCAGATAAACCCGTTTCATATATTCGATGTCAAACAAAGAGCGGTTCTTCGTCTCAGTAGCACCACCATATTCGACCTCGCCATCTTCACCGTAGAAGATCAATGGGATGTCGAAATTCAACGCAGTTCGGATGATCGAGGTCAAGATACAAGTTAGCCAGCCATAATAAGGAAATCCCTTTTCAATGAAACCGTACCGATTGAACTTACGCATGACCTCGGGATCCGGAGAGATGTGCAGATGCGCATAGCCTGAATCGATAAAGTTTTTAAGATTTTGATCACCGATTTCTAATGACAGCGCGGGGCGAACGGTAACCGTCAGAGGGTTCATGCCATGGACATGTTTGAGTTGATAAGCCACATAGGATCCGTCCTTACCACCACTCACCGGCACTAAGCAGTCGAACCCACCAGTTGTGGACTTATATTTTGCAAGAAGGTCTTCGAGCTCCTGCTGGCGCGGCGCCCAATCTATTTTGGACTTCTCTTCCATCCACTGACAGGCATTGCACCAACCCCGCTCGTCGAACTCAATGCGCGGGCGCGTGGACATGTTCAGGCAATTAGTACACCAAAAAGGGGCTTGCATTATTGTTTCCTGCTCCAAATCATCATAATTCCGTCACCATACTCCCCATCCCCCATCCACCATTAGCGTCTGCCCCGTCATATAGGCCGACAGATCGCTCGCCAGATAAGCCACAGCCCCCTTGAAGTCTTCTTCTTTAGCCATGCGTTTAAGCGGCGTGCGCGCTATATAACGCTCGGCGAAGACCTGCGGTTGCCCACGAGCCACCCCCCCGGGGCAGATCGCATTAACGCGTGTCTGCGGTCCCAACACCGTCGACAACCAGCGCGTCAGTTGCAGTACCCCCCCTTTACTGGCAGCATAGGCGGCTGGGTTTTGCATCTGCGTGCCCGTGTAAAGTGAGAGGTCCGGGCCGTAAACCCCGTAGATTGAACCGATATTAATAATCGACCCTTTGCTGTGGTGAGCCAGCAGCGGAGCGGCTTCCTGACAAAGGATAAAACAGGCCGTGAGGTTGACCTCTATAGCGCGGCGCCAAGTCTCAGAAGTCTGCTCCGCAAAAGGCACTGCCCAACCAGCCAACCCGCTGGTGCCCACGAAAGCAGCATTGTTTACAACAATATCGAGGCGACCTAGCAAGCTCCGCGCGCGATGCGGCAATGCGCGAACAGCGACCTCGTCTTCCAGATCAGCAACAACTGCAATAGCGCGGATACCATGCGCTAGTTCGAGCCAATCGGCTAGCTCCCCGACCCGAACCTCGTCAAGATCCACCAGCAGGAGATCCGCTCCCAGCTCGGCCAGTCCCTCCGCCATCACACTACCTAAGTGACCTGCCGCACCAGTAACAAGCGCCACCCGACCATGAAGATCCATCAGCGCATTTAACGATCGTATTTCGGCCACGTGTCCACTCTCATACTATTACTGGGCCAGCAGTTCCCACAGGGGCCACGCCTACAGCCGCTATCTAAAGCGAACAGTAGCCAGATGGAAGTAGGTCAGTCTAAGTTTTGCACGGGAGAGAAGTAAGTACGGCAACTTGCTGTCTCAATAGACCTAACTGCGGCGCAAATCAGGGTTGACGAAAGCCTTGGTTTCTACTTGTGTCCAGCTTTGCCACTAAGATGCACCCGATCGGCTTCAAGGGCCAAAAATTTAGGGGCCTCCCGAAGAGAAGCATATAGATCAAGCTCAAAAAATGAGGGGCATCAGATGAGACGACGTATCACCATCAATACGGATGTTATTCTAGGATTAACGGTTTTCAGCCTCTTTTCCATTCTATCCCTGACGGAACTCAAAAAGTTTGAAGCTTGGCCGCAGGTCACTATTTTATGGGATTCAGGCTTACCGCTGCTTCAGTTTATCGACCATTTCCACTTTGAACGGTATTTAGTTAGTTATATTGGTCTAATGCTAGAGGACGCGTACTCGAATATTGGTTTTACTATTTATATTTCTCTATTCGTTGCAACCAACACATTGCTATTCAGGCGAATTCATAAGGGCTTTATCGGGCATCCGCCTAGCCTAGGGGCCTATACCATATTCCTGCTTGCTCACCTTGCGATGAACGGGCGCGGACCCATCGGGTGGTGTGGCTGGCTACTCTGCTTAAGCCTACACGCTCGCTACATGGATACAGCCAGAAACGGCCCCTTCTTGACCATCACTAATGGTGTGCGGATGGTCCTATCAGTATTACTTTCTAGTGTTTCCAGCGGGGTATTCATCGTTGTGTTCGCAGCCAACGCTTTGTTGACTGTGCAAGTTCTCTTAGCCGCCAAACATGGCCGGCGGCTCAATTTTTCCCACTTAATCTCTATCTCTTTAGCAAGCTTCGCAATTGGCTATGGATTTTACAGGGCCACTCTTTATCTTTTGGATGCCCTGCATAAGATTCTTTTGTACTTTGGCTCTTACAGTGAAGTCATCATACATGGGGTCGGCATTATAGCTCAGCGTTTTGATCCATCAATTACACTCTTTGCTTTAGCAACTATGACAACTGGCTTCCTCATATTATGGGCGGCCGTGAGGAAGAAAGTCCCTACCGTGCTGTGGCGACTTTTCGTCATCTCCATGATAGGAGGGGCGTTTGGCTTCACCACCATGACATTAATTATTCCTATATTTCTAATTTTTATTAGTGTCATTTCCAGAAATATTTCTCTACGACCTAAACGCCGAGTGCATACTGTATGAAATTTTTTCACGCTAGCATAATCGTCGCCATTTTCATGCTTCTAGGCAGGATCACTGGTTTCCTGCGTGAAATTGCTATTGCCCAGATTAGCGGGGCCTCTCAGCAAAGCGACATAATGATCGTCTTTCTCACCTTCCCTGATATGATGATCTCGCTTTTGCTGGGTAGCGGTTTGATGGCAGCACTTGTTCCCGCCTTTCGCAACCTGCCCGCGGAAGTCAGCTTTGCATTGTTTTTACGGGCCGGCTTGCTAATAGGAATGATATTTGGAGGCCTAGCGCTCGCGATCGCGATATTCTCTAACGCGGCATTAGCTATCGTGGCCCCCGGCTGGACCGAGGAGTTGGTCGCGCGGATGACGCCCTTGTTCCGCATCACATTGATTGCGTTGCCGATTACTGGGATTTCAGGCGTGGTCGTCGCCTTTCTTAACAGCAAAGAACAGTTTACCTTTGGGGCAATAGGCACACTGATTTTCAACACCTGTCTGATCACCGCGTTGCTAATATTTGTCCATCTGTCACCCGCAGTCGCCATCGTGATTGGTATCTTGGTCGGCGCGGCCCTGCGTCTTGTTGTACAGGTTTCTGCCACCACACGGTTCTGGGCCTCCCCCAACTTTTCCGCGCCCTATGACCGTACGGGCCTCCTGCGCCGTTTTGCCGGCAGCTTCGGTTTTTTCTCAATTTTAGCACTGCTACCGCCCGTTGCCCGAGCCTATGCTTCACTAATCGAACCGGGGGCATTGTCGATGTTCAACTATGCCTACAAACTTCTAGAGCTACCTATTGCAATCATTGTTACGGCAATCGTCACAGTGCTGCTGCCTCGCCTGTCGGGCCATGTGCGCAACGCCGAACTGGATCGAGCGGCAAGCAATTTGGGGATGGCATTGAGAGCTGTGGGCGTGCTCCTACTCGGAGTCGCGATTGCGACCATCTTTCAGGCCGAAACCGTGGTGCGCACCGTGTTTTTCGGGGCGCCCTTTACGCCGGATCAATTCCGCATGCTTGGTGAGGTTGTCGCACTGGGCTTTGTTGGCCTTCCGTTTCAGGGGCTAGTTTTGCTCTATGGCACTGCTTTTGTCAGCTATGATCGCACCGGCGCTCTGATGTTGGCTTCGTCCATGATGGTAATCGTGGTGGCCGGGGCGGGACTGATCTTCCAATCTAATTGGGGAGTCCGCGGGATAATGATCGCTTATGTCACGGCGCAGATATCGGGGGCACTCGTACTAACAATATGGCTCTCACGCATTACCGGCTCTCAACCCTTCGCAATCGCGTTTAGAAGACCGCTTCTAAGTATCTTTCTTCCTGTCTTTACTTGCCTCACACTCTCTTGGCTATTCCGTCAAACCGGCTTTTGGGGTTTGCCAGCGCTGCTTTTGTCAGCTGGTGTATTTTTCATAGTTCATGTATGGGCTGACCCAAGTGTTATCAGGTCAATTACGAACCGACGAAGTGCGTGATCATTTGATGAAATGCCTTCTAAACGAAAGCTAAAACATGAGCATTGAGAAACAGATCGTTTATCCTGATACGTCGATCCGAGCTGTGATGGCAGCTATCGACCAAGCTCCGACCAAGCTTTGCATCCTAGTCGATTCCGAAGGGAAACTGGCACGAACCGTGGTAGACGGTGACCTCAGGCGAGCCTTACTAGCAGGTATATCCCTGGATGACCCTGCTTCAAAATTGCCTTCTCAGGATGTTGTGAGCTGTCCAGCGGAAACCGCACAGGATACATTGGTAAACACTTTTAGTGCCAACCCATCCATCAATGCCGTGGTGCTCACCGACGAAAGTAATTTCCCTGTCGGCCTTATCCCACGCGGCGAGGTCCTCCCCGGCATTCTGTTGTCTCCTCCCCATATGGGCGAGAGTGAAAGTGCCTATGTCCGCAAGGCATTCGACGACAACTGGATCGCCCCCGCCGGTCCAAACTTGAACGCCTTTGAGGAAGCACTAAAATCGGCCTCAGGACGATCCCACACATTGGCGCTGAGTTCAGGCACAGCAGCGCTACATCTTGCATTGCGAGTGCTGGGAGTAGGTGCGGGTCACCCAGTCTATGTGTCGGACCTGACCTTTGCCGCCACGGTTCAGCCCATCCTCTACCAGAACGCGCGCCCGGTTTTGATCGACAGCGAACCACGCAGCTGGAACATATCGCCCGCAGCCCTTGAACGGAGGCTGAAAATGGATGCCGCCTTGGGTTGCCTGCCAAAGGCACTAATTGTTGTACATCTTTACGGCCAGTCGGCCGACATGGGTGCGATCTTGACACTGACTGAACGGTATGGCGTGCCGGTGATCGAAGATGCGGCCGAAAGCCTTGGAGCTAGCTACGGCAACCGGCCAAGCGGGGCGCATGGTCTGCTTTCGGCCTACTCGTTCAACGGTAATAAGATCATCACCACTTCGGGTGGCGGGGCCCTGGTTTCGGACCGGGCGGATTTGATAGAACGAGCACGCATGTTGTCTACTCAAGGCCGCGATCCAGCTGAGCATTATCAGCACAGCCACATTGCCTATAATTACCGCATGTCGAACGTGCTGGCCGGTATCGGACTGGGGCAACTAGAGCTACTTCAAGATCGCGTGTCACGGCGGCGCGAAATTTTTGAGGTCTACAGAGCAGGTCTTAAGGACATTCCTGGCATCAGCTTTCAGGGCGAAGTAGCAGATAGCCAAGGCAATCGTTGGCTAACTGTTGTTTCCTTTGATCCCAACCTGATTTCACGCCACCCTTATCAACTACTGCGCGAATTGCGCAGCAAAGGCATCGAAAGCCGCCCGGCTTGGAAGCCGATGCACATGCAGCCGATCTGCGAAAAATGTTCATTCGAGCCTCATTCAAGAGACGACGTCGTCTCTTCAAGATTGTTTCTACAGTCACTCTGCCTGCCTTCTGGCAGCACGCTTGGCGACGACCAGCAGCAACACATCATCGCCTGTGTGCGCGATTTCACAAGAGGATAACGATATGTGCGGAATTTTTGGCGCCTTCGCCGCAGACGGTATGCGCCCCTCAAACACTGTCCTAAATGCGATGGCGCAATCCATCCTGCATCGAGGACCCGACCACATTGGGCTGTTCAGCGAAGATCTTTGCGCTCTGGGCAACTGTCGGTTGTCGATCATTGACCTCAGTATGGCCGCCAACCAGCCGCAAACTTCGGATGACGGCCAAATTATCGTTGTCCAAAACGGCGAGATCTACAATTACATCGAACTACGTGAAGAGCTGCAAGCAGCAGGGCATCGGTTCAACACCGCAGGGGATACCGAAGTACTGGTGCGCGCCTATGAAGCATGGGGCCCGGATTTCGTCCAGCGCCTAAACGGTATGTTCGCCATCGCAGTCTATGACCGCAACCGCGAGGTTCTGCATCTATATCGAGACCGGTTGGGGGTTAAGCCGCTGTTTCTGCATCAGACCGCTGACGGGCGGGTTTTGTTCGCCTCAGAAATCAAGGCTTTACTGGCTGCGGGCGTACCCCGCACTCCCGACATGACCGCTATCGCACAATATCTGGCTCTGAACTATATCCCGCAACCGCGCACCGTTCTGGAGGGCGTGCGCCACCTGTCACCCGGTCATATGGCAACACTGGATGCACAAAACGGGCTACAGCTTCGTAGTTACTGGGATCTGGCCGATACGGAATGTAATCCGGATATGACCGAAGCGGAAGCAAAAGCGGGCCTGCTGGCCCTGCTGGATGATGCCACGCGCATCCGCATGCGCTCGGACGCGAATTTCGGCGCATTCCTGTCCGGCGGGCTCGACAGTTCCTCGGTTGTGGGGTTCATGAGCCTCTATAAGCCCGAGAACCTGCGGAGCTTTTCAATTGGGTTCGACGATCCGCGCTTTGACGAGTCTGGTTTTGCCCGGCAGGCCGCCGAACGGTTTGGCACGGTGCATCAGATGCAGATCATGCCGATGGAGACGACGGCAATGTGGCCGCGCTTTATCTGGCATTGTGACCAGCCGCACGGTGATGTGTCCTTTATCCCTACCGATCAGGTTTCGGCCCTGGCTGCACATGACGTTAAAATGGTCCTCACCGGCGACGGCGGCGACGAACTGTTCGCGGGCTATGAAAAATACCTCGCCCTCTTTCCCGGCGGCCGCATCGACCATCTGCAGCCGGGTTGGGAGGATGATTTTGTTCGCTCTTCGGGTCTGTTGCTGAGCGACCAGCCCGATACTTTGCTCATCGGCGCATTGCGCGATGCCTTTTTCGACACCGACCCATATGCTCCGCTCTCCGACGAAATCCGCCGCGGCGCTCATCACGACCCCATCAATCAAGTCATGCTGGGGGAAACCTTGACGCTGCTGCCCGGTAACAATCTGGTCAAACCCGACCGGATGGCGATGGCCAACTCGCTTGAGGTCCGCTCGCCCTTTCTAGATTACCGGATGGCCGAATTCGCCTTCACCGTTCCGGGCGCCATGAAACTGTCCGGTGGCGAAACAAAAGCGATCTACAAAAAGGCAGTCGAACCGCTTCTTGGCCGCGAGCTAACTTGGCGCAAGAAACAAATGTTTACGGTCCCCGTCGGCGAATGGTTCCGTCAGGCGCTAGCCGGATTTTGCCGTGATACTCTCTTGGATGGGCGGCTAGAGGCGCGCGGCATTGTCGACACCGATATCGTGTCGCAAATGATCAGCGCTCATATTGCCGGTGCTCAGAACAACACGCGTCAACTTCGGGCCCTGATTTCTCTAGAAATCTGGTTCCGCCTGTTCATCGACGAAGACCCAGATATGCTGACACAGGCCGCCAAACCCGTTGCGGATATCGCCGCATGACCCAAAGTGACCTGCCCAAGCACATGACCTTCATGATGATCGCCAACGACCCTGGGATCGCACGCTTTGCCCATGATAGCGGCGTTGCGCGTCTGTTCGTTGATCTGGAGTATATGGGAAAAGACATCCGCCAGAAAGGACTGGATACTTGGAAAAGCCGCCAGACGGCAAAGGATGTCACCCGCATCCGCGAGGCCGTCCCCGAGGGGCATCTCCTGGTGCGGCTCAACCCGTTGCATGAAGACACCCGCATCGAGTTGGAGGACGTGCTGGCGCGCGGTGCTGACAGTGTAATGTTGCCGATGTTTCACAGCTACGACGATCTGGCACGGTTTTGCGATCTTTTGGCAGACCGGGCCGAGGCGGTGCCCCTAGTGGAAACCGCCGCAGCGTTGGTCGCGGTGCCGAAAATTTGCGAGAGCATACCGCTGACGCGCCTGCATATCGGCTTAAATGATCTGCATCTTGATATGAAGCTCGATTTCATGTTCCAACCCTTGGCAGACGGCACCCTAGAAGACGCCGCACAAGTTCTGCGCGATCATAATATACGCTTCGGCATCGGGGGAATCGCCCGCGCAGGTGAAGGCATCGTCAGCCCCGAGTATTTATTAGGGGAACATGTGCGTCTCGGTTCCGATGCAGCGATTTTGTCACGAACCTTGCACCGCGGAGCGCCGGACGTACACAGCCTTCAGGCCGAAATGGACTTCCCTGTAGAATTGGCAAAACTACAGGCAATCTATGCTGGCTTCCACACTGCGGATGCGACGAGGCTGGAAAGTAACCGCCTTGAGACAGCCAACCGCATTCAGGACGTGGTCACACTTATCCGCAGCAAGAGGGTCGGTTGATATGAAAAACTACCCGGAATTGCAGATCGCAGGCCGCCGCATCGCGGCAGATGCCCCTACATATGTGATCGCTGAAATCGGCGTAAACCATAACGGCGATGCCGCCCTTGCCCACAAGATGGTTGATGCTGCCAAGAAAACTGGCGCAAATGCAGTTAAGTTTCAAACCTACCGCACGCAGGATCTAGTTCTGGAAAGTGCAGCCAAGGCCGACTATCAAACCCAAACCACTGGTTTAGGTAATCAATTCGACATGCTGCGGGCGTTAGAGTTGCCCTTCAATGTTTTCGAAGAGTTGCGCGACCACTGCCGGGAAGTGGGTATCGATTTCATGTCCACCGCTTTTGATCCGATAAGCCTTGAATACGTAGCATCGCTTGAACCAGTCTGTCTAAAATGGCCTTCAGGTGAACTAACCAATTGGCCGTTGCTGAAACAAGCCAAGGCAACCGGTTTACCGGTCATGCTGTCGACGGGCATGGGCAGTCTGCTCGAAATCGCCGCTGCGATGGATTTAATGGGGCCGGATGCGGATATTGTGATCTTACAATGTGTCTCCAATTACCCTGCTCGGATCGAAGACCAAAACCTTCGTGTTTTGCCGGTCATGCAGGCCGCCTTTGGCTGTCCCGTTGGCTTTTCAGATCACACGGTCGGCCCTTATGCTGCGCTAGCCGCCAAGGCCCTTGGTATGGCAGTACTGGAAAAGCACTTTACTCTAGATAGCACCATGGAAGGCCCTGATCACGCTGCATCAATCGAACCGGATAACTTCACAGAAATGGTCAGCCTGTTACGTCAGATCGAGCAGGGTCTGGGGGACGGCGTTAAACGGCCCCGCCAGAGTGAGGAAAACGTACGCAGCGTCGCTCGCAAAAGCCTAGTCTATCGCCGCGACCTACCTGCGGGCCATATACTACAGGAAGATGACCTAATCGGAAAACGTCCTGGCGGTGGGGTTGGAATGGATCGACTGGAACTGTTTATCGGACGCCCCCTTAGGCAGAACGTTAGAATCGACCAGTTGCTGGAATCGAGTCATGTACAATAAAGTTAGCCTTTACGGCGCAGGAGGACATGGACGGGTTGTGGCCCAGCAAATCCTCGCGCGCTGGCCCCGTACGGATTTGTGTTTTGGCGACATGCATAAACCCTGTGGCAGCCGGATCAATGGCATCCCCGTAACCTTTAACACCCCCAATACTGTAGAACATGGACATCTTATCGTCACCATTGGAGATAACTCTCTGCGCTCCCGGCTCCAAAACGCTGCCATTTCTAGCGGTATTCCCATGGGGTATTTCATAGCCGATACAGAACGTTTCTTTGCCCCCCCTCCGGCAGCCGGCAGTATGATCTTAGCAGGAGCGATTGTGACCAGTGATGTCCACATTGGAGCGGGTGTAATCGTAAATAGCGGTGCGATCGTGGAGCATGACAGCTATATCGGTGATTTTTGCCATTTGGCCCCCGGCTGCGTCCTAGCAGGGGGTACGGTGCTGGGGGCCCGTGTTTTTATCGGAGCCGGTGCGCGGGTCGTCAAACAGGCTCATATCCCAGAGGATACCATCATCGGTGCAGGTGCCACAGTTATTCGCTCCATAACCGAACCGGGGATCTATGCAGGAAGCCCTGCCACACGTATTGGCTCCATCTAAAAAGTTCTCAGGCATTGTAGAAAGGGTTTTTTTTGCTCATCCACTACATCAGCGGAAGCCGTGCCGATTTCGGCCTTATGGCGCGCTGTCTTATTCATCTGAACGCAGCATCTGAGCATAGCGTCGGCGTTATAGCCACCGGCCAGCATACGGTCGAGCGATATGGCAATACATTGGCAGACATCCGCGCCACCGGTCTACCGCTAGTCTCAGAAATTCCGGTTCGGTTGAGCGGAAAATCAGGCGTTGAGATGGGGCATGCGCTAGCGGATGAACTAATAGGGTTTCTAACATTATGGCAAAAAACGCGGCCTGATCTGGTTCTATTGCTGGGCGACCGCGGCGAAATGCTAGCGGGAGCGCTGGCCGCCGTCCATCTGGGCATACATGTAGCCCATCTTCATGGCGGCGAGCGCAGTGGTACGTTAGATGAGAGCTTTCGCCATGCGATCACCAAGCTAAGCCATATCCACTTTCCCGCAACCAAAGACGCCGCGCACCGAATACGACGGATGGGGGAGAGGCCCGAAAGCATCCATGTCGTGGGCGCACCTGGTCTAGTCGGCGTGGCCGGACGTCCGCGCGCCGATGCGGTAGCGATGCGTAACCGTCTAGGGCTGGACCTTTCCGCTCCCCTTGCACTGTGTATCTTTCACCCGGTGGTACAGGAGGCTGGACAGGCTGCAGCACAAATGCAGGTTTTGGTCGAGACAGTGCGCGCGACAGGCTATGCAATGGCCGTTCTACGGCCTAATTCAGACGCCGGGGGCGCCGCTATCGATGCATATCTTAACGGAATACCAAACGGACCGACCTTCAGGGTCCTAGCCCATTTAGAACGCGACACCTATCTTGATCTTCTAGGGGTTAGTGACCTGATGATCGGCAATTCTTCTTCTGGTATCATCGAATCCGCTAGTTTCGCCCTACCCTGTATCAATATCGGCACGCGCCAGAATGATCGTCAGCGCAATAACAATACCGTAGACTGTCCAATTCTCACCCAAGAAGCCCTCAATGAGGCCATCAATAATGCCCAAAATTGGCACCGCGTGACGGATAACGTCTATGGGGATGGCACGGCAGATACGAGGTTATTAGACTGTCTAAACACCCTCGACCTAACGCCTGAACTTCTAGCCAAAAGAATGGCATTCTAAATATGTTCCCCTCGGCCAACGCTTTTAGGCCGGTACGGCAAGTTTGTTTCGCGCGCGAAACAAACTATGCTTTTAGCGCGTCACGAATGCGATTTACAGTCTCTTCATCAAGCCTAGGCCCGCTTAAATGCAACCCCTTAGAATCGCGGCTTAGCCATAGACCAGTCGCGATCTCTTCGCCCTTTGATAGGGCAGATGCGGCCTGAGGAGCGCGATTAGCGACCGTCGCTCTCTCACCGCCTGATTTTGACTTGTCAGCTATGGCGCACTGTAGCAGAGCAATTTCGGCCTCTCCACTGCTAGCATTCGCTTTATGCAGGCCCTCCTGCAGGTGTGTGGCAAAGCTCTTGTCTTTGAGCCGGCCAGCGAGTTCCAATCCTAACCGTTCACCAATAGCGTTGGGGAACTTCAAGTCGGCCCCCAAAGATACAACCACAGATAGAAAGCTTTTTATTTTTGAACGTTTCGCACGGCTGGCAGAGGCAAACAGACTGTTTAGAGCTTCCTTTTCACTGGGATAGACCCCTTCCTCGACCGCACGCGCCACAATGTGAGCACGCTCAAAATAGCTCAAGCCAACACGGATCTCATTCTCTTCAACCATAGCAACGTAAGCTGTCTCTGCTGTATCGGGGCTTCGCACAAGAGCATGGACCTTGGCGAACTTTTCGTCCCCTGTCTCCGCATGTAGCCGTCGAAGCGACGTCAAACGCCGGAACCCTGAGATCAATCCGTAGCGGCCTGGTTCAATCTCGGTGACTTCGATGGGAGACTGCTGCCCGCGTGCGCGTAAGGACGACATGAGGCTTTGCATATCGTCCTCATCTATCGCTTTGACCAAACGATCCCGTACCAGATGACCTTCTTCAATGGCTTCCAACGGCAACGACTGTACCAAACGACCTTCGCGACGCGCTGCCTCCAGTGCGGCAGTGACTTCACTCAGCGCAGCGGTGGCGGCAGCTGACCCTGCGACGTCGGCAATCGGGGCACGGATGGCGGGTGTAGAACCTACTCCTAGTGGGTCGCGCGAGGAGGTTAGTTTGATCTTAGAAAGCTCTTCTGCGGGAGAGTTTAAGGTCTCCAGTGTGGGAGGAGCCAGACGTTTGCGCTTTGCCATGATCTATCTCTCTTTCGCGTTAGAAGTGCTCAGGGGGTGCTTTAGTAACACTAGCTTAGACTGCCATATCTTGCACAGATTTCGACGCCAGCTCATCGCGCCGCCAAGCTCCGATCAGCAACCGTTTGAAGGATGCGTAGGTGGCATCGAAGGTCTGGCGGCCACGCACATAGGTCTCGCGATTGAAGTCTCGGTAGTCGGCCTCATAGATACCGTTCACAGATTCTCCAGCCTGTCCAATCAGTGCCGTGAAATCCTGACGATGTGGAGAAAGCGTAGACCCGAGGTAAGCTTGCATCAACGCGGCGAGTTCCGTCTGTTGCGCCCCGTCAAAGCGGGTCACTACAGCGCGTACAGCATCCCATTCGAAGGACAACTCATCACGCCCTAAGGCCCGTGCAGCCATATTTTCTCCCGCTTCAATGGAGGAGAATGTAGAATGTAGCATGTCAAAAAATCGTCCAGTGGAGTCAAATTCCAAAAAGGAGGCGCCGAGCGGTACGAGTAAGATATCAGCTGCCGCCAGACCATTGATCGTCAGGTAGCCAAGAGCAGGAGGCGTATCGACAAAGATCACATCGTAATCTGCGAGCACGCCGTCCGCTTCCAGTCTATCGGTTAGCGCATCCCAAAGCTTCCAGCCGCGCGCCTGCATGCGCCAAACCGGGATTTGGAATTCGGACCAATAGAGATTCAGTTGCGCCCCAATCAGATCAATGTTGGGCCAATGGGTGGGTTGGATCAGATCGCCAGCGGTTATCTTAAGCGCTTCAGTCAGGGTGTCATCGATGGGTTGGGGGGCTTCCCCACGGGCAGCACGCGCTTGATTGTCAGTTTGAGCTTGCATCGCATAATGTCGCGCCAGCAGTGGAAACACAGTTTGCCACTCATCCTCCACCCGACCACCAAAGATAGAGGTCATCGAGCCTTGGCTATCGAGGTCAACGACCAGCACTTTGTACCCATCAAGGGCAGCTGACATTGCTAGGTGTGCGGCGGTGCTCGTCTTGCCCACTCCTCCCTTAAAATTAGCCACTGAGACGATTTTTGCGGGGAGATCTGCAGGACGGTAAGGGCGGTACTCTTTTGCCTTTGACCCCTCACGGCCAAAGTGGGCACGTAAGGCCAAGACTTCATCAAGAGTGAACCACTTGGCTCCTCCTTCAGTTTCGGACCGACCTTGCGGTAGATTAGGATGTGACTTCAGTACACGACGGAAATGGGCAGGCGCCACGGGGATCAAATATTTGGTGATCTCCCAAGTAGAAAACTGGCGGAGCTTCTTCTGCCCCGTTTCATCCATGCCACGTGCCGCAAGATCATCTCGTCCGCGAGCACACGCCAATGCAATAGTCTCGAAACCATGCGTAGTAGTCGGCGTGCCAAGTTCGGCTAAAGCTTGATCAGGATCGATATTGAAGTACGGAGGAAGGTTGCTTGGCATCAGATCGCCTCAGTATGTTCTATGTTTTCTTCAACGTACCACAAAAGATGTCACATGTAAGAGAAAGTAGAACATGGGGCGTATTTCTCAGTAAATCCTACGGAGAGATTAGGCTCAAGGGGGGAACTATAGGAGCGATGTAGCAAAAATTTTAGTGTTATATTTGGTTATTAAAGTGTTACGCGGTATTGCGAAGGAGATTAAGTATATGATCTTAATAAGATATTTTAGACTTCTTTGGAAGAAAGTGACTCTGAACCCCCGACATGCCGATTCCGATACCCCGATAGAATGACTCTGAACCCCCGAGAGCAGCAATGGACAGCCGACCTTTGCAACTCTTAGGGTGGTGTCATTGAAACCACGATTCTCTCTCCGGGGATTAAGAGCAGTCAGGCCGGGCAAACCGGCAGAGAGCAGAGGTAGCAGATGGCAGCAACTCATGGGCTTCTGCCCGATCGACATCCGACCAATGACTTCTTCCTGTGCGATGTGTTCGATGCGAATCCAAAGGATGATTTGGCCACGATGGAGCATCCGGTCTTTTCTCTGGGTACGCGGCCTGATCGGCGGATCCTGAACTATGAACACAATGACACTGAAATCATTGTGGTGCCTTCGGTCCGCGGGCTAGCAACAATCCACGACAAAGACATTCTAATTTTTTGCATCAGCCAGCTGATGGCGGCTCTTAATGCCGGTCGTGTGATCAGTCGTACCGTTACGCTTACAGCGCATGATCTGTTAGTGGCCACGAACCGTGAAACTAGTGGTGATGCCTATCGTCGCTTACGCGATTCTTTTGAGCGCCTTGCGGGCACACGTATTACGACTAACATCGTCACCGGTGGACATGAGGTGACTTCAGGCTTCGGATTGATTGAAAACTGGGAGATCGTGCGGCGGGCGCGTGGTGGGCGCATGGTAAGTGTGGCGGTGACCCTCTCTGAGTGGCTTTACCGGGCAGTGCTTAGCAAATCGGTACTCACTCTTAACCGCGACTACTTTCGTTTGCGCAAACCCCTAGAGCGGCGGATTTATGAACTGGCGCGCAAGCATTGTGGCCGGCAACCTTCTTGGCGAATCTCGGTCGAGGTGCTGCTGAAAAAATCCGGATCAGCCTCGCCCCGCCGAGTTTTTCGTAAGATGCTTCGTGATATGATTAAGGCTGACCACTTACCCGATTATCATATAGAGGAAGAACCCGGCGATATGATCCGCTTTACCACACGTCGTGTCGTGGACGTGGGGGATGATGCGCCGCTGCTGTCCGCAGCTGCAATTGAGGAGGCCCGCGTCCTTATGCCAGGGAATGACCCCTATGCTCTGGAGGCCGATTGGCGCGCCTTCTGGGTCAAATCGGGTCGGCCACGCATACGCTCGGCGGATGGGGCTTTTCTGGGGTTTGTACGCAAGCGTGCTGGCCGCCGAGAATGAAGCGCTGCAGATACAGCTGACTGAAGCCGCAAAGGTTCCGCCATGCAGATTGAAGAGACCGCCCTGCCCGGGGTGCTAATTTTGACCCCGCCTCGCCATGCGGATACCCGTGGCTTTTTTAGCGAAAGCTGGAATGCTAAAACCATGGCAGACGCGGGCTTGAACTATAGCTTTGTACAAGACAACCATTCTCTATCCAAAGTCGCGGGTACCTTGCGTGGCCTGCACTTTCAGACGCCACCCCATGCCCAGGCAAAACTTGTTCGCTGCGGACGTGGTGCATTATTTGATGTAGCCGTAGACATCCGACATGGCTCTCCCACCTTCGGGAAGTGGGTTGGGGTCGAGCTTAGCTTCGACAATGGCCGACAACTTTTGATCCCTGAAGGTTTCCTACATGGCTTTATCACCCGCGTCCCCATGACCGAGATTATTTACAAATGTACCGATATCTACGCCCCTGAGTGCGATGCTGCGGTCCGGTGGAATGATCCTGACATCGGTATCGACTGGGATATTAAGGGGCGTGCACCGCTACTATCAGAAAAAGACGCTAAGGCCCCTCCCCTAGCCGTCGTGGAACAGCACTTTACTGGGGAGCAGACATAATGAAGATCCTCGTTACCGGGGGGGCTGGCTTCATTGGTTCCGCTGTGGTGCGCTTAGCTATGGTCCAAGGGCATGAGGTGGTGAATGTTGATGCTCTGACTTATGCCGCTTGTCTCGACAATCTGACTGAGGTTGCCGCCCTGCCAGGCTATGTCTTCGAGCACACCGACATTCGCGATGCCGAAGCTCTGACCCAGATATTTTCTGACCATTCCCCTGACGCGGTGCTTCATCTGGCCGCCGAAAGCCATGTAGACCGTTCAATCGATGGCCCCGGTGCTTTCATCGACACCAATGTGACCGGGACCTACACCTTGTTGCAAGTTGCTCGAGCGAATTGGGAAACGCGCGGCCGCTGCGAAACATTTCGCTTTCATCATGTTTCTACCGATGAAGTGTTCGGCTCGCTCGGCCATGAAGGGTTCTTCACCGAAGAGACACCTTATGCGCCTAATAGTCCCTACTCCGCTTCTAAAGCTGCCTCAGACCATCTTGTCCGCGCTTGGGGGGAGACCTATGGGTTACCGGTATTGATGACCAATTGCTCGAATAACTATGGTCCCTATCACTTCCCGGAAAAACTGATCCCGGTAGTGATCCTGAATGCACTCGCTGGAAAATCGATCCCTGTCTACGGGACCGGCGAGAACGTGCGGGACTGGCTCTACGTCGAAGACCATGCCGAGGCCCTGTTAACAGTACTGAATAATGGCGAAATTGGGCGCAGCTACAACATTGGCGGGAATGCTGAGGCGCGCAACGTCGATCTGGTACAAATGATCTGTGGATTATTGGATGAATTGCGCCCCGCAGAGCGGCCCTATGGCGACCTCATTGTCTTCGTTGAAGACCGGCCCGGCCACGACGCGCGCTATGCCATCGACGCCAACCGCATTCGCAATGAGCTGGGCTGGCGGCCGTCTGTGACGCTGGAGGAGGGGCTACGGCGTACCGTGAACTGGTATCTTGAGAACCCTAAGTGGTGGCAGGCATTGCAAGGGCGCACTGGGGTCGGGCAACGGCTGGGGCGAGCATGAGTCTTTTGGTCTTTGGGCGCAGCGGGCAAGTCGGCACCGCTTTGAGTAAAATCGCGCAGAACGCCTACTTTCTTAGTCGCGATCAGGCTGATCTGTCAGACCCCACGGCATGCGCCGCAGCGATCTATATTGCCCGGCCCTCCGCCGTAATTAACGCGGCTGCTTTCACCGCCGTAGATCGTGCCGAAAAGGAAGCGGCTCTGGCTCATATTGTCAACGGGGCTGCTCCTGGAGCCATGGCGCGAGCATGTGCGGATTTAGATATCCCCTTCCTGCACCTCTCTACTGACTATGTCTTTGACGGCAGTGGGAAGCGGCCTTGGCGCCCAAAAGACAATATCGCCCCGCTTAATGCCTATGGACGTAGCAAAGCCGCGGGCGAAGCGGAGGTCCGTGCCGCAGGGAGCCGTTGTGCCATCCTACGAACCTCTTGGGTCTTTTCGACTACCGGCACTAATTTCGTCACAACCATGCTGCGACTTAGCCAGACTCGTGATGCGCTGAATGTAGTCGATGACCAGTTCGGTGGGCCGACCCCAGCTATGGCAATTGCTGAGACCCTATTGCATATGGCCGGTGCAATGAGGGCAGGGCAGAGGGGTGACATCTATCACTATGCCGGGACCCCGGTGACTTCATGGAAATGTTTCGCGCGCGAAACATTTGCCGCAGCCCAACGTCGGGTCAGTGTGTACGGGATTTCTACTGATGACTATCCGACACCGACTCTAAGGCCGCTAAACTCAAGACTCGACTGTAGTGCCTTAGAAGCTGATTTCGGCATTACCCCCCCAGACTGGCGCGCCGCGCTGAATGACGTTGTGAAGGAACTGACATGAGCGCACGCAAGGGTATCTTGTTGGCTGGAGGATCTGGCACTCGGCTCTATCCGATCACCTTGGGGGTCTCAAAGCAACTTCTGCCGATCTACGATAAGCCAATGATCTATTACCCGCTATCAGTTTTAATGCTGGCAGGCATACGCGAGATCGCTGTTATTACCACAGCACAGGACGCCGAACAGTTTAAACGTAGCCTTGGTGATGGTGCGCAATGGGGGCTAAACCTTACATATATTGAACAGCCTAGCCCTGACGGGCTGGCGCAGGCCTACATTCTGTCCGAGAGCTTTCTGGATGGCGCACCTTCGGCAATGGTTCTGGGTGACAATATCTTCTTTGGGCATGGTTTGCCCGAAGCGCTGGCCGCTGCTGATGCAATGGCTATTGGGGGGACGGTTTTTGGTTATAGAGTGGCTGATCCAGGACGCTATGGGGTAGTGGATTTCGCTCCTGACGGGAAGGTAAGGGCTATCGTAGAGAAGCCTGCCGTGCCGCCCTCTCAGTACGCAGTGACTGGACTCTATTTCCTTGATGGCACGGCGCCCAAACGGGCTTGCGCTGTCACTCCTTCGGCGCGAGGCGAGCTAGAGATTACTTCACTATTGGAGATGTATCTGGCCGAAGATACCCTTGCGGTACAGCAGATGGGGCGGGGCTTTGCTTGGCTCGACACTGGAACTCACGCAAGCCTGCTGGACGCAGGTAACTTCGTTCGCACGCTTTCTGAGCGGCAGGGTCTACAGGTTGGCAGCCCGGAGGAAATCGCTTTCCGAAAAGGATGGATCAGCGCGGAAGAGTTGCGGCGACGAGCCGAAGGTTTCGCCAAGAATAGCTATGGCGCATATCTGCTCGGGTTATTGAAGTAGACATATGAAGTCGTCGGGGCAGGGTGTAGATAAGCCGGGCAGGGCGGTCTATCGCATTCAGAATTAATACGCAGCGAAAGGCGTGGTGAATGGCCAAAACTAAAATTGCTGTGGCTGGGATCGGTTATGTGGGACTTTCCAATGCGGTCCTGTTGGCGCAGCACAACCAAGTTACCGCAGTTGATCTGAACTCTGACCGCGTAGCACAGGTTAATGCAGGCCAAACCCCAATCGTAGACCCGGAGATTGAAAACTATCTTGCTGAGAAAACGCTGGATCTTCGAGCTAGCACCGAGCCAGCCGAGGCCTACCGCGGCGCCGACTTCGTTCTCGTGGCTACGCCTACGAACTACGACCCGCGAACCAATTTTTTTGACACTTCGAGCGTGGAAGCTGTGGTGCGCGAAATTTTTTCGGTCAATACCACTGCCACCATCGTCATCAAATCCACTGTGCCGGTAGGCTATACCGCCGCATTGAGCGAGAGGATGCAGACCGATCAGCTGATTTTCAGCCCCGAGTTCCTGCGTGAAGGCAGGGCGCTTTACGACAACCTCCACCCATCGCGCATTGTTGTGGGGGAAGACAGCCAACGCGCGCGCCGCTTTGCAGCCTTATTAGCTGAAGGGGCGGTGGACAGTGACATTCCCACGCTTTTCACTGGTCCTTCCGAGGCCGAAGCGGTCAAGCTTTTTGCCAATACTTTCTTGGCTATGCGAGTCGCTTATTTCAACGAGATGGACAGCTATGCATTGACCAACAGGCTCGACACCCGGCAGATCATCGAGGGGGTCTGCCTCGATCCACGCATCGGTCAGCAGTACAACAACCCTTCTTTTGGCTATGGTGGATATTGCTTGCCTAAGGATTCCAAACAGCTATTGGCGAACTATGCCGATGTGCCGCAGAATCTGATCAACGCTGTTGTTCAAGCAAACCGCACCCGTAAGGATTTCGTTGCGGAACAGATACTGGCCTTGGCGCCGCGCCGGGTTGGTATCTACCGACTGGTGATGAAGGCGGGGTCCGATAATTTCCGGCAAAGTTCGGTTCAGGGGATCATGAAGCGGATCAAGGCCAAGGGTATCGAGGTGATCATCTATGAGCCTGTGCTGGAAGAGAATAGTTTTTTCGGCTCTGAGGTGGTTCGTGATCTGGCCAACTTCAAACAAAGAGCTGATGTGATTGTAGCAAATCGAAGCCATCCTGATCTTGAGGATGCAGTCGACAAGGTGTTCACACGGGATTTGTTTGGCGGGGATTGATCATCAGCCAATCGGTACAGGAACTCCGGTAGCCATTTAGGACAGGCGATTAGCAATGGGACTGCGGTTGCCCATTCGCAAGAACCTGCCAATAGTGGCTCCCAGCCCAATTCCTACAAGGTCCGCAATAAAGTCAGCAAGTTCGCTTGACCTTCCAACATAGGGCTGAATGATCTCAACTGCGGCACCATAGACGACAGCTACCACCATAACGCGCAACAGCGCCTTGGGGTAAAAGACTGCCGAAGGCAGTGTTAACGCTGCAAATGCTAAAATATGTTGGATCTTGTCTGACCCTTTGACACCGCCTGAGAAGCTCAGAGGAAGTAACGTTAATACCGTGATGCATGCCAGCAGAGCTAGCGTTAGCCAGATTGCAACTGCTCGGCGGTGTTTAGCCTTCAAAGATATCGCTCGGAAGTTCGACATATAAGACTTACCTATTGTACACCGTTTTTGGCATCACATTGAGACATGGAGACTGGGTGCCTATCATAGTGATAACGAAGTTGTATTCTGATCGTGTGCTTCGAGCGGTCAGTTGCCAATTATTCCTGACATCAACAAAGGCAAACTGTTTCTAAAGGGTATAAAGCCTATCCTTTGGCTCCCTGACCCCGGGCATAGACATCCTCGTAGCGAATGATGTCGTCTTCCCCGAGATAGCTTCCGGTCTGAACTTCAATTAACACCATCGGGACTTTGCCGGGATTTTCCATTCGATGCGTGGTACCTAGCGGAATATAGACTGACTGGTTCTCACTCACCAGCTTCACTTCCGTGCCAATTGTCACCTTTGCTGTGCCTTCAACCACGATCCAATGCTCGGCACGGTGATGATGACTCTGTAAACTGAGCGCAGCCCCAGAGTGTACCACGATGCGTTTAACCTGAAATCGCGCTCCGACGGCGAGGCTTTCGAACCAACCCCAGGGACGGTAATCTCGGGGCAGTGTCTCGGCCTGAGCGGCCCCTTTAGCCTTGAGTGCGGCGACAGCTTTTTTCACATCTTGAGCGTGATCCTTATGCGCGACCAGCACTGCGTCGGGCATGGCCACAGCGATGATGTTGCTCAGACCTATACCTACCAAATGTTGCTGTGGATCTTCGGCCCGTAAGAGGGTGTTCTCGCATTCGATAGCTGTGGCGGAGGCTGACGCCACCACACCGGCGTCATCCGGCCCTGTTTCGCGCCAGACAGCATCCCAACCGCCCAGATCTGACCAAGCTCCGCTATAGGGCACGACGCTGAGGTTCTCGGCTTTTTCCATCACCGCATAGTCAATAGAGATATCCTCGATCTTATCCCATGGCTCGGGGGCCAGTCGGGTGAAGCCCAAATCCAACTCGGCCTGATCAACGGCTGCACGCACCTGCTTCAGCATTTCAGGTGCATGATCTTCAAAGGCGGCAATGATTGTCCGCACTGAAAACAAAAAAATGCCCGCATTCCACAGATGTTGGCCCTCCTTCAGCATCACTTCGGCGGTGGCCGTATCGGGTTTTTCGATAAAACATTTCAGAGGCTGTGGTATGGGGGCAAAGTTTGCGCTCGGCGCCTTGCTCATTTCCAGCCAACCATAACCTGTCTCGGCGCGATCAGGGCGGATACCAAAGGTAACCAATTGCCCGCCTTGTGCCGTCGGCGCCGCCGACTGCACGGTGGCACGGAAAGCCGTTGCATCGGGGATCACGTGATCAGAAGGCACAATCAGCATTAACGCCTCAGGAGCGTGTGCCGCGAGGTTTAGCGCAGCAGCAAGGATGGCAGGTGCAGTATTGCGCCCCTCAGGTTCAATTAAAATGCCAGCCGGCGCAATTTTCACGGCGGCGAGTTGTTCGGTTACGATGAAGCGGAAATCTGCACCTGTTAGGATCACCGGTGCGGCAAATTCCTCCCCCGTCACCCGCCGAGCTGAAGCCTGAAATAGGCTTTCCTGCCCCAGCAGCTTGGCGAATTGTTTTGGATAGCTTTTGCGCGACAGAGGCCAGAGCCTTGTGCCGGACCCGCCCGCGAGAAGAATGGGATGAACGATATGGGTCATCGAAAAATCTCTCGTGCAAAAAGGTCAGTGACGAATAACATTCTGGTTGTTGATAAACCAATCAAAGGTTTCCTGCAGCCCCTGTTTCAAACCAACTTGCACGCGCCAGCCCAGTTCAGCGAGCCGACTTATATCCATCAGGTTGCGGGGGCCCCATCGGGCTTGCCGTGGTCAGTAGTGATACGCCCCTGAAAGCCGGTCATTCTTGCCACCATTTCCGTCAGCTCCAAGATTGAGACATTGGTACCGGTGCCTACATTGATATGGCTTAGCATCGGCTTGGTATTGGCATCATAGGCCTCGGCCATATCATCTACATGCAGAAACTCTCGTTGCGGCTTGCCCGAGCCCCAGATTTGCACCTCTTCATCATCTGCCTGTGCCGTCTCATGAAAGCGCCGGAGCAGAGCGGGCAGCCATGGGAGTTCTCTGGGCGGGAAGGCAGTTCATCCCATTAGGTCAGGGGCCATAAAGGTTCGTGGGTATTACCATGCAGCTTGATCCCAGTTGCTGGAAACGGGTGGGGCCAGCAGCAAAAGCCTGATGGATCACGTTACATTCGATCATACGATTTTCGTAGATGAAATCTGCAGGGTAAGTGTTGTTGGCATGAATGCCACCCAACTTTGCCGCGGTAAGGATCACCACGTCGGGCCGCTCCTCTTGCATAAAGTTGGGTACAGCGGCCTGATTACGGGCTCCGAGGCAGGCCAATCCAGATGAAAGCCGCGATAGCCGCCGGGGTTTTGGA
>TARA_R110002012_G_scaffold19465_6_pt1 | contig 47533 bp, 44 predicted proteins | sample TARA_R110002012 | Tara Oceans TARA_R110002012 (sample SAMEA4396515) | marine metagenome | biome: Westerlies Biome; feature: [DCM] deep chlorophyll maximum layer (ENVO:01000326); material: water (ENVO:00002006), including particulate matter (ENVO:01000060) such as... | depth 40 m
GGACGGCAACACTTCGTTGATGTTGTGGAAGATAGATGAGATCATAGCACACGTGTCCACCTATTTTATGTTGAAAAAGGGGGATATAATTTTTACGGGCACGCCTGCCGGTGTTGGTAAAGTAAGCCCAAATGACTACCTTGTCGGTACATTGGAAGGAGAACAACTTTTTGATATTAATGTGAAATAATGATATACAACCTCGATAAGATTAATGAAATGGCCGAAGGTGATGAGGATTTCATTATCTCTGTAATTTCCGTTTTTTTGGAAGAAGTCCCAGAGGATTTGGAAAAGCTTGAAAAAGCCATCAATAGTAAGGACTACGAAAACATATATAAGCTCGCGCACAAAATTAAACCCAATGTGGATATTTTGGGCATGGAGCACACAAGGGCCAAGGCACTCGAAATAGAGACTTTGGGCAAAAGTACAGGTAGCATAGAGGAAATTGAAGAAAAATTTCCCATCCTAAAAAAGGATGTGCTCCAAGTGGTCACCGAACTTAAAAACGACTTCGATTTATAAATGCAAGCCGAAATCATCACCATTGGGGATGAGATTCTCATAGGCCAGATTGTGGATTCCAATTCAGCGTTTATTTCCAAAGAGCTGAACAAAATTGGTGTTTCCGTCTATCAAATCACCTCTGTTCAGGACGATAGGGAACATATTTTAACGTCCATGAAAGAAGCCGGTAAACGTTCTTCGGTGGTCATAGTCACGGGAGGATTGGGCCCCACAAAAGATGATGTGACCAAGCACGCCCTTTGTGAGTTTTTTGAAGATGAATTGGTTCGGAACGATGCCGTTTTACGTCATATCGAAGAACTTTTCAAAAAATATATTTCCACCCCCATTTCTGATTTGAACAGGGAACAGGCCATGGTGCCATCCAAGGCCACGGTGTTGCACAACGAATTTGGTACCGCCCCCGGGTTATGGATAAAAAAGGGAGGAACTGCCTATGTTTCACTTCCAGGCGTTCCTTACGAGATGAGAAACCTCATCACCAAAGCCGTATTGCCCAAAATAGTTGAAGAATATGAACGCCCTCATATCGTTCATAAAACCATTATGACCTACGGATTGGGAGAGAGTGCCATTGCGGAAAAACTGGAAGATTGGGAGAACAACTTGCCATCCTTCATCAAGTTTGCCTACTTGCCTAGTCTTGGAAGTGTACGGTTGCGACTTTCTGCCAAGGGACACGATAAAGATGCCTTGATGGCAGTTATTGAAGAACAGGTGAAAAAGCTGTACCCTTTGATAGGTGACATCATTTATGGTGAAGAAGAGGAAGATGGACGGATAGAGAAGCAGATCGGAACATTGTTGACCGATAAAAAAATGACACTGGCCACAGCGGAAAGCTTTACGGGTGGAAGTATTGCCGAGAGAATTACAGCCGTGCCCGGGGCCTCCAATTACTTTAAGGGCAGTATGGTGTGCTATGCCACTGAGGCTAAAGTGAGTTTGTTGGGGGTGCCACAAGAATTGATTGATGAACATACCGTAGTAAGTGAAGAAGTCGCCATAGCCATGGCCAACAACGTGAAGAAAAAGTTGAAAGCTGATTTTTCCATAGCCACTACAGGCAATGCAGGGCCTACCAAAGGTGATTCCGATGCCGATGTGGGAACAGTATATATTGCCATAAGTACGCCAAAAGGAACTTTTGCCCAAAAATTCGTGATGGGCAAACACCGGGAAAGAGTGGTGAAAAAGTCTGTAAACAAAGCTTTTGAGCTGTTGTACAAAGAAATTTTAAATTTCTGAAAAAGAATTTTGTACGTCCCATTAAAATGGTATAAATTTGCAGCCTCAATAAAATCACTCAAATAGTTAGGGAGATGTCTAAAGTTTGTGAAGTAACAGGAAAAAAGGTGATGTTTGGAAACAACGTTTCCTTTTCTATCAATAAGACCAAAAGGAGGTTCGATGCGAATATCTCCAAGAAGAGATTTTATATTCCAGAGGAAGATCGTTGGGTAACCTTGAACGTTTCTGCCCGTGGGTTGAAGATCATCAACAAAAAAGGAATCTCTGCTGTCTTGAAGGAAATCAATTCCAAAAAGTAAGTTGTAAAAGCATTATAAGTACAATACAATGGCAAAGAAAGGAAATAGGGTTCAGGTAATTTTAGAGTGTACAGAGCACAAAGAATCTGGTATGCCAGGTACTTCTAGATACATTACCACAAAGAACAAAAAGAACACGCCAGATAGGATGGAAATCAAAAAATACAATCCTATTCTTAAGCGTATGACCGTTCATAAAGAAATTAAGTAATAGCTTTTTACAAAGTAAAAGGCAGAAAAATATAAGCCATGGCAAAGAAAACAGTAGCAACACTTCAGTCATCCTCCAAAAGATTGACAAAGGCTATCAAAATGGTTAAATCTCCAAAAACTGGGGCATACACTTTTGTAGAGTCTGTAATGCCTCCAGAAATGGTAAATGACTGGTTGAACAGCAAATAAGGAAAAACTTCCTTGCACAACAATATTAAAACCGCTTTTTAGCGGTTTTTTTTATTTCAATTTTGTTGCATTTAAACAACATCAACTAAAGGATACACCGCAATGGCTCCCAATCAAATTTTGTATTACAAAACTCCCCTTACTTTCCTATCTTTGACCATTAGCAAAGAACACAGGATGAGCTTATTCAAAAATATATTTTCAAAGGATAAAAAAGAGACCTTGGACAAGGGGCTCGAGAAATCCAAAACCAGCTTTTTCGGTAAATTGGGCAAGGCCGTAGCAGGTAAATCAAAAGTAGATGATGAAGTGCTGGACAGTCTCGAAGAGATTTTGGTTACTTCCGATGTTGGCGTGAACACCACTCTAAAGATTATTGAGCGTATTGAAGAACGTGTTTTCCGAGACAAATATATGGGCACGGACGAACTCAACACCATTTTGCGGGAAGAAATAGCAGGTCTGCTTTCTGAAACGAATTCAGGTGAGGATACCGAAATTACCGTGCCTCAAGACAAAAAGCCGTATGTAATTATGGTCGTTGGCGTAAACGGTGTAGGTAAGACCACTACCATTGGTAAATTGGCCCATAAGTTTAAGGCAAAAGGTCTTAAGGTGGTTTTGGGTGCAGCCGATACCTTTCGTGCCGCCGCCATTGACCAATTGGAAGTGTGGGCACAAAGAGTAGATGTACCTATCGTAAAGCAAAAAATGGGGAGCGATCCTGCTTCCGTGGCATTTGATACCCTAAACTCAGCCGTGGCAGAAAATGCTGATGTGGTTTTGGTGGATACCGCAGGCCGTTTGCACAACAAGGTCAATTTAATGAACGAGCTTTCCAAGGTAAAGCGCGTAATGCAAAAAGTGGTCCCCGACGCGCCTCACGAGGTGCTTTTGGTGCTGGACGGTTCTACGGGACAGAACGCATTTGAACAGGCCAAACAATTTACCAAGGCCACCGAAGTAACCAGTTTGGCCGTCACCAAATTGGATGGAACCGCAAAAGGAGGTGTTGTTATCGGAATTTCAGATCAATTTCAGATTCCCGTAAAATACATCGGCGTAGGTGAAGGTATTGAAGATCTTCAGGTGTTCAACAAATTCGAGTTTGTCGATTCATTCTTCAAAATATAATTTATGCTTAGATATCTCCTGTGTACTTTTTTAGTCATCGGATTCATTTCCTGTAAAGACAAAAATGCAGAACCCAAAGAAGAAATTGTTCTTTGGACACCCTATAACGATTCCGCTGAGGTTGCCGCAAGTGCCGACAATGAAAATCGCAGAATGCGCTATAAGTTCATCCAAAGTAAAGTGTTGGACAAGAACGAGGTGTTTTTGCCCTTATATGATGAAGTGTCGCAATTCACCGAGGAGCAGTACGAAAAGATGAAACCTTTGGTTTTGGAGCAGGATATACCATCCATTCAAAACCAGATTGATGAGGGAACTTTTACCTACGAAGATTTGGTACTGTTCTATCTCCACCGAATCTATAAATACGAACTGCCCAACAATACCACCCTCAATACCATAATTGCACTGAATCCCAATGTACTGGAAGAAGCGCGCCAGCTGGATGAAAGCAAAGAGACACATCATCTGATTTACGGTATGCCCATTTTATTGAAGGATAATATCGGCACAGCAGAGATGAAAACCACGGCAGGCGCCATCGCTCTCAAAGAAAATCGGACGGATGATGCGTTTATCGTCCAACGTTTGAAGCAGAAAGGTGCATTGATATTGGGCAAGGCAAACCTAAGTGAATGGGCCAATTTTCTATGTGACGGTTGTCCCAATGGACAAAGTGCTGTGGGCGGTCAAACCTTAAACCCCTACGGAAGAAGAGTTTTTGACACGGGGGGTTCCAGCGCAGGTAGTGGAACTTCTACCGCAGCCAATTATGCCGTAGGTGCTGTAGGAACAGAAACTTCAGGAAGCATTCTTTCACCATCTAGTCAAAGTTCCGTGGTGGGATTAAAACCGACTATTGGTATGTTGAGCAGAACGGGAATCGTACCTATTTCCAGTACGTTGGATACCCCTGGGCCGATGACCAAAAATGTAACCGATAATGCCATTCTTTTGGATGCCATGTTGGGTAAAGATGAAGTCGATTATAAATCGGTAAGTGCAGAACCTGGGATTTTATCTGCTTGGATGAATCCTGAACCTCTTCAAGAAATCCGTCTTGGGGTTATGATTAACCTTATGGCACGAGATTCTATGTACGCTGCCAATGTGGAAGCACTAAGAGAGGCAGGTGCTCAAATTGTTGAATTTGAAGCAGAAAAAATTCCTTTGGAAGGTTTCACTACCCTGTTGAATCTGGATATGAAGGAGGATTTGCCTGCTTATTTGAACGCTGAGGTCAAAGAAAGGGATGCTGTTAGAGTAGGGTCGGTAGAGGATGTGGTCGCCTTCAATAAACAAGATTCCTTGGTGAGAATACCTTATGGTCAAGCTCGTTTTGATGGTATTTTAGCTGATTCGACCACTGCAGAACAATTTGAAAAAATAAAAAAGGATTTAAAAGAATCGGGTAGGGCCTTCTTCAACATAATGGAAGAAAAGGAGTTGGATGCCGTGTTGAGCATCAACAACTACCACGCAGGCTACGCTGCCGTAGCAGAATACCCAGCCTTGACCGTTCCCATGGGATACAAAACCGATGGCGAGCCGGAAAGCTTGACCTTTATCGGGAAACCATTTTCCGAAGCCCATTTATTGCGCATAGGAAAAGCCTTTGAGGATTTGACCAAAGCCCGAAAAATCCCGGAGGGGTATCAGAATTAAGAATCTAGGTATGGCTTTTATCTAATTTTGATACCTGTTCCTTTACTAAAATTATACACTAAAGTGATTGTAATGCTTTGTGTTATTGTATTTTTGCACTCCATTTTAAGGAACTATGCGCACAAAATCGCTCAAAAAAAATAAAATCAATGTGGTGACCTTGGGTTGTAGCAAAAATGTCTACGATTCCGAAGTGTTGATGGGACAATTACGTGCCAACAATAAAGAGGTGGCTCATGAAGAGGAAGGCAATGTTGTGGTAATCAACACCTGCGGATTTATTGCCAATGCAAAAGAGGAAAGTGTCAATACCATTTTGGACTATGTGCAGCGCAAAGAAGCTGGCGATGTGGACAAGGTTTTTGTGACGGGTTGTTTGAGCGAGCGTTACAAGCCGGATTTGGAGAAAGAGATTCCCAATGTAGATGAGTATTTTGGTACTAGTGACCTTCCCAATTTGTTGAAAGCATTGGGTGCCGATTACAAACACGAGTTGATTGGCGAGCGTTTGACGACAACCCCTAAAAACTACGCCTATCTTAAAATTGCAGAAGGTTGTGATCGACCTTGCTCGTTCTGTGCAATTCCTTTAATGCGCGGTAAACATAAGAGTACTCCCATTGAAGATTTGGTAGCCGAAGCTGAAAAGTTGGCCGCAAACGGGGTCAAAGAATTGATTTTGATTGCACAAGACCTTACCTATTATGGTCTTGACCTTTATAAGAAAAGAAACTTGGCCGAATTGCTTCGGGCATTGGCCAAAGTCGAAGGGATTGAATGGATTCGTTTGCACTATGCATTCCCTACAGGTTTTCCGATGGATGTGCTTGAGGTAATGCGCAACGAGCCTAAAATCTGTAACTATATCGATATCCCGCTTCAGCACATAGCGGATGCCATACTAAAAAGTATGCGCCGTGGCACCACACAGGCCAAGACGACCAAGTTACTTAAAGACTTTAGGCAAGCCGTACCCAAAATGGCTATTAGAACCACATTGATTGTGGGTTATCCCGGTGAAACCGAAGAGGATTTTGAAACCCTAAAACAATGGGTGCAGGAAATGCGCTTTGAACGCTTGGGCTGTTTTACATACAGTCACGAGGAGAACACGCACGCCTATAATCTGGAAGATGATGTTCCCGAAGAGGTGAAACAGGAAAGGGCCAATAGCATCATGGAAATCCAGTCCCAAATTTCTTGGGAATTGAACCAAGAAAAAATCGGGGAAACCTTCCGTTGTATCATCGATAGAAAAGAAGGAAACCATTTTGTGGGCCGTACCGAATTCGATTCACCCGACGTGGACAACGAAGTGCTTATCGATGCCACCAAACACTACGTGAAAATCGGGGATTTTGTGAACATCAAAATTACGGATGCTTCGGACTACGATTTGTTTGGGGAACCGGCTTAAAAGTTTAGCAGAAAGCACTTCTTTTTTTATACAATCTAGCATCTTCACGATACTCTTGCATTGTTCAGCGCACGCTAAACAAGTGCATCTTAACGTTATGTTGCTTTGCTTTAAAAGATGAGCTCAACTTTATTTCTATCCTAACAAGACCTCTATTTCCTTTCTTTTAAACTATTAAAACTGACATTCGTCATGGTATTTGGTGTTGGTTGTAGGTACTTTTAGTAATTCAAAATCAATGGTTTTGATATGCCTTTTCCTAAATCTTGATTTGAATCGCATACTAGGACAAGGAATATTTACAATTAACTATAACAACTATGAACCAAAATCAAAATAAACTGAAAGCAAGTGTTACCCTGCTTCGCATTTTTATAGGGTGGCACTTTTTATTTGAAGGAGTGGTGAAAATGTACAATCCCGAGTGGACATCGTTCGGGTATTTGGCCACCGCGCAAGGACCATTTGAAGGGTTTTTTACGATGCTGATCGGTGATGCAACCATTGGCTGGGTGGATACTTTGAACATTATAGCCCTTATGGTGGTGGGAGTAACCTTTACGTTGGGAATTTTTGAAAGAATCGGGTCCATTGTGGGTGTTGGCCTGTTGGCACTCTATTTTCTGGCCCATCCACCTTTTCCGGGCTTGACCCAAATGAACGTGGAAGGAAATTACTGGTTGATCAACAAAAACTTGATTGAACTGGTGGCATGCATCGTAATCTATCAACTACCTACGGGCGCGTATTTTGGACTGGATTATCTTAGGAAGAACAAACTTAAAACTCAGGAACAATGAAATGGACTAGAAGAGACCTTTTAATAGGATTGGGAGGCCTGCCCATACTCGGAGCGGTTTGGTGGGCTGGCGCCGCAACTGCAGTTGGGTCACGAAACAAACGCTCGGAAATATTGGAGCAGCTCAATATAAAACCATCATTGCCATCTGCGGTTCCAGGTATCGGGGGAAATCCTGTGAGAATCGGAGTGATTGGTTTTGGTATTCGTGGTGAACAATTGACCAGAGCTTTGGGCTTTGCAACCGACGAATGGAAAGAAGAAATGCGTTTGGCCGCCGAAGAAGACCCAAATAATAAACGATTGGAAGATTTTGAAGCACAAGAACCACTTAATGTAAAACTAGTGGGTATTTGCGATGTGTTCGATGTAAGGGCTGAACAATTTATCAATTCATTTTCTACGGACGATAATCAAATAAAAAGATATTTGACCTACAAGGACATGATTCAAAGCGGCGATGTGGATGCCGTGGTAATTGCCACGCCAGACCACTGGCATGCACCCATGTCCATTGAAGCTCTCAACAATAATGTACATGTCTATGTGGAAAAACCCATGACGCATACCGTTGGTGAGACCTATGCCTTACGCGAGGCTGCAGAGAAATCCGATGCGGTCTTTGCCGTAGGTCACCAGCATCGACAAACCTTGAGTTTTGGCACAGCCCGCGATATTGTGGAAAAGGGAACTTTGGGTCATGTATCTTTGATACAAACAAATACCAATCGGAACGATGACAACGGTGCCTGGAACTACGATATCCACGCGAAAGCCAGTCCCGAAACCATTGATTGGGAGCAATTCCTCGGTTCTGCACCCAAGGTGCCGTTCAATAAAAACCATTTTTTCAGATGGCGTAAATGGTGGGCCTATGGTTCCGGACTTTCTGGGGATTTATTGACACACGACTACGATCGTTTGAACTGTGTTCTCAATATGGGAATCCCTACTTCGGTAAGTGCATCTGGTGGAATTTACACCCATAAAGATGGCAGAAACGTTCCCGATGTAATCCAAGTGAACATGGAATTTCCCGATTTCAGTACGGGAAGCAGTCAAACCCAAGGCAAAGAGAAAGGAATGACCTTTTGCTACAGTGCCACTTTGGGCAACGGATTCAACAGACCTACCATTTTAATGGGTCACGATGCTACCATGGAACTGGGCAACAGATTGACGGTTTGGCCCGATGGAGCTTCTACGCGATATGCCGATATGTTGGAAGATGGGAGAATGAAGCCCAATGTGCCCATCTATCAATATGACCCAGCTGCAGGTTCCACTGACGCAGTTTCTTCGGCCACTTCTCAATATTTTGCAGATAAAGGTTTGATGTGGACCTATATTGATGGTGTCCGTGTAGATTCCACCTTTTTGCACATGCGGGAGTGGTTGAGCGTTATCAAAAATGGTGGTAATGTGAGTTGTGGTATCAAAGAAGGTTTCGATGAGGCCATCTCCGCCCACATGGCCGGATTGTCATGGAAATTGGGCAGGAAAATAGAGTGGGACGCTGCAAAACAAACCTTAAAGCCAATTGAAGGTATTGATTTTGATCAAGTGCTCTTGGCCAACGAAAATTGGAATTTACAACCTGAAATGGTTGGATGAGGTTTCTTGATTTTTATGGATTCTAGTCCGTGAGGTGGGATGTTGCCGTTAAAGAATTTGATTCTCGAAGGCGATGTCCCATTTCTGCTTTTGGCTTAGATGATAACATTGGAAACCAGTTCCTCGACCGTAGGGTGCTCGCTTCCACCGACAGGTTCTATGGTCAGGTTCAGCGATTCGGCATTTTTGATATATTTTAAAGGAATCAATGCTTTATCGGTGGGTACAATGCCCATATTGATCATTTCCCCATTTACATCGCTCCACATTTGATACGTTTTGTCCTCGGGCAATTTGGGCAACCCTTTAGGGTTGACAAATACCAACTGACTTTTATGGTTGATGTAGGCTACGGCCTTACCGTTGGGTGCTTTTTGGTTTCCATAGAGTACCAAAGGAACCACATCGGGATTATTGATGTTCTCCAAACGATTGGAGGTGAGTCTGAACTCTGATTCTAGTTCGTCCACCTGTTGCTGCAATTGGCTGGTTTGCAATTGAAGTGTGTTCAGGTTGCTTTCGGCATTTTGCCATTGCACATATAACCAAAAGGTACTCAGACCAAAAATCAATGCAAAGCCTGCTGCGATTGATAGGGGAACCCAGATTCTTGTGGATTGCGTTTTACCCATGGTGTTCTTTAAGCGTGTTTTTACGGCATTGGGCGGAGTTATGGACTGTTCCATACCCAATATTTCAAAATCTGCCTCCAACGCATCAAAATGCTCCTTGAGCGATTCATCTTGCTCAAGGGCTTCTTCCACAGCGGTGGTCAATTCTTCCGAAAGCTCTCCAGTCAGATAAAGCTCTAGAAGTCCTTCTTCCAATATCTTTTTCTTTTCCATCATGCCATTAATTCTAAAACGACCCAAATATAAAGCAACTTATCAGTGTACGTTTCGCGTAATTGTTTTAGTGCTTGCCTAATGTAGGACTTAAAGGTGCCCAGCGGAACTCCCATAGCCTTGTGCGCCTCTTTATGGGTATAACCACTATAATATACCAATGCAATAGCTTTTTGGTGATGAGGTTCCAAGGATTTTATGGAGCCTTTCAGTTCTGTATAATCAGGAGCCTCCTCATTAGCCTCTTTAGTATCATATACACTTAAATCATCCGTTTGGATGAGCTTGTCCTTTGTTCGTAGGGAATTTAAGGTTGTGTTGCGTGCTATGCGATAGGCCCAAGTGTAAAATCTCCCTTTGGACGCATCGTAACCTTCTATATTCTTCCAAATTTTCACAAAAGTTTCCTGGAGGAGGTCTTCTGCTTTGGTTTTGTCGCGGCACATACGGAGAATCACCCCAAACAGGGCCCCTGAATATTTGTCGTATAACTGGTAGAGGGCAGTATCATCACCCGTTCTTAAACGCCCAATTACCTCATGGTCTTCAAAACTGTTCTTCATTGCTAGTGTTAAAGATATGATAAAAAACTTCGGTCTTCATCCATTTGCCCAAACCGTGTGTAAATAATAATAGAAAGCGCTTTAAAAACAATAATCATTAAACATTTAAATCAGAAAAAATGAAAAAATTAATCTTTGCTTTAGCCACTTGTGCTTTATTATTTTCAACCCAATACACCAGTGCCCAAAAATCCCAGGACATTGTGGACATCGCCGTTTCGGTAGATGACTTCTCAACTTTGGTCACTGCGTTAAAAGCCGCAGATTTGGTGGGCGCCTTGAAAGGGGATGGCCCTTTTACGGTATTTGCACCTGTAAATTCTGGGTTTGCCAAAATTGATTCTCAAACCTTGAACGCACTATTACAACCAGAAAACAAGGAAAAACTAGCGGCTATCTTAACCTATCACGTGGTGTCGGGCAAATTAATGGCTACCGACGTAGCAACTGCATTGACCCAAGGAAATGGAAAAGCAGAACTTACAACCTTGAACGGTGGGAAATTAACTGCTATGAAAAAGGACGACGGTATTTATTTAAAAGATACCAAGGGAAATTGGAGTAAAATTTCCAAAACAGATGTCGTTGCCTCCAATGGAGTAATCCATATTATCGAGGACGTTGTAATGCCCAACTAATTGAGCGTTGTTCGTTTTGATGTTGAAAAGCACCGCTTTGCGGTGCTTTTTTAATTTGGGTACAATTCTTTTCAACGCCTTAGTTCGATTTCATAAAGCTCTCTTCCCAATTGCGCCAAAAAGGGGATGCCGATTTCCTCGTATTCATAGGTGTTATCATTGAAAATATGGTTGTCGTTCACCAAAATAGTAGCAGTAAGCATAAATTCCACGTTGTTTTTGGTGTCCTGGATATAGGCGCAATCCGTAAGGGTTCCATAGGCATATCCTACCTTATTGTATATTTTGATGTGTTCCGGCATAGGTTCCGTGTTGTCTCCGAACATAAAAAATTTCACATAACTGTCGTAGAACTCGTTCTCATCATACCCAATATCCGATGGAAGCGTATGCATGGCGGTCAACAAATAGTCACGTTGATGATCACTGATGTTAAAACGTTGTTCCTTGGGAAAGGCTTCTGGAAAAATAATACGCTTCAATAAAGCGTTTTGGGCGGTGATGGGGTAATAATTCTTTAAACTGAAATTAAAAGGCCCTTCTTGGTAGTTTTCATCGGCAATAAATCCTTTGCCTTTCTGTATTCCATTTAAATCAAGTGGTTTGATGGGAGAGTTTATAATAGGCTGGCTTAAGGAAATCGTGGAATCATTGAGGTAGAAAACAAGAGGTTTTGTGGTAACGTCGTCTGCATTGTCGGTGGATAATCTGTGGGCGATACGTATGGGTGAAACACCACGTTCTTGCATTCTTTTGTTCAAGTCATCCTGACCCAAAAACTCTATCAAACGATTGTTGGCCGCATTGTCGGATACGGCAAAGATTTCTGAAATGGCCTTGCCAAAGGTTGTTTTTACGGAATCGCCTTCCACAAAAAAGGGTGTGTTTATGGAAAGTGAATCAATGGCATTGAGTTTTTCCAAAGCTGCTACTGCAGCAGGAAATTTTACGGTACTGGCAGGGTAGAAATAGTTGTTTTCATCTACTTGGAAATCGTAATCCGTGAAAATGATACTATCGTTCCTTCTATCAATTTGAGTGTATCGGATTTGAATCTCGTGTTCTTCAAGATTTTCCATCACGTTTTTAATCTTCGGGTTTTGCGAAGACAAAACTTTTTCCAAAGGTTCCGCAGGAGTATTTTCCGAGCAAGATGCAGCTAAAACCAATAGACCGATAAGAGCAAACCTTTGCCACATCGGTACAAACTTAAATTTCTTGGTTGTACACCTGTCCCCTGTGAGGTTTTAGGATGTCACGCACCTCTTTCAATTCAAATTCGGCAACTACCAGATAGGCAATGCTGTGTGTAGGGCTAAAATGATCTACGCCCCCAAGGTCGTATTTTAATTCCTCCACTTCCACAAATTCTTTTAAATGTTTTAGGTAGTGTTTGGCAGTATGTGCCGCGTTTGGTCCCCTAAAATCCCAAATAATCTTGATTTTTCTATCCAAAAGTTTCTCCATGGTATTTATGAGTTAAGTACAGATTCACCCTTTTCGGCAAATGCCTTGAAGTCCTGCATGTATTTCAAGGATTGTTTTTTAAATGCGCCAGGCATTAAAAGGCCCATGAGTTTCATGGTAAATCCCGAAAACTGGAATTCCGATTCGGATACCCAACGGGTTTTGTCCCCTTCAGCTTTAAAAAAGTTTTTTTGAATGTTGTGCACACCTTTGGTATCGTAGGTCATGTGCAGTTCTTCGGGGAGGTTTTTTTTGATGATGGTCTCGACCATATCCATTTTTCGTTTTCCCATTTCATAGCTAAGGCTCATCCGCGAGCCTTCTTCTCCTGGGGTGGTGGACAATTGTTCATACCCGATAAGACCTTTTTGCCAATGCTTCATATTTTCGGCATTGTCCATTTTTTTGATGAATTCCTCCCTAGGCACATCAACAACAATTTCCGTAGTGTACTTCATGTTTGGATTGGTTTTGCACTAATGTAGCAATTTCTTTGCATCTAATTTCAACTAAAAAATCTGTTAATGAAATTAGAACCTTCTTGTAGGGCATTTTGTAATTGTTATTTTTGCGAAATGCTTAAGCACCAAAAAAATACGCTTTTCCCTCTTTGCATTTTGGCTTCGGTCCTGTTTGTTTCGTGCGAGGGATTGTTCAACAAGGTTGAGGAAAAGGAACCATTGGCAAGGGTGGACGATACTTTTTTGTACAAAGAGGACATTGCCTCCCTGATCAGGGATGATATGACAGCGGAGGACAGCACCGTTTTTGTTGCCAATTACATCAATAATTGGGCATCGAAGCAATTGTTGTTGTCCAAATCAAAAATTAATCTGCCCGAAGAAAAGTTGGAGGAGTTTGACCGTTTGGTGTCGGACTATCGTGCAGACCTATATACAAGGGCCTATATCGAGGCTTTGGTGAATCAATCCCAAGATACTGCCGTTACCAAAAACCAGCTCCAGGAATTTTACGAGCGTGAAAAAGAGAACTTCAAACTCAACGAAAAATTGGTGCAGCTGAGATTTGTGGGCATGTCCCAGCAGTTTTTGGATAGGGATGGCGTGGAGACCAGAATCAAAAACTGGGACGATTCGGACAGAAGATACCTGGATTCCATAGCGGTACAGTTCAAAAAAATACATTTTAAAGATTCCCTTTGGGTAAGTGCATCGAGAGTGATAGAGGAAATTCCCCCTTTAACACAGGCAAATGAAGAAACCCACTTAAAAAAATCACAATTTTTTGAGTTACAAGACTCGTTAGAAGTATATTTGGGCTGGGTGACCAATGTGTTGGAAGTCAATGAAACAGCACCTTTTGATTATGTGGAGCCGGATATTCGGCAATTGATTTTGAACAGACGACGTTTGAACTACGTAAAAAGACTGGAAACCGAAATTATAGATGAAGCTATTAAGAAGAACGAATTTGAGGTTTATGATAAAGAAAATTAAAGTGCTGTTCATGGCATTTTTTGCGATGCTGGGAACGGTACAGGCACAGGAAGCAGATCAAGCAATGAGTGTTAACGACTCCACCAGCAACACCAAAAAAGTAAAGCTCGATGGTATTGCCGCGGTAGTGGGTGATTATGTGATCTTGGAATCGGATATAGACAAAACGTTGATCGACCTTCAAAACCAAGGCGCATCTACCGAGGATGTAACCCGTTGCGGCCTTTTGGGCAAGTTAATGGAGGACAGATTGTATGCACACCAAGCGGTGCAGGATAGTTTGTTGGTTTCCGACGATATGGTGAACGCCCAAAGTGACAGACAGATCCAGCAATTGACGCAGCAAATCGGTAGTGTGGAAAAGATGCTCAGTTATTATAAAAAGCCCGATATGGAAAGCTTCCGTGAAGAGCTTTTTGAAATCAACAAGTTGCGCATGCTATCCGAAAAAATGCAGGGAAAGATTGTGGAGGAAATTGAGGTGACCCCGGAAGAGGTTCGTCAGTTCTTTTATAGAATCCCTGAGGATGAAAGACCTGTTTTTGGTGCGGAACTGGAAATCGCGCAGATTGTAAAGCAGCCCGAAGCCCCAGAAGAAGAAAAGCAAAAGGTGATCAACCAGTTAAAGGAAATTCGCCAAGATGTATTGGAGAACGATGCGAGTTTTAATGTAAAAGCCATTTTGTACTCGCAAGATCCAGGTTCAAAATCCAAAGGCGGATTCTATAGTATGACCAAAGAAACCCCCTTTGTAAAGGAATTTAAGGATGTGGCCTTTAGCCTCAGGGAGGGCGAGATTTCTGAGCCATTCGAAACCAGTTTTGGATATCATATCATTTATATTGAAAAAATCAGGGGACAGGAATTGGATTTGCGCCATATACTAATGATTCCAGAAATTCCTCAAAGTGCCATTGATAAAGCGACCCAAGAACTGGATACCATCCGTAAGCACGTTTTGGACGGAAAATATACCTTCGCCGAAGCAGCAATGAACTTCTCCGATGAAAAGGAGACCAAATTTGACGGTGGATTGCTTCGTAACCCCATAAACTTTGATTCCCGTTTTGAGTTGACCAAAATGGATCCTACACTTTATAATCAAGTAAGGAATCTCAAGGATGGTGAGATATCCCGACCTATTCGAGAAGATGATCAAAGAGGTGGACCTCCCAAGTTCAAGATCATGAAAATTTCCAACCGGTACGATGAGCATGAAGCTGATTTCGCCAAGGACTATATGAAAATCCAAGAATTGGCACTAAGAGAAAAGCAGTTCAAAGCCATAAAGGAATGGATGGATGAACATATTGATGACACCTATATCCATGTAGATTCAGAAAGTAGAGGCTGCGATTTTGCAAACAACTGGGTAAAGGAATAATTGTATGTCGGATGTAGTTGCTGTAGAAAACCTTGTTAAAAAACACCAAGAACTAAAAAAAGAGATTGCCAAGGTCATTATAGGCCAAGAAACGGTGATCGATCAAATACTACTATCCATATACACAGGGGGGCATTCCCTATTGATCGGTGTGCCGGGTTTGGCAAAAACCTTAATGGTCAATACCATTGCGCAAACTTTGGGATTGGATTTTAAAAGAATCCAGTTTACCCCCGATCTAATGCCCAGCGATATTTTGGGAAGCGAGGTGCTGGATCAAAACCGCAATTTTAAATTCATCATGGGGCCGGTTTTCGGCAATATCATATTGGCGGATGAAATCAACAGAACACCCCCAAAAACACAAGCCGCTTTGCTGGAAGCCATGCAGGAAAGAGCGGTGACCATTGCAGGAAAGCAACACAAATTAAAGCGTCCTTATTTTGTATTGGCCACCCAAAACCCGATTGAACAAGAAGGAACCTATCCTTTGCCGGAAGCACAATTGGATCGTTTTATGTTTGCCATAGAACTAAAATACCCGTCCATAGAAGAAGAAATCCAAGTGGTGAAATCCACCACAACCGATGATGAGGTGCAGATAAACACACTCTTCAATGCCGATGAAATCATTGAAGTACAACATTTGATCAGAAGAATACCTGTACCGGACAATGTTGTGGATTATGCGGTTAGGTTGGTGAACAAAACAAGACCAGGGCAAGAAGGAGCATCCGATTACGTAAAAAACTATATTGATTGGGGGGCTGGACCAAGGGCATCCCAAAACTTGATTTTGGCCGCAAAGGCGCACGCCGCAGTACACGGAAAGTTCTCGCCGGACATAGAGGATGTCAAAGCGGTTTCCTTGGGAATACTTCGCCACAGGATATTAAAAAACTACAAAGCTGAGGCAGAAGGCATCAATGAAGAAAAAATTATCACGGAATTATTGTAGAAAATAAGAAAGCTAACACTTATTTAGTGCGATTCTAATTCCAAATTACTTTACGATTTAGTAAATTTACCGAATTACGAAAATCTTAAAAAACTCAATTGTATAATGGCATTTGATATAGACATGATTAAGGGTGTCTACGCTTCCATAGGGGAACGCGTGGAAAAAGCCCGTGAACTGGTAGGTAAGCCACTAACACTTTCCGAAAAAATCTTATACTCTCACTTGTGGGACGGTAAAACAGAAAAAGCATACGTAAGAGGCAAGGATTACGTGGATTTTGCTCCGGACAGGATAGCCTGTCAAGATGCAACGGCACAGATGGCTTTGCTACAGTTTATGCAGGCAGGGAAAGATAAAGTGGCCGTGCCAACAACAGTTCACTGTGATCACTTGATTCAAGCCAAGGACGGTGCCGCATCCGATCTAAAGCACGCCAATGAGACCAGTAAAGAGGTTTTTGACTTCTTGGGCTCCGTATCAAATAAATACGGGATTGGGTTTTGGAAGCCGGGTGCCGGTATTATTCACCAAGTTGTCTTGGAAAATTATGCCTTCCCTGGAGGAATGATGATAGGAACGGATTCCCACACCGTAAACGCAGGTGGATTGGGGATGGTGGCCATTGGTGTTGGTGGAGCAGATGCTGTGGATGTAATGGCGGGAATGGCTTGGGAACTTAAATTCCCAAAGCTGATAGGTGTTAAGTTGACCGGTAAACTATCCGGTTGGACGGCCCCAAAAGATGTTATTTTAAAAGTGGCCGAAATTCTTACCGTAAAAGGAGGAACCGGAGCCATTGTTGAATATTTTGGCCCAGGAGCCACTTCCATGTCATGTACCGGTAAAGGAACCATCTGTAATATGGGTGCCGAAATAGGAGCGACCACATCAACCTTTGGTTATGACGAATCTATGGAGAGATACCTTAGGGCAACAGATAGGTCTGATGTTGCTGATGAAGCCAACAAAGTAAGAGAGCATTTGACCGCCGACCCGGAAGTGTACGCCAACCCCGAGCAATATTTTGATCAAGTGATCGAAATAAACTTGTCGGAACTAAAGCCTTTGTTGAACGGTCCTTTTACCCCTGACTTGGCTACGGAAGTTGGCACAATGAGGGAAAAAGCCGAGAAAAACGATTGGCCTTTGGCCGTTGAATGGGGATTGATAGGTTCCTGCACCAACTCTTCCTATGAAGATTTGTCGAGAGCATCGTCCATTGCACAGCAAGCTTTGGACAAAAAATTGAAGACAAAAGCTGAATTTGGTATCAACCCAGGTTCCGAGCAAGTAAGATATACCACGGAACGTGATGGTATCCTTGAGATATTCGAAAAATTGGATGCCAAAATCTTTACGAACGCTTGTGGACCTTGTATTGGCCAATGGGCACGATACAAAGATCCAAAGAACGCACCAAAGAACAGCATCGTTCACTCCTTTAACCGAAACTTCGCAAAGCGTGCCGATGGTAACCCGAACACGCACGCGTTCGTAGCTTCGCCAGAAATGACCGCTGCAATCGCAATTGCTGGCCGTTTGGACTTTAACCCTTTGACGGATAAATTGATCAACGAAGATGGCGAGGAAGTAATGTTGGACGAGCCAACAGGATGGGAACTGCCACCAAAAGGCTTTGAAGTTAAAGAGAACGGATACGAAGACCCACTTGAAGATGGTACCGGAGTAGAGGTGAAGGTAGCTGCGGACTCTGAGCGTTTGCAATTGTTGGAGCCTTTTGTGCCTATCAAAGCAAGTGACCTTCAAGGTATGAAATTGTTGATCAAAGCCTTTGGTAAGTGTACGACCGACCACATTTCCATGGCAGGGCCATGGTTGCGTTTTAGAGGACATTTGGACAATATTGCCAATAATACCTTGATCGGTGCTGTAAATGCATTCAACCAAAAGACCAACTTTGTAAAAAACCAGTTGACCGGTGAATACGGAGGTGTTCCTGATACGCAACGTGAGTACAAGAAAGAAGGTATTATGACAGTTGTTGTGGGAGACCACAATTACGGTGAAGGTTCATCTAGAGAGCATGCGGCCATGCAGCCAAGACACTTGGGTGTTGCCGTTGTACTAGTAAAATCTTTTGCAAGGATTCACGAGACCAACCTGAAAAAACAAGGGATGTTGGCGCTGACTTTCGAAAATGAGGATGATTACGATTTGATTCAGGAAGACGATACGTTCAACATTGTGGATGCAGCAGAGTTTGCTCCGGACAAACCTTTGACCCTTGAAGTGGTGCACGCCGATGGAAGTAAGGATACCATCATTACAAACCATTCTTACAACGATGCACAGATCAAGTGGTTCAATGAAGGTTCGGCCTTGAACTTGATCAAGAAACAGAATGCTTAATTGTATTTAAAATAATCAGTAAAAAACTCCTGATGTTGTTTAAGATGTCAGGAGTTTTTAATTTTTGATATTGATTGTCTGTATAAAATGAGTAATAATTGTGTGTTTGTGTCATGCTGAACTTGTTTCAGCATCTCATCCTACTGAATTTAAGTATGTTTATGTGACCTTGAAACGAGTTCAGGGTGACGTTGTCAGCATTATCGCAAATAGCAGATATTCATCTTTCGATAAATAATTTTCAATGAAGATTAGTAAAAAGACCATTCTCAATGTAGTATTGATTCTTTTTATACTATCATTTTTTGTGACCCCGATAGGGTACTACGGTAAAATTTGGTTGAACAGGGCCTTTGCGTTTTCTCCCGAAATCATCGAAAAAGGAGAGCAACAAAAAATCACGGATTATGATTGGAAACTTAAAGACGAAGAATGGAACTTTTTCAATTTTGAAGAATCTAAGGGCAATGTAATCTTTATCAACCTTTGGGCTTCCTGGCGCTTGCCCTCGGAAGCAGAGCTTGCAAGTATTCAGGAATTGTACGACAAATATAAAGGCAAGGTCGATTTCTATATCATAACCAATGAGGAACAGGAACCTGTTAAAGCCTTTATCGCAGAACATGAGTTTACATTTCCGGTTACATATTTGATCATAGGTGAAAAAATGCCCATAGAAACAGCTAAGGTGCCCTCTTCCTATTTGATTGATAAATCCGGTAACATTGTGGTTCACGAAGAAGGAATTTCGGATTGGAGCACCAACAAAGTTTATAAACTTTTAGATCGGTTAATAGCAGAATGAAGATAACCAAGGAACAAATCAGTAACCTTATATGGATAGTGGCCATTATCCTAATAGTGTTTACCCCCGTGGGTTTTTATCCTAAGGTGTGGGTCAATAAGATTGTAGCCACTGTAATTAGTCCGAGTACTGTTGATGAGGACGAACAAACCACTTTAAAAAATTACAATTGGAACCTTGTTGATCTAGAAGGTAAACAAACCAATCTTCAATCCAAAAAAGGTAAAGTGGTGTTGATCAATGTATGGGCTACCTGGTGTCCGCCATGTGTTGCGGAGCTCCCCGGATTTATTGAATTGTACTCGGATTATAAGGATAAAGTCACCTTTGCCTTCGTTGCCAATGATGAAAAAGAAAAAGTACGGGCATTTCTAAAGAAAAAAGGATATGAACTACCGGTTTACTTCCAAGCTTCGGGCATGCCCCAAGAACTCGAGAGCCGTAGTATTCCGGTAACTTACATTTTGGATAAGAAAGGTAACATTGTAGTGGACAAAACAGGTGCTGCCAATTGGAATTCCGACAAAACCCGTAGCCTATTGGACGAGCTTATTTCCCAATAGCTTATTATTTCTTCTTAAAATATTTAAAGGGAACCACCAACATCCCAAAACACTCTCCATCTTCCTTGCCCAAATGTTTGTGATGGATTTTATGTGCCCTGCGAACACCTCGAGCGTACCAATTATTGGCATTCCTAAATATTTTGAAGCGTTGGTGAATAAAGATGTCATGTACCGTGAAATAAGCAATCCCATAAGCCAATATGCCAAATCCTAACGGCCATCCATACCAAAAAGAAGTATAGCTGCCCAAGTAAAATAGCGCCATACTCACAACAGCATAGAAAATAAAGAAAGCATCGTTTCGCTCAAACCACGAATCATGATCTTTTTTGTGGTGATCTTTATGCAGACTCCACAGAAAACCGTGCATCACATATTTATGGGTAAACCACGCCATAAATTCCATAAAGCAAAAGGTTGCTAAAAATATCAATATCCAAAGTGCTACTTTCATTGTACCAATTGTAGTTTATAATTTACATATGATTGTGCCAAAAGCCCGAATTTTTGATAATTGGGGACACGAATTCTAGTATTTTTGATTTCCAAAGGAGGTGTTCCTTGAAGTTTTTGAAGCAATTTTTTGTAATACTTATAGGCCGTATAGACGCCAAACTTAGCTTGCTCCGGCAACTTAACAATACCAGAATACCCGAGAGCGAAATCTGCCTTTATTTCGTTAACGATACGTTTTTTGGACGCTTCGTCAAGTTCCATCAGATTTGTATTCGGGAAATAGGTTCTGTTCAAATGTTCGTAATCTGCTTTTAAATCGCGTAAAAAGTTAACTTTCTGAAAAGCGGAACCCAAAGCCATTGCGGATTCTTTCAACTCCTCATATTTTTCTTTATCACCTTGGACAAATACACATAGGCACATCAGTCCAACAACGTCGGCGGAGCCATAGATGTACTCTCGGTATTCATCAAAAGTCTCATAATTTTTCTTGGTAAGGTCCATCCGCATACTTTTCATAAAGGACTCTACCAAATGGTGTGGAATATCATATTTGTGATACGTATGTTGAAATGAATTCAAAATAGGGTTTAGGCTGATTTTGTCGTCAATGGCCTGTTCCATATCCTTCTCAAAAGCATCGAACAATTGATTCTTGTCGTAATCGTGAAAAGTATCCACAATTTCGTCTGCAAAACGGACAAAACCGTAAATATTGTATATATCGGAACGGATGGACGGCGCCAGCATCTTGGTGGCCAGCGAAAAAGAGGTGCTGTAAGATTGAGTTACGACCTTGCTGCAAGTATAAGATACATCGTCAAAAATAGTTTTCATCTTTTAACTTCTTTAATAATTAAATCAGCCACCAGTTTACCGGAAATCAGGGAAGGTGGGACCCCTGGGCCGGGTACGGTCAGCTGACCGGTAAAGAACAAGCTTTTTACCTTGCTACTTTTGAGGTTAGGTCGCAAAAAAGCGGTCTGGCGCAACGTGTTTGCCAAGCCATAGGCATTCCCTTTATAGGAATTGTACTGCTCCACAAAATCGTTTACACAGAAACTTTCCTTAAAAATTACTGAATTTTTTACAGTTTGTCCAGTTAAATTTTCAAATCGGTCCATGACAATATCAAAATATTGGTCACGGAGCTGTTGTGTATCTTCCAATCCGGGGGCAATGGGCACCAAGAAAAAACCTGTTTCTTTGCCTTCTGGGGCCATCGAAGTATCGGTTACTGATGGAAAGTTGGCGTAGAACAACGGATTGCTGGGCCATTGCGGATTGTCATAGATTTCTTCGGCGTGTTTTTCAAAATCCGTATCAAAGAACAAATTGTGGTGTTCGATATTATTTAATTTCTTGTCAAAACCGATGTAAAATAGCAAGGAAGATGGGGCATAGGTTTTCTTATCCCAATATTCTTCGGAGTATTGCCGATATTTTTTATCGAGCAATGTTTCGGAGTGATGGTAATCCGCACCGCTCACCACATAGTCCCCGAGATGATTTTTTCCTTTGCTTCTTATGCCCAATACTTCTCCGTCCGAAACCAAAATATGGGTTGCTGGGCTATTGGTGTGTATGGTGACACCCAATTCTTCGGCCACCCCTTTCATTGCTTTGATGATTTCGTACATACCGCCTTTGGGATGCCATGTCCCCAAGCCAAAGTCAGCAAAATTCATAAAATTATAGAAAGATGGTGTATTGCTGGGTTTGGCTCCCAAAAAAAGCACCGGGAATTCCAATGTGGATACCAACTTGGGATTCTTGAAACGTTTGCGTACTTGCTGACTTATGGTTTTGAAGAATTGGTCCACTTTGAGTACGGTTTCCTTAGTGACAAGCTCCAAAGGGGAGAGCCCGGGTCGCAATACCACTTTATTGATGGCAATATTGTAATTCTCTTGGGCTTCGCTTATAAATTGCTTTAGGTGTTCGCTGCTGCCCGATTCGATTCGTTCGAATTCCAGACAAATTTTATCCATACAATCACCTATGGTGATAACATCGTCCTCGAAAAAAATTTTATATGCGGGGTTTAGTTTGTCCAAGAGGTAATAGTCGGAAGTTTTTTTATCGAAATCGGCAAAAAACTTGTCAAAAATATCGGGCATCCAATACCAGCTTGGGCCAATATCAAAAGTAAACCCTTCCTTTTTTAATTGTCTTGCCCTACCGCCAACGGTATCATTTTTTTCGAACATTTCCACCTCAAAGCCTGCCTTGGCCAAATAACAGGAAGCGGAAAGCGATGAAAAACCGGAACCAATAACAATAACTTTTTTCATTTGGGATTTAAAGCGAATCTATCAGTTGGTTAATGGATTTAAATAGTTTGATGGGACCGTGAGAAATCTCGTCGTCAAGTTCTTGTATTTGATGCCCCATAACATAAAGCTCGGATTGAGGTGATTTATTCAATAACTCGTTGAACCTTACAAAATAATCATCAAGGTCATCTTTGGTGGGAGCAACCGTAAAATAGGAGACAAATCTAATGTTGTGATAATATTTTAGAAGGTCTTCAAGGCTTTCCACAGGCATTGTTTGTCCCAGATAAATGGTTTTATAACCGTGCAATGCCAGTTGGTAATTGACGTATAAAAGACCTAGTTCGTGAATTTCATTTTCCGGCAAGAAAAGCACGTAGACCTTATCGTTTTTGGTAGGTGCATCAAATTGAAGCTTTTCGGTATGGATATATATTTTTTGTTTGATCAAGTTGGAAATAAAATGCTCGTGGGCCGGGCTTATGGTATTGGTTTGCCACAATAACCCGAGCTCGCTCAAAAGGGGTAAAAACACCTCGTTGAAGATTTGGGTGAACGATTTCTCTTCCATAAGCTCATTATAGGTCTTAAGAAAGAGGGATTGGTCAAAGTTGAGCATTGCCAGTTTTAGTGAATTGAGTGCATGGCTCTTTTCGCTTTTCTCCGAGATTATCTCGTTGACCAATGCTGGTATTTTTGCATCCCCTAATTTGGCGATCTTGGAAATTTTATACCCATTATTATATAACAGCGTAACGTTCAATAGTTTTTGCAGGCTTTCTAGATTGTACGTACGAATATTCGTGTCCGTTCGTTCAGGACTGAACAAATTATATCTTTTTTCCCAAATTCGAATGGTATGGGCCTTTATACCAGAAAGGTTCTCCATATCTCGAATACTAAAAGAAGTTTTTACGTTGTTCATCTTTTCAATTTAAACGTTAAACAAATTTACGATTAAATCAATGGCATCCTAGCTTTTTATGGTAAAATTTGGATTCTTTCCTGATAATGTCAGCTTTTTGGGAAAAGGATTGAGGAATCTTCACGGGGTGTTTAAAACAAAAAAACCGCAATCTCTTGCGGTTTTTCCTTTGTGCCCACGACTGGAGTCGAACCAGCACGTCCTTTCGAACACTACCCCCTCAAGGTAGCGTGTCTACCAATTCCACCACGTGGGCCTTTGGAATTTTTAGGTGTGCAAATATAATTTTTTTGGACAAAAGGACAGGGTTTTCACTGCTTTTTATACTTCATATTATGTCTTTGATTCCTACCGATAAATCTGCATCAAGCCGAACAACAATAGCTCATCAAATAAAATGATGATATACATCTATTGGAAGGTGGAATAGAAGCTGTAATTTTGTGCATATTTCTATCGATGGAAACTATGGACAAGAACTTGGGTCGTTTACTTTACAACTATTTGTTGGAAACAGGCATGGGCGAAGACTTGGCAGCATACATTAACCTGTTTGTATTGTTGATCGTTGTTTTGATACTTGTTCTGTTTTTGGATATCCTTATTTGGAAAATCTTGAGATGGCTTTCGGTTAGATTGGCCCGTAAATCCAAGAACAATTTTGATAATTTTTTGGTGGCCCATCGCGTTCCACGATATGTTGCTCATATAGTACCGTTAACTATTTTGTTGGAGTTCGTGCCCGTGGCTTTTGCAGATTTTGACTATGCCGAGGGTATAGCAATGAAAACACTGAAAATCCTATTTGTCCTTTTGACATTGATCATTTTTAGAAAGTCTTTTCAAAGCCTCAACGGATACCTGAAAACACTTGCAAAATTTAGGGATAAACCAATTAACAGTTATGTTCAGGTATTCATGATTTTTGCATGGATCATTGGTATACTCACCATTTTTGCCATTGTTACCGATACCACGGTCTGGAAATTTTTTACTGCCCTGGGAGCCGCATCGGCGGTAGTTCTGTTGATATTCAAAGATTCTATTTTGGGTTTTGTGGCCAGTATACAGGTCACCATCAACGATATGGTACGGATCGGGGATTGGATTTCTTTTGAAAAATATGGAGCTGATGGGGATGTGGTAGAAATAAGTTTGGCTACGGTGAAAGTCCAGAATTTTGATAAGACCACCACCACAATACCCACCTATGCGCTGATTTCCGATTCGTTTAAAAATTGGCGCAGTATGCAGGACTCTGGGGGCAGAAGAATCAAACGGTCGTTGATCATCAGGCAAAAAAGTATTCGGTTTTTAACAGAAGAGGAAATCGAAAAACTCAAAAAAATTCAGTTGGTGGAAGCTTATATCGGAACTAGAAATGAGCAAATTAGAACTTATAACAAAGAGAACAGCATCAACAAGGAATTATTGGTGAACGGAAGAAACTTGACCAATTTTGGGGTGTTCCGAAAATATGTGACCAATTATCTGGAAAGCCATTCAGCGATCAATAAGGACATGACCTTGATGGTTAGACAATTACAGCCCACTTCGCAAGGGATACCTTTAGAAGTATATGCTTTTAGTTCTGATAAAAGATGGGAAAACTACGAATATGTCATGGCGGATATTTTTGATCATTTGCTCGCTGCCCTGCCTTATTTTTCATTGGAGATTTATGAACTACCTGTTTCATTGGACCATATACATAACCCATAAGGGCAACCCCATTAAAAATTTATTGAATTTTTTATTGGGCTCGGAACAAATTTGACGTTCAGTTTACATTTTTTCTGAATCCCAGATGTTTTTCCACCCAACCTACCTCAAAGTGTCTTCCCATCTATTACTTTACACGTGCATATTGGATTCATATTGGTTTATTCAAGATTGTCCAATGCCTCGGATGAAGACTCTTTAAAAATGATACTCTCTGCTGTCCTTCCACCAACAGTTAACTTAATTGAAATGCAAACGCACTAATGGATTAACTTAAATCTGGCTTACACTACTTTCCTTGGAAATAGCTTAAGTCATGCAACTTCACCTTGGTCAACACCACTAAATCTTGTCACAACATTATAGGACCACTTGCTTTTTTAAAGGAATGTTCCTGATTTAGGTCATAGGAAACCCTAATATGTGACCGTATTTTTAAAAAAAGCAAAAGTTATTGCCTTATGGATGCTATTCGGGTTAAAAACTATGTTTCCTTGAATACAGAAATCCCAATATGGGACAGGATATTTACAGTTGCTCCTTTGATTGTAGTCGGAACCAAAGAACAGGAAGGTTATGACCTTGCTCCAAAACATATGGCCACCCCTCTTGGGTTCGGTAACTATTTTGGCTTTGTGTGCACCCCAAGGCATGGAACATATCAAAATGTAAAAAAGACTGGGGAGTTTACGGTTAGCTTTCCTAAACCAGATCAAGTAACGGCTACTGCATTGAGTGCTTCGCCCAGAACGGAAGCAATGGCCAAATCACAGCAAATTGTGGAATCCTTGCCATTGATCAAAGCAGCTTCCATGGATGCACCTTTAATAAAGGATGCTTATTTGTATTTGGAATGTGAATTGTTCAAGATTATTGATGGTTTTGGTGAGAATAGCATCATAACTGGAAAAATAAAAGAGGCCTATGTGCACAATGACTATCTGAGGGTTTCAGAAAAGGACGAGCAAGAACAATTAAACAATAATCCCTTGTTGGTATATATTTCAAACGGTCGTTTTGCCAAAATCAAAGAAACTTACAATTTTCCTTTTCCAAAAGATTTTAAAAGATGAGTTCAAAGGTTGCACATATTGCAGACGATATCTTGAATCAACTTAAGTCAAGGGAGAAGGAAATGTTGGATTTTTTGGGTAGGCTCGTTATGTTTGAATCTCCTTCACGTAATCCTAATTCTCAAGTTCAAATTTTAAAATTTATTGCGGAAGAGTTGAAGAAACTGGGCTTTTTCACACTGTATGTACCAGGAAAAGAAACTGGTGGTTTTTTATATGCCCGACCTAACAACAGAGATAGAAGCAAAGCTTCACAATTAATGATAGGCCATTGCGATACTGTTTGGGCATTGGATACGCTTAAAAAAATGCCATTGACAAAAGATGGTCAAACCATGCATGGCCCTGGAATTTATGATATGAAAGCGGGGCTTACCCAAATCATCTTTGCCTTGAAGGCCATTGATGCATTGAATTTGACCTTGCCTTTAACTCCGGTGATTCTGATTAATTCCGATGAGGAAATTGGAAGCAAGGAATCCAGAAGTGCCATTGAGCGGTTGGCCAAGGTTTGTGAGCGTGCCTATATTATGGAGCCTCCTTTGGGTTTGACAGGTAAACTGAAAACGGCCAGAAAAGGCCTTGGACGATTTACGATTACCATAAAAGGTAAAGCTGCCCATGCGGGATTGGATCCCCAAAAGGGAGCCAGTGCTATTGTGGAACTTTCCCATCAGGTACAGCAGTTATATGCCATGAACGATTTTGATAAGGGTATTACGGTCAATGTGGGGATGATTGAAGGTGGTGTCTCGCCCAATGTGATTGCACCCGAAAGCAAAGCAGTAGTGGATGTCCGTGTGTTGAACAAAAAAGATGGAGAAAGGATTACAGAACAAATTCTTTCCCTCAAACCTATGTTGCCAGAAGTTGAAGTACACATAAAAGGAGGAATAGGAAGACCCCCAATGGAGCATACAGAAGGTAATCGTATGCTGTGGAAATTGGCAAAGGCCAAAGGAAACCTTTTAGGCTTGGACTTGGAAGAAGCTACTGCCGGTGGAGGGTCGGATGGCAATACCACAAGTTTGTACACTGCCACCTTGGATGGATTGGGTACCACGGGGGATGGGGCCCATGCCCAACACGAACACATTATATTGGAGGAGTTTCCGGTTAGGACAGCACTACTGGCTCTTCTTTTGCTAGCTGAAGCAGGAAACAACTAAACTTTTATTATGGACCACAAATATATTTATGCATCGTTGACCCGAATATCCGATTTGGCAGAAAAAGGGTTCGAAGTAAAGATTTTTCCACAAGATCAATGGCAAACAGGGGATTATGTCATATGCGAAATTTTGAACGAAGGTGGGGAGAGCTTAAAAATAGAATTGCCCAATGGTAGGATGCGAGGGGTTATCGCTGGGGAGTTTATTGTAGGCGCGTTAGGGGAACGATATGCCACTCTCGAAGCTACAGGGAGTTGGAGAAACGTAACGGACGATTTAAAAATGACGGTGCTCACAGGTGCTGGGCTTATGGGAAAACTGACATCGAGGTCCATGTTTATGCCAAAAATGATACAGACAATTTATAAAGGACATGCAGTCCGGGATGGGAAAAAGGTGACCATGGATGATTTTGTCGAGACAATCCCCAAGATTCCTTTTAATACACCGATAATCCTATTTGTAGGAACCTCTATGTCAGCTGGGAAAACAACATCGGCCCGAATAGTAACAAACATTTTTAAGCAAGCCGGTTATAAAGTTATGGGGGCAAAACTTACTGGCGCTGGTCGTTTTAAGGATATTTTGGCCTTTAAGGATGTGGGGGCGGACGAGATATTGGATTTTGTGGATGTGGGACTTCCTTCCTCTATTTGCCCAACCGAGGTCTATAAAGAAAAACTGGAGCAGATGCTCAGTAGAATGGCTCGCGAAAATGCAGATGTTGCTATTGTTGAAATCGGGGCATCCCCTTTGGAACCTTATAATGGTGATGTTGCCATTAACGCATTACGGGAACATATTAAATGTACTATTTTAAGTGCTTCGGATCCCTATGCGGTTCATGGTTTGATGAAGGCCTTTGAATTGGTTCCGGATATTGTTACCGGAGTAGCCTCCAATACTTTGGCAGGAGTTAAAATGGTAAAGGACTTGTGCGGTGTAAAAGCACTTAACTTGATAGATTCCACCACAACAGAAGAGCTAAAGAAGATTTTGACCGCCAAAACAGGGATGTCACTCAAAACAAAATGAAACTTTCAGAAAACGCAAAACAATTGCTTGAAGCGAGGTATTTGTTGAAGAACACAGAAGGGAAAATAATTGAATCCCCCGAAGAACTTTTTGGGAGAGTGGCCAAGTATGTGGCAAGTGTAGAAACAAAGGATAGAAAAAAATGGGAAAATAAATTTTATGACCTACTGGCCAATCTCCATTTTTTACCCAATTCACCAACCTTAATGAATGCTGGACTACCGAATGGACAATTGAGCGCGTGCTTTGTTTTGCCAGTGGAAGATAGCTTGGATAGTATATTCACTACTTTAAAAGACATGGCCATGATTCATCAGAGTGGGGGAGGAACGGGTTATAACTTTTCCCAGCTTAGACCGCATGGAGATATAGTTTCATCCTCTGGAGGGGTTTCCTCGGGGCCTATGGCGTTCATCAAAATTTATGATACCGCAACGGAACATGTAAGGCAAGGAGGAAAACGGAGAGGAGCCAATATGGGCATTTTGAATGTGGACCATCCCGATATCGAAGAGTTTATCCTTTCCAAATCTGAGGGTAACATATTGCAAAATTTTAATCTTTCGGTGGGGATTACTGATGATTTTATGCAAGCGGTTGAAAGTGGCGGAGATTGGAAATTGATAAATCCGAGGACAAAAAAGGTTGCGGAAATCATCAAAGCCAGTAAGCTCTGGGACCAAATAGTTTCACAAGCTTGGGCTACAGGAGACCCGGGACTTATTTTTTTGGATACGATAAACAAATACAATCCAGTACCCGAACTAGGTAGAATTCAGAGTACCAACCCCTGTGGTGAAGTTCCCTTGTTCGAATATGAAAGCTGTAACCTTGGTTCCATCAATTTATCAAAAATGGTAAAACTTGATGGGGACCGAGTAGAAGTAGATTGGAGAATTTTGGAAAATACTGTCAGTGTGGCCGTTAGGTTTTTGGACAATGTAATTTCGGCAAACCATTATTTATTGCCTCAAATAGAACAGGAGACCAAAAGCAATAGAAAAATCGGACTTGGAATAATGGGGTGGGCCGAAATGTTAGCCCTGCTTAATATTTCCTACGCCTCGGAAGAAGCAGTTTTACTGGGGGAAAAGCTTATGGAATTTGTTCAAGAGAAAAGCTATGAGGCATCGGAAGAATTGGTTAATGAACGGGGCGAATTTCCCAATTGGGAAAAAAGTATCTTCTACCCAAACAAACCTATGCGAAATGCTACATGCAATAGTATAGCGCCAACAGGCAGTATTTCAGTGATCGCGGACACCTCGTATTCCATTGAGCCTTTGTATGCCTTGGCCTACAAACGTGTTGGTATTCTGGAAAACCAAATACAAATGGAGGTAAATCCAGTTTTTGTGGGTAAAATGCAAGAGTTGGGATTTTGGACCGATGAGGTTAAGCAAGAAGTATTGGCTACAGGAAGTATTCAACAACTGAAGCATATTCCAAAAGAAGTAAGAAGCGTGTTTGAAACCAGCTTGGAGATTCCATGGGAATATCATTTGCAACATCAACGAGCTTTTCAGAAATATACGGACAATGCGGTATCAAAAACCATTAATCTTTCGAAAAACACCTCAAAAGCAACTATTTCGGACATTTATATGACCGCTTGGAAGTATGGACTCAAGGGAATAACGATTTACAGAGATGGGAGCAAGGCCAATCAGGTTTTGCAGGCCTGCCATTTAAATAAAAGCGCCAACTGTTGAATGTTACTTAAGATATGGCAGCGGCCAAAGCAATTTGTACCATGTCTTTAAAAGTGGTCTCACGATCATGTGCCGATAGCCTTTCATCTGTTACCAAAGAGTCGGAAATGGTTAAAATGGTCAATGCTTTTATATTGTATTTGGCTGCAATGGTATACAATCCTGCGGTTTCCATTTCAACGCAAAGCACGCCGTATTCGGCCCAAAGTTTGTATTCTTCGGGGTCATCACTGTAAAACTCGTCCGAAGAAAGCACATTTCCCGCTTTTATGGGTATGTTGTTTTTTTGGGCATAATTGACGGCTTTTATAAAAAGGTCAAAATTAGCAGTTGGAGAATAATCCGAGTTGATGAACCGGGAATTGTTCATGCCCGAAGTAGTGGAAGCTGCCATGGCCAAAACTACATCATTAAGTTTTACATTTTCTTGGTACGATCCTGCAGACCCTACACGGATTATGCTCTTTACCCCATAATCATTAATCAGTTCATGAAAATAAATCATGGCAGAAGGCATTCCCATGCCACTTCCTTGTACAGAGACTCTTTTTCCCTTGTAGGTGCCGGTGTAGCCTAACATTCCCCGAATTCGGTTGTAGCAGACGGGATTTTCCAGAAAAGTTTCTGCAATCCATTTGGCCCTTAATGGATCTCCCGGCATCAATACGGTTTCGGCAATTTCGCCTGGTTTGGCTTCTATATGCGTGCTCATGGATTTTCTTATTTGATTAAATTAGGGCCGGAAGATGTACCGATTCTTGATACACCGAGCTCAATGTATTTTAGGGCGGTCTTTTTGTCTTTAACTCCTCCGGACGCTTTTATTCTTGCCCTGTCTCCGACAATCTTTTTTAAGAGCTTTACATCTTCAAAAGTAGCGCCGGCGGTTCCAAAACCCGTTGAGGTTTTTACAAAATCTGCATGGGCCTCGACAGCCAAAACACATGCTTTTTCTTTTTCTGCTTGGGTAAGATAACAGGTTTCAATAATTACCTTTAATATTTTATCCCCGATAGCCTGTTTCATAGCTTTGATTTCATTCCGAACGGCATCATACATTCCCGATTTTAGCCACCCGATATTGATGACCATATCAATTTCATCCGCTCCATGTTCAATACAGTCCAAAGCTTCGAATATTTTTGCTTTGGTGGACATTGCACCCAAAGGAAAACCAACAACGACAGCGATTTTAATATTGGTTTTTCCCAAACTTTCCTTAGCTAAAGTAACATGGCATCCGTTGACACAAACGGCATAAAAGTCATGTTCAATTGCCTCTTGGCATAACTTGGTTATGTCGGTCTGGGTTGCAGTGGGTTTTAAGTTGGTGTGGTCTATATATTTTTCCAGTGGCATGTTAATGGTTAAATAGCTGTTTAAGTTTAAAGATAGCCAACATCTCCGACCTGTTTTTTCCTGCAAACGATTTGGCAATGGATTCTGCAGTTTCCACAATAAGTTCCTTTATGTTCTCAGGGAATTTTTCGTGATGTTCTTTGTAGAACTCCTTGAACTCCTTAAAATATTCTTCCCCATCTTTTTCCTCGCCATTCAGCCAATCAAAAACTATCTCTATCTGGTAGGCGGCATCGGTATGGAATTCATCTTCAACGTCATCGACATCCAACCAATGCTGCCTGACATATTTTCGTAATCTTTTAATTTCGATGGGTCTTACCTGATGGTCTGCGATAGCCACATAATAGAATAATTTACCAAGGCTTTGGTAAAATTCGTTCCCTATTTTTTCTGAGTTGAACATGATTCTTGTTTTTAATCTCAAATAAAAATAGGATAAGTAACTTTGGTATTATATGACATTTCTCAAATACTATTTTGAGAATGCTATTAGAGGGCTAATAAAAAGCAGTTTTCCATCATTATGAAGTATCACTATTATTTTTGCGGTATTTACTGGTTCGAGACCTCCCTGTTTTATCAAAATTTTGCACTCTACCATTTCAAAGAATAAGCACCTACAGCCAATTGGGGCGGTGCCTTTTGTGATTCGCCAACGCAAACTTTACTAAAATTGTTTATGTGGGGTTTGGTTAAATGCGAGGAACTGAAATTGTTCAAATCTTGGTAGTTTAGGTGAGGTAACGTTCCTTAATGCCCTCAATTTTTGCTTTATAAAAGGCATTTAGGTCGTTGGCCCCTGCACCGGACCATCTTTTTAAATAAATTCTCAAATGAAGCCACTGCAAACGCCAAACACCAATTTTTTGGTAGTGTCTTGCAGAAGTATTGATCACTTTTCGTATGATCTTGAAAGCCGTTTTTTTATATAACCGTTGAATGAATTCGTTGTCCTCGTAGACCTCATAGGCTTCATCATAACCTTTCAGTGCAAAAAAGAGTTCCCGGTGGACAAAGAGTGATTGGTCGCCTCCCCTGCAGTAACTATGGTTGATGGCGGTTGCCCACCCCATCAGTTTTAACCACCAATGGCCACTGTCAAAACGGAGCATAAAGCATCCGGCCCTTATCCTTGCATCGTACTGTAAGGTTTGATGGATGTAATGGTCAAAGTGTTTTGGGGGAAAACTGTCAGCATGCAAAAAGTAGAATACGTTTCCCTTTGCCATTTTTGCCCCATGATTCATTTGTATGGCACGTCCTTTTTTAGAAGTTATATAATGGACATTGTCGTAAGAGGTCAATTTTGATTTAATCGCATCAGAACTTCCGCCATCGACTATGACGATCTCCCCCACATGACCAAAAGTGTTTGTTTTCAGGTATTCCAGCAGTTGGATGACTCTGTCCGTTGACTCATTGTAAATAGGTACTATGATACTGATCATGGGACCAATATAGAATTAATTGCCATTAAGGCTCCAATCATAATCCAAATAGTCAATATCTGCATTTGCGGAAATATCTATCTTGCTATAGTTTTTAATAAAGGTGCGAATATCACCATCCAAGAAATCTTTTTTGTACCATTTGAAGATTTTTGAAAGATTCAGTTGGCCTTCACTTATTTGGTTGCGCTCCGACGCTATGAATGATTTTGTAGCCTTGTTCAATTGATTGTCAAGTCCATTGGCAAGATAAGCCTTGTTCGATAATTTTGGACAAGATGCGGAAGCACAGTTAATGGCGAAATGAATTCTGGGCTCTCCCATTTTTCTAAGGATGTTATGTTCCAAATCTCCTAGTGATATCGTGTCGTCGTGCAACGGAATTAATTTCTGACCCCAAGGAATTTTTATTTTTTTGATGCTCTCCGTTGGATAATTATCCAAGATTAAAAGTACCGTATGGGCGTTGTATAGATTGATGTAATAGGCCAGTTGTTCATTTTTGGGCCATTTTGACGTAGGCTGATTCCCTTCTAGGATATTTAAATAGCTTTCCAAAATCTGCCTGTTCTTTAAAAACCCTTGATAATCTACCTGACCCTCATCGTTTATATGTTGTTGCAACAGGAACTGCCAAAGTGTATGGTCCGCATACGTACTTTGGGTTTCTGGTGAAATCTTTGGTGCAAGGCCACTTTGCTGACTTTTGGGGGCGGGTTGAAAAAGCCACGATATTATGGTAAACAAAACCGATAAGAACAGCCACTTCATAGATGTATGATTGAATTTTACTAATGTAGTCGGTTTTAATGATTTTCCTAACTAACCAAGTCTATTGATTTTCAATATACTCGTTCAGAAATTCCAAGGTGATAGTGAAACTTAGGTTTGCCCTTACATTTTGTTTAACTATATTTGTTTATAATTAAACAAAAATAAACGTAGGGAAACCTAAAAAGTTTGGTCGCACGTTCTTAAATCAATAAAAATATGTTTGGGTTGTTCAAAAAAAAGTCAGAAAAAGAGAAATTACAGGACCAGTATGAAAAGTTGTTGAAAGAGGCCCATCAGCTTTCCACATCCAATAGAAAACTCAGTGATCAAAAAACATTTGAAGCTGAGGAGGTCATGAAAAAGCTGGAGCAACTTGATCAATAATTATGTCCTCTAAAGACAAACCAGACCAAGTCGTTTATAATTCAATTGATTTGGCATACGACAATGCCGAATTTATCCAGAAAAAAGTGGACTAAGTATGGCAAAAAGTGAAAATTTTACAGAAAGGGAACTCGATCGAATCATTGAAATGGCATGGGAAGATCGCACCCCTTTTGAGGCCATTACCTATCAATTTGGCTTGCTGGAAAAACAGGTGATAGGTTTAATGCGCACCCATCTAAAGGAAAGTAGTTTTAAGCGTTGGCGAAAACGCGTCAATAGTGGTGTAAGCCAAAAGCACCTAAAAAAGCGGAATCCGGATATCAATCGTTTTAAATGTTCCAGGCAAAAAGCTATTTCTGGAAATAAAATAAGCAAACGCAGCTAATAGGGCTGCAATTGCTGTGCAATAAGTAGTCTAATAATCTTAATGAGATTTGCTATTTATGCAACAGAATATGCCTCAGAATCGACCTACAGGAAAGTTAACGGAAGGTAGCGGATAAATTTTTGTAGCTATGCAAAAGGGAATAAATGAAAAATAAACCAAAATAGATAGGATGCATTATACGTACCAGGATATCATGGAGTTAGACCGTATAGACCGACTCAAGGTCATTAATTCCATTACAGGAATAAAGCCCGCCAATTTAATAGGTACGTTGGATAAGGACAAAACGACCAATTTAGCGGTGTTCAGTTCAGTGATACACTTGGGCAGTAAGCCCCCGCTTCTGGGCTTTATTGCAAGGCCACGATCAGTTGATTCGGGGCATACGCTCCGCAATATCGAGGAAATGAGGGTCTATACCATTAACCATATCCATCCTTATTTTACAAAAGAGGCACATTATACCTCGGCCAAATTTAAACCAAGTATCTCCGAATTCGACCGATGCGGGTTTAGCGAAGAATATATTGAGGCCTTTGAGGCGCCTTTTGTAATGGAGAGTGTTGTGAAAATAGGTTTGCGGTTAAAAGAACTCATTCCCATTCCCTTGAACGGAACTACTTTGGTCATTGGTGAAATAGCACATCTTGTGATGCCCGATACCGCAATGGAGTATGGGGATATGGATTTGGAGCAACTCCGTTCCACAGGAATCTCGGGACTCAATAGTTATTACGAACTGAAGAAAATAGCACAATACCCTTATGTTAGGGCAGAGGAGGTGCCGGATTTCGATAAAATCAAAATATCTGAATAGGAACGTTGCCCCGAAATACAGTTTTTAAAACATGCAACTTTGTTCATAACCGTTTTAAAGGAATAAACTTTTAAACGATTATCCGTAACTCTGAACAATGGGAAAGCGGCAAAGAAATCGCTTTATCACATATATGACAAGAGGAATACCATGGGCATAACTATTTTTTGGAAGCACCTATATTTTATAAACTTTGATAAAAAGGTAGTATCTTTTATCATTGTAATGTTTTGGAATAATGTTAAAATACCTCACCTATTTCTTCTTATTTTTTTTCCAATGGCTTACCTGTCAAGAGTTGCCGCCCATCCAAAACTATACCCCTTCCGATTATCGGGCCGAAAATCAAAACTGGGCAATTTCGCAGGCACAAGACAAGGTTGTCTATGTAGCCAATAATAAAGGGTTACTACGGTTCAATGGAGCAGACTGGACGCTGTTTCCATCACCAAACGAATCGATTATGAGGTCGGTGAACGTGGTTGGTGATAAAATCTATACAGGATGTTACATGGAATTTGGATATTGGTCCGAAGATGGATTCGGGAGGCTTGAGTATACTTCCTTGTCTTCGAGCATGGAAGTATCTTTGTTGGAGGATGAGGAGTTTTGGGGCATCCTTAACCTGGAGGATTGGATTGTTTTCCAGTCCTTAAAACGGATCTATGTGTACAACAATAAAACAGGATCTATAAATATTATAGATGCAGAAGATACCTTGTTCCGGATGTTCAAAGTTTCGAATGAGATTTACTTTCAGGAAAATGGTAAAGGAATATTCAAAATCGATAATGGAAAGGCGAAGAATGTTTATAAAGATGACGTAGTTCTTACCGATGAGGTAATTAATATTTTTAAGGAAGGAGACACCTTGTACATGCTTACAAAGCATCATGGTTTTTATAGGGAGGAAAATGGTTCCCTTACCCAGTACAGCACGGGTTTGGATACGCTGGCGAACAAGATAACCGTGTATAGTGGCATCAGATTGAAGGACGGAAAATATGCGTTGGGGACTATTTCCAACGGTCTTGTCCTTTTGGACCAAAAGGGAAGCCTGCTTGCACACATCGATCAAATTAAGGGTATACGGAACAATACAATCCTTTCTGTAATGGAAGATAGGGACAGCAATGTTTGGTTGGGGCTCGACAACGGCGTGAGCTATTTGAACCTAACATCCCCCATAAAAGTGTACCATGATAACAAAGGGGTCGTAGGAACCACCTATGCTGCTGCAATAAAGGACAATATATTATACTTGGGTACAAATCAAGGCCTGTTTTACAAGGAAATGGGAGGCGATGCGGACTTTAAATTGATAGAAGGCACCCAAGGTCAGGTATGGTCGCTCCAAGAGATCGGGGGAACTCTTTTCTGTTGCCATCATTCAGGAACCTACAAAATAGAAGGACGGAATGCCAAAAAGATAACAAGTGTTGAAGGCGCTTGGAAGATAAACCCTATATCCGTTGATGAAAACCTTTTGCTGCAAGGCAACTATGATGGACTTTACGTTCTTGAAAAAATCGGGGATGACTGGAAGCTACGTAACAAAATAGAGGGGTTTGAGAATTCTTCACGCTTTTTTGAAATTTTGGGAAACAAGGTTTTTGTAAATCATGAGTACAAGGGCATTTTTAAACTCGATGTGGATTCCACCTTCTATAAGGTGAACCGAATCTCAATGGATACATTGATCAAGGGATCGGAATCAGGTATTATTAAGTATCAAAACAATTTGTTTTATGCATACAAAAAAGGAGTGTTCAAGTACCGGCAAAATTCGGATTCTTTCGTTAGGGACACGCTATTGAGCAGTATTTACAACCAAGATGAATATGTTTCAGGGAAAATGGTGCTGGACCAAAACGAGGGTAATCTTTGGTTGTTTACAAACTCAAATATAAGCCTGCTTTCCGAAGGTTCGCTAGCAGATACTTTGCTCGTCAAATCTATTCCGCTTACCGAACATGTCAGAAACGGGATCGTTGGGTATGAGTATATTGTGAACTTTACCGAGGACGGAAAGTACCTTTTGGGAACCACATCGGGCTATATGACTCTGGATACGAAGGATTTTAAAATTCCAGATTTTATGGTTCAGGTCGGGGAGATTAAAAAAGCCAGCAAGGATAGCCAGGACTGGGCCTTGGTGAGCAAAGGTTCCTCTACGGATTTTAAAAGTACCGAAAACCATATTCGATTTTCGTTTTTTTCCCCGGAGTATTACAGACTTTTCAAACCTCAATACCAGTACCAATTGGAGGGCATTTATGATAATTGGAGCAATTGGTCCGAAGACTATTCCACCACTTTTGAAAATTTACCCTATGGAGACTATACCTTCCGTGTAAGGGCAAAGATTGGTGATAAGCTTTCGAGTAATGTTCCGACCTACGCTTTTCGTATTGAACGGCCTTGGTACATAACCAACTTTATGATTGTCCTTTACATTCTGATCTTTGCCGTTGGTTCGTTCCTGATCCATCAAGCCTATAGACGCTATTACCACTCAAGACAACGCAAGCTCATTGAAGAAAATAAAAGGGAAATGGAGCTGGCCAAAGCGCAGAACGAGAAGGAAATTATTAAGATAAAGAACGAACAATTGCAGGAAGAGTTCAGGAGCAAGAGTAATGAACTCGCCGCATCCACTTTAAGCATAATCCGAAAGAACGAACTCTTGTCAAAAGTAAAGGATCAGTTGTTGTCCAGTGCAGCGGACAAGAGCTCCATTAAACCGATTATCAAGGTTATTGACAAGAACATTACGCAGAACGATGACTGGGAACTGTTCAAGGAAGCATTCAACAATGCCGACCGTAAATTCCTGAAAAAACTCAAAAAGGCACATCCAAATCTGTCTCCCAACGATGTTCGATTATGTGCTTACCTGCGCTTGAATTTGTCTTCCAAAGAGATAGCACCTCTCTTTAATATTTCGGTAAGAAGTGTGGAAATCAAGCGGTACCGTCTTCGAAAAAAAATGGATTTGTCGCATGATGACAACCTTGTTGACTACATTTTAAAACTATAGTACTATACAGTTTACTTAGCTTACCTCAACATTGCCTCAACATTTGTTTACAACAGTTCATTTCTGTCAATTTGACTTTCCTTGGTGAGACCACTGTTTTAGGGGGTAAAATCAGAAATTACTAATTATTTGCAATATATTTTGCGATGTATATTTTTTGTTGAGGCATTTTTTAAGGAATTCACATTTTGTTAAGTTAAGTTTAACCTTTTACAAATAGCATCTATCACAAAATGCACCAGGAGTGCATACCTGAACTAAAAGGATTTCGGTGATGTGGTGGGGTTTAATGTAGGACTCAACTAAAACTAAACAATACTATGAAAAACTGGCTGCACGCACTGTTCCTTTTATGCTTTGTTTTTGGGGCAACTGCCCAAACGCCTAAGGTAACCGTAGAAAGCAACGAGGCAGGAATGAAATTGGTCGTGAACGGAGAGGACTTTATGATCAACGGTATGAACTGGGATTACATACCAATTGGAACAAACACGGTAAACGCAAGATTTTGGGAAAAGTCGGACGATGTTATTAAGGCAGGTCTTGATACGGAGATGTCACTTTTAAAGAACATGGGCGTCAATGTCATTCGTCAATATACAGGTGTCCCGGCCAAATGGATACGATACATTTACGAGGAATATGGCATTTACACCATGTTGAACCATTCTTTTGGACGTTATGGCCTTACCCTGGATGGTGTCTGGACACCCGTGACCATTTATGATGACCCCAAAACACAAGAGTTCTTGTTGTCCGAGGTAAAGAATTTGGTAGCGGAGTATAAAAATACACCCGGACTTCTGATGTATCTTTTGGGAAATGAAAACAACTATGGCCTGTTTTGGGCAGGGGCCGAAACGGAGGACTTCCCCGATGATCAGCAGCGAATAGACTACATAGGAGAGAGTAGGGGAAGACCCATGTACCGACTGATGAACGAAGCGGCCAAGATAATGAAGGGAATGGACACTTCGCACCCAGTGGCCATATGCAATGGAGATGTACTCTTTATAGATATTGTGGCCGAAGAATGCAAGGATATTGATATCTATGGAACCAATACTTATCGAGGAGTTTCTTTTGGCGATATGTTCCAGGTGGTGAAGGATAAATTGGACAAACCCATAATGTTCACTGAATTTGGGGCGGACGCGTTCAATGCCATAGAAAATAAAGAAGATCAGTTTTCCCAGGCTTACTATATGGTAGGTAATTGGAAAGAGATTTATGAAAATGCCGCAGGTTTGGGAAAAGTTGGGAATTCCATTGGTGGATTTACCTTTCAATTCAGTGATGGCTGGTGGAAGTACGGTTTTGATGACCGCGAAAATGCCGATGTGCACGACACCAATGCATCTTGGTCAAACGGAGGTTACGCCAGAGACCTATCGGAACCTGGGGCCAACAATATGAATGAGGAATGGTTCGGAATCTGTGCCAAAGGCGATACCAATCCAAGGGGACTTTATGATTTGTACCCAAGAGCTGCCTATTATGCCCTTCAGGAGGCGCATCAATTAAACCCTTACGCCATTGGAGTGGATTTAAGTTTTGTGCAGAATTATTTCGACAATATCCAAATTATGGATGCCGTCCTCAAAGCAAGGGGGGACAAGGCCGCTTTACAGGGGGAAAAGAGCAATTTATTGCGCATTAGCAATTTAACGGCAAAGCTTTCCACTTTTAGCACAGGGGGCAGCTTGATTACCACCCCTGAAAATGCGGACCCCGAAGATCCCAACACATTCCCTAACCAATTGGGGTTCGACCATATGCAATCCTACTTTGTTGGTGTGGAAGGCAACCCCGCCTCCAACATGCGCGCGGAAGTCAATTTCAACGTAGTCGGAAATGTGGCGCAAAACCCGATCAATGAGATTTTTTATGAGAATAATTCACGCCCCATTGAGGTGAACACCGATCAGGGAAATGTATTGGTGCAAGATGTGAACCGAATACGGGTGTACCAAGCCGAGTTTGAGTGGAAGGCAAAGGAATTTGACCTAAGGGGCTTCTATAGGACCGGACATTATCACTGGGGTTACGAAGGCGATTTCTTCGGATTTTACCCCGAAGCCAACTATGGGCCTAACCTGGATATCTACAATGGTGAAATACTGGGTATGGAGCTCGACGGAAAGGGTATTTTTAAAGGACTAAAAGTCGCCGTTGGTCCTCAGCTTTGGTGGGGAGCGAACCCAACGATGCTATTTAAGTATAGACGAAATATTGCCAACTTCAATGTCACCGGTATTTATCATCGCGATTTTGAAACGGATATTGTCCTGGACGAAAATGGACGTCGAATCTTGGATGTCAATCAAGTTCGTAGTGGTGTGATACCCCCATGGCCCACCGAAAGGGCTGCCATTGCAGTAGAACGGGAGTTTGGTAAATTTGGTTTTGAGCTCGGCGGTGTATGGTCAGGAAGCCCCTTGAACGGTATTTCCTTTCAGGATGTAAGGGGCACCTCTGGCAATTATGTGGTCTACGAAGATAGAATCCAAGCCAGCGATAACTGGGGAGGTAAGTTCAAGGTCACCTATCAAGGGGGGAAATTCAATTGGTACGGTCAAACGGCGGCTATGGGACTCATCGCCAATGGAGGTGCTGACCAAACCCTGACCTTTACCGGGTGGAAACTAAGGGATACCGGAAGCGGGAACCAGGTCAATGTATTGTCCGGGTTTACCTATGCTGCGGGGAATTTTCAAATTGCCCCTAATTTTATGTGGCAGAAGCCGCTCGTGGGAGCCATGCCTAACGATGTTCAGGGACCTGGACGTTTAAGAAATATTATAGATGACCCCTTTGCCGTAAGGGCAAATAGGGAAACAACGGCAGGTGAGGTATTATTTACCTACGACCCTACCCCTGGAACTTGGATGTACGAATGGGACAATGATCGGGCGGAAGATGCAAAGTTTGCCATGAACCTGGGCTTTGTGTATCGCCATCTCCCTACGACTATGGATGCCCATATCGGATTTTTGGCCAGCAGGGAGTTTTTTGCATTTCCCAACTCAGCCCCGGCCGAAGATCTTTGGGAGGTACATTCCCGGATGGTTTCCAAACTAGGGCCAGATTTGGGCATCATAGGTAATTTCTACTATGGAAACGGACAGGGTAACGGCGATTCGGACCGCTTGATTAAACGTTTTGGCGGTGACATCCGAATGATTTACAAGAATTTCAAATTTCGATATGAACAAAAGATCAACGATTGGGGTCCCTACGATTATCATAGGGATTTCAACCTAACGTACCCGGTACAATTGATGCTGGATATCTCTACGACCTTGGGTAAACCCGACTGGTTTATTCTGCCCAGTACCCAAATAGGAATCCGGGGAATCTGGCGGTCGCTTAATGAATTCTCACCGCGATACCTGCCAAATGCGGCAGCAGAATTTGCCAATGAGCCCATTTTAAGTCCCGTTGGATTTGATAACGGTAATGAATGGGAGATTATGACTTACGTACACATTAATATCGGGAAATAAAAAGACTGAGAAATGAAAAATAACAATACTATCAACTTCCGTTTTATGTTTCTTTTGAGCGTGGCGTTTACCTTGGTCATTGGCTGTGAAAGAGAATTTTCTGATGATGTCGAATTTGCTGAATTTCCGCCAAATGGAGATGTGTTTATAGACACTTTTTCGGCTGGACTGGACTATTTCCCTTTTGTGGATGCCGGGGCCGACCCCGAAGCGTTTAGTGTCGAAACAGAAGAGGTTTATGCAGGTGATGCCGCGATGAGGTTCGATGTGCCCGCATTTGGAAACGGATTTGTGGGAGCCACATTCAATACCACGGCAAGAAGAGACCTTTCAGGTTTCGATGCACTGACTTTTTATGCCAAGGCGTCAAAGGCAGCTAGCATTAACTCCATAGGGTACGGCATATCTGGAGAAACCAATAATAAATTCCAGGTAACGGCCAATAATTTGAATGTAAGCACCCGATGGGAAAAGTATATTATACCCATTCCGGATGCCACAAGGCTGATTAGCGAAACAGGGCTTTTTTGGTTATCGGAAGGAGCTTCTACAGAAGAAGATGAAGGTGGGTATGTTCTCTGGTTGGATGAAGTAAAATTTGAAAAGCTAGGGACTATAGCTCAACCTAGACCAGCAATTCTAAACGGAAACGATGTCGAACAAGAAGGTTTTTTGGGTATCCCACTTCAAATCGGTGGATTGACTCAAACTTTTAATACTGTCTCAGGTGATGTTACCCTTTTGGTTCAACCTTCTTATTTTGATTTTGAATCATCCAACAACTCGATAGCTACTGTTAATGAACTCGGGTTGGTATCAATAATTGGCAAGGGGGAGGCGACCATTTCGGCAACTTTGGCCAACGTTGCCGCCACAGGCTCTTTGGCTCTTACGGTGGAAAGCGCTTTCGAATTTGCACCAACACCTCCTGTACGTGACCCTTCAGATGTCATCTCGATATTTAGTGAGGCCTATCAAAACGTTGCGGTCGACTATTTGAATGGATTTTTTATACCTGACGGCCAAACAACTCAAGGAGGGGCTCCACCGTTGGATTTGAACGGGGATAGAATAATCAACTATACAGATTTGAATTTTGTGGGAATAGGATTTTTTGATGATGTAGCTCCGATAAATGCTACCGAAATGACCACCCTGCATGTTGATATTAAGGTGAACGAAACCTTACAACCTGGAGACTTTATTCGACTTCAATTGCTCAATGCAGTTGGGGGCAGCAATGAAACTTCAGGCTCGGTAAGCTTTGATGCTAATACGTTCACTACAAATCAATGGGTCAGTCTCGATATACCATTGGCGGATTTTACCGGATTAGGAAACCGCACTCAACTAGGATTGCTGTTTTTCATAACGGACAGCACCATCTCAGACATTTTTGTAGATAATATATACTTCTACAGGTAGCTAATAATCTCAAATTCAAGAAAAAGAAAATGAAAAATATTATTAAATACAAGAAAGTACTGGCCAAGTACCTGCCGTTTTTAATCTTCATTGTGGGCTGCGAAACCGACGACCAGCAAACCGTGGCGAGGTTTACCGAACTGACCCTTTCCGAAGAGTTTGATACGGATGGACAACCCAATCCTTCCATTTGGGGATATGAAATTGGTACCGGTGAAAACGGCTGGGGCAACCAAGAATTGCAATACTATACGGACAGGTCCGAAAATGTGACCGTACAGAATGGTGTATTGCTCATAACGGCTAGGGAAGAATCCTTTGAGGGCTCTTCCTACACCTCTGCTAGACTTGTCACGAAAGATAAATTTGAACAACGATACGGTCGTTTTGAAGCACGAATCCGTTTGCCTTACGGTCAGGGCATATGGCCTGCATTTTGGATGCTGGGTGCAGATATTGATGAAAATCCATGGCCGGGCGCTGGTGAAATTGATATCATGGAATATCGTGGGCAAAGCCCAACCGTACTTATAGGAAGTGTGCACGGACCGGGATATTCCGGTGGTGATGCCATTTCCAAAGAATTTACACTATCGAACGATAGATTTGATACCGGCTTTCACATTTTTGGGATTGAATGGGGACCGGAATATGTCAACTTCTATGTGGACGATGTGTTGTACAATCAAATTACCCCAGAAGATGTAACAGGTCCCTGGGTGTTCGACAAGCCATTTTACATTTTGATGAACCTAGCAGTAGGCGGCAACTTTGTGGGTTCGCCCAACGAAGAGACTGAATTTCCCCAAACCATGTTGGTGGATTATGTCAGAGTGTATGAAGAATTAAAAATAAACTAAACTAACTATTGATTATGAAGCAGTTAATAACCAAATTCAAGCTAGCATCAGTATTTGCACTGGTCCTGTTGCTCGGTTGCGAAACAGATGACAATGTACTCTTGCCACAGATATTATCAAGCTTTACGTACACGCTTGATGAGGATACCGGAACCGTGGAGTTTATAAACATCTCCGAAAGGGCAACCTCGTATCAATGGGATTTTGGTGATGGGGAAACATCGACCGAAATAAACCCAATAAAAACCTATATGGCCAGTGGTACCTATACCATTACCTTAACGGTCTCCAATACTGCGGGTGCAACTTCCACTTTTGAGGATGAGATTACCATAGTGATCAAAGACCCGATTACGTTGCCCATCACCTTTGATGAACCCAATGTAAACTATGACTTGGGTATAAGCACATTCAGCGGGACCGCTTTTGAAATTGTAGATAACCCAGATGAATCTGGAACAAATAATACGAGCTCTAAAGTTGGGGCAATTACCAATAGCGGAGCAGAATTTGAGGGTGTTTTCTTTGATCTGGGTACACCAATCGATTTATCGAATAATCAAACCATCCAAGTAAATTTCTGGTCCCAGGAGCCCATAGACCTATTGATGAAATTGGAGCTCGGAACAGGAAGTGACACCGAAGTAACGGCCAGTCATGATGGAACGGGTTGGGAAACAGTTTCTTTTGATTTTACATCTACCGAAACCTTTTCGAGAATAACCTTTTTTGTCGATGGGCCAGGAACTACAGCAGGGGATTTTTATATTGATGATGTGGAACAAGTGGAAACCACTTCAACGCCTAGCGGTTGTGAGGACACACCTATAGCGGCAACTTCCCTTCCTGTAGATTTTGAAGGTTGTGAAACTTTCCTATCTTCAGAAAATTTTGGTAACGGCATTACTTCGGGTCTAGCCCAAAACCCAGATAAAACAGGTATCAACACCTCGGATTTTGTTTTGCAAGTGGACAAACCTGCCGAGTCCAGTTTCTTTGCTGGAATTCAAAATACATTTGAAAATAATTTTGATCTCACCACTACAGATGTCTTTAGGCTAAAAGTATATTCTACCAAGGCAAATGTTGTGTTCCGATTTGAACTTGCTTTGAATCCGCAAACTGAGCCAGTTACAGGAAATCCTGCACCGGTTTATGTGACGATACCCAATGCCAACGAATGGACAGAAGTTGAGGTTAAATTTACGGGCCTTCCCGGAGGTCCAACTGCATATAACCAATTGGTTATTAAACCGGACAATGATGAAGTAGATAGTCCAATAACAGAAGACGGAACGTATTACATTGATGATATTACCCTTGGCACCTCTGGCGGCGGAGGAGGCGGAGGCGCTTCCCTGGACGACTGCGGCGGTGACCTGGTCAACGATTTCGAAACCGATACCGATGCCATCTTCGACAACTTTGGAGGTGGGGTAGGTACCATCATCGACAATCCCGATACCTCGGTGAACACGAGCGCCAAAGTTGGACAGTACGTGAAGAATGCCGGTGAGGTTTTCGGAGGTGTGACCATTGAAGTGGATCCGGACATCGATTTTGACTCGGGTGTTTTCTCCATAGATGTCTATTCGGAGGCGGTTAGGCAACTCCTCTTCAAATTGGAAGGATTGAACATTGAAGTGGTCGTGCCGACCTCTGGAACGGGTTGGGAAACCCTTACATACGACTTTAGCTCAGTTGGAGGCAATGTGGGAACGGTAACCGCGATCACATTGATAATGGACAACGGCACACAAGGTGATGGCAGTGCGGACTGGACCATCCAGTTCGACAACATCAGGCTGTGCAGCAACAACGCTGGCAGCGGCGGTGGCGGTAGCGGACCAACTGCATTATCTTCTCTACCGGCAGATTTTGAAAGTGGGGAAGAATTCGGTGGTGTATTTGAGCCAGCAAGTGTTGATGGATCCATTACGGCAAACCCAGTTTCGGGAGGAATAAATACATCAGCTAATGTTTACACTTTCAACAAGCCCGCTGGAACCGAATTTTATGGAGGTATGGAAAATGTTTTTGCCACACCATTGGACTTGACTACGACCAGAACATTTAAGGTAAAAGTGTATTCAACGAAACCAAATGCTGTATTTCAATTTGAACTGCAGTCTAGACCGAATGATGGTAGTATTCCAAATTATAGCATTCAACAAACGGTTACAAATGCGAACGAATGGGTAGAATTGACTTTTGATTTTGGAGCAATAGTACCTGGGGATTTTAATCCAAGTATCTATAACGCTATTGTTATAATCCCGGATTTTGATCCAGGAAATAATCCAACTGCTACATCAGAAACCTATTATATTGATGATTTGATCTTGGAATAGAAAGCTGATATTATAATAAAATGGGCGGGTAAAGCCCTTGTTTTTACCCGCCCCTTCAATCAAACCAATAATAGGTATATGGCTCAAAAAGAGATTTATCTATCAGAATCAAAATTGAATCAGGATCCAAAGGAGGTAAAGGGAGAGTCCGTGGTATTCGAAAATGAATCGTACTACAAGATTTCCAACAGTGATGGAATGAGGCCTTTTTTTATGAGTATAGTAAGCCACTCGGACCATTGGATGTTTATTTCCAGTAATGGTGGACTAACAGCCGGAAGAAAAAATTCTGAATCTGCCCTTTTTCCCTATTACACTGATGATAAGATCACGGAATCTGCAAATATCACTGGAAGCAAAACAATCATCCGTGCCAATGTTGGGTCAAAATCATATTTGTGGGAACCTTTTTTCAATTGCCTTACAGGGGTATACGATGTTCAGCGAAATCTGTATAAAAGCAATCACGGGAACAAAATTGTTTTTGAAGAAATAAACCAGGACTTAGGGCTCACCTTTAGATACCAATGGAATTTTAGTGAAACCTATGGTTTTGTGAAAAAATCCCATTTGATCAACCATGGTGACGAAATGGTCGAATGTACTTTACTGGATGGTATCCAGAATATTTTGCCT